>Ga0307486_1000192_pt1 | contig 62527 bp, 38 predicted proteins | sample CBIW02metaG_FD_203663 | JGI IMG/M metagenome (GOLD analysis project Ga0307486, IMG submission 203663) | Sea-ice brine microbial communities from Beaufort Sea near Barrow, Alaska, United States - CBIW 0.2 | ecosystem: Environmental > Aquatic > Marine > Coastal | place: USA: Alaska | collected... | reverse complement strand
GAAATGATAATTTTGATAAATACTTTAAAATACAACTCGTGTAGGTTACAGTTAAATTCGTAGTAGAACCATTAATTTTTCGAAGGATTAAAATTGATTACCCACAGTATTTCATATAGAGCCAAAAAATCTATACTTTACTAGAGATGAGTAAAATATTCCTTAAGTTTGAACGAACACTAAAAACACACTTATGAAAAGAATTCAATTAATTGTTGCATTTGTTGCGGCATCGAGTTTTGCTTTTTCACAAGCATTACAAAAAGCTCCGACTTTCGAAACAATCAAAAAAGCGGATAAATTAACCACTTCAAACATCAATACCCCAAAAGCTTTAGGTACTTCGATATGGTCGAGCGATTTTTCTACAGCAACTGATTGGACATTTGGTGGAAATGGAAGTCAAGGAGCTTGGCAAATTGGTGTAGAAGCTGATTTTCAAAACCCTACTTTTTTCTCAACAATTACTTCTACAACAGTAACAAACGGTTTTGCCTTCTTCGAAGGAATTGGTTACCTACTTGCTAGCTCTGTTAGTCCATAAAATTCATGGATAACAATGACCAACAGTATCAACTGCTCATCGGAAAGTATTGTTACACTTAAATTCGAACAAGCATAACGAGCATTTAATTACGATAAAACATATGTAGAAGTTAGTTTAGATGGCGGAACAACTTGGCAACAAACTATAGATATTAATCCAACAATTCCTGCCAACACAAGTGCAATAGAAATGATTGTTACAAGAAACTTCAATGTTAATCAATCTCCTACTGTAAAATTCAGATTTCGTTGGGAAAGCAGCAACCCAAGCAATACAGCTGGTTCAGGATATGCTTGGCAAGTTGATGATGTAAATGTTACCACATTGTCTGATCATGACATCTCGGTTTCAAACTATCTTTATGGAACGACAACACTTGGAGATATACTTTATTATCACCAGATTCCGTTGTCACAAGTTGCACCAATCGAAGCTTCTGCAGCACTAAACAACATTGGTTCACAAGATCAATTAAATGTAGTATTTACCGCAGCAGAATCAATAAACGGTACATATACGGGAACTTCAACTCCAGCAACAATTGTTTCAGGTGCTAGTGATTCAGTTGTGGTTTCAACTAATTTTTCACCTGGTTCTATTGGCGATTATCAGATGAATTATTCTATTTCCTACAATAATATAGATGATAATCCATCGAACAACATTTTAGAACCTTATAAATTCTCTGTGGGTACATCAATATTTGCTAGAGATAGTTCAACCGTAGCAGAAACTGGTACCGTTTATAGCGAAACATCAGGTTCTACACAAACTCCAGCTTCTGCAATTCAGATTGGAAACATATTTATTCCAAATACAAATGCAGGTTTAACTGGTGTCGACTTTCAATTTGGTAGTTTAATCACACCAGGTAGCTTGGTTTTCGGAGAAATTCTTGATGATAATTTAGACCCAGTCATCAATGGCGAAACTCTTCCTTACACAGTAGCTGTAGGAGATGAAGGTACTTATCAAACTTTAGTATTCAGTTCTCCAATAAATCTTATTGCAGGAGAAACATACATTATTTCAGTGAAGAGTTTTGAATCAGATTTTTCTGTTGCGACTGCCGGAAAAAGTGCACCTCAAACATCATTTATTTATTATACGAGTGACGCGACATGGTATTATACAACTTCGACTCCTGTTGTACGTATGAATTTTGGTTCAATTATAAGCTCATCAAAATCAGCAATTAGTGGATTAATTCACATTATTGGAACACCTTCCACTGCTGATTCATTAAATATAACGGGAACAAACCTTACCAGTGACATCACGGTAACTGCACCTGCAAACTTTGAAATTTCAAATACATTAGCTGGTCCTTACATGCCAAATTTAACTTTAACACAAACTGGTGGCTCAGTTGCTTCGACAAAGGTTTATGTTCGATTAAACGGACCAATTGCAAATCTTAATCAAGCTGGAAACCTTGTGATATCGACAACAGGTTCTAACGATAAATTGGTTGCACTTTCTGGTAAAACATATCCAGAATGTAATATTGACGTATCTGTAACTGCAAATGGAGTGGTCATTACAGCAAATGCTACTGGTTTAAATTACCAATGGATGGATTGTAGCTCGAATACAAATATTATTGGCGAGACAAACGCTTCATTCACCGCAACAGTGAATGGAGATTATGCGGTAATCATTACTGATGGTCCATGCATTGACACTTCAGCTTGTACATCGGTAACTAGTGTTGGACTTGATGAAAATGATTTCAATGGAGTATCTGTATATCCAAACCCAGTAAATGATGTTTTAAAAGTATCAAATGAAAATGGATTGCTTGTATCTGTAGAATTAGTTACTGCAACAGGTAAAATAGTATATTCTTCAAAAATCACATCAAGTGAATTTGCAATTAATGTTTCAGATCTGAGCAGTGGTGTTTACTTTGTAAATGTCCAATCTGCCAATAGTGTAAAGACATTTAAAGTATTGAAGTAAAAGAATAAGTTGTATTAAATATAAAATGCTGTCTCGTGATGAGACAGCATTTTTTTTTTGTGATTGATATTTTGAGTTTAACTCTAATTCATCAAATAAAGAGATCCTTCGCAAAACACAAAAATAATTTTTTATGTTTTCGCTTCAGGATGACAATGATTAATGTGGTCAGGGGCAAAAAGATTGTTTTATTAAGCTAAGTCGTAATTCTCAGCCAGGGTTTAAAATTTATCAAAATATAAATATCTATTAAAAAAGGCTTCAAAAGAGATTCCACGTCGCGGTGTCTAGGAAGGCAGTTGGAGTGAAACGACTGAGGAATCTCCTTTTTGACTACTCCTTATTGTAGATGTTGACTCTGAGAAAATGAGGTCACTTTTAAACCAGTAAAAAGGGATTGACCTCCCTTACATAGCGAAATGACAATTAAAATGAAGTCACATTTACTTAACCAACAATTTCTTAACTATTCTAAGATTACTATTTGCAATAATTACTTCGATAAAATACATCCCAGATTCTGGATAAAGTAATTGAACATTACGTTTAGATTCATTGATATTGTGTCCTGAATTAATCATTCTACCCAACGGGTCTAGCACAAGATAATTATAAGTTTGTCCATTGAGATTTGATAGTTCTAGTGCAAACTCTCCTTTTGATGGATTCGGATAAATAATTAACTCAACAGGAGTTTGCATAATTTCATTTGATAAATCAAGAGAAGCTGTATCTCCAGGTCTAAAACTCCACAATCCTCCCACTTCATTTCCGACAAATAGGTCATAAGAATCATCATCTCTCATATTTGCGATGAATGGTGCTGAAAAACTTTTTGTATTAATTCCTGCGTAATTGTCAGAGATCAATTGAAAAGAAAAGCCTGGTGCTAAATATCCGTCAATACGCGAATAAAGTGAAATATTACCTGAGCGAGAACCCGTAAATAAATAGGTAATTCCGTTTTCTCGAACAAAACGAGGAACTCCTATAGTTTGCTGGTAGCTGACAGTAGAAAGGTCTACCATTCCTAAATCAGGATTTGATAATTCAAAAGAATAATTATTCGCTGTGCCAATGTTTCTGTAATACAAAAGCGGCCCATTCCCTTGTCCAATAATTAAATCTGTTAATCCATCATTATCCAAATCAAACAACTCAGGAGTAGAATAATTTGGAACAGTAATAAAATTGCCATTATTATCCTTTAATTGAACCTGAGGAATACTAAAAGCCATAGCTCCTGTACCTCCACTATTTTCATAAAAGTAAAGTTTACCATTGCTCAATCCAACAATCATATCTTGATCATTATCTCCATCTAAATCTGCAAAAGAAGGACTCACTCTGCCAGAGAAACCGCTATTTTGAAAATTCTCCCAATTTTCATTCATCAATTTGAATTCTGGTTGTTGAAGCGAGCCAATATTTTCATAATAATTCATGCGAGAGGAATTACCTTGAGTAGCATGGAAATTATAGTGATTTGCTACCAATAAGTCCTTTAACCCATCATTGTTCACATCAACAATTACAGGAATAGATCCTTTGCCATTGTCAATCATTTCGTTTTGTAGAAAATCTTCTTCAACGAATTGGAAATCTGGATGATCATTCGCTCCTTTATTTTTGTAAAGCCAAACGCCTTTTGTGTTTTCGGAACCGCCCTTTGATGTGGTAGAAACAATTAAATCCTTGATTCCATCATTGTCTACATCTTCGTAATAAGCAGTTAAAAAATTAGATAAATTGACTGGAACATCAGTACTCGGATAAGTGTCGTCAAAACTCACCATTAACGCATTATCATTTGGAGTAGTTCCACCATTTACCAACATTGTTAGGTTATTGTAAGAAACATCCCCAATGATGAGGTCTTTTAATCCAGAACCATTTATATCCAGGGCCAAGATTGAACCTCCAGAATGACGAGGACCACCTTCTTCAATTACATTAAAAGATGTTCCACAGGGAGCAAAAGTACTGTTTAGGTCAATTGTATTTCCTGAAGGATCTTCCATAAAATCTCCCCAACATGCTTGTTCTAATTCAAAAATTAAAGAATCAGAATGACCATAAGTTTCCATAGATAAGTTTTTATGCCATTCGACCCTAGAAATATAGGAATGAAAAGTAAGCACATCGATGTCTCCGTCACCATCGATGTCTACAAAAGCTGGAATTTCATTAGAAGCAGAATATAAATTCACCAATGCACCATTGGTGACTGTCATTATTGGATCTTGATATAAATCCCATGACAAACCATTGCTTGCATCGCCGGTATTTTTATACACTTTGATTCCACCGACACCATAGGTGAATAAATCTTTTTTGCCATCTCCATTAAAATCGACCAATTTCATTCTGTATCTTACATCAGCAGGAAAAAGTTTACTTTTATCATGCATATAATTATAAACAATCGATCCGTTGACTAATGATTTTTCGTAGACGAAGATCATTCCGTTTTCTGGTTCAAAAGACACAAGTTCTTCTTTCCCATCAAAATCAATATCCATTGTTGAAAATTGTGGATGACTCATACCGCCAGACCATGCCATAGAAATGGTGTCATTGTTTTTCACAACTAAAATAGAGTCGTTATAGACAAAATCAAATTGTGCTCTCAAGGTTGGCAAACCAATTAATAAAAAGACTCCCAACAGAACTAATGTGAAGCGATTATTATTCATATTCATTATTTTACTTTTCTATTTTATAACTAAACAACCAAACTTCATCCTGCGTTTGGCTACGGTATTTTTTTAGATTTAGATAAGCTTCTTGTTGGTTGGTTGAATATTTTATAATGGCATAACTGTAAGCGTTCTTTTCATTATTTACCTGATAAGCATCAGGAAATAATGGTTTTACTTTTTTAATTTTCTTCTCAACATTGTCTTGAATAGCAAAAACACCAACCACAACATAATATCCAGCAGGTGATTCAGATCCGTCCATTTCAATAAAGAAATGATCTTCCGTGCCCTTGAAATCATCAGAAGTCAACATTTCTTGCTCAATCGCCATACTATCTTCGAATTTTGCATCTTTTCTATTTGACAAAAGAGCTCTCAAACGTTTTTTGTAATTCTCTTCATTACTTTTTAGCTCTTCTTCCTGAAGATCAATCTTGTGTTTTAGCTTTTCATTTTCTTTTTGCAAGTCGATATTTGTTTTCTCAGCTCGAATCATTTTTTCGTTACTTACTCCACTTTTAAAAGTATAACCCAATAGAAATTCATGATTTGTTCCAGCGTAATTATTCCTAAGCGAACCCACCACTAATTCATAACTATATCCTACATGAAAGTTCTTTTTCACATGTAATCCGAGATTAAATTGCACAGCGTAATCCGATTTATAGGTAGTTGAAAACCAGCCTACATTTTCATACTCAAATTGTGCAGTAATGTCATATTGAATTGGAGCTCCATTGGTGTATTGCATTTTTAAATAAGGAACCAACTTCACTTTTGGGATGTTTTTAAGAATCACATCATAAGAAGCGGTTACCATTAATTGTTTAGACAAAGAATAATATCCTCTGGTATTTTGTTTGTTAAATCTTACTTTCTGACCAATAAGTTGGGGAATTGAAAGTCCAATTTTCAAGTTATCAAAAGCATAAGCGATTCCGAAATTAAAATCATAAGTTGGTTTAAATCTTTTCATTCCAACGAGAAATGGATCATCCTCATGCATGATATTTAGTTCACCCAAATTAATTTTATTGTCTAAAACTCCACCCGCTAATCCAAAACTAAGTTTCTGATTTTCGTTTATTTTTAAATGATAAGAATAACTTAATTGAGCACTCAATTGGTCATAAACTCCAATAGATTGTTGACCGATAAATAATCCAAATCCAGAATTGGGAATAAATGACATTCCTTCTAAAGATAAAGCATTGTTGACAGCTCCTGAACCGTGCCCCATGTATCTTTGTCCTCTTGTTAAATACGCATTAACATCTCCAGATTCACCAGCATAAGCAGGATTGTAAACAACAGGATTTATAATTGAATGGTTATAGAATGGAAGCTGTTGCGCATCAACTAAAATAGTAGATACCAAACTCAACATTAAGAAAAGCGTGCTTAATTTAGTCATTTCCTAAAATTGTTAAGTCTCCTTTAATCACCTCATCTTTTATCTTTACAAAGTAAAAGTAAGTTCCATCTGGTAATCTCTTTCCTTTATATTCACCATTCCAATTGTTTTTATAATCCTTATTGACATAAACTTGTTGACCATAAAGATTGTAAACCTCAACCTCTGTATTTGTATAAAAAGAAATCCCTTTAATAAACCAAAAATCATTAAACCCGTCTTTGTTTGGTGTCAAAAGATTAGTTATTTCAATAGCTGGAATTGGATCATTTACGATAACACTCATTTGATCAGCAGCAAAACATCCGTTATTGCCAATCACAAACAAAGTATACTCTGTTGTTTTCAATGGATTTGCTAGTGGTTCATAAATTGTTGAATCATTCAATGTTGCTCCGGGTTCCCAAATTCCAAATTGACCGCCACTTCCATTTAATTGTGCAGATTCTCCCGAAGTAATTTCAACATCAATTCCTGCATCTGCTAGCGGAAGAGACAATAGTTCTACAAAAATGGAATTAGAAGTATCACTGGGACAAATATCATTTTTAACTATCACACGGTAATGACTCGATACACTTACTGAGTTAATAAAAAAAGTGCTATCTGTATTGTTAATGTTTGACCAGTTCGTAAAGTCTGGAGAACTTTGCCAAGAAACAATTGTACCGTTTATATTGATTTGAGATAGTGTTAATTCTTCCCCTTCACAAATGGAAGTATCGGCAAATAAACTTCCAGCATTTGAAACATCAATTACAGTTATTTCTGCTGTGTCAGAATAAATATTTGGACATGCTCCACCATTTATTAAAGCCCTATATAAAATTGATTGTGATAAATTCGTATAATTCAAAACGGTGTTCGTTGATGGGAACATAATCCAGTTTTGTCCTTGATCGATTGATGAACTCCATTCTATAACTCCGCCTGAATTACCATTTAATGCGATTACTCCATTCGCTGCTGAAGCACAAACTGAATCTGTACCAGCAACTGAGCCACCAATAGGATTGTCTTGCACATCAACAATTATACTATTGGAGAGTTCGGCTGGACAAATACCGTTTTTCACCGATACTCTATAATGAGTTGGGTTAGTTAAAACGCCTGTGTTGTATGAAAAAACTGGATTACTTTGTAAAATAGTCGTCCATGTTATTCCATCAGCAGACTTCTCCCATTGACTTACATCACCAATCGAAGTTCCTAAGGTTAAATCTACCACCTCATCTTGACAAATCAAAGTGTCTGTTTCCAGAATACCCGCATTCGTTTCTTCAACGATGTGTACTACAAAAGTATCGGAGTAAACATTTGGACAAATTCCATCCTCAATAATTGCTCGAAACCAAGTTGTTCCGCTTAAATTTGAAAAGCTTTCAAGGGTAGAATTATTTCCACTTGTAGTCCAAGTATTACCGTTATCAGTACTGTTTTCCCAATCCAATATTGATCCTGAAGCTCCAGAAAGTGCTACAACACCAGTTGGATTACTTGCACAAAGTGAATCTTGACCATACAATGTTCCTAAAAATGGCAAGGGTTGAACCGTAATTGTTGCTGCGCTAGATGTATCATTTGGACAAAAACCACCATCTATTGCGACAGCGAATTTTGTATCAGTTATTAAATTATTAAATGTGTGATTTGAAGTTGAATTCGTAATTTGATTCCATGAAGCTCCATTGTTTTCAGAGAACACCCAATTGCTAATACTTCCATATTGTGAATTAATAAAGTTGAGCGTATTCGAATTGTTTCCATGGCAAACTAATTCGTCATTCACTACTTGGCCAGGAACAACAGTACAATCATTTTGAACTGACCAAACCAGTGTATCGTTAGCAAGATTGATGTCTGCAGCATATTCTATCCAAGTCTTCAAGGTATATGCACCACAATTAGATAAATTTGCTTTTGCATTGAATGTAAAATTCCAAGTTGCTCCTCCAGATAAATTTGTTGTTAAAACCTCAGCAATTGGAATACTTCCATTTACCGTATATTTAACTGTAATACTTCCTGAAGGAATTACAAGTGACGAATTATTCAGAATGATGAGTTTAACATCTTCCGCAGCGGTAAGATTACAGCCATTTAAAGGATTAGTTCCAGTCGTTATAGCGGCATCTTGTGCAAAACCACTCTGAAATAAGAGAAGCGCAAAGAGTATTATATAGTAGCATTTTTGCATCATAAATTCTATCAATAAATCCTATCATTCATGCTCAGTAGATTTTTCTACTACTGAGAATGAATGAAATTTCTTTATTTAGATGCAGGTAGGTATAAATTATAATTTTCTATTTATCTCGATATTTCTATTTGTTTTACTTCAATAAAGTAACATGACCAATAAATTCTCTTTGTTTTAAATCTCTTCCTTCAACAATTTGAATTTTCCAAATATATGTTCCTTCCTTTACAATGTTTGATGAACCAGTTCCATAAGTTCCTCTCCATCCCACTTGGCTATCAAAAGACTCAAACATGATTTCGCCCCATCTGTTGTAGATTTGCATGCGATATTCTATGATGTCGCTATCTGGCGGAAATCTTGGGCTAAACATTGGATTATATTTATCTCCATCAGGAGTAAATGAATTAGGAACATAAACTATAAACTCATCTTTAAACAAGATGTCATCACAAACTTCATCTTCACATCCGAATCTGGAAGTCGCAATTAAACAAACGGTAACTTCTTGTCCAATCTCAATATTACTGAAAGTGATTGTTGGGCTTATCAAACTTGAAGTACCTTCCTTCTCGAAAGTCCATTCATAATTTGTTGCTCCTTCAGAAGTATTCGTAAAGTCAACAATATTATTTATAGTCGTTGGTGCATCTGGTGAGTAATTAAAACTTGCTGTTGGATATTCATCAACACAAATATAATCGAAGAAAGTAGTATCGCCCATACAACCAAATGGTGATTCTATTTGTAAGTTAACATCATAACAACCGCCCTCCGTAAAAGTGTAATTAATGCCTGTACAACCATTAAATGTTTGCTCGTTGATTGTCCAAACACAATTTGAACCTACGTCACTTGGGTTTGTAATATTTAAGAAGTTTACATCTAAAGGAACACAACCACTTAGCTTATCTGCGACCAGATTAGCACTTGGTGTAGGGTATAATTCAACGATTACATCCATTGAAACTTGGTCACCACATTGATCAGTAACTGTTGCTGTATATGTTGTATTAGCTGATGGAGTGACATCAATTGAGCTTGTCGTTTGACCAGAGCTCCAAGCGTACGTGTAAGCTGGTAAGCCATCACTTCCTTGCGCTGAAATTGTAGCAGCTCCTTCTCGACAAATTGTAGTATCTGTAACGATACTCATGTCAAGCAATGGAATAACAGTCACTGTAACATTTTCAGCGGGTACAGTACACCCATTAAAGTCAAATATTACAAGCGAATAAGAATCTGTTTGCGCAGCCACAATATCTAAAGTATCTGTAAGCGAACCGCCGTTACTCCACTGATATGTGTAAGGCTGAATTCCACCCAATCCTGTACCCACTAATTTGAAATTAAAGTTATTACAAACGGTAGTATCATCTGTTAATTCCAATGATATTTGATTTGCTTCCCAAATATCTACTGTACGTTCAACCAAACAACCATCTGCGTCCTTAGCAACAAGATTGTAAACATTTGCACAGATATTACTAAAAACATTTCCAGGTTGGAAAGAAGTACCTCCATCTATTGAGAATTCTGTTGCAGTAGCTGAAATCACTTCAATTTCTCCGTCACAATCCCCATTACAAGTTATGTTTGTTTCAAATATATCTGTAAGAATAACTGAATCTGGTTCATCTAAAAAAGCATTGTCAATCACTTGACATCCGTTGTCATCTTCAATAACAAAGTCATAAGTTCCAGCACACAATTGCGTAGCCAAATCATCATTTATACCTGCAACTCCTTGCAACCAGTCATAAGTGTAAGGAGCGATTCCGCCAGAAACTGACAATTGAATTTCACCATCACAAGCACTTTTACAATTCGCATCTGTAACTGTCGCATTATCTAGTACCAATTGTGTTGGCTCTGTTACTGTTTCTGTTCCAGTAATCTGACAATTATTAGCATCCTTAACTACAATATTGTAAGTGCCTGCCGCAATAAAGTTATTTGAAGATGAAGCATTGAAAGTTGAACCTCCGTTAAACGAATACTGATAAGCTGGAGTTCCACCAGATGCAGTAACAGCTATACTTCCTGAAGAATTCTGGAAACATGCCAATGTTGTTGGAACTGATGTAAAGGTTAATGGTGCCGGCTCTCCCAAAACAACTGTTTCTGTATCTGTACAACCATTTGCATCCTCTACAGTTACATTATAAGACCCAGCAGTTAATCCTGTTAAAGTTGCACTCGCTTGAGGAGCGCCACTGTTAATTGAATAAAACAAACCTCCAGTTCCGCCAATTGCTGTAACGATAACTTGACCATTTGCTCCTCCATTACAAGAAGGATCAGTTCCTAATGCCATTGAAATAGTTGGTGACGCTTCATTGGTTACTATTTGCGTTCCAGCAGCAGGACAACCATTATTATCTTCAACAACTAAGTTGAAAGTTCCAGCTAATAATCCAGTAAAAGAATTTCCAGCGACAAATGACGCTCCATTGTTGTTGCTATAAGTATAGGCTGGCGTTCCACCTGTTGCAGTTATTGAAATTTCACCGTTTGGATCTTCACAAGTTGAAGGCGTTTCAACACTTGTAAATGCCACCTGTGAAGGTTCATTAATGGTTTGATTAGAAGTATTAACACAACCATTGGCATCTTTAATTGTAATATCAAAACTACTTGCACAAATACCTGTAATTGTATTATTCACAGTAGTATTTATTCCATTGTCAATACTGTAAGTATAACCAGGTGTTCCGCCGTTCGCAGTAATTTGAATTTCACCATCACACACTCCGAAACACGTTGCGTCTTGAAGAGCATAAGTTGCAGTAATTGGTGCTGGTTCATTCACGACGATACTTCTTGACACTTGACAACCTAAATTATCTTGCACAAACATAGTATAAGCACCTGCTGATAACCCTAAGAAACTTGAAGAATTTTGGAAGCTAATTCCGTTATCGTTACTGTAAGTATATCCAGGATTACCATTAGAAGCGGCCAATTGAATAACACCCGTATTGTCATTATTACAATTCAAATCAAATACCGTTTCAGTAAACGTTATTAATGAAGATTCTTGAACTATGAAGTCTTTATCAACCGTACATCCTTCATCATCTCTAACGGTAATTGTATGAGTTCCTGCTGCTAAACCAGTAAAAACACTTGTAGGTTGATAGGTGTTTCCATTATCAATACTGTATTCGTAAAGTCCTGTTCCACCAACTACATTTATTACGGCTATTTGTCCAGTGGATGCTCCATTACAATCTACATTCTGAATAGTTCCATCAAAATTAATTTTATCCGGTTGAATTAATGTAAAAGGAATAGTGAATACACAAAGTCCGTTATCCACAATTGTAGCAATATGTCCACCTGCAGAAAGTCCTGTGAAAACTCCTGTAGATTGTGTTGCACCATTATTATCTAATTCGAATACGATAGGCAATGCACCACCAACATTTATTACTTCCACTGCACCATCGCTACCTTGGAAACATGAAATATCTGTTGTGCTGACTAAAGTACCTGTCATTTGAATATCATTGATTCCAAAAAAAGATGAATCTTGACATCCAATTGTGTTAGTCACTATAACTTGGTAACTTCCTCCCGTAATATTTGGAAATACTCCACTTGCTTGATTTACTGAACCATTAATAGAATATTGAAAAGGTCCATTTGTTCCAACCGCTCCAACTTCTAACTCACCGTCATTATTCCCACAATTTGATGAAGTATTTGACAATTGATTAAGAGTTATTCCTGGAGGATTAGACAATGTTTGAGAAACGGTGTATTGACAACCGTTTGCATCTTCCACAAGTACACTATAAACTCCAGCACTCAAGCCAGTAAGTAAATTACTTGATTGAGGTGTCCCATTGTTTACACTATATAAATACGGTGATGTTCCTCCCGATGCTGCTACTTGAATTTCACCATCTGCACCTAAATTACAATCCGGGTCTGTTCCTGTTAATGTTGCGGTTAATCCTGTTGGTTCTGCGATATTCACTACTGAATTAGCAAGACAACCATTGAGGTCGCTTACAACGATTTGAATATTTCCAGCACATAAATTATTTAAAGTTGCACTGGGTCCAAATGAAACTCCATTATTACTTGAAAAAGTATAAGGAGCAGTCCCTCCAGAGGCAGCAACAACAATTTGTCCATTACAATCGCCTTGACAAGACGCGTTGGTTGGAGTTGTAGTATAATTCATAACAGCTGGCTGAGTAATTGTAACACTTGTCGTTGCAGAACATCCGTTTCCATCAATCATTTCTACTGTATAAGTTCCAGCAGTTAGACCAGCAAATGAATTTGATGCTTGAGGCGTTCCACCATTTAAAGAATAAGTAATTGGAGCAACTGCATTGGTTGTCCCAATAATTACTTGCCCATTATTTCCTCCGAAACAACTTAAATTTATTTGATTATCTATAATTGCTGTCGGAACAATAACATCTGCAATAGTTACTGTTGTAGAATTTGAACATCCATTTCCATCAGTTACTGTTACCGTATATGTATTTGGTGCTAAGTTTGCAAACACACCTGAAGATTGATTTGCTCCACCAATAGAATAGGAATAAGCAGCAGTTCCTCCAGTTGCAGAAAGTTCAATTGCTCCTGAGTTTGTTCCACAAGTTGCATCTTCGCTAATATCAATATTAATAAGTAATGCTGTTGGTTCTGTAACAACACTCGTTAATGTTAAACTACAACCATGGTCATCAGAAATTTCAACTTGATAACTTCCAGCTGTTAAACCATTAAAGCTTGTTCCTGATTGAAGAGTTCCTCCGTTCAAACTATATTCATAAGGAGAAGTTCCTCCTGAAACAGTATTTACATTGATTTCACCATCCGAACTTCCATTGCAATTTGCTGGAGTTGGCAATAAAGTTCCAGTTAAAACGGTTGGTTCAGTGATTGTTATTATCTCATCTGTTGTACACCCAATATTATCTGTTAAAGTAACATCATAGGTTCCTGCTGTTAAACCTGAAATAGTTTGTGTATTCTGAGTTAATGGAGTTCCACCTTGAGACCAATCATAAGTAAAAGGAGCAATACCGCCTGAAGGTGTAATGGTTGCTGATCCATCTCCAGAAGAATTACACGTTAAATTAATTGATGAAGTTGTGACTGGAAGAGGAGCTCCAGTATCAATCACAAAAGTTCCATTAACATCACAACCTCCGCCAGAATTTACGGTATAATTATAGTTGCCAGGTGGTAGATTATCAAATAAACCTGTGGAATTTGTTCCTGTTTGAGTTCCTGAAATAGTATAAACAAATGGTGGATTACCACCTGTCATGGAAATCGTAGCAGTTCCTAAATCAGTTCCTAAACACAATTCTGTAGTTGTAATAACGGATGTTATCCCAGGATCTACAACATTAATGGTAACAGCATAATTATTCTGACCCACAATTGGACAAGCGTCATCTTGAACTAAAAAGTTTAAAGTTTCTGTTCCTTGGGTTACTGTTGGTGTCCAACAAATGGTCAATGTCAAAGGATTAGAACCTGCTGTTGTTACTGTTGCTCCAGGAAGAACTTGTGCTATATTAGATTGAACAGTTAAAGCATTGGCTCCGTCTGGGTCATTAAAAACAATATCAAAACATCCATTATTACCTTGACAAAGTGTTAAATCATTTGGCCCATTTTGAACAATACTTCCAGTAACATTAGTAACCCCAGCAGCTGGAGGTTGAGGAGTTTGATTGTTACAGTTCTCAACATAAGTTTGGTATTCATAGTCTGTAATGGTAACAATATCTCCATTGGCATTGTATTCAATCATTCGAATAACAATAACAAAAGCTCCAACGATTGTAGGCGTGAAAGTAATGGTTCCAGAAACCGGATCTATCGCAGCACCTGCAATTGGCACTGCACCGGTATAACCTGGTGTATAAGGTACTGGATTATTTATCCCCTGAACGGCATCAACTAAAGAATATACTATTGAATCACCGTTTGGTTCAAAGGCTCCTAAGTTGTAAGAAACAGGCTGATTTATACAAACATAAGGTTCTGGCTGAGCAGTTATACTTGGTGTATCATTACAATTATCTGTGGCTGTGTTTATTTGTGTTGAAACATTAAAAGGATCATCATTTACAAGATTAATCACTGTATTTCTACAACAAAGATTATAATTAGCTGTCCAAGTATCACAATCACCAAGATTAACGGTTCCTTCAAAAACATGTTCTTCATAACCCGGTAGCGGTCCATTATTACAGGTAGTATTTCCAGCTTGTTGGATACAAACCTGAGAAACTTCTGTTTGAGAAACTCTTGTAAGATTAACATTGATGTTGTCCAGCCCACAAGTATTAGTAAAGTTAATATTTGCGTTATTTCCTAAATTAACACCTGAACAATCCCTGTAAAGTACTAAACTCACATTGTATACTCCTGGCACACCAGTACATTCTATTTGAATATATCCTCCTGCAACGTGCGAAGCTCTTGCTTCTTTAGTAAAAAAGAAGAAGCTAAACAATAATAATATAAATGCCAACGAGTTAAAACCTGAATTCTTCATAGTCGTAGTAATAAATTGAGTAGGGTCTCTTTTTTAACGTGACAATTAAAATAAGGTTGCATTTTTTTTTCGAAAAGAAAATCCTTTATTTCTAATAGTCGTAAGCTAAGCTAGAAAATATTTTTTAATAATCCAAGGAATTTAAAAAAATGCCCTCACCTCAACCCCACCAGAATGGATAGTTTTGCTGTTTTCAGATTGTCTACCGTTATACTGTAAACTGATTTGTAGGTTTTTATAAATATTTCTTTGATAGTTGAGATTCCATGTATAGTTTCTTCCAGGTTTTAAAGATTCTAGCATTTCATAAGACAAAGCACTATTTTGAGGACCTGTGTAATTTATAGATACAATTTTCACTTCAGCATTTAAACTTCCTTTCTCAATTTGATTTTGAGCTGGAATTGATAAAAACATCCGATATAGCATTCATAATTTTGCCTAAAACAAAATGCACATCCCAATCAAGGAATGTGCATTTCATAAAGTTTTGAAGTCCTATTTACTTCTCTTTACTCACAATCAACTTAGAGTTCATTTTCATAACTCCTTCGTTGTAAATATTGATGATGTAAACTCCATTTCTAAGACTTCTTGTGTCGATTACTTGCTCACCTTCATTTTCCTCAATTGCTCCTGATCCCATTTCGCGACCATTCAAATCAAAGATTTTGTAGTGAGAGTTGTTCAGTTCATCATAAATTTCCCATTTGATGCTTGTGAAATCACTTGCTGGGTTGGGATAAACTGTGATGTTGTACATAAGTTCTTCTAAAGTTGGCTCATCACCTGATGGAGCTGGAATTGTTAACATTTTTGCCATTCCACCACCTTCTGGCACTTCCTTCTCATAACAAATATCATAGAAAAAACACAAAATATTCTCAGCGTAACCTGATGCTCTACTGCCTTTTTCTGCCAAAGTTTCAAGGTATTGAACTTCGGTAGCATCTAATTGTGCAATATTTCGAGATCCTAAGCTAGACCTGAAAGTAATGTAATTATCAAAATCTTCAATTAGACCAATATCAGCTTGCAAACTTTCGTCGCTATTAATTGCTTGCAAAACAGAATCTGCTTTCAGCCATTGATTGTTTTCTATAAAGAAATCCATCACGCCTATTTTATTCGAAATACCTTCTCCCATTAAAACAGTGTTGTGTCTTTCTGAATAGGTATACTCATCCTTAGACTTCTCTAAATATTTAATAAAATTAGTGGCTGTTGCAATTTTTGACTGATAAAATGACATTTCACCTTCCATAATAGTTCTAACTGTTTCAGTATCCCAGTTATTACGCACATAATTCAACATATATTCAGGCAAGTCACTATCCAATACATCATTTAACTCAGTTATGAATTCTTCACCTTTTGTAGCGTCAGGATTAGCTAAAAGTACTTCCAATAACATCGCGTTTGGTAAAACATTCTCACCAGCTGCCGTGAGTAAAGCTTCCGTTGAAAGGTATGGAGATTCTTGCATCAAATTATTTCTCAATGTCCAGGCGTCTGATGACCAATTATTTTCAATTTGTCCTTGAAGAATATCTGTATCACCGTTGTCTATTAACGAGATATAATTGTAATTTAGAATATTGTAAGCTGTCTTATGATTTACAAGTTCAGTTTCATAATCATTCAATTTTGTCAAAAGTTCATGAAACATTACAACACCAGGTTTAAAACTTGTAGGACAAGCATTCTTGTTATTAACCAATACTTCTTGAACTGGTCCAATCACACCATTCGTCATATTGGGTAAAGTTATTCCACCTGAATGATAATAATTTATCTGATTAGCATAGTCTACGATGTCAAGAGTATTAAACTGAAATGTATTTCCTGATGATGTTTGCGAATAGAAATCACCTTGGTTTAGCCTAACACCATGACTGTTATCTGAAGCATTAATTACAATTGCATTTTCATTATTCAAATAATCATTGCATAAAAACTGCAACCCATACTTTAAGTCTACGCTGCGATTAACTCTGTTCGATTTTGTTCCTTCAAAAAGGTTGCTTAATGTATTTTTATACACTTTATTGTCTAATGGACCTCCATAATCTACTACAATTCCAGAGGTTTTACCACTACTTAAAGTATTTAATACTGAATTTTCTTCAACGATATACTCAACGGAGTTATCAAGAAAAATTCCATTTCCTGAATAAGTACTATTACTATAGCCACCATTACCAATAACAAAATCATTCCTGTTAATGTTAACATTATCAAACTCCTTAACACGAACTCCCCAAATATTATTGGTAAAATCAGTTTGAGAAATAGTAACTGCTTCCGAAACTCCAGCTCCCGCAACTTGTATAGCATACTCAAGACCTTCGAAACTCGATTTCATCAATAAACCTGTTGGACAAGGCGTTCCATAAGGAAGTGGTGGAGAATCACATCGAGGAACAACCTTAAAACTAGCATCTAAAGTTGAAATCCCTTCATTTGGAGAACTACTTAAAGACTTATTTGTCGTAACATTGTTAGCGAAGTGGCAATTCTCAAAAATAATACCATGTACCTTCCAAAGCGTTACATAAGGTTGCTGTGGATAACCTTCTATAAAATTATCATCTGTTAAAAATTCAGTACCTGTAAACCTTGAGGTATTGTCTCTCTTTATAGTTGGGTTGCTAGGATGAAAATTTTGATATTCCATAAACTCAACTCCTCTTCTGTTGTTTCTGAAAACACCGTTTGTTGATTTAATAACACCACCTATTTCACTCCATGACCCTTCATTCCAATTTGTAGCTGCTTTGTGAGCATTTTCTATTGTACCCCCATTCTTTAGTTCTAACATCCCCTGATAGGCTGGGTTGTTGGCTGGTGCTTGATGCTGGTTGGTTGTACCGTAGACTTGAACTCCTTGCCAATAAAGCTCCTCATTATTACATGGTCTAGCGTTGGTTAAAGTAGCGTCATCAATAGTTAATTTAGCACCTTGCTCTATTATTACTTTAGCATTAGGACCAAAACGAAAAGTCATATTTTGAATAGTAACACTTCTGCCTGATGGAATAATTAACTCATCTTTAATAAAAACTTCACCAGTAGCATCCCATGGATTACTTCCATTACCTGGTTGCCACGTTCCACTTCCTAAGGCAGTGTATGAAATCTCATTATAAGCTGTAGGTGCGAAATTTTGATAATTCATTCCGTCTATTTGATCTGGAAGAGTGTAGGTTTTATAGATTTGATCTTGATTACCAACACCGTAATTAGCAACATAACCAGAAACCATTACACTGTTATCGGTAAAATTTGAAGCTAATGGTGTGTTCGGTGAAGTTAATTTAGCTAAGCGTTGATCAGCACCTAAGTATATAGACCCATCACTAGCCAACTCAATATGTGAATTTTGAAAATCTGCCTCATTAACTGAAGATGAACCAATATTTAAAGGATATATTCCATTAATAGGATCATTCGGATTTGGAGAGTTAAAATCGAAATACTCGAAAGGAGAAGGATGATAGTCTGAAATATTATGCGAAATAAAAAGTTTACTACCATCAGGTGAAAATTCTATTCCGTGAATATATGGCCTATCATTCTGTAGCATTGGATTTTTAGTAAAGTAAAGTGTATTTTCTGAACCTGTAACCACTTCCCCATCAATATCTAAATCTGCTGTATAAATGGCACTAATAATTTCCACTCCGTTAACGCTAGAATAAAATCCGTAAGGAGCAGCTATCCTATAATTCCCATTTACTAATTCTACCAATTCCATCTCAGAACGAGAACCATGAATATTAGTTTGATCATCATAAGCTAAAAAACCATCATAAACTAAACCATTAGAATTCAGTCTTAATCGAAGCACTCCATATCCAAAAGTAGAATTTCGAAGCGAAACAAAAACAAATCGGAAATTTTCCTCACCGTCATTTTTTAGTCTCGAAGCAGAAAATAAATTCCCACCCTCAGCACCACTGACCCAATAATCGATTCCTTGTGCGTTTAGGCTAGGCAAATTCGACAACATATCAACTGAAGTTATCGCACCAAATTTGGTCGGATTACTAGGACGTGGCACATTGAAATCTATCACCGCCATTACAGGTACGGACGCATGAGAACCAGGCTTATTAAATATACAATCAGTTTTCATTGTTGTCGATGTTAAAATATAATATCGCCCACAATTACTAGGATCTGGAATAATCATTATTTCAGATGTACTAGAAACACTTAAACAAGTCCTGGGATAAGGATTATTAGCATTATAAAAATTCTTTATATTACCAATTAAATCTCCTACATCATCATAAATGTTATTGTCCACAATAAAGAACTTCAACTCATCGTTTGCATCTAACATGGCGTTAGAAGCATTCTGAGCAGGTAAGACTATGTTGGGAAGGGAGATTGCAGGCTGAAAGTTAATAGGTGTGATTTTGGAATATTTGGGAGTTAAACTCCATACTCCATTCTGAGTTTGAGCAAACAGACCATAGGATATTCCTAAAATCATACTCAGCAAAAATAATTTGTTAGTTTTCATAATAATATTTTTTTGATTAATACCGAAACGAATCTCATAAAAAAAAAAACAATAAAACAAATTTTTTTAACATTTTTTTATTAGTTACTAAATAAATTATATATTTGCCTGTACCGCTATCAATAATTAAAAAAATCATGAAGTTTCTATTTTTCCTCTTGCTTACACTACAATCAATTTTCATTTCTTTTGGTCAAAGTGTATTATATCAAAACTTACTTCATGGTGGTGTTACAGGAAATGGAGGTAGTACAGGCTACACTCCCGGAACAATTAATTTTAACATTCAAATTCCTCCTGGAAGCATTATAGAAAAAGCATTTCTTATTGTAACAGAAGAAGGAAAGTCAAAAAGTGATATAATTATTGATTTAAACGGTATTTCATATGTTTTTAATACATCCACCAGATACACAAATGAATTTACAACCACTCAAACAAACACCCATAATTATTTAAATTCTAGTATCCATGTGAAAGATATTACGACTGACATCAATCCAAATACTACGACGTATATCTTAACCAAACCAGTTCAAACCAACTTATCATTTGGCTATTTTAAAGACACATATTTATATGTAGTTTTCAGAAACATAAATTTACCTTTAATAAATACTCTTATTATTCTTAACAACCAAGATGTATCACCTTTTACTAATTACAATATATCTAATTTAAATCCGATTAATAACAATAATCCTGTTGGTCTAGAAATTATTACAGCTGATTTTTGTGACACTATATCGGACGGTTCATACATAAAAATCAACAACTCTCTTATTGGATTAATAGGAGGTAGTGACATCACATCATCAATCACCTGTTCAAGTCCTTTTCCAAGTTTTGCATACTATAACAATACACTTTTTGGTTTAGGAGATGACACACCAAACAATTCAATGCTTGGAACAGATGCCACAGCTGACATAGCTACTTATATAAACAATAATAACACATCCATCGAGATTGAATTTGAATATCAAAACCTAGCATCTACTTATGGTCCTCTAACCAATCCCATACGTGGAATTATTTTAAATTATACAACCACCTGTGACACTTTCGCCACAACCCTAACCTCTGATACCACAATTTGCTACGGAGAAACCCTCCAACTCCAAGCCACAGGAGGACAAGCATACGAATGGACCGCCATTTCAGATTCTTCTGCTATTGACGATTTAAGCTGCACAGATTGTCCAAATCCAATTTTCTCAGGAGACAGTTCAACAACCTATACTGTAAGAATTTGGAATACGGACAGTTGTTCGGTGGTTCGTCCTATTCGCATAAATGTAAGTCAACCACAAAAATTAAATTCTTATTCAGGAGAATCAAAATGTGGATTTTCAAATGGATATATCAAATCAATTAATTTACCAGACAATCTTGATGCTTGGTATGTTGTAACACCAAACAACGATACATTAGACCAGAATATTGGAAACACTTTTACAAATTTGGGTGCTGGTGATTATCGTGTTTTTTATATTGACACAATTGGTTGTAAAAGTGAAGACACAATTGTAACAGTTAATTCTTACATCAATACAATAGCAGATTTCACAGTTAATCCTTCAACAGGTTCTGCACCTTTAACTGTTCAAGTTGAAAATCAATCACAAAATGCATCAGGTTTTGAATGGTTTATTGATGGTATTTCTAATGGGGGAACTCCTCCAAATCTTTTCGAATTGTCTGGAGAATATGAAATTGGCTTAATTGCATGGGATACTGAAGAATATTGCGCAGACACCACATGGAGAAAAATAGTCGTTTACGATAGTTTAATTGCTCAAATTCCAAATGTTTTTACAGCAAACATGGATGGAGTAAACGATTTCTTTGGCATTACAGTCAACTTTCCCGTTGAAACAGAATTAATGATTTTAAACCGATGGGGAAATGTTGTTTTTGACTGGAAAGGGAAATTAGAAAAAGGACAAAACAACTTATGGAAAGGAGAAAGTAAAAATGGAGATAAAGTAAGTGACGGAGTATATTTTTATCGCATAGAATTTTCACAAATGGAATGGATTGAAAAAGAAAGGAAGGTTTCGGGGTATGTTCATGTTATTGGTAGATAATTACGAATGATTAATTATCAATTACGAATTTGTTTGACTTGGAGTTGGTTGTATTGGCAATTATCAATTGATAATTTGTAGGGTGAAGAGCGCCTTCGGCAACTTAGGAGTTTTTAAGTAAAGCACTTAGAAAAACGCCCTCACCTCAACCCCACCAGAATGGATAGTTTTGCTGTTTTCAGATTGTCTACCGTTATACTGTAAACTGATTTGTAGGTTTTTAGAAATGTTTCTTTGATAGTTGAGATTCCAAGTATAGTTTCTTCCAGGTTTTAAAGATTCTAGCATTTCATAAGACAAAGCACTATTTTGAGGACCTGTGTAATTTATAGATACAATTTTCACTTCAGCATTTAAACTTCCTTTCTCAATTTGATTCCATTTTAAACCTAAACCTAAATCTCCAATGTATGCACTTTCACCTCCAAATTCAGAACTATTCTTTTTCTCCTCATATCTTCCACTTAGAGAAAGACGGAAGGTAGTGTTGGGTTGGTAAATTAGCTCTGGTTGAATACTGTGATAATTAATAGCATAATCACGGCCCGAAGTATAATCTGCCGAAGAAGATTTCACTCCTTCTTCTGTTTCTAGGTTTATGGTGAATTTTCGCCAAAGATTCCAACGAAAATTCACTGCATTAAACCGCACATCTCTAGCATCAAAACCACTTGCCAATAAAGTTTTAGAACCCGTTTCTGAATATGTATAATCTGCAGCGAAAACTGGATTTGTTCTATTAAAAAACACGGTATTTCGAATGGTAGAATTAAAACTGATTAAATTGGTATCTGCAATTTTTCGATCAAATGGATTATAGGTTCTGGTAGATTGATTTGACATTTTTCGATTCACCCTAAATCTTGTTTGATTCGAAAATCTTGATAAAAGTTTTAAGACTTTCCCCTTACTTTTCCAAATGCGTTCTGGTCTCCAAAATAAAGTTTGGTTAAATTCATTTGAATAAGTTCTCACATATTCATCACTGGGTGTAAAAACACGAATATATTTTGCTTGATCTAAGTATTGTGCAATCTCAAATTCGTTTAAATCTTTTACTCCATCACCGTTATAATCTATCCAAGTATATACTCCTTGACCTGCATTCACTTCAATATAAAGAAATTCTTTTTTCAATTCTAACCCTGATCCTACTTCATAAAAAGTACTTGCCGTTAATGCATTTTTCCAAAGATTTAATCTGTAATCTATTCGACCCAAGAAAGTATTCTCTGGTTGTTGATCAATTAATTTTTCATCTTTAATTTCCAACATTCTATAACTCATCAAAGTAGTTAAAGATGAGGTTTTATTGGTTACCCAATTGTAATCAGCTCCAACACTTCTTCCTTTCGCAGCATTTACTAATCGTGAAGAATCACTTTTCCAATCGTATCTTTCTCTGTAAAAAACGGTGAATTTATTCTGTAACGTATCTGCATTGGCCAAGAAAACTTTCCAATCATACCACTGATAAGAATTTGTTCTCAATAAAGTATCTCCTAATTCAAATTGATTGAGTTCATGATCATCTTCAAAACCAATTTTTATTTTACCGAACTCTTGACTTAGTTTAGATTTATGTCTTAAATAGGTGTTTTTTCCGTCAGCATTTGCTCTTAAATAACTTCCATCTAGAGAAGCTTCAAAACAATTTTTTTTCCAATCTCCCAATAGCTGACCTCTATTCCCTTGATATTCTTCTCCCAATGTGAAGTTTTGAGCTTTTAGTTCTACTCCTCCAAATTTTTTATGTTTAATTCCTCCTGAAATATGAGCCAACACTTCTTGCCCTTCATATTTTCTATTCCTTACATTCCAATCACGATCAAACTCTACTCCTCGGTACCTTTCAATTTCTTTAAAATATTGTGTTCTGTATTCAAAGTCCAATCCTGTAGACAATTCCCACATTGAAGTGGAATCATTCCTTAGATTAAACAAACCATCAATTGTAGTTTTATTGGCAAAAGCTCTATTGTCCTCATTATTGACCCTAGAAAATGTATTTTTATCGTTGTTGGTGGTACTCATTTCCGTCCTTATTTTCCATTTCTTATTGAAACGGTAGTTTATTCCAGCAGAAATCATGGCATTTTTCTTTGGAGTAACAATGAGTCTTGTCGGTTCAAAATCCCCTTGTTGAACTCCTCCAATTGGAGCTACCCATTTATAAACTCTTCCAACGGCAGTAAATCGATCAAAGATATAGTTCCCATTTCCTATGCCTACGTTAGTGAAAGTAGCCCTATAAAATGCAGAATCTGGACTCGCAGAATAAACCAGAACAGAATCAATTCCCAATGAATCCATCAATTTATAAGTCACTTGGTTGTCTAAAAAGCCAACACTATCAATGGATTGTGTTCTTGCTAAATCTAAACTATCCCCAATTTTACTCAAGAGCAATTTATCTTTATTACTGAGTTTTTGTTGTAAGGATTGATTCTTAGCATCTTGTTCACTGAACATATTAAGCCAGAAATCAAATTTTTCACTTTCGTAAGTTGCACTAGCTTGAAATAAAGAGCGGGCATAATTCTGATCAGTATATTGAAATTCAACAACAATTCGGGTGTCTTTTGTAATTTGATTTCTTGGTGTGAAAATTAATTCTGAACTATTATAATTGATCACATAATCATATTCTTGACCTCGCTCTAGCAACCTTCCATCCAAATAAACTTTCTCCGTTCCAGACAAGACCATTATGAAAGGTTCATTTTCATTTCCTTTTAATCGGTAAGGACCTTGACTTCCTTCCATTCCTTGAATTTCGTTTCGAGAAAACTTTCCTTTTGATAAAGCGCCTGCTCCTTGAATTGTCCATTTTTCCTTTTCTTCACCCCAAGAATATTGACCATATAAACCTTGTGCTCTTTTGTTGTAATTCATAAAATATCCTGTTGGTTTTTTCAACCAGAAATCTCCTGCAATTATTTTGTACTCTTTTCCGTACAGTTGAATAAAAACTTGATCAAACTCTTGTATTTGATTGGTATTTCCATCCGGTTGAATAGGCAAATTGTCATCTGTTACCGTAGCCAGGATGTTCATATTATTAGAAATCTCACCCGAAAGCTGTAGGTTCAATGTCGAATTTACAGAAAGGTCATGTGAATTTCCAAAGCTAATTCCCCTTGAAATACTTCCCGATTTTTTAATTCCTTCATCAGAGAAAAAGTTCAATGGTTTGTCTTCACTTCTAAAGAAGAAATCATCTATTTTTCCAACATTTTGATAAATCATAGAAGTATCAATTGTCTGATAAGGTTTTTGAAAATCAATAGAAAAAACTCGGTACCTTAATTGAAGTGTATCTAAGCAAGTAGTTTTAGAAAGGAACTTTCTGCTATTTCCATCAAAATAATAAGCAGATTTGTCAAGTAATGAATCACCACAAAAAACCTTAAAACTATTTTGATAAATGGTTAAACTGTCAATAATTAAAGTGTCATTTTCGGGTGTTATTGTTTTCCATCTTAAATTAGAAGTTTGACTTCTTAATGGTACAATTGACACCATTAAAAGCAATAAAAGCAGTATTATTATTTTTGAGCTTGGATTCATTCCAATAGCATAACGTTCTCTGTTGGGGTTTCTTGCTTAAAGGTAGGAAAATGTTAGAGTCCCAGTGCTGATTCTACTTTATTACAAACTATTTTCGCATCGTATCTTGCGGCTTCATTTTTAATGACATTCGCATCAAAATTTTGATTAGAAATAGCAATCAACAATTTATTGGATAAATCTATGGCGTTTCCAGATTCAAAGAGTTCTCCAAATTCTCCATGATTTAGGATTTCAACTGTGCCTCCTTTATTACTTCCAACAACTTTGCAACCAGAGGCCATTGCTTCAATAGTAACCATTCCAAAAGTTTCTGATTTGGTTACCATTACAAAAACATCAATTGCAGCATAAAATGTTTCAACATCAGAACGAAATGGCCTAAAATGAACCCTGTTTTCGATGTTATTTTGCTTGACAAAAGCTTTTAGTTTATCAAAATAATCATCCGATTCGCCATGCGTAGATTCACCAAGAAAAACCAGATCATGACTGATTTTATCCTTAATATCATTAAACGATTCTAGAAGTAAAAGTTGTCTTTTCTGTTCATCAAAACGACCCACTAAACCAATGTAATTTTTGTTTATGTTGAGCTCCAACATTTGCTTTGCTACCTGACTATTTGGAGCGTTAAAGTACTTATCCAATTCTAAACCCGAAGGAATAACGACCGTCTTTTTCTCAGGAAACTTAGTTAATTCATTTACTTGTTGTTTCAACCAAGGCAATGGACAAGACCACAGGTCATAGCTGCTGTATCTTAAAGAATGAAGCAAATCTCTTTTTGGTATTCCAATTTGCATTTCCATGAAATAGGCCAAGAAGAACTTTTTTATTGACCAAGATTTTGCCAATGCACAAATACTCATGTCCTTTGGATCTCTAACGATCAGATGAGTTATTTTGTGCTTCTTTATCTTTTTTATAAGCTTTGAAGCTTTAACGAAATCATAATATTTCTTGTGTGAACCAACAAAGTCTACTGCTATTCCTAGTGATTTAGCTTCTTGGTGAATTTTGCTTTCTTCCTGAACAAAAATAATTACTTGATGTCCGCGATTGTGCATCCATTCTGCATTCCTCAATTGATTCATCTCTAAACCACCCCAACTCAATGAAGGACAGAAATAAGCGATATGATTATTGTTCTTAGTCATTTAAAGGATATTGAAAAAAATGCCTCAAGTAAGTCACTTGAGGCATTTTAATATATTCACGTATAAATATAAAAAAGTTATTCTAACTATGGATAGAACGATCACCTGTTGCATCCATCGCTGCTTCACGAATTGCTTCAGAATACGTTGGATGTGGGTGTGACATACGCACTAAATCTTCCGCAGAAGCACGGTATTCCATTGCTACAACACCTTCCATAATTAAGTCAGCTGCTCGCGCACCAATCATGTGGAATCCTAATATTTCATCAGTTTCCTTATTGGTAATGATTTTTACTAATCCTTGAATATCTCCAGAAGCTCTTGATCTACCCAATGCTTTCATTGGAAATGATCCAGTTTTATATTCAACTCCTGATTCCCTTAATTCTTGCTCAGTTTTCCCAACCGACGCCACTTCTGGCCAAGTGTAAACAACTCCTGGAATTAAATTATAATTAATATGTGGAATTTGTCCTGCAATTTTCTCTGCAACAAATGTTCCTTCCTCCTCTGCTTTGTGCGCTAACATAGCTCCACGAACAACATCACCAATTGCGTAAATGTTATCTGCTGAAGTTTGTAAGTTTTCATTCACATCGATTTGACCACGGTCAGTAGTTTTAATTCCTACATTTTCCAAACCTAAACCTTCAGTATATGGTTTTCTTCCTACCGCAACTAAACAGTAATCAGCTTCAAAAGTTACCTCTTTGTCTTTTTTATCAATTGCAGTAACGATAACACCTTTTCCAGTATTTTCAACTTTTTGAACTTTGTGCTTCATGTTGAATTTCATTTTCAACTTTTTCAACACCCTTGTCAATTCTTTCCCCATAGATTCATCCATGGTTGGGATAATGGAGTCAGCGAATTCAACAACTTCAACTTCGGTTCCTAGACGAGCATAAACAGATCCTAACTCAAGACCAATTACACCACCACCAATAACAATCATTCTTTTTGGGATTTCTCCTAATGAAAGTGCTTCGGTTGAAGTAATAATTCTCTTTTTATCTGGCTCCATTCCTTTAAAGAAATTTGGCTTAGATCCAGTAGCGATAATTATTTTATCCGATTTTAATTCAGTTTCTTTTCCTTCGCTATCAACTACCTTAATAGTATTTTTATCAACAAAAGAACCTACTCCATGGTGAACATCAATTTTGTTCTTGTCCATTAGAAAATCGATTCCTTTACAAGTTTGGTCAACGACTTTATTTTTTCGTTCAACCATTTTCTTAAAGTCAGGCTTTAGATCTTTCAATAAAATTCCATGCTCTTCAAAGTTGTCTTTTGCATTGTGATAATGCTCACTTGAATCCAATAATGCTTTAGATGGAATACAACCAACATTTAAACAAGTCCCACCAAGTGTGTCGTACTTTTCAATAATTGCTGTTTTCAATCCTAATTGAGCGCATCGTATAGCTGCTACGTATCCACCAGGTCCCGACCCAATGATAGTTACATCGTATTTACTCATGATAAATATATTTTATTTTTTAATGATATATCAGTTTAAGCTTCAGTTGGAGGCGTTCCAAAATTAATTGGAGGCATATCTGATTTGCCCATGTTTATTGTTCCCATATTCTCTTCGAATTTACGAACGTTATCTTGCAATGCAACAAGTAATCTCTTAGCGTTTTCAGGTGTCATAATTACACGAGATCTCACTTTTGCTTTAGGCATTCCTGGCATAGCTTGAATGAAATCAAATACAAACTCAGAAGGAGAATGATTAATGAGTGCTAGATTAGAATAAATTCCTTCTGCTACTTCTTCTGGTAATTCAATATTGATTTTATTTTCTTTTGTGTTGTTGTTTTCCATAATAATAAAGGTAATAAAAAAAGGCTATCAATAAAAATTGATAGCCTATAATATATTGTTCTAATTAAGATTAAATCTCCTCATAATTAGCAGTTGAATCTACCTTAACATTTTGGAACTCTCTAACACCAGTACCAGCTGGTATTTTGTGTCCAACGATAACGTTTTCTTTCAATCCTAATAAATGATCTACCTTACCTGCAATAGCAGCTTCGTTAAGTACCTTAGTTGTCTCCTGAAAAGAAGCAGCTGAGATGAACGATTGAGTCTGCAATGAAGAACGAGTAATACCCTGTAACATCGGTTTAGATGTTGCAGCAATTGCCTCACGTGCTTCAACTAATTTAGAATCCTCACGTTTCAATTGTGTATTCTCATCACGTAATCTTCTTGAAGAAACGATTTGACCAGCTTTCAACTCTTGAGAATCTCCTGCTTCAATCACAACCATTTGTCCGAATATACGGTCATTTTCTTCCATGAAATCAGCTTTATGAATGGCTTGATTTTCTAAGAATTTAGTATCTCCTGCATCAGTAATTTCAACTTTCAGCATCATCTGACGAACGATAACCTCGAAGTGTTTATCATTAATCTTCACACCTTGTAAACGGTATACCTCTTGTACTTCGTTTACTAAGTATTCTTGTACTGCTGTTGGTCCCTCAATATTTAAAATATCTTTTGGAGTAATTGCTCCATCAGAAAGAGATTGACCTGCACGAACGAAATCGTTCTCTTGAACAAGAATGTGCTTAGATAGTGGAACAAGATATTTCTTAGTTTCACCTGTTTTCGCTTCAATGATTACCTCACGGTTACCACGTTTGATTTTACCGTAACTAGCAATACCATCGATTTCAGAAACAACTGCTGGGTTAGAAGGATTACGTGCTTCGAAAAGCTCAGTAATACGAGGTAGACCCCCTGTAATATCACCCCCTTTACCACCAATACGTGGAATCTTAACCAAACTGTATCCTTGTTGCATTTCTTCACCTTCTTTTACAGAAACGTGTGCGTTAACTGGGATTGGGTATGATTTTAAGATTTCACCTTTCTTATCCTTAATAAGGATCGTTGGGTTTTTCTTTTTATCTCTAGTTTCAGTAATTACTTTTTCAGTAAATCCTGTTTGCTCATCGACCTCTTCACGGTAAGTGATTCCTTCAATAACGTTATCAAATTCGATAAGTCCGCTATACTCAGAAATAATTACTGCGTTATAAGGATCCCACTTACAAATGATATCACCTTTTTTAAGTTCTGTTTCATTTGTAGCAACCATCTCAGCTCCGTAAGGAATGTTAGATGTCATTGCTGCCAAACCAGTTTTCTTATCAATGATTTTCATTTCAGCCGAACGACCTACAACGATTTCATGTTTTGATCCGTCTTTATCAATCTTAGTGATTGTTCTTAACTCATCAATTTCTAAACGACCTGAAGCTTTTGCTTTAATGTCGCTATCATCAGCAATGTTAGACGCTGTACCCCCAACGTGGAATGTACGAAGTGTCAACTGTGTACCTGGTTCACCAATAGATTGTGCAGCAACTACTCCAATAGCATCTCCTATTTGAGCTTCTCTGTTTGTAGCAAGGTTACGACCGTAACACTTAGCACATACACCTCTTCTTAGTTCACAAGTAAGTACTGAACGAATTTCAACTTCGTCAATACCTGCTTTATCAATTGCCGTAGCAACATCTTCAGTAATTAACTCTCCACCTTCAACAATAAGGTTGTCGTTATCATCAAATACATCATGTACAGCACTACGCCCTACAATTCTGTCATATAATGGTTCAACAACATCATCGTTCTTTTTCAATGGAACAGCAATAATACCTCTTAATGTACCACAATCAAATTGATTTACTACAACATCTTGAGCAACGTCAACCAAACGACGCGTTAAATAACCCGCATCGGCAGTTTTCAAAGCTGTATCGGCAAGACCCTTACGAGCACCGTGTGTAGATATAAAGTATTCAAGAATTGATAATCCTTCCTTAAAGTTAGAAAGAATTGGATTTTCAATAATTTCTTGACTTGAAGCACCAGATTTCTGAGGTTTTGCCATCAGACCACGCATTCCTGAAAGCTGACGAATCTGCTCTTTAGATCCACGTGCACCAGAATCAAACATCATGTAAATTGAGTTGAAACCTTGCTTATCTGTTTTCAATTGCTCCATTAACGTATTTGTTAATCGAGAATTGGTACGTGTCCAGATATCAATAATCTGGTTGTATCTTTCATTATTAGTAATAAGACCCATGTTATAGTTGTCCATAACCTCGGCAACACTAACTTTAGCTTTATCAACTAATATTTGTTTTTCTACTGGAATGATAATATCATCTAAATTGAAAGACAATCCACCTTTAAAGGCCATGTCATAACCAACTGTTTTAATATCATCTAAGAATTGAACTGTACGAGAAGTTCCTGAGATTTTCAAAACAACCCCGATAATATCACGAAGTGCTTTTTTAGTCAATACATCATTGATGTAACCAACTTCTCTTGGAACCATTTCGTTAAATACAACACGTCCAGCAGTAGTATCAATAATTTTAAGAACTGGTTCACCTTCTTCGTTTAAAACTTCCGTTTTAACTTTGATGTGCGCGTGTAAATCTAAACGACGTTCATTCAATGCAATCTGAACTTCTTCAGGGGAATAGAAAGTTAATCCTTCTCCTTGCATTACTTTTTCCTCATCAGTAACTCTTCCCTTGGTCATGTAATACAGACCCAGAACCATATCCTGTGAAGGTACAGCAATTGGAGCCCCATTCGCAGGGTTCAAAATATTGTGAGAAGAAAGCATCAAGATCTGAGCTTCCAAAATTGCAGCATTACCTAAAGGTAAGTGAACTGCCATCTGGTCACCATCGAAATCGGCGTTAAATGCCGTACAAACCAATGGGTGAAGTCTAATTGCTTTTCCTTCAATTAATTTTGGTTGGAAAGCCTGAATACCTAAACGGTGAAGCGTTGGGGCACGGTTAAGTAACACTGGGTGAGATTTAATTACGTTTTCTAAAATATCCCAAACGATTGCTTCTTTTTTGTCAACAATTTTCTTTGCTGATTTTACAGTTTTTACAATCCCTCTTTCAATTAGTTTTCTAATGATAAATGGTTTGTATAGCTCTGCCGCCATATCTTTTGGAAGTCCACATTCGTGCAATTTCAAAGAAGGTCCAACAACAATTACTGAACGTGCTGAATAATCTACACGTTTACCCAGTAAGTTTTGACGGAAACGTCCTTGCTTACCTTTCAATGAATCAGAAAGAGATTTTAAAGGTCTGTTTGATTCAGTTTTAACAGCACTAGATTTTCTAGAGTTGTCAAACAATGAATCTACAGATTCTTGAAGCATACGTTTTTCATTACGTAGAATTACTTCAGGAGCTTTAATTTCGATCAATCGCTTCAAACGATTGTTTCTGATAATTACTCTTCTGTATAAATCATTTAAATCAGACGTTGCAAAACGACCTCCATCCAATGGAACTAATGGTCTTAATTCTGGTGGAGTTACAGGAACAACTTTAATAATCATCCATTCCGGACGGTTTTCAATTCTATCCTGAGAATCACGCATCGCTTCAACTACTTGAAGACGTTTCAATGCTTCGTTTTTACGTTGCATTGAAGTTTCATGATTCGCTTTGTGTCTTAAATCGTAAGAAAGTTCGTGAAGATCTAGACCTTTTAACAAGTCATAAAGAGCTTCAGCTCCCATCTTAGCGATGAATTTATTTGGATCAGTATCGTCTAAATATTGGTTGTCTTGAGGAATTTCATCAAGGATATCCAAATATTCTTCCTCAGTAATGAATTGCATGTGATCTAAAGGTTCACCTTCAGCATTTTTTGCAAGACCTGACTGAATCACGACATATCTTTCATAATAAATAATTTGGTCAAGCTTTTTAGTCGGAAGACCTAAAAGGTAACCAATCTTATTTGGCAATGATCTAAAGTACCAAATATGAGCAACTGGAACAACCAATTGGATGTGACCCATGCGCTCACGACGAACTTTTTTCTCTGTTACTTCAACACCACAACGGTCACACACGATTCCTTTATAACGGATACGTTTGTATTTACCACAGTGACATTCGTAATCTTTAACAGGTCCAAAAATACGTTCACAGAACAAACCGTCTCTTTCTGGTTTATACGTTCTGTAGTTTATCGTTTCCGGCTTTAAAACCTCTCCACTTGACTGCTCCAAAATTAATTCTGGAGAAGCCAATGAAATGGTGATTCTATTAAAATCTTTCACCGTATTTTGAGTATCTTTTTTATACGCCATTTTAAACAAGTGTTTTCAATTAAACTTTGACTATTAATCCATCTTGATATTCAATCCAAGTCCTCTTAATTCATGAAGAAGAACGTTAAATGATTCTGGAATACCAGGCTGCGGCATGTTATCGCCTTTTACGATTGCTTCGTAAGCCTTAGCTCTTCCGTTCACATCATCAGATTTAACAGTCAAGATTTCTTGTAGAATGTTAGCTGCACCGAATGCTTCAAGTGCCCAAACTTCCATCTCTCCAAAACGCTGACCTCCGAAGAGTGCCTTACCACCAAGTGGTTGTTGCGTAATCAATGAGTATGGTCCGATTGAACGAGAGTGCATCTTATCATCTACCATGTGCGATAGTTTCAACATGTAGATTACACCTACAGTTGCAGGTTGATGGAAACGTTCTCCTGTTCCACCATCATACAAGTAAGTTTTACCTGCACGTGGAATACCAGCTTTATCACAGTACTCAGCAACTTCTGAAGGTTCAGCACCATCAAAAATTGGTGTAGCAAACTTAACACCCAGTTTTTGACCTGCCCATCCAAGAACAGTTTCATAAATCTGACCTAAGTTCATACGTGAAGGTACACCCAGTGGGTTCAACACGATATCTACCGGAGTACCATCATCAAGGAAAGGCATATCTTCTTGACGAACAATGTTTGCCACAATACCTTTATTTCCGTGACGACCCGCCATTTTATCACCAACTTTCAATTTACGTTTCTTAGCCAAGTAAACTTTAGCCAATTTAACGATACCAGCTGGCAACTCATCTCCTACAGAGATATGGAATTTTTTACGCTTGTAATTTCCTAATAAATCATTGGCCTTAATAGTGAAGTTATGAATAACTCGCTGAATCATTGAGTTAGTATCATCTTCTTCAGTCCATTTACTTGGATTTACAATCACATAGTCAACTATACTTAAAGCTTTCTCAGAGAATTTAGATCCTTTTTTGATGATTTCCTCTCTAAAGTTATTTGTTACACCAGCAGATTTTTTACCTTCTAGAATAACCAATAATTTCTGAACAAGAATACCTTTTAAGTCTCCTAAATCTTTTTCATAATCCGTATCTAGGTTTTCTAGAATTGGTTTATCTTGAGCTTTAGTTTTTCTGTCTTTTACTGCTCTTGAGAAAAGTTTCTTATTAATAACTACACCTCTTAAAGAAGGTCCAGCTTTTAATGAAGCATCTTTTACATCTCCGGCTTTATCACCAAAGATTGCACGCAATAGTTTTTCTTCTGGAGATGGGTCAGTTTCACCTTTTGGTGTAATCTTACCAATCAAAATATCTCCTTCTTTAACTTCTGCTCCAATACGGATTAATCCGTTTTCATCAAGATCTTTAGTTGCTTCTTCACTTACGTTAGGAATATCAGCTGTAAGCTCTTCCATTCCACGTTTCGTGTCACGCACTTCTAAAGAATATTCATCGATGTGGATAGATGTAAATACATCCTCACGCACTACACGCTCAGAAATTACAATCGCATCCTCAAAGTTATACCCTTTCCAAGGCATGAAAGCAACTTTCATGTTTTGTCCTAAAGCCAATTCACCTTGTTGCGTTGCATAACCCTCACAAAGTACTTGTCCTTCTTCAACTGTGTCACCTTTCTTTACGATAGGTTTCAAGTTCATTGTAGAACCTTGGTTAGTTTTCTTGAATTTTGTTAAACTGTATGTTTTTGTGCTACCATCGAATGAAACAATTTGATCTTCTTCTGAAAGATCGTATTTAATCACAATTTGGTTGGCATCTACGTATTCTACAATTCCGTTTCCTTCAGCATTAATCAATACACGAGAGTCACGCGCTACTAAACGTTCGATTCCTGTTCCAACAATTGGAGATTCAGGCTTCAATAACGGAAGTGCTTGACGCTGCATGTTTGATCCCATCAATGCACGATTGGCATCATCATGTTCCAAGAAAGGAATAGAAGAAGCCGCAATAGAAGCAATTTGATTTGCTCCAACGTCCATCAAATTAATTTGACTTGGTTCAACAACTGGGAAATCTCCTTCTTCACGTGCTTTAACAACATCACCTATAAATTCACCGTTGTCATTCAATGGAGCGTTTGCTTGCGCAATCATCATTGAATCCTCTTCTTCAGCTGATAAATAAATTGGCTCTTCGTCTAATTGAACTTTACCGTTTACTACCTTTCTATAAGGAGTTTCGATAAAACCAAGTTTATTTACTTTGGCAAATACACAAAGAGAAGAAATCAAACCAATGTTTGGTCCCTCTGGTGTTTCAATCGTACAAAGACGACCATAGTGTGTGTAGTGAACATCACGTACCTCAAATCCAGCACGCTCTCTAGAAAGACCACCTGGTCCTAGTGCAGAGAAACGTCTTTTGTGTGTTACTTCAGAAAGAGGATTGGTTTGATCCATGAACTGAGACAACTGATTCGTTCCAAAGAAAGAATTAATTACTGACGAAAGTGTTTTCGCATTAATCAAGTCAATTGGAGTAAATACCTCGTTATCTCTAACGTTCATTCTTTCACGAATTGTACGAGCCATACGTGCAAGTCCAACACCAAATTGAGAATACAATTGTTCACCTACCGTTCTAACACGACGATTAGAAAGGTGGTCAATATCATCAACTTCTGCTTTTGAGTTAATTAACTCAATCAGATATTTAATGATTTTAATTATATCACTTTTTGTTAAAACTCTTGACTCTTCATCGTCAGAAATTTTAAGTTTTTTGTTTATTCTAAAACGACCTACTTCACCAAGATCATAACGCGTGTCTGAGAAGAACAATTTATCGAATACACTACGTGCAGTTTCAATATCCGGCGGCTCAGCATTACGTAATTGTCTATAGATTACCTCTACTGCTTCTTTTTCAGAGTTTGCAGTATCTTTTTGAAGGGTGTTATATATAATTGTAAAATCAGCAGAATTCACATCTTCCTTATGAAGGATGATAGTTTTAGTTCCTGCTTCAATGATTTCTTCGATATTGTCTTTATCAAGAACAGTATCACGATCTAAGATTACTTCGTTACGTTCAATAGATACAACTTCTCCTGTATCCTCATCAACGAAATCTTCGATCCAAGATTTAAGAACTCTAGCAGCAAGCTTACGACCTAAAACTTTCTTAAGATTAGTTTTGGTTGCTTTTATCTCGTCTGCTAAGTCGAAAATCTCTAAAATGTCTTTATCACTTTCGTATCCAATAGCCCTGAACAAAGTTGTAACAGGAAGCTTTTTCTTACGATCAATATATGCATACATGACATTATTAATGTCAGTTGCGAACTCTATCCAAGAACCTTTAAAAGGAATTATTCTTGCAGAGTATAGTTTTGTACCGTTTGCGTGTCGAGATTGACCAAAGAAAACACCAGGTGAACGGTGCAACTGAGATACAATAACACGTTCGGCTCCATTCACTACAAATGATCCTTTAGGAGTCATGTAAGGAATAGTTCCTAAATAAACATCTTGAACTATCGTTTCAAAATCTTCATGTTCTGGATCAGTACAATAAAGTTTCAATTTAGCCTTCAATGGGACACTATACGTCAATCCACGTTCTATACACTCTTCAATAGAGTAGCGAGGCGGATCAATAAAGTAGTCCAAAAATTCAAGGACAAATTGATTTCTTGTATCAGTTATAGGAAAGTTTTCAGAAAAAACTTTAAAAAGACCTTCCTTTTCACGGTTCTCGGGAGTCGTTTCAAGTTGAAAAAACTGACGGAACGATTTTAGTTGAACATCCAAAAAGTCAGGATATTCAAAAACACTTTTGCTAGAAGCGAAATTAATTCTTGTAGCGATATTATTTGATGTTGCCAAGACTACGAAATTTTGTTATGAAAAAAGAACCAGATGCGTATAAATGCATAAAAACAGGACAAGGCATCCCGAAAATCGAGGATGCCTGTACTGTATAATAAGTATAGTTATTACTTAACTTCAACTTCAGCTCCTGCTTCTTCTAATGAAGATTTTAAGCTATCTGCTTCGTCTTTAGAAACACCTTCCTTAATTGGAGAAGGAGCACTATCAACTACTGCTTTCGCTTCTTTCAATCCAAGACCAGTTAATTCTTTAACTAATTTTACGACAGCCAATTTACTACCACCGGCAGCTTTAAGGATTACGTCAAACTCAGTTTTTTCTTCTGCAGCTTCTGCAGCAGCACCTCCTCCAGCAACTGCAACAGCAGCAGCAGCAGGTTCGATACCGTACTCATCTTTAAGGATAGTTGCTAATTCGTTAACTTCTTTTACTGTAAGGTTAACTAATGTTTCAGCGATGTCTTTTAATTCAGCCATTTTATTTTTTGTTTAAAAAAGGTTCTAATAAATAATATTTAATCTATGCTCTTTCTGAGAGCGTCTTAAGGATTCCAACGATTTTACCACCTTGTCCTTTAAGTCCAGAAATAACATTCTTCGCTGGGCTTTGTAACAATGAGATAATATCTCCGATAAGTTCATCCTTGCTTTTGATTTCAACTAATGCATCAAGATTTTCATCACCGATGTATATTGTTTCTTCAACATAAGCTGCTTTCAGGATTGGTCTTTCAGTTTTCTTACGGAAATCTTTAATAATTTTTGCAGGCGCATTACCTACTTCAGCATACATAATTGCAGTTGGTCCTGATAGCGCTTTTTTCAATTCACTAAGATCTCTGTCTTCAATACGATCGATAGCCTTTGCAAGAAGAGTATTTTTGATTACTCTTAGACTAACGTTTGCTTTGAAACATCTAGCTCTTAAATCGTTGATTTTTGCTACAGACAACTGAGATGTATCAGCTAGGTAAAAAACACCTGCTTCTTTTAATTCTGCTGTTAAATTGTCTATGTACTGCGCTTTTTCTTCTCTATTCATATTTAAAAATTTTAAGCGACAACAGATTTAGCGTCAATTTGAATACTTGGGCTCATTGTAGAGCTCATGTAAATACTTCTGATGTACATTCCCTTAGCTGCAGATGGTTTCATCTTAATCAATGTATTCAATAATTCTGCTGCATTGTCTTTAATCTTGCTACCATCGAAAGATACCTTAGCAATATTAGTATGAACAATACCGAATTTATCAACACGGAAATCGATTTTACCAGCCTTAACTTCTTGAACTGCCTTCGCGACATCCATTGTTACAGTACCAGTTTTAGGGTTAGGCATTAAACCTCTTGGTCCTAATATACGACCTAAGGCACCTACTTTCCCCATTACAGATGGCATTGTGATAATCACATCGATATCAGTCCAACCTCCTTTAATTTTCTCAATGTATTCGTCTAAACCAACGTAATCAGCACCTGCTTCTTTCGCCTCTTCTTCTTTGTCCGGAGTACAAAGTACAAGTACTTTAATATCCTTTCCAGTTCCGTGAGGTAAAGCTACAGTTCCTCTTACCATTTGATTCGCTTTTCTAGGATCAACTCCTAAACGAATACTGATGTCAACAGAAGCATCAAATTTTGAATTTGTGATTGTCTTAACTAAATCACACGCTTCAGTCAACGAATACGTTTTATCAAAGTCATACTTTGATAACGCTTCTTTTCTTTTTTTAGAAATACGTCCCATGATTAATGTTTTTTAGTTTTGAGGAAATGTACCTTTTACGGTGATTCCCATACTTCTTGCTGTTCCAGCAACCATTTTCATACCTGATTCAATTGTAAAACAATTAAGGTCAGCCATTTTATCTTCAGCAATTGCTTTAACTTGATCCCAAGAAACACTAGCCACTTTTAAGCGGTTAGGTTCTGCAGAACCTTTTTTAAGTTTAGCTGCATCCAATAATTGAATTGCTGCTGGTGGAGTTTTGATGATAAAATCAAACGATTTATCACCATAGACAGTGATTACAACAGGTAATACTTTTCCAGCCTTATCTTGTGTTCTTGAGTTAAACTGCTTACAGAACTCCATGATGTTAACCCCTTTTGCACCAAGTGCGGGACCAACGGGCGGAGAAGGATTTGCTGCACCACCTTTGATCTGTAATTTGATCAAACCTGCTACTTCTTTAGCCATTTATATATAGTTTGTGTAGTCCTAACGTGATCGTATAGATGGGAAGCTTTAATCATCACCACCACTCCTACTGGTTAAATAAACTTATTAATTCTCTTTATCTACTTGCATATAGCTTAATTCGACCAAGTTTTTTCGACCGAATATTTTCACCATAACTTTCAATTTCTTTTTCTCTTCGTTAATTTCTTCGATTGTACCGTTGAAATTATTGAATGGACCATCGACAACCTTAACTGATTCACCGATAACGAAAGGAATTTTCATTTCTTCTTCGTTTTCCGACATTTCGTCAACCTTACCAAGGATACGGTTAACTTCAGTTTTTCTCATCGGTAATGGATCTCCGTGCTTTTCTGCACCTAGAAAACCTATTACATTTGGAACACCCTTTATAACGTGAGGCACCTCTCCTACAAGAGCAGCTTCGATCAGAACATAACCAGGTAAAAATGTTTTCTCTTTAGAAATTTTCTTACCATTTCTTATTTGAAACACTTTTTCTGTTGGAATAAGGATTTGACCAAAGAAATCATTCAACTTTTGTCGATTAATTTCCATTTCAAGGTATTCCTTAACCATGTTTTCTTTTCCGCTAATTGCGCGAACAACGTACCATCTTTTTTTAACCTCTTCCATAGTAATCCCGTTAAAACGTATTATTAATTATGGATAAATTAATCCAAGAATTCCTTTCCAGAAATATGTTGATGGATTTATTCCGAAGATAAAATCCATTACAAATATAAGTAAGGAAAATACAACAGAACCAATTACTACAATAATAGTATTGTTCTGTAACTCTGTCCATGTTGGCCAGCTCACTTTGTGAGCCAACTCATGGTATGTATCCTGAAGATATTCTACAATATTTGCCAATTTCTTTCTATTTTGCACGGGCGGTAGGATTCGAACCCACGACCAATGGTTTTGGAGACCAGTACTCTACCAACTGAGCTACGCCCGTAGTGGAAAAAGGGGAGTTTTAAAAAACTCCCCTTTTTCTAATTTATTTTATTCTAGCTTATGATTTCAGTCACCTGACCAGCACCTACAGTTCTACCACCCTCACGGATTGCAAAACGTAAACCTTTGTTCATTGCGATTGGAACGATAAGTTCAACAGTAATTGTTACGTTATCACCAGGCATAACCATGTCGCGATCTTCACCTAAGTGAATCTCACCAGTCACATCAGTTGTACGGAAGTAAAACTGTGGACGGTAACGGTTATGGAATGGAGTGTGACGTCCACCTTCTTCTTTCTTAAGAACGTATATCTCTGCTTTGAATTTAGCGTGTGGTGTTGTAGAACCAGGTTTACAAACAACCATACCACGACGGATAACTGATTTGTCAATACCTCTCAAAAGAAGTCCAACGTTATCACCAGCTTCACCTCTATCCAAAATCTTACGGAACATCTCTACTCCAGTAACTACAGATTTAAGTTTCTCATCACCCATTCCTAGGATATCAACCTCTTCACCAGAGTTGATAACACCAGTTTCGATACGACCAGTTGCAACAGTACCACGACCAGTGATCGAGAATACATCTTCAACAGGCATCAAGAATGGTTTGTCAACCTCACGAGGAGGTAATTCAATCCAAGTATCAACAGCAGCCATAAGCTCCATTACAATATCACTCCACTTCTCGTCTCCGTTAAGAGCTCCAAGAGCAGAACCTTGAATTACTGGAGAGTTATCTCCATCATAATCATAGAATGATAAAAGCTCTCTAATTTCAAGCTCAACCAATTCTAATAATTCTTCGTCATCCACTAAATCCACTTTGTTCATGAAAACAACGATTCTTGGAATACCAACCTGGCGTCCTAAAAGAATGTGCTCACGTGTTTGTGGCATTGGTCCATCTGTTGCAGCAACAACTAAAATCGCACCATCCATTTGAGCAGCACCCGTAACCATGTTCTTAACATAATCGGCGTGACCCGGACAATCTACGTGTGCGTAGTGACGATTTTCAGTTTCATACTCAATGTGAGATGTATTGATTGTAATACCACGTTCCTTTTCCTCAGGAGCGTTATCGATTGAGTCAAAACTACGTGCTTGGCAAAAACCTTTTGCCGACAAAACCGCAGCAATAGCAGCAGTTAATGTTGTCTTACCGTGATCGACGTGACCGATTGTTCCAATGTTCAAGTGTGGTTTGGAACGATTAAATGTTTCCTTAGCCATGTTTTATTTGTTACTTGTTAATATACTTACTAATTATTTTCTTGTACATACAAGAAAATTCACTCATAATCATGAGTGACTCCCCTGTGTAATTCGAGCCAATGACGAGAATTGAACTCGTGACCTCTTCCTTACCAAGGAAGCACTCTACCCCTGAGCTACACCGGCAGCGAGCCAATAAAAGGTTATATTGAGCGGGAGACGAGACTCGAACTCGCGACCCTCAGCTTGGAAGGCTGACGCTCTACCAACTGAGCTACTCCCGCTTAAAATATAAAAGTTAAACCTTAGTGTGGGGGGAGAAGGATTCGAACCTTCGAAGATAAAATCAGCAGATTTACAGTCTGCCCTCGTTGGCCGCTTGAGTATCCCCCCAATATAAAGTTTGTGAGCCGATGGAGGGACTCGAACCCCCGACCTGCTGATTACAAATCAGCTGCTCTAGCCAGCTGAGCTACATCGGCACTTTTGTTGGTAAATTATAACCTTTTAAAGAACTCCCTAACTAGCTTATTGAACTCGTTCGGGGTTGCAAATGTATTAAATAAATAAACTCTGACAAGCGTTTTTTTGAAATATTTTTAAATTATTTTCTCTTTTGTTTAACAAGCTCTTCCTTACCAACTGTTAACCTATTGTGAAACAAAGGATTTCACTAAAAACGCAAGATGAAAATATTTTAAAAAAAAATGAACTATTTTTAAATTAGAGATAAAAAACGATGCGAAATATTAATAACCACGGTTTAGATCTATAAAATATGAATGGACATTATATCGTTTTTGGGATCTTGCTATTGAGATGTAATTAATTTCTGATTGAATAGTTAGAATTTGGGAAGCGAATAATGCCTTCAGCTTTACTCGTCACCATTAATATACTTACTCTTCCCCTCCCCTTGGATGTGATTGTTTGTAAATTTTAGAAATTTGATCAAAAGAATTGTGGGTATAAACTTGTGTAGCACTTAAATTGGCATGTCCTAAAATCTCTTTTAGCGTTTCTAGTCCTGCGCCGTTATTCAACATGTGTGTTGCAAAGGTATGTCTCAACACATGCGGACTTCTTTTGGATAGATTAGTAAGCAAAGAAAGATAGTAGTTCACTTTTCTATAAACGAACTTAGGATACAACTTATTCCCTTTGTCAGTAATGAAAATATATTCAATATTCGCCCCTTGATACACTGGAGATATTAAATAGTCTTTGATTTGATCAGAAAGAGCTGTGGTTATAGGGATGATCCGTTCTTTATTTCTTTTACCAAGGACTTTTATTTTTTCATTATCAAAATCAACTTGTTTTAAATTGATCAATTCTGAAAGACGAATTCCTGTTTGGTAAAATACTTCAATAATTAAACGATCACGTAATCCCGAGAATCCATCAGGAAATAATGTATTAAGATCTTCGGTTTCAATTTCTTCTTGTTTTACGAATTCAGGTAATCGTTTTTCTTGTTTTGGACCTCTAATCTTTAACATTGGATCAACCTCAATAATATGATTCTTTTGCGCCCATTTAAAAAACGTACGCAAAGAAGATAATTTTCTATTAACTGTTCTATTAGAATGACTGTTATTTATTAATTCAACAATCCAAGCTCTAATGTTTTGGTAGGTCAGTTCTTTTAAATCTTCTTCATTATCCACGGCAACAAATTCTAAAAAAGACTTAACATCTTTTTCGTATGCAGTACTGGTATGTTCCGATACTCTTTTCTCTGTATTGAGATATATAATGAATTGTTCAACCATATAAAATGAAAAAAGGAGCCTATTACTAGACTCCTTAACGTATTCTTTTAAAGAATATTTTATATTTCTTTAGACTGTAAACGTTGTTTGTAAGCCGCTTTGATACGTGCTTGACGTCCTAAGATAGATGGTTTAACGAATTCTTTACGTCTACGGATTTCGCGCATACGTCCAGTTTTTTCAAACTTCTTCTTATATTTCTTGAGAGCTCTTTCTATGTTCTCTCCTTCTTTTACAGGTACTACTAACATATTCTATATTTAATTTCGTTTTCTAATTCTATAAACAGGTTGACAAAGATAATAAGATAAATCTTATGAACAATACTTATTTCAAAATTTCTCTTGAAATAACTACTTTTTGAATTTCAGAGGTACCTTCACCAATGGTCATCAACTTTGCATCACGTAAAAACTTCTCAGCTGGATACTCTCTTGTGTAACCATAACCACCCATAATTTGTACAGCTTCGTTACCACACATCACAGCAGTTTCACTCGCAAAATACTTTGCATAAGCTCCTTCCTCTGTCATTTTAGCTCCTTTATTCTTCAAAGCTGCAGCATTAAATGTCAATAATTCAGATGCTTTTACGTTTGTTGCCATATCAGCTAATTTAAAGCTAATACCTTGAAATTGTGCGATAGGTTTTCCGAATTGCTCACGTTCTTTAGCGTACTTTACTGAAGCTTCATAAGCACCACGAGCAACACCACAACTTAATGCTGCGATAGAAATACGTCCACCATCAAGAATTTGCATTGCTTGAACAAAGCCCATTCCGACTTCACCAATTAGATTTGCATTTGGAACACGAACATTATCAAAAATAAGTTCAGCTGTTTCACTTGCTCTAACACCTAACTTTCCTTTGATTTGCACTGCAGAGAAACCAGGAGTTCCTTTTTCTACGATAAATGCAGAGATTCCCTTACTGTCTAACAATTCTCCTGTACGCACTAAAACTACAGATATATCTCCAGAAAGTCCGTGAGTAATCCAGTTTTTTGCACCATTAATGATCCAATCGTCACCATCTTTAACTGCAGTTGTTTTCATTCTCATGGCATCAGAACCTGTGTTTGGCTCAGTTAAACCCCATGCTCCAATAAATTCTCCAGATGCTAATTTTGGTAAAAATCTTTTCTTCTGCTCTTCTGATCCGTGATAATAAATATGACCTGTACACAATGAATTGTGAGCTGCTACTGAAAGACCAATTCCACCACAAACTTTTCCTAATTCAATAAGTGCTGTAACGTACTCATCATAGGAAAAACCACTTCCTCCATACTCTTCAGGAACATAAATTCCAAGTAAACCTAAGTCACCTAGTTTTTTCATTACATCAACAGGAAAGTGCTCTTTTTCATCCCATTCTAATAAATGTGGTTTAATTTCCTTCTCAGCAAAATCTCTCACCATTTGTTGAATCATTAATTGATTCTCGTTTAGATCAAAGTTCATTTTTATATAATTTAAGTTCTTATGTTTTGTTTTCGTAATCGCAATTTGCAAATATAGTATATTTTTTATTTGCTTCAGTATTCTATTCTCATTCCACCTTTAAATAAGGTTTTAAAGCTTTAAATTTTTCATGATCAATATAGGGAGATAAAATCACCTCATCGATTCTTTTATATGGTCGGTGATTTTCTCGGAAGAAAACAATAGATTTTGCCATATCATAACTAATCAGAGGATGATCTCTTAATTCTTTCTCTGACGCTGTATTAATATTTAATCTCTTTATATCAGTTGCGTCAAGAATTAGAAAAGGTTTCATCGCTTCTATTTTCTCTTCATCCATTAAGTACACATCAAAAAGTTGATCATAAGAAATTATTCCGCCATAAGCCTCACGAACTTTGATGATTTCTTTAGCAAAGTAAGGTCCTATTCCTGGGATTTTCTTTAAATCCCAAGCTGTGGCGGTATTGATTGAAATCGGAGCGAGCTCCTCTTTTACAGTTTCTTTTTGGCTTTGTTCAAATGACTTTTCATGCTTAGTAGATGAATATTTTGATGACGCAATATAGGATGGCTTTTCAATAGAATCAGGCAAAGCCACTTTTGGTTCTAATAAAACGTACAAATCTTCGTCTATAACATAGAGCTTTTTAAGATCTGATTTTATCTTGAGAACTGCTCCGCTCTTCAAGTATTTCAGAATAGAAGCGGCTTGTTTTTCAGACAATCCAATTGCCATCCATTCTTCCAAAGAATACTCGTTTGGATTGAACAGAGCAGAAGGTTGAGTATAACGACTGGTTACTTTCGCAACTTTTGCTTCAATTGAATCAGCCTTATTAGTTGAAGCTAATAATGATCGAACTTCAACATCATAGTGAGGAGGAGAATAGAAATAGTTGTAATATAAACGTGGAGCTACTGCAATAGCGATGAATAGAATTAACAAAACGATAATTCCTCTACGGGCTCGTTTAGAAAAATGAATCCAATCACTGTCCCAACTTTTTTTCGTCAATATTTCTATTTAAATCTTTTAATTGCTCCTGATTTTACACGTACAAAATAATCTTTCAGATCTCTTTTTACTTCACCTGACATAATCAAAAGTCCAAGGATATTTGGGAATGCCATACCAAGAATCATTAAGTCTGAGAATTTAATTACTTCTCCTAATCCTACAGATGCCCCAATTACAATAAATACTAAGAAGATGAATTTATAGATTAATCCAGATATTTTTGTTTCTCCAAAAACATAAGTCCAGGCTTTCAATCCGTAATAAGACCAAGAAATCATAGTTGAGAATGCAAACAATACCACAGCGAAAGAAAGGACATATAAAGACCAATCACCCAAAGAAGATGAGAATGCTGCAGAAGTTAAAGCGGCACCTTCTAGACCTTCAGGATCTTGAGCATAACCAGTAAATATAATTACTAAAGCGGTCATTGTACAAACCACCACTGTATCAATAAATGGTTCTAAAATCGCTACGATTCCTTCACTCACTGGTTCATCAGTTTTGGCAGCAGCGTGTGCAATTGGTGCAGAACCTACTCCGGCTTCATTTGAGAATGCAGCACGTTGAAATCCTAAAATCAGTACTCCAATAAAACCTCCATACATTGCATCTGGACTAAATGCTCCAGTTATAATTGTATTAAAACCATGACCTAAATTATCATAATTAAAACCTATAATTACCAATGCTGAAATCACATAAATACCAACCATTGTTGGTACAATTTTATCTGTTACGCTAGCAATTTTCTTAATTCCACCAACAATTACGATTCCTACTAGAATTGCCATTCCGATTCCGAAGTACAGTCCATAAGCGGAGAACCCTTCCCAACCAGGAATTTCTGACAATTGATTAAATGCTTGATTCACTTGGAACATGTTTCCACCACCAAGAGATCCACCAACACAAAGTATTGCAAAGATAATTGCTAAAACCTTTCCTAATTGTTTAAATCCAGGACCTCGTTTTGCTAAACCGCGACTCAAATAATACATAGGTCCACCTGAAACTTCTCCGTCTTCCTTTAAAATACGATATTTAACACCAAGCGTACACTCTACGAATTTCGAAGCCATTCCAATTAGTCCAGCAAGAATCATCCAGAATGTTGCTCCTGGACCTCCCATACTAATTGCGATTGCAACACCGGCTATATTTCCTAGTCCAACAGTTGCTGAAAGTGCAGTAACAAGTGCTTGAAAATGTGTGACCTCTCCATCCTCTTTAGAAGGATCATCGTATCTTCCGCGTACTAAATCAATTGCATGTCTAACACCTCTAAATTGGATGAACCCCATCTTAAAAGTAAAGAAAAACGCTCCGGCGACAAGCCAAACTACAATTAATGGGATACCTTGAGATTTATTGGTGAGGTTTTTAAAGTAAAATGGTTGAGGAGATGAATAGTCTATCTTTCCTAAAATCTTTTCGGATTTATTTCCTCTTTTATTAATGAATGAAACCTTGTCTCCTGCACCAACCTTCTGTCCTTTATGCTCACCGTAAATAAGTGTACCATCACCCATTGCAAAAAACGGAAATTCTTTATCTCCATCTTTTAAAATGGCAATCATATCAAGGTGTTTCACTACCTCTCCATCCTTTCTTAACCACTCTTTTATTGTATAGTTTTCAGATTCTGGTGCTAGCGCAAATGGAGCCTTTAATACAAACTCATTTACTTTAACGGTATCTGACCAAACATTAGCGAATAAAATCTTATCTAATATTGAAACAGCTGGTTTCATACCATTATTAACATGTTCAGAAAAGCTATTTGGTTTCACATATCCTTTTACTACAATTGAATCAAAATTTGCATCAATTACAGTAACGATTACGGAATCTCCTTCAGACCAACCGTCAAATTTTTTATTATAGATTGATATGTTTTCATTATTCCAAACATATTTATAAGGTTTCTTACCCCCTTTAACATCTATTTGAACTGAAACATCATCAATTGCTTGCGATTTATCTTTGGTTGTTAGTTCTGCTGATAATGGTACATCCTGTCCATAAACAAAACTAGAAAACAGAAATAGGGTAGCCAAAATTTTAGCTAATCTCATAAATATATTTTTTTGTGTTCAAATTAATAACCTTTCGAATACCTCACCTTTTTAAGGGTCAGATTCGCTAATTTAAAAATATTATTTTAATTGTCGAGGTCTATCTTAGATAAGCTTAAAACAAATTCAGTAGGAATATAATCTAATTCAGTCTTGGCTTTATCAATATCTAACCCAGATGAAATAGGACGTTGTGCTTTTTGATTGAGCTTTTCTGATGTGATAGCATGAACTTTTTTAACATCGGCACCTACATAATTAGCTACTTTGACAATGTATTCATGCATTGAAAGCAACTCACCTCCAGCGATATTATAAACCCCAAATTCGTTTGAATCAACAACTTTTGCGCAAGCTTGAACAAGATCATCTACAAAAGTTGGAGTTCTGAATTGGTCATTTACAATATTCAAATATTTTCCTGCTCGCAATTCATTAATTGCCCAACTAAAAATATTTCCTTTATTTAATTTTTCACCCACTCCATAAACGATGGATGTTCTAAGAATTGTGAAATTATTATATCCACTTTCAAAAATGACTTCTTCACCTCTCCATTTAGATTTACCGTAATTACTTAATGGATTTGGCGTATCTTCTTCAGCATACAATTTCTTTTTTCCATCGAAGATGAAATCTGTAGATATTTGGATTAAATGAATATCTGTTCCTTCGATTTCTTCAATAATATTAGCTACACCTATTGCGTTCACATTAAAACATTCCGTTTCTTGTTCTTCACAAGCGTCCACGTTGGTCATGGCAGCAGTGTTAATAATATGTGTTGGATTAAAAGATTGTATTACCTCTTCAATTTTCACCATGTTCGTAATGTCCAGAATAGCAAAATTTTTATTTGGACAGAAAGATAATTTATTTTCGTTTGGTGCAGTGGCTAAGAATTCGATGTTGTGTTCTTTAAAATATTTTACTAATTTCTGTCCTAACAGACCATTACTTCCAGTTATTAAAACTTTTTTCGTTGATTTACTCATAATTCCCAAATTGACTTTCTTTTTTTACGTAATCCAAAAAAATGTTTGTTTTCTAATATCCATCCCATTCCTAAATAGATGATTAAAGGAGATCCTAAAGCAATAAAGGAACTATAGATAAAAAAAAGTCGAACTTTAGTTGTTCTCACGCCTAATTTTTTCGCCCACCATTCACTCACACCAAATGAGCGCATTTCAAAGAAAAAAACGATTTTTTGAATAAACTTTCGCATAATTACTTTTCTAAATTTTCTGTACCTACTTTACAGGACAAACATTTCTTAAAATTACAAAATTCATTGTTTAATTCTAACAATCCTTGACTTTCTAATGCATTTTGAGGTGAAAAACCTATTTCTTTCCAATAATTGATCACATTATTGCTCTCCGACGGAAGTTTTTCCATTAACTCAACTGCCATATCACTAAATGAAAAATCACTGTACAAATGTTTTAATGAAATTAAATAAGGCACTAAACCATTGATAATTAAATTCTGTTTGAACAACTTTGAGAAGTTTAGCTTTCGTTTTTTACTTAGTTTTCCAAATACAAAATGATTCTCCCAATACCCATCAATATAAGTTGCTGAAAGTTTATTGATTTTTGAAATAATTTGTTCTGCCTTCAAATCTGATAAGTTTTGAAGATCAAATTGTAAAAGGAACCCATTTATTTGGGCCAAAATTAAGGTAGGAAAACTATATGGACGGATACCACTAAACTTCCATGAGCTCTTATTCATTTCTAACAAATCGTGTTTGTGCTTTAGAAAACGCCAAGTTTGTTTTAGTTCTTGATAATATTCATCCTCAATTTCATCATTTAGGAAGCCTGCAGAGCCAAAAACCAGTGCTTCTAATCGGGTTTTGTCCCATTGTTCTTTTGCAATTAACTTATAAGGTAAAATACTCGCCAATTCTTGCATTGGTAATTTATTAACTCTCCCGCCAGTGGCTTGTAAAATAGCTGCCAATAAAATCGAATATTTATCTCGTTGCTCAATTTTCACTAAATCCAAAAGCTCAATTCCTTTTCTTTCTATGCGGTGAAGAAAGGAAACATCAATTTGCTGAAGTAAGGACAATTTATAATCCATTACCACATTTGAACAAGGAACTTTATAAGAATTTGAAATAATTTTCTCGTAATTTCTTAAGTGTGCTAAATCAATTTGATTCTTGAGTTCAATAGTTGGCAGTTGGATTCCTTTAACAAATACTTCCTTGTCATGATCGAAAACAACATGTAAAACAACATTATTATAAGCCTCATCTAAATGGTGTTTGTGTGCATACCAATCTGAGGATTTTATATGTAATTCGATATTACCAGACCATTTAATTCCATCGATAGAAACTGTTCCATTGAAAAAATCTGGTCCAGCATCGAGATTATACCATCCGACTTCATGAACGCTTACTGGTGCTCCGTTAGTGAGTTTTAATTGGTTAAAATTTAGGCGTTTCATACGCCAGAGATAATGCAAATATTCTTCTTGCATGATTTGGTGATTTATTGGTTACTAAATTAAGTTAGTGAAAATTTAGAGTAATCACCAAATTAAAAGGAAGAAAAATATCATTTTCTACCACGTACACCAATTACGGTCATGTCATCTGTTTGTTCAAAATCACCCATCCACTCTTTGTGATATTCTTGAAGAATGGAGTTTTGTTCGTTCATAGGTTGATAAGAAATCGCATCAATCAAGGCAAGGAATTTCTTGATTGTTATCTTTTTATTTTTCGTTCCTCCAAATTGATCTGGGAATCCATCAGTAAAGAGATACAGAATTTGATTTTCATTGAGCGTAACACTTTCTGTATCGTAGATGAAATCATTTATTACTGGCTCATCACCAATATGCTTAATTTGACCTTTAACTACTTTCATCGTTCCTTCTTTGTTGTCTTTTATCAAGAATCGACCTCCAGCTAAAGCGTATTCTACTTTTTCGCTATTTTTATCGAACGAACAAACGACTACTTCCATCCCATCTTGGATTCGATTTTGACCATCTCTTGGAAGTAATTCAGACAAATGTTCATCGAGTTGATTTAAAATTTCACCAGGATCAATAATTTTAGCTTCTTCAACTATTTGTTTTAAAATATTGATTCCTAAAAGCGTCATAAATGAGCCAGGAACTCCATGACCTGTGCAATCTGAAAGAATTAGAATCGTTTTATCGCCTATTTCTTTAAGCCAGAAAAAATCTCCTGAAACGATGTCTTTTGGTCTATATAATATAAAATGCTCATCAAATGAATCAGCGAACTCAGAGGAACGGGGCAGCATATTGAATTGAATTCTACGCGCATAATTAATCGAATCCATGATGGCTTTATTCTGCTCCTTGATTAATGAGTTTGCTTTCTTTTTACTGGTTATGTCTCGCGCCAATCCTAAAAATCCTTTAACAACATTTTCCGCACCTGGAGTGGTCATAGTTGATAGATTTTGTCCCAACCATTTAGTTTCTCCATTTGGAGTTAGAATAGGAAACTCTTTATATTTTCCTTTTTGGCGTTCTTTCAAAGTAGCATCAATAAAGTATCTTACTCTTTTTTGATAGGCTGGTTCTACAACATTCAAGATTGAAAGGTCTAATAATTCACTTTTTGATCTTTCAAATACTTCACAACATTTCTCATTTACAAAAGTGAAATTTCCATTGGTATCAGTTTGGAAAATTAAATCATCTGCGTTTTTTACAATAAGTTCATAGTAGTTTTCTAAGTTTATTTTTTCAGTAACATCTTGACCTAAAATAATACGCAGTTCTTCTGAAAACTTTTTACAAGACCATTGATAGTAAACCACCTCATCTTTTTCTGTAATTAAAGGAGTAACGAATATTGCGCCTTCTTTGAACTCACTTATTAAATGATCATCACTAAAATTATGCATTTCATTATAGGAAGGCTGATATTCATTTAAAAGCAGAATACTCTCTCCTTTCAGCGTTTCATCAACACCAAGAAGTGATTCCATATTTTCACTAACAAATGATATTTTCCCATTCTTATCAAAAGCAACTACTAGGGCATTTCCTTTATTCACTATTCCAGAGGCGAAAATCAATTGTTCAAGTGAATTATTACGCATATATGTTTTAAAAATCATCAAAAAACAGGCAATGGCAATTCCCATAAGAAATAGATATTGATTGAATTTTGCATCTTCAACTAAAAAAATTATGGCAACAGAAGCTGCTCCCATGGCTAGACTCACAACTACCGCAGAACGCAGTCTTCTCAATGTATAAGGAGCAACAAAAGTGACTAACAATGCAGATGTGAAATAAAATGGATGGATATCCGAGATATAGGTAAACATCAAATTGTAAGCTAATAAAATAAGAAACCCTATAACAAGATAAGTTCCCGCTTTTCGTGAGCTACTTTTCACAAAAGTGACGACTAAAAACAGCATCATTAACAAAGCACCTGTGACGATTGCGCTAAAATCATGAAGTTGTAAACTATCATCTACACGAGGTGCAAATAAATGACCTAACGTATTTGCAACAGCACCAAAAGCCAATAAACTTTTAGCGGTTGACTTATTTGCCACAACATCTCTTGAAATGATAATATTTTCACGATTGAAATTTTTTGTACTGTCTAAAAAACTAATATTGATTAGAACAATTATGCTGATTACACCTATAATGAACCATTTGTTTTTGTAAAATGGAATAATAACGTCAAAACTGATCGTACTTTCTTCACTTTCATTTGCTCCATCAATAGAAGATTTCACTTTCAGAATGTAGCTACCCGCTTTAAGGTTATTAAAAATAGCTTCTTGCTTTGGAGACCAATTGGACCAATTTATCCACTCTTCTTCATCGGCTCCTTCTAATTTGTAACTGTACGTAACAAAAGTAGATTTGGTATTTACACTCTCAAACTCTATTAATAAGTTATTATCCTCCGTATTTATTGTAACTGGATTCTTATTGTCAATTAAGTTCTCAATGTTTTTATTTTTCAGAGAGTGAATAATTGGTTTACTCAACCTACTCCTTCTGTCAAGATATTCAGGCCGAACTAAAACTGCTCCGCCAAGAGTTCCTAAAAGAATAGAGCCATCTGCAGATTGAAAAGAGGATCGCATGTGGGTTTCGTGTCCATAAAATCCACTCTCCTTATTGTATGTTTTGCTCGAAAGGGCTTTTCCGTTTTTATCGACATTTATAACTGTTATTCCTTTATTACTTCCGATGATAAGGTGACCAAACTTGTCGGAGTTAAGAGTATAAATAAGTAGAGAAGGTAAAAACTGCTCTTCAGTAATGGCTACAAACTTTTTTTCTGCTGTTATCCCCATTAAACCTTCATCAAAGCTAAACCAAATTGTTCCGTAGGAGTCCATTATTGAATTCCCTACATAAGCTCCCATAGTCTTCCCATTAACTTTGCTTTGAACAGGAAGCAGTTGTTCTTTTGCATGGTCGTATTTCATTACGCCAAAGTTGGTACCAAAATACAGTGCTGTAGAATCCTTATTTATAATTCCATTATAGTAATAGGCTGGAGCAGTAGTAAAACTGTCCACTTTCCCTGATATTAAATCCTTCCTAAAAAGTCCTTGACTAATAACAGAAAACCACAGATATCCAAAGGCATTCTTTATCAAGCTTACTCTTTCCTCTTTTAGAAAATTAAGAGGTGGATATAATTCTAGTTTCTTGTCTCTTATTTGGTAAACACCTTTGTTAGTTGATACTAAAAGTGTGTCTCCTATATAATCTTTAGAAGTTAAATAGATGTCTGCATTTTCAACAAAATCAGTTTCAACAGGACCTTTGCCAATAAAAGTTCCTTTTCCATTTACTGTGATTATAAAATCATTGTTCAATGTTTTACCAATAAAAGAAATTTCTGGTTGAGCGAATAACTTGTTACTGCTAAGTTTGGTGAATGGCTCAAGAGAAACGCGATAAGCACCACTTGAGGAAGTCGTTACCCATATATCATTATTTCTATCAATTAAAATATTGGTAGGTTTAACGATTTGAAGTTTAGAGTTATTCTCTATTAAGTGGAATTGAGAAGTGTTGATATCATAAGTTACAATTCGTCCCTTATTTGTTATAAAAGCAATTATCTCTTTTCTTTTATCCCATTTTACTATTTCTTCACCAGCCAAAAGTAGTGGCTCGGAGATATTCGTTATATCTAAATTTACTGTAGCTCCTTTTTTTAAAGGAACGGATAATATTTTTGTCAAATACTTATCAATCAAAAACAAACTATCAGTGGCTTCATAGCCCACTACAAAATCTTTTAATTGATCTTTACTCACTCCAAACCAATCATGCATTTCCTGAATACCACCTTCTTTTACACAATAATTTAAATCTGAGGTAAAAATCAATAATTTTTCATCCAACCTACAACTTCCGTAGTACTGCAAATCTGGAATCACAGGAGAGAATAATTTCTCTCGAACCAATGAACTATCTTTAAAAGTCCTTAATCCGCTATTCTGAAGAACAATTTGAATGTTATTGTGTTGAAATATAGCATGACATTTTCCTAAGCGCGCAATATAAGAAAGACGATTAATGGAATTATTTTCTAATGAAAATACTCCTCTGTACAATGTCGAAAACAAGATTCTATTTTCATGAAAGAAAATATCATTTACATGTCGGTTATTCCGACCTTGGATATCTTCTAAATAATCAAAGGCTTGTCCATCATACCGGATCAAACCAGCACCATCTGTTCCAAACCACAAATAGCCATCATCAGACTCTTCAACTGTGAGAATTGAGATTAGGTTTAGTCCTTCCTCATAATTGAAGTTTTTAAACGTGTATAACTGAGCTACAGATACAAACGAACTGGTAGCGATTACAAATATAAGAAGCAACAATCTTTGTAGTTTCATACACTTTAAAGAGTCGAACTCCTAAATCTACTAAAAATACTGTGAAAAGTGATATAAATACCTAAAACGTTACAACTTTGATTGAGTTTTGAACATTTCGCGCTTTTACTTTTGTCTCCTCAATATCTTTTCCTGTGATTGTAACATGCCCCATTTTACGATTGGGCTTTGTTGTAGGTTTACCATATAAATGGACATAAACTCCTTGCATTTTCATGAGTTCTTCCATACCTTCATACTTGGCAGGACCTTCATGATTTTCATCGCCCAGTAAATTAATCATAACACCAGCTGTTTTGATTGCTGTATCTCCCAATGGAAGTCCCAAAATAGCACGCAGATGTTGTTCAAATTGAGAAACATAATTACATTCAATAGTATGATGACCGCTATTGTGAGTCCTAGGCGCTACTTCATTCACCAATAAAAGTCCTTCTTCAGTCAAGAACAATTCTACAGCTAAAAGTCCTACCATATCGAGTTTTTCGATAACATCTTTTGCTAATTCAGTTGCTTTTTTTTCAATTTCTGGTGAAATATTCGCTGGAGTAAAAAGAAATTCAACTAAATTTAATTCTTCACTGAATTCACATTCTACAACTGGAAAAGTTTTCACCTCTCCACTTTCATTTCTAGCAACTAAAACAGATAGTTCCTTTGTGAAATTTATTTTTTCTTCTATTAATGAAGGAACATCAAAAGCATTTTCAAAATCAGAAATAGATTTTATTGAAGTTACACCTTTACCGTCATAGCCACCTTTTCTCATTTTTTGAATGAAAGGTAAACGATTGGTGTATTTTTTTAATTCTGATTTATCATTGATTAGATGATAAGGAGCTGTTGGAATTCCATTTTCTTTATAAAAATCTTTTTGCAGTCCTTTATCTTGAATTAATTTTAAAACGCGTGATTGAGGAAAAACTTTAACGCCTTGTTTTTCTAAATCTTCGAGCGCTTCAACATTAATGTGTTCAATTTCTACTGTTAGCACATCTTTATCTTTCCCAAAAGCCATAACATCTGCATAAGATTGGATGTTTCCTTCAGTAAATTCATACGCCAAAGTCCCACATGGCGCTGACTTTGAAGAATCCATTGCATAGATATGAACATCATAGTTCATCGCTGATTGAATCATCATTCTACCTAGCTGACCACCACCTAAAACACCTAATTTAAATGCTTCTCCGTACCACTGTTTTTTCATCATAATCTAGTTTTCAAAATCAATGCGAAGATACAGAAGCCTTTTGGAGAATAATACTTGTTTCATAAAAAACTTTAGGAACAATAAAAATGTTTTAAAAATATTATCTTTGTGGAAAGTACAAATTTAGAAAAGGTGCAAATTAAAGATAAGAAGTTCGAACTATACATTTCTGAAAATGAAATTCAAAAGTCTATACAAAAAGTAGCAGCGCGAATAAACACTGATTACAAAGGCGAGGAGATAATTTTCGTGGGTGTTTTAAATGGTGCATTTATGTTTGCTGCTGACCTTATGAAGGACATTAATTTAGAATGTGAAATATCATTTGTTAAAGTGACGTCTTATAAAGGCACTTCAAGTACTGGGAAAGTTCATGAATTAATTGGATTGACTACAGACATCAAAGATAAACATGTGGTTATTTTAGAGGATATAGTAGATTCAGGACTTACTTTAAGTAAATTATATTCGATGATAGACCACAACTCGCCTAAATCAGTTGAGGTTGCTACACTTTTATATAAGCCCGATGCATTTAAGGGGAAATACCCTCCAAAATATTTTGGTTTAGAGATTCCAAACAAATTTATTGTTGGATATGGTTTAGACTATTTAGAGTTAGGCAGGAATACAAGAGACATTTATCAGATAAAAGAATAAAGACAATATGTTAAATTTAGTATTATTTGGACCTCCAGGAGCTGGAAAGGGTACACAGTCAGCAAATATTATTAGTAAATACGGATTAATTCACCTTTCAACAGGCGATATTTTCAGATTTAATATTGGAAATAAAACAGAATTAGGAACATTAGCTAAATCATATATTGACAAAGGACAATTGGTTCCTGATGAAGTAACGATCAACATGCTAAAGTCTGAAGTCAACAAACATGTAAGCCCAAAAGGTTTTATTTTTGATGGCTTCCCAAGAACTAAGCCACAAGCAGAAGCTTTGGATGCATTTTTAGCAGATAAAGGAGAAAGAATCGCTGGAATGATTGCATTGGAAGTTCCAGAAGACGAATTAAAAGAAAGATTGCGTAAAAGAGCAATCGATTCTGGTCGAACAGACGACGCCAACCCAGAAATTATTGCAAATAGAATTTCAGTTTATAATAATGAAACTGCACCTGTAAAGGTTTTCTATAGTAAGCAAAATAAATTTCATAAAATCAATGGATTAGGTGGAATTGACGAGATTACGAATGAAATTATAAAAACAATAGAATCCCTTAAAGATTAATTGAATGGCCTCAGATAACTTTGTAGATTACGTAAAAATATTTTGCCGCTCAGGAAAAGGAGGTGCAGGTTCTCGTCACATGAGAAGAGAACGTCACATCCCAAAAGGAGGTCCTGATGGTGGTGATGGTGGTCGCGGTGGGCATGTTATCATTCGAGGAAACAAACAAATGTGGACCCTATTGCACCTGAAATTTCAGAAGCACACCAAAGCCGACCACGGTAAAGGTGGTGGAGGTCAACAAAGAACTGGAGGAGAGGGAGACGATGCTTATATTGATGTGCCAGTTGGTACTATCGTTAGAGATTCGGAAACCAACGAAATTCTTTTTGAAATTGATGAACATGGACAAGAAGAAATTGTAAGAAAAGGGGGTAAAGGTGGACGTGGAAACACGCATTTCAAAAGTTCTACCAATAGATCTCCTGACTATGCGCAACCAGGAGAAGACGAAGTAGAAGGCTGGACAATTTTAGAATTAAAGGTGCTTGCAGACGTTGGTCTTGTAGGTTTCCCTAATGCTGGAAAAAGTACTTTACTTTCTGTTCTTTCTGCTGCAAAACCAGAAATTGCTAACTATCCATTTACAACGCTTCGACCTAATTTAGGAATTGTTGATTACCGTGGAAATCGCTCATTTGTAATGGCGGATATCCCAGGAATTATCGAAGGTGCTCACGAAGGGAAAGGTCTAGGATTAAGATTCTTGAGACACATTGAACGTAATTCTCTATTGTTATTTCTTGTTCCAGCAGACAGTGATGATATCGCTAAGGAATATGAAATATTATCCAATGAACTAAGACAATATAATCCACAATTATTAGATAAAGAAAGAATTTTAGCTATTTCAAAATCAGACATGTTGGATGAAGAATTAATGGAAGAAATTAAAAAACAACTTCCTGCTTTAAAAACAATATTTATTTCTTCAGTTGCAAGACAAAACCTGAATGAATTAAAAGATTTAATTTGGAATACATTGGATCATGATTGAATGGTTAAAGGAAATTGAGCAAACAATACTTATAAGTATTAACAGTACACATTCTCCTTTTTTAGATTGGTTAATGTGGTGGATTAGTGATAAATTCATTTGGTTTCCTTTTTACCTTCTACTTTTCGTTCTTGTTTATTTGAAATACTCACTAAAACATGCTTTGTGGTTTACTGTATTTGGCTTCGCGGCGGTCGGACTTGCTGATTTTACAGCTAATTTTGGTTTTAAGCACACTTTTATGCGTTATCGACCTTCGCATCATTTAACGTTGGGAGAAAAACTGCGCTTCTATGAAATGAAACCTAGTGAATTTTACAAAGGCGGTCAATATGGATTTATATCTGGTCATGCAACAAATTCATTTGTAATTGCCGTAATGTTTATTCAGCAATTGAAACCTAAAATAAAATTCATTACTCCTATATTATTATTCTGGGCGTTAATCGTTTGTTACAGCAGAATGTATCTTGGCGTTCATTATCCTACGGATATAATAGGCGGAGCATTATGGGGATCAGGAATTGCGTTATTGTTCCATTGGATATATAGAAAGACGATTTTAAAGTCTGTATAATCTATTTTTGCAAAACAGAAATTCTTGGAAGCACATATAGTATTACCTTATTGGTTATAATAGTTGGTTCTACCCTTGTTTTAATGGAAGGCATTAGAATCAAATATTTGTTTTTCAAATCTAGATGAACAAATCGATAGAACGAGTGATGTTGGTTCCATGCAAAATAAATTTCAAACCATTTTCAATAATACTATAGAAGCTATTGTTATTTAGGCGCTTATAACTAAAAACCCCAAAGGGCCGACATACCCTAAGGATGGACGTGAGTTTATTCATTATAAAGATTCAAACCCATAAAAACAACTTAATATTTTGATTGGCTGAATTATTTAATGTCTCCATTAAAATAGTGGTAAAACGCAATAGTTTATTAAAAATTTGACTTTATTTGGATAGCTACACTCACCCCTCTTCTCCTATTAAGCAACGGGAATCAATCTTATAATTTCGTCATGAATACGGCTTCTTTCTAAACCAAGTTCAGAAACATTCATTTTTGACAAGACTTTCATTTTCTTATGCTTCTTGTTTACTTCAAACCATTTATAAGCCAATAACCCACAAATAGGCAAGACAGTAACGAAATAAAGAACACCTATTACAGTAGGGAATTGAAACGACATTACTATTAAAATAATTATCGGAACATTAAACAAAGCAATTGCAACTAAGCCAAGCAGCATTTTCACGCTACTCCAAAACACTTTTCTCTTGAACGATTTTTCTACGAATGATTTAATATAATAGTAAGGAAGAAAACAGTGAATCATTCCTAATAGCATGAAAGGAAAAATGGTTATCAAAAACAAACGATCTCTTCCTTCTCTTCTATTATTTGAGAGCACATTATATAAAGGAGTTTCTTCAATATTCTCTTGTTTCTGGGATAAAAAATAATTTTCTAATCGTTTTTTTAGCGCCAAGAGGATTTCGTTTTTCTCTACATGTTGTTCATTGAACCAATTCGCAAGATTTTTAGAGTATTCCCATCTTTCTAATAACGGAATTCTAAAATCTGAATCTACAGCATTCATTCCTTTTCTCGTAATGCGCATTATATTCTCATGAAATGGCGCCATTTTCTCATTCCTAACATCAGTAATTTGATTGCGCATTTCTACTTCCATGCGCAATGTTAAATCTAAAATAGTTTTATTAGGATCCTTCTCATAAGCTTTTCTGTAATCGTTTAAACAAACGGGATCTCCATTTGAGACAACACAATCACTTCCTAATTTATTAGGATCAGAGTAGTTTGCTCCTGTAGCTTGAAGGTAAATTTTCTTCTTCCAATTGATTTTTTCTAGAGATAAAAAGCCAATTCTTACCGCCCCTTTTTTAATAGGTTTTAAACGGCGTATAAACTCATTATCCGTAAAGCCTTCGGCAAAAACAATCAAACTACGACCACCTCTTAAAATCTTAGCACATTTTATAAAAACCTCTTCATTTTTCTTTTTAGTATCCTCACCATCAAGCTTTCTATAGATGGGCAACATATGCGAAGCCCAAAGTATTGGTTTTAGATAAGGCTTGAAAATATCAGATCTTGTCATGAAAAATATAATGGGTGGTTGACTCCCCACGATAGTTAAAGGGTCCATAAATGAAGCAGCATGATTACTCATGAATATTGTTCTTGAAAATCGTTTTTTTGGTTTGTTGACATTTTTAAACCTTGGATAATAAACCCAAATGGTGATTTTCAAAATGTAACTCATTAGAAAGTACAGTACCCTCATAGTTTATTATTTAACAGTAAAATGAGTTGCAAAATTAAACTTTTTAGAATATGAACAAATAAAAAAAGGAAAAGGAAAATGGTTTTACCAATTGAGATAAACACTGATCGAAGTTACAATTGTAGGGTTTTTATGAAAAGGCGATTAAAATACTTATACAAAACATATGTTGAGAAAAAGGGAAATAGAAAATCAGCTGATTTAATTTATCTGATAATTGTTATGCATTAAACCTAAGCCTCATGAAGTTTCCATCTTGAAAACCTTGTGTAAACTTCCCTTCTAATTGTTCTATTAATGCTGAGATTAGAGTTGAACTAACATCCTCTGATTCTATTAAATCTAATTTTTCTTTAAAGGGTTTGGCTTCATCATCTTCCATTATAAAACAGAAAGAGAAATCACCTTTATCTTTTAATAATTTTATTCGAAGATTAATTTCATTTGTTTCACCAAGTTGTTTTAACCAATAATAATATACTTCGGTGATATAAAGTCCTAACGGCACTAATACGTCTAACCCGAAATGATCAAATTCAACATCTACTTCGATGAAAACTGTTTTACCAGAAGATGAACTTTTTAGGTAATTAATCAAATCATAAAGATAAGAGTTGATATTTACCATATTCACCTCCATAGATTTATAGATGTTTTGATAAATAAGAGCCATTGCTTGTACTCTATTATGTACTTCTTGAAGCGAATTTATCGATTTTGGATCATCTTGATTCATGTACAAACGAAGTATACTTGAAATAATTTGCAGATTATTAGTTACACGATGGTGAACCTCCTGAAATAAAGATTCTTGTTTATCATGTTGATATTTAAGCTTGGAATATTGAGTTGATAAAGTTTCAATAGCCATGTCTAAATCAGAACTTTTCCTCTCTAAAACAACTTCAAGTTTTTCTTTAACCATTCCTAACTCCTCGGCTTCATGAATTTTAACCAATGCACCAACGGCTATGGAAGTAATAACTTCGAGTAATTTTTTATGATTTTCTTTATAGAAATATTTATCAGGATGTTCACTTGTTATGACAGCATATACAACATTGTCAATCTTTACAGGCACAATTAGCTCAGAACCCGCTTGAACAACATCAAGAAAATAATCCTTACTTGTTGTAACATCATCAACTAAAAGAGTTTGTCCGGTTTGAGCGACTTTTCCAGCATGACCTTGACCAAATTTCAATTCTAATGGGTTTTCGAATCCTGAATTGGTGATTTTTGAAGGTCCGTATGCCGCAACTTGTCTAAGTATTTTTTTGTGATTGTCTACTTTATAAATAACACAATCTAAAAAATCCATCTGTTGGGATACTTCATTCGCAAGTATCTTAAATACTTCTTCTTCTGTTTTCGCAGATATAATATCCTGACTAAATTTATGAATTACGTCTATAAGTAGTGACAAGTTTACTTGATTCACTAAAGCCTTTTTTTTCATATTTTTTAAGAGTCCGTCAACCATAAATAGTTCAGAATAAGCGGCAATGTAAGAAATTACTAAAATTTAACCGCATCAAAAACTATGATAATACGAATAAATTCGACCAACTATACTTTTTCTTCGTTCTGTAAACTTTTATGTATAGATTTGTACAACAGTTTTAATAACGAAAATGTGTTTTAATAACCCTGTTCACGTTATAAATCAAGCCGAGAATCAGTCCAATTCAACAAAGGAAATTCTTAAGTAATTATAGAAAATAGTAGGTAAAAATAAGTTTATCTTATCACAGAGGGTTTAGATTTAACCAAAATTAAAAACTCAATTAGAGGTGGAATGAGTAAAAACAAAGAGCCCCATCTTGTTACAGAAAAAACCCAATTTCCTTGCACTGAAAAAAGTGGTAGCGGAACAATAACTGCAATTAACCCTAGGTAATATAACCAGTTGTACCAAGGCATTTTCTTTTGAAGAAAACGTTTGATCAACTGAGCTAAAATGTAAACAATTACAGCAATTAAAAACCCTGTTGGCAAAGTACGTAAATCAAGAATTTCATCTGCTAACATGTAATAAACAAACACATATAATGCTGAGGCCATAAGCACAACCAATAATAAATAATGCAGTCCTTTATTCAATTTATTCTTCACAATTCTAGAATTTAATTACGTTACAAAGTTAAGTGAATCTGCATGAAATCAAAAGGATTCGATTAACAAGATACTATAACCGAATAGAAAACCAAAAAGAGCACAAGTATTTAATAACAAATGTTACACTACATGACAAAAATATAACTCATTAAAAACTAACAAAATAAGCATGTAAAAACTTGTTTAAAAGACTGGTGTTCAGTATCTTAGATGAATAACTTCAATCATTTATCTATGAAAAAGAATAC
>Ga0307486_1000191_pt1 | contig 62658 bp, 65 predicted proteins | sample CBIW02metaG_FD_203663 | JGI IMG/M metagenome (GOLD analysis project Ga0307486, IMG submission 203663) | Sea-ice brine microbial communities from Beaufort Sea near Barrow, Alaska, United States - CBIW 0.2 | ecosystem: Environmental > Aquatic > Marine > Coastal | place: USA: Alaska | collected... | reverse complement strand
ACGGTACATTAGAAGGTTACTTGAAAGCGGTTGATGCACAATCTGGTCGTGAGCTTTACCGTTTCAAAACAGCGTCTGGTATCATCGGTAACGTAAACACTTACAAGCATGATGGCAAACAGTTCATCTCAATCTTGTCTGGTGTAGGTGGTTGGGCTGGTATTGGTATGGCTATTCCAAGCTTAGAAAACTCAACAGATGGTCTTGGTGCGGTAGGTGCTTACAAAGCGCTATCTAGCTGGACTAACTTGGGCGGTATCTTAAGCGTATTTAGTCTATAAGACCTTTATTTATTACTCTTTTTTAATAGATAAAACTTAATAAAAAAGCCCGGCACTTGTGTCGGGCTTTTTTTTATGATTATTATAAGGACAGCTATCAACAAATGATCTTACAAAGGGATTTTTAGTAAATAGCTGTGGTCACAATGAAGGTCAGTGAATAATTGCACCACTACAATACACATTAAATTGAATAAGGAATTAATAATGACAATAACTCGGGTATTCTCATATCTTTTTGTGGGTTTGATAAGCACAATTACTACGATGGCTCATGCAGCAGATTTTAAACCACTGCCAGGTCAAACTGCAGTACGTGTTTGCGCAGATGAATTTAATTTACCCTATTCTAATAGAGCATTAGAAGGATTTGATAATAAGATAGCCACAATAATTGGTGAAGAGTTGGGGCTACCAGTTGAATATTATTGGTTTCCACAACGAATTGGTTTCGGACGAAATACGATAAAAAAAATAGATCCTCAAACAGGTAAATTTCTTTGCGATGTCGCAATGAGTATTCCAGCAGAACGTGGAATGTATTTACCTACAACGCCTTACTTTAGCTCCATTGATGCAATGGTTTATCGAAAAGGTGAAGGTTATGAGTTAAATGAAATTGCTGATATTGCTAAATTAAAAGCACAAGGCAAGCAACTTAAAATCGGTTTATTTGATCGCGCATTAGCAACTGAAGTATTGATCAAAGATGGTCTTGCAGATGATATTCAATATTTTCAAATGATGCCAGGTGATGCCCGTATCAATAGCGGTCGAATAATCACTGAAGAATTAGCCTCTGGTCGTATTGATGTCGCATTTGCATGGGGACCTATCGCTGGTTTTTATCCCACCCAATCTGATGTTGCGATGACCACAGTGCCGCTTAATGAATTTGGTTCTCGCTATGTGTTTAGCTTTGGAATGGGCGTTCGACCACAAGATACCGCATGGCAAGAACTATTAAACGAAATCTTAGAAAAACGTAAAGATGATATTGCTGCAATTATTGCGCAATACAATATGCCGTCACTAGCCAATGTGAAAGATACTGTTGAAAAAAAACGAGCTGCATACACAATTGAAAATGGTAAGGTCGATAATAAAACATTTGTAGGCTGGCGTTTATTTAACTCAACCTGCTTTGTTTGTCATGGCCAAGACGCAACGGGAACAGATATTGCGCCCAACTTATTGACAACCCTTGAAGGTATGAGTGAGTTTAAATTCAGGAAAACAGTATTACATCGCTATTTTGCTAAGGTAAATTTAGATGATCCTGATCGTCGTCAACAATTTTTAAACGAAGTGGCAGGTGAAAAATCTGCAGCTGAATTTAAAATGCCAACGTGGTCTGATAATCCAAATATTCGTCCACATATTAGCGAGCTCTATGCATATTTGAAAGCGCGATCAGATGGTGCTTTGGCTGCTGGCCGTCCAGAACAAATCGAAAAGTAAAATCACCTTAATTATCGTGGTCACTTAGTCAACAGTGGCCGCGATAATTGATTTGAGGTTATTATTGATCTTTAGTGCAAACTGATTTTGTTTATCATTTGCAGTATGTTCATCCATAAGTCTACTGCTTACAATAATACCTTGTGTGGCTTGTTCTCGAACAGCAATAGTGCAGGGCATTTCGTTAATGAGATCGGCGTTAATCTCAATCATCTCTTTTGCATATCTAATGTTACAGAAATTAGTGATCGTGGACAGTGGAAAGTCTTTATCGCCACGATCTCGCACAGCTTGACCAATTTGGCTGCGGTGAATGATGCGATAATTATGCTCTGAAATAGCAATATCAAGATTCAATAAGGTTTCTTCAAAGCTATATTCACTAGTCTGTTGATAAATAGTTACAGTATTATTTTTTGAGCAGCTCGTGATGACCAAAATAGCTAGTGTAGATATTATGGCAGCCGTTGCAAATCGTTTGATAGTCATAGTTAAACTTTACTGTAAAATGGATACAATGCTAAGAATAACATTAAAATAAAGAGGAATGTAATGGTACAAAAAATATGGTTTTCAGTGATTTCGATATGTCTAATAATGGGTTTTACAGTAAATGCATTTGCCGTGACAGGATTTTCTGACATTAATAATGAGCTTTTTGATAAAGCACATTTAAAAAATATTACTCAACCTACAATTTTGCACTACAAATACGAACGAACAAGTTTTGTGGATGGCCCTCGTGAAGATACCATTGATGTTATTGTCAGTAATATTCGTAACACAGGTCGCAAAGATACGCATTTTGAGTTTTTCACTGGCGAGAATAAGCGCCCATATCAAGATCGAGAAAATCAGCAAGGTAATAGTATATTTGTTTTCTTTCTTGAATTTGATGTACATGAACTCAATCGTTTAACCGGTGGTGACTGGAGATATTTTCAACGTAAAATACGTTGGGCTTTAGCTAAAGGTGCTGATAAAAAAGAAGTTGAGATTGACTATCAAGGACAGAAAGTAAAAGCATCGCAATATATAATTCAACCTTTTATGAATGATCCTAAGAACTCACGCTATCCACTATACGCAAGTAAATATTATATTTTTACTATGTCTGATGCTATTCCTGGTGAGATTTACCAAATCAGGACAGTAGTACCCGATGGTAAAACTTGGCAGGAAGGAGATGCTGTTCTTACTGAAGAAACAATTACATTTAGTGGGTTTGATAATTTATAGAGTGTGGCTATTTATGGTCATTATAAAACGCGTATAACAACGCGTTTGGTTAATATCCCTAGCTATGTCTAAGCGTTTTAATTCTCTACAATCTACTCTGCTATTGCATGAGTTAAGTTTTATTCTGCTGGTTCTGATTACTGGAGCAGTCGGCTTTGTATGGTCAGTGTCATGGCAAAATAGTTCAGAAGAATCGCTGCGGATAGGATCAATGAACACGACGATGCAAAACATACGAGGCGATGTTTATCGTCAGTTAAAAGAGGTGTTTGACGCCACTTTTTTATATGACAAAGATGCTTCTAATGAGTATTTAGCGTTCACTGATACAATCCAGAATTATTTGTTTGATTTGACAGTACTTGCTAATGATGATCAAGAGCTGCAGGCCGTTCAACTTGTCGATAATGCTTATCATGCATTTCATACTAAAACAGAACTGTTGCTCCATGATAGAAATGCTACAATCGATCGTCAAAAATTACTCGATGAAGAATTAGAAAAATACACCTTTGTCCAACTAGAACAAGCTTTTACAAACTTAGATAAGATGCTGGCTAACAAGCAGCGGATATTATCACTATCCAAAAAACAGTGGTCAGAGCGTTTAAGTTGGCTTGCTCCTATTCCCGTATTGCTTGCTATAATTTTATTGTTAATCGCTCGGCGCTTTGTACGCAAAAATGTGGTATATCCTCTTAGTGAGCTCGTCGAAGGTGCTCGGTTAATTAGCAAGGGTGATTTGAATCATAAAGTATCCGTTATTGGTGTATCAAACTTAGTTCAATTGTCGGAAGCGATTAATCGGATGGCTTATGAATTAGCCAACAGTCGTGATCGTTTAATCGAAACAAAGCAGCAAGCCGCATTGGGCGAATTAGTGCCTTTAGTCGCCCATAATATTCGAAATCCTTTAGCAGGTATTCGAGCGGCTTCACAGGTTGCGCGAGATGAAGATGTTTCACAATCTACGCGAGATACCTTGACCGATATTATGGTCGCTGTTGATCGCTTAGAACGATGGGTGACATCGTTGCTACGCTACTTACATCCCATAAAACCTCATCTAAGTGAGACAACCCTGATTGCAGTAGCTGATAATGCCTTATCCTTGATCGAGTTACAGTTAGCCGATAAAAATATTTATTTAAAGCGATTGGGTTGGGATACGAAGCCAATCTCTCTTTTACTTGATATTCATTTATTTGAACAAGCTATTTTTAATTTAGTGCAAAATGCATTAGAGGCTTCTTCTCCCGGTAATTTTATCGAACTTGTTTATCGTCAATCACAGGATAAGGTATTACTGACGATTAATGATCAGGGGAGAGGAATGACATTTGATCCAGTGGCAGAGCAAGTGACAACTGGTGAAGTAAAGCGTCTGAGTTGTGGACTAGGCATTCCATTTTCATTGAAAATAATTAAGCAACATGACGGAAGCCTAGAATACGATAACTCGAAGACTGACGGCACCGCAGTTACAATAACACTTAACACCTAATATCTAAACTAGATGATTAGCATTAAGGAATAAGACGGAAAATGACTTTATGATAAATGTATTGTTAGTGGAAGACGAAACGTTATTCGCCAAATCAGTATTGAGACGTTTGGAAAAAGAGGGTTATGAAGGCAGTATCGTTTCAACGATAGCCGATGCACACCAATCAATTAATACAAGGTTACCTGATCTTTTATTGTTAGATATTCGATTGCCTGATGGCAATGGTCTAGATTTATTAGCTGAAATTAGGTTGCGTGATGATGCTGCGTGGAAAACGTTGCCGGTTATTGTTATGACGGCCTATGGTGAATTAGATGATGCTATTTCAGCGATGAAATTGGGTGCGACAGATTATTTAAAAAAACCGGTTGATCTTGATGATTTGGCTTTAACCATTTCAAAAGTTTTAGCAACACAACAACTTAAACAGCAGTTAACGTATTCACAGATACGTGATCGTCAAGCAGTTGATGCTATTGAGATGATCGGTACCAGTCAGGCAGCTGTTAATGTGCGTCATCATCTCGGTCGAATTGCACAATTAGTAGGCAATAGTAACGATAGTCATCCTGTTATGTTAATTCGAGGGGAAACAGGAACAGGTAAGGATGTTGCTGCGCGATTATATCACCAGTTAGGTGATTGGCATATGCAACCATTTGTGCACGTTGATTGTGCCTCATTGCCAACAGAGTTGATTGAAGCGGAGTTATTTGGTTATGAACGGGGTGCATTCACCAACGCGCACCAAGCTAAAGCAGGTTTAATTGAGGTAGCGGAAGGCGGCACCTTATTTTTAGATGAAGTGGGTGAATTACCTTTAGCCCTGCAAGCAAAATTATTAAACGTGATAGAACGACGCGCCGCTAGGCGGCTCGGTGCAACGAAAGAATATCCTGTATTAGCGCATTTTGTAGCTGCAACTAATCGGAACTTGGATGAGATGGTCGATGATGGCTTATTTCGTTCGGATCTGTATTTTCGTCTAAATGTATTAGAGATCGAGCTTCCTCCATTACGTGAGCGTAATCAGGATATTTCCCTTTTAGCTTATTATTTTATAGAAAAAATTGCTCGACGTTATGGATTAAAACCACCTGAACTAGTCGAAGATGCTATGCAGTCTTTACTGCACTATTCATGGCCGGGAAATATAAGAGAATTACAACACGTGTTAGAACGGGCAGTAATGTTATGTCGAAGTGATCAAATTCAGACCAATGATTTAGTTTTAAAGATAGATTCGCCCACTAAGACAGCTTCGCCTGTTTTAAATGATTTGGAAAAAATGACTTTGGATGAGGTTGAAAAACACCTGATAGCACTAGCGTTGCAGCGTACAGCGAGTAATGTATCACAAGCCGCAAGGGCTTTAGGACTCACTCGCATGGCAATGCGTTATCGTATGGATAAATATAAACTGTAATCTAGTTGATGATTTTACTACATTGGTTATTTAACAATCTTCAGTCCAGGACGCTCTTTTTTAACAGATTGTAGTGGACGTTTGGGTGGGGGAGTGTCTTCGTTAGGGAAAAACATACCCTCATTATTTTCTTTACCATAAATTGATTGTACAGCAATAATAGGAATGAATAATTCCATTGGCTTTCCAGAAAAACGTGCAGAAAAACTAATCCAGTCATTATCAGCATGAAAATTTTGTACGGCACCATCAGAAATATTTAACACGATTTTATTGTCGTTTATATATTCTCGAGGGACTTGTATACCATCATACGAGGTGTTGACCAATAAATGAGGCGTCATATTATTATCAAGTAACCACTCATATATAGCTCTAATAAGGTAAGGTTTTTGGGGTGTCATTTGATTATCTCATTTCACGTTCAACATCACTCAAACTTGCTTGAAAGCTTTCTCGAGCGAAAATTCTTTCAGCATACACTTCGACTGCTTTAGCTTTGGCGGAGAGTTTGATACCTAAGAGAGGTAATCGCCACAATAGTGGCGCTAAACTACAATCCAACAAAGAAAACTCATCACTCATAAAAAAAGCTGATTCCTCAAAGAGAGGTGATAATACGGTCAGATCTTCTTGAATCGTTTTACGTGCCTTACTGATTTTACTTTTTTCAATTCCCATGAGTGTTTGCCACAGAGAATACCAATCTTTATCAATACGATGCAACATCAATCTTGTTTTAGCACGAGATGCAGGATCTACGGGCATTAATGGCGGATGTAAAAAGCGTTCATCAAAGTAATTGATAATGATGTTGGCATCGTACAAAACAAGATCACGATCAATAAGCGTTGGGCTGGTGCCGTATGGATTCACTGCTGCTACATCTTCTGGCCAATGGCCATCAATGATGTCTTCAATATTAGCGGTAATGTTTTTTTCATGCATGACAATGCGTGTGCGGTGGCTAAACGGACATGATGGATCTGAATACACGGTCATCATCGCGCGGCGATTACTATTAGCCATGGGGGTAATGCTCCTAAAGATATTTCAGTTGTAAAATATCTGTGGGTGATTGTTCATACTGAAAAAGAGAAAGGGAGCAGGCTCCCTTTCTTTAAGTTCGAAGCAAGTTAGATGATTAGTGTATATCTCTCCAAAATGCTTTTTTCATTGGATAGGCAACAAGGAAGAATAAGAATAGATACAATAATACCCATTTACCGAGTTCTAGACGCTGGATTTTTGATGGTTCACCAACATAGGCTAAGAAGTTCACTAAATCTGCCACCATAACGTCATAGTCATAGCTAGACAATGATCCTTGAGTAGCTGGACTGAGTAGACCTGTTTCATGATCATGGTTTAAATAACCTTGCTGTTTCCATAAGACATGTGGCATACCGACATCAGGAAAAACTAAGTTATTAGTTCCCTTAGGCTTAGTATCATCAAGATAAAAAGTTCGTAAATAAGTATTTAACCAAGCTGTTCCGCGAGAGCGAGAAATAACTGAAAGATCGGGTGGCGTAACACCAAACCATTTTTTTGCATCTTCAGCGCGCATTGCAACAGTCATGGTCTCGCCGATTTTTTCTGATGCAAACATTAAGTTTTCTTTCACTTGATCTTCACTTAGATCGAGATCTTTAGCCATGCGGTTATAACGCATAAAAGAAGCTTGGTGACAGCTTAAACAATAGTTAACAAAGGTTTTAGCACCACGTTGTAATGACGCTTTGTCAGACAAATCAATTTCGACATCATCAAGATGAATACCATCAGTATTCGCCATAACGTGTCCTGAAATAAGAGATAAATAGCCAAGGAATAATGCAATGATTAAGGTTCTCATTTGAATGTCACCCTTTCTGGTACTGGTTTATCTTTATCAAATTTGGTGTAAATCGGCATTAACATAAAGAACGCGAAATAGATTACTGAAAAGATTCTAGCTAATAAAGTATAAATCGGCGTAACGGGTTGTGTACCTAGGAAACCAAGTCCCACAAAACTAATCACAAACAATACAATCGCAGTGCGGAAATAAATGCCACGGTAGCGAATCGATTTCACGGGACTGCGATCTAGCCAAGGTAGCAGAAATAGGAAAACGATAGATAATCCCATCGCTACAACACCAGGGAATGCTGAACCAGCAATACTCGGCACAGCTCTTAAAATGGCATAGAAAGGTGTGAAATACCAAACTGGTGCAATATGTAGCGGTGTCTTAAGTGGGTTTGCAGGTACGAAGTTGGCATGTTCTAAGAACCAGCCATCCATCTCAGGCGCATAAAATAACACTAACGAGAAGATAAATAGAAAAACCGTTACACCCACTATGTCTTTTACAGAATAATAAGGATGGAAAGGAATACCATCTAATGGAATGCCATTTTTATCTTTAAGCTTTTTAATTTCAACGCCATCAGGATTATTTGATCCTACTTCATGCAGGGCAATAATATGAGCCACGACTAAACCAAGGATAACCATAGGAACTGCAATAACATGGAAAGCAAAGAAACGATTTAAAGTTGCATCAGCAACCACGAAATCACCACGGATCCATAGTGCTAATTGGTCACCAATAAACGGGACGGCGCCAAATAGAGAGATGATAACCTGTGCACCCCAAAATGACATTTGACCCCATGGCAACAAGTAGCCCATGAAAGCTTCAGCCATCAGCGCTAGATAAAGGAACATGCCAAATATCCAGACCAATTCTCTAGGTTGTTTGTATGAACCATAGATAAGCCCACGAAACATATGCAAATAAATAACGATAAAAAATGCCGATGCGCCCGTAGAATGCAAATAGCGTATTAACCAGCCCCATTCAACATCTCGCATGATGTATTCGACAGAGGCAAATGCTAGCGCGGCATCAGGTTTGTAATGCATTGTCAGGAAGATTCCCGTAACAATTTGCAGTACTAAAACTAATAATGCTAATGACCCAAAGAAGTAAAAAAAGTTAAAGTTTTTTGGCGCGTAATATTTAGATAAGTGTTCTTCCCACATTTTCGTGGCAGGAAAGCGAGCGTCTACCCAACCCATTAAACTAGAAAACATTATGCTACTCCTTGTGGATCTTCGCCGACAATAATACGATTGTCACCCACGAAATGATACGGCGGGACGACAAGATTTTTTGGGGCAGGCATGTTTTTAAATACACGACCTGAAAGATCATAACGGGAACCATGACATGGGCAGAAAAAACCGCCTTTCCACTCAGGACCTAGATCAACGGGTGCTAATTCAGGTCGATAGGTTGGCGAGCAACCGAGATGTGTACAAATGCCCACAAGAACAACTATGTTATCGCGGATAGAACGATTTTCATTTTTACAATAGGCTGGTTGTTGTGAACTTGTATCGCTTTCAGGATCCGCTAATTGTTCGTTAAGTGCGGGTAATATCAATAATGATTCGTCGGAACGGTTCAATACCCAAACTGGTTTTCCTCGCCACTCAACTGTCATTAACTGACCGATTTCAAGTTTACTTATGTCAACTGCTACTGGAGCTCCTGCAGCTCGTGCTTTGGCACTTGGAAGCATGGATAAGACAAAAGGTATGGCAACAGCAGCTGCACCTGCACCACCGACAACGACACTGGCTGCAGTAGTCAGAAATCGTCGTTTACTGTTATCAACAGTGTGAGACATTAGAGGGTTCTCCCAGCGGTAAAATATAAAATAATCATAAATTATTTGCAGACCTAACAAACAAGTCTGAATAAAAACTTGAAGATTTTATCATATACACTGAGATTTGGATCAAAAAAGCCCGCAATTAATGCGGGCTTTTTTTTATCAGTTATTGTCAGAAATTATTTTAGCGCTTTTTCTGCTTTTTTAACGAGTCGTTTTAATGCGCCTTTAGGATTACTTGCTTCGATATCATCTAGGTTTGTTGGTTCGCCTACTATGATAACGCCGCCCATACCTGCTCCCCAATGAGGATCACATTTATAAAGGTAAATACCTGGAACAGTTAAAGGCGGTGTTTGAAAATTTTCACCCATTTTTGAAGTCCATCCTTCGGCACCTTCTGGAAGATAATGGTGTTCGCCGTCATTATCGGTGAATATAGTGTTAGTGACATGACCGTTCATGTTTTCCCAAGAAACAGTGTCACCTAGGGCGATTTTAACCACCATTGGTTTAAATGCGGTCACTGCTGCAGAAATTACATGGTTTTCTGCCATGACAGCAGTAGAAAGAAGAACAGAAGCGCCTAGAAGAGTGCTCACAAGTGTTTTGCCGTATTTCATAGTATTCCTCGAATGTTTTTAGGTTATTTGGCTTATTGCGATTTGAGGTCAGTATCTCATATTGAAGCTGAACCGAAGCTGAACAAGGTTGGTGCATCATAGTACATTTAGAATTATAGGGAACTGCTGCGATCGGCTGAAAAATATTAGTTTGAATAAATTAGATTTATCCTATACCGAGCGTATTAACATGTTAAATCAGTCGAATAGGACAGCGTTAATGGCTTGTTTTGCGCCTTTGAGATTGAAGGAAGTTTGTCCTTCGGAGTGATCAAGTAAGATGTATTTAAAGACTATTTTTTGACCATTAATAAGAGCATCAAGCGTACCTAAGTGTGGTCGGGAATCGCCTTGCCATATGGGGCATATTACACGTTCGGGTAAGCGTTCTGCGATTATATGATTGAAATTGAAGTCTCTTTCAGTTGAAATAGATTGATTGTCATTGACTACTATTGCTTCTATACCTTCATCAGCCGGAACGATAGTCGCAGTGAAACCTCGAATCATTTTCACGGGTTTTCTGTCATCTATTTGAAAAATAGGTAACTCATTTTGTGCTAATTCATCAAAGCTATTATCGGAGAGGCTGAAGTCTAACCAGACAATGCCTTCGGCGGTTTTGAAAATAGCTAATTCAAACCCTTCTTCGTTTCTGATCATGGCAGATTTTATTTCATTTTTCGAAAAAGTTTCTACTTGCCACTGCGCAAAGGCAGAAGAGGAAAATAAGGTGATCATGCAAAAAGTTACAATTTTATTCATTAGTTGCTACCTTCAGTTTGTTGCAGTGACCACATAGCTGCGTAACGTCCTTGAGCTGCGAGAAGCTCTTTATGAGTGCCTTGCTCGGTAATTCTACCGTGATCAAGTACTAAAATGGTATCTGCATCAATGATAGTTGAAAGGCGGTGTGCAATAGCCAAGGTCGTTTTATTAGAACTGATTGATTGGAGTTGTTGATTTATCATTTGTTCAGAATGACTATCCAATGCTGAGGTTGCTTCATCAAAAATAAGAATTTTTGGATTCTTAAGTAATGTCCGCGCTATAGCAACTCGTTGTTTTTCACCGCCAGATAATTTTAGGCCGCGCTCCCCAACTAAGGTTTTATAACCCAGCGGTAGCTTCTCTATGAAGTCATGAATATGGGCTTGTTTAGCAGCATCGATAACGGCTTGTTTATCGACCTTTGGATTTCCGTACAAAATATTATGATAAATAGTGTCGTTAAATAAAACCGTATCTTGTGGCACAACGCCAATGGCCTGACGAAGACTATGTTGATTTACATCTCGAATGTCTTGGCCGTCAATGGTGATACTGCCCGCTTGCGGATCATAAAAACGGTATAACAATCTTATTAATGTTGATTTGCCTGAACCACTCGCGCCGACAATGGCCAGTTTTTTCCCCGCTTCAATCGTAAAGTTGATGTCATGCAAAATGGCTCGATTAGAATCGTAATAAAAGTCAACATGATTAAATTGAATATTGCCGTGTTCGACAATGAGCGAAGCCGCTCCGACTTCGTCGACCGTTTCTTGTGCTTCATCAAGCAAGGTGAACATGCGTTCCATATCGGCTAAGGAATGACGAATTTCGCGATAGACAAAACCAAGAAACCCCAAGGGTAAATAGAGTTGTAAAAGAAAAGCATTAATTAAAACCAGATCTCCCAACGATAATTTTCCATCAACGACACCTTGACCTACGAGTATCATTAGTAAAGTAAGGCCTATCGCAATAATGGCACCTTGACCCACATTGAGTAGCGATAATGATGTTTGATTTTTTATCGCCGAGCCTTCCCAAATCGTTAATTTTTCGTCGTAGCGCCGTAATTCATATTGCTCATTATTGAAATATTTGACGGTTTCATAATTGAGCAAACTATCTACAGCCTGATTATTTGCTTGGGAATCCATATCATTCATTGCGCGACGAAACCGCATGCGCCATTCGGTGATGATGAGGGTGTAAATGATATAAAACAAAATGGTGGTAGTGGTGATAATTGCGTAAATACTGTCGTACTTTGACAGAAGAATGATTGTAACCAGTGCTATTTCAACTAAGGTTGGCAAAATATTAAAGATCATGAAGTTCATCAAAAAGCTTATTCCACGAGTACCGCGTTCGATATCGCGTGAAATACCACCTGTTTGACGCTGTAAATGAAATCGTAATGATAGTTTGTGTAAATGTTCAAAAATATTGCCGGCAACATGGCGAACTGAACGGTAAATGACCTTAGCGAACAGCGCGTCACGTAATTCGCTAAAAAGGCTGCTAGCTAAGCGCAAACAACCATAAGTAATGAACATGACGATCGGTAGATAGATTATGTCTTGTTGTTGTGGATCAAGAGCATCGACTGCGCCTTTGAGCGCGAGAGGAATGCCGACATTGGCGAATTTAGCAAAGATTAGTAGTGATAAGGCAATGGCTACGCGGGCTTTAAATTGCCATATGTAGGGCAAAAGGCTGCGAATAGCTTTCCAATCTTGATTTTCTTTCATAATTTAAAGTGTAGCCGATTATATTAATTGTTAGGAGTGCCTTTTGTTATGCGTGAAATTAAAGCATAAAAACCACTGTGTTAGTTTTTGGGTATAATTGCCTGTTTTATGAATTGAAACTGAAAAGTTTCTTATCAATTTATTGTAGAAGTTTTGAGGTGAAAGTTAATGCCATTGTATGAATATCATTGTGATGCCTGTGAGCATGAATTTGAAGCATTACAAAAAATGAGTGATGAACCGTTAGTTCATTGCCCTGCTTGTGATGAAGCGTCATTACGCAAGTTAGTTTCAGCCGCAGGCTTTCGATTAAAAGGCGAGGGTTGGTATGAAACAGATTTTAAAAGCGGCAAAAAACGTAATCTAGCCGATAGCGGAACAGACGCGAAGCCAAAAAAACCTGAAACGACAGAAAAAAACTCATCTGTCCCTTAAGAGTATAAACTTGAAATGAAAAAATATCTGATCGCCGGATTATTAGTATGGATGCCATTAGGTATTACATTTCTAGTGGTACGTGCCATAGTAGATTTTTTAGATCGGACACTATTGTTGTTACCCTATGCTTATCAGCCGGATACTATTATTGGCTTTCACGTTCCGGGCTTTGGGGTATTGCTAGCCGTTGTAATGGTGCTAACGACAGGGATGATTGTCGCCAATTTATTAGGTCGCCGGATTGTTTCAGCTTGGGAATCGTTATTGGCTAGAATTCCTGTCGTGCGCAACTTATATGCGGGTATTAAACAAATTTTAGAGGCTGTACTAGCTAATGATGGCAAGTCGTTTCGTAAAGTGTTGTTAGTAGAATATCCTCGTAAAGGTGTTTGGAGTCTTGCATTCATGACTTCATCTGATTTGGGTGAAGTACAGGAAAAGACCGCAGGTGATGTGATCAGTATATTTATTCCGACTACACCTAATCCGACATCTGGATTTGTATTAATGGTCCAGCGATCGGAAGTGATTGAGATGGACATGACGGTTGAAGAAGGTCTAAAGATGATTATCTCGATGGGCGTTGTTGTGCCAAAATATAATAAAACTGCGCTTATCGATGACGTACACACTGATAAACCGTAAAAACTGAGTGCCGCACATTGATTGTGGTGAACCTAATAAATTGAACTATTGGAATTAAACTATGCGTAGCCATTATTGCGGCGATGTGAACGAAACATTGGAAGGTCAAACGGTAAAGATTGCGGGATGGATGCACCGTCGTCGTGATCATGGTGGCGTTATTTTTATTGACTTGCGTGATCGTGAAGGTTTGGTTCAAGTGGTCTGTAACCCAGAAGATGATGAAAGTTTTGCGATTGCTGAAAGTGTACGAAGTGAATATGTATTGCAAATTGAGGGCTCAGTCAGGTTACGTCCAGTAGGTAGTGATAACCCAAGCATGAGCAGTGGTAAAATTGAAATCGTGGCCAAACGTATGACTATTTTGAATAGTTCTGAAACGCCACCATTCCCATTAACAGAGCAAGCCGAAGTCAGTGAAGATGTACGTTTACGTCATCGTTATATTGATTTACGTCGTCCTGAAATGTTACAAAAGCTACGTTTTCGTTCAAAAATCACCAGCATGTTACGTCGCTTCCTTGATGACAACGGTTTTTTAGATATTGAAACACCGATTTTAACCAAAGCGACACCAGAAGGCGCGCGTGATTATTTAGTGCCAAGCCGCACCCATCCTGGCGACTTTTTTGCGTTGCCACAATCACCACAATTGTTTAAACAATTGCTGATGGTAGCAGGAATGGATCGTTATTATCAGATCGTGCGTTGTTTCCGTGATGAAGATCTACGGGCCGATCGCCAGCCTGAATTTACCCAAGTCGATATCGAAACATCATTTGTTGAAGAAGAAGATTTGATGACGATGATGGAAGAAATGATTCTTAGTTTGTTTGCGAATGTTTTAGAACAAACTTTACCAAATCCTTTCCCACGTATGACATATGCTGATGCCATGACACGTTATGGTAGTGATAAACCTGACTTACGTATTGATTTAGAACTTGTTGAAATTAGCGACTTAATGACCGCTGTAGATTTTAAAGTTTTCTCTGGTCCTGCGAATGATGAAAATGGCCGTGTTGCCGCTTTGCGAGTGCCAGCTGGCGCCGAATTAAGTCGTAAAGCGATCGATGATTACACTAAATTTGTTGGCATCTACGGCGCGAAAGGTTTGGCTTATATTAAGGTGAATGATATTGATGCTGGCCGTGAAGGTTTGCAATCGCCTATCTTGAAGTTTTTACCCGACGAAGTGGTTGCTGCAATTATGCAACGCGTCGAAGCACAAACCGGCGATTTAGTATTTTTTGGTGCTGATAGTATTAATATTGTTAATGAAGCATTGGGTGCTTTACGCGTTAAGTTAGGTCATGATTTAGGTTTAGTGAAACATGGTTGGCAACCATTGTGGGTTGTCGCTTTCCCAATGTTTGAATGGGATGAAAAATCGAATCGTTGGTCAGCATTGCATCATCCGTTTACAGCGCCACGCGAAGAAGATCTTGGTTTATTAGAAACAGATCCAGGTAAGTGTCTATCGCGTGCTTACGATATGGTGTTGAATGGTACTGAATTGGGTGGCGGTTCGATGCGTATTCATAAAGCAGATGTGCAAAGCCAAGTATTTGAATTGCTAGGTATTTCGAAAGAAGAAGCGGATGACAAATTTGGTTTCTTATTAGAAGCTTTAAAATTTGGTTGCCCGCCTCATGGTGGTTTAGCCTTTGGTTTAGATCGTCTTGCTATGTTGATGACGGGTTCATCGTCTATTCGCGATGTAATGGCATTCCCTAAAACACAATCGGCGAGCTGTTTATTGACTAACGCACCCAGTTCGGTGAGTGAAGCGCAATTAAAAGAGTTGAATATCCGTGTGCGTAAACAAGCTACATTGGCAGAAACAACAGAAAAATCTTAAGGCTAATATAACGCTAAGAGGGCGGTTCAGATGAATGATATAAACCTAGCAACATCATGCAGCCAACAGCGATATGAAGTGCATTCAACTGATCTGCCCTTGAGTTGCCCGATGCCAAATATGACGCTTTGGGACGGCCATCCTAAAGTTTATTTAGATATTCAAACTAATGGCGAAGTTTCGTGTCCTTACTGTGGCGCACACTATGTGATGATTGAGTGAATAAGGTAATCCATGTTGCCGTTGCCACAATAGTTAATACTGATAACGAGGTGTTATTAGCACTTCGACAATCGCATCAACATTTAGCTAATTTATGGGAATTTCCAGGTGGTAAAGTAGAGGCGGACGAAACGGTTTACGATGCATTAAAGCGTGAAATTCAAGAAGAATTAGCGATTACTGTTGTTGCTGCCAAACCGTTATTAATGGTTTCTCATGATTATGAGGATCGCACCGTTTTGTTAGATGTGTGGCATGTCGATCAATTTGAGGGCACACCGCATGGTCAAGAAGGCCAAACACTACAATGGTGCGCTATAGCTGATTTATCGGATATCGAATTTCCATCAGCCAACATTTCCATTATTTTTGCTCTTCAAGCACTGTTATAATCAACTTCAATATTCGAGTATTAAGGGTAATATAAAATGAGTCTTGCAGAAACAATTCCTAAAAAATTGCAATCAAGAATTGATCATATTATTGATAATGTTAAACCCAATCCATGGCTGTCTGAAGCACAAAAACAAGATTATGTAGCGAAAATAAAAGTATTGCTTAAGCAAAAAAATGCAGTATTAATCGCCCATTATTATGTGGATGATGAATTACAGGCTTTAGCTGAACAAACAGGTGGCTATGTCTCTGATTCACTCGATATGGCTAACTTTGGAGCAAAACATCATGCTAGCACGTTGGTGATTTGTGGCGTGCGATTCATGGGCGAAACCGCTAAGATTTTAAGCCCTGAAAAAACTGTGATCATGCCCACCCTTGAAGCAGAATGCTCTTTAGATTTAGGCTGCCCGATAGAAGAATTTAGTCAATTTTGTGATCAATACCCTGATCATGAAGTAGTTGTTTATGCCAATACCAGTGTTGAAGTAAAAGCGCGTGCAGACTGGATTGTCACCTCAAGTAATGCGATTCAGATAATTCAACATTTGATGGCGCAAGGTAAAAAAATCATTTGGGGACCAGATCGTCATTTAGGCCAATATATTAATAATAAAACGGGTGCTAACATGATTCTTTGGCAGGGTCATTGTATTGTTCATGATGAGTTTAAACTCTATGAGCTTGAAGCCTTGATGCAAAAATATCCAGATGCTGACGTACTAGTTCATCCAGAAGCGCCTGAAGCTATTATTGCAAAAGCCGATTTTGTCGGCTCAACGAAACAGATTATAGCGGCTGGTAAAGCTTCAAAAGCAGATACCTTAATTATCGCTACGGATTATGGTTTGTTTTATAAAATGAGCCAAGTCGTGCCCAATAAGCGACTAATTCCGGCGCCTACGGGTGGAAAAAGTGCTACCTGTAAGAGTTGCGCTCATTGTCCGTGGATGGGAATGAACACCTTAGTTAATTTGTATGAAACGCTGCGCGATATGAAAAACATAGTAGAAGTCGATGAGCAGACACGCTTGAAAGCATTAATACCATTGAATCGGATGTTAGAATTTTCATATCAACAAGGCATTTTGACTGCTGGAGATGCGTGAGAACTATCTGAATTTCGACTTAATCTGTTAAAGGGATGAACTAATGATAATCGGAAGGATTATATTCATCGATATCATACTGCTCAACTTGAGATGATTTATCAGGAATGCGATGATTTTCAGCAGCCCAGTCACCTAAGTCGATTAATTTACAGCGTTCGCTACAAAACGGTTTCCATAGTTGATCCTCTTGCCAAGGAACTGATTGGCCACATTGCGGACATTGAACGATCGTTTTTGACATCAGCTTATCACCTTACATTGCACAAATACTGAGTGAAAAATCGATATTTTCACTAACTTGCTTAGCCCGCTGATTAATATCAAAGTGCATAAGACGCACAGTAAAACGCTGTTTACCGCCGCTTATTTCTGGATAATATGAGGTGTCATTCATTAGCATTACACGGATGAGCTGATTGGGTGAGTTACTGTCTAGATTTTGTTGAAAAAAACCAGTTAAAGCGGCAGCAGGTTTGAATATTGTACTACTACGGATTAATCTCAGCGATATTTCAATAGCAGCACGCATACTTGAAAATTGATTTAGCCAGTTGAGTAGCTGCTGCTTACGTGTCTCGTAAGGTGTGTGACGTAACCAGAAATGATAAGCAGGCAGGTCAAAGTCGCAATTTCCGCCGGGTATACTCGCACGCTGTCGAATACTGTATAAAAAATCATTTTCACGCAACGTTTGACCGATAGCTGATTTAGTAATCAATAATGAATCTATAATTTGGTCTAATTCCTCGAGTAAATCATTGAGTGCACGTTTATCTACACCGGGCGTATTCTCCAATGCGGACAATGTGCTGACTAGGCGCTCTAATTCTTTAACGATTTCTTGTTTTAAATCACTACGTTCAAACACAGACAAAAGACTGAGTAAAGTATCAATTGCATTACGATTACTTAACTCATCATTATGTTTTAAAGCGTGATCAAGCCGCACGAATAAAAATTCAAGTCGAAGAAATGTGCGTATGCGCTCATTGAGCGGTTGTTCGTAAATAATTTTTTCAGACACAGTCGATTCAAATTAATTAGAGATCATAAATATGCTTATTGTGGCTGACTATCGATATGCTGGCAACTTGCAGATGAATTATTTGCTAGAGAAAGGTATTTTGCGTGTAAATTATCGACGATTTTAATAAGGCTTTCTGAGCTATTATTATTAAAAATAATGTCATCAGTACAATCTAAGCGTTGCTGGCGATTTAATTGGCTATTGATTATTAATTGAGCATCGCCAACGGTCATATTGTCTCGCTCACATAGACGCATGAGTTGCAACGATAAATCAATATCAATTAATAAGATACGATCTACAAGATCGATCATTTTAGATTCAACCAGCAGTGGAATAGCTAATATGCAGTATGGCGTGTTTAAGGCCTGACTTTGTTGAAATAATTGTAAGCGAATACGAGGATGAAGAATCATTTCTAATTGTTGTTTTGCACCGTCATCAGAGAATATGAGTTGTCTAAGATACTGACGATTAAGTTCACCACTTGGTAGACATATATCTTGACCAAATATATCAATAATTTCGTTATAGGCTTCTTGTCGAGGTTCAACTAATTGTCTAGCAATTATATCGGCATCAATAATGGGAGTACCGAGCTGAGCAAATAACCGGCACACTGTTGATTTTCCACTGGCAATTCCGCCAGTAAGCCCTATTTTTAACATGTGATGTTAGCCTGTACCCGTCCAACTAAGATAGCCAGTGGTTATGGCATCTCCCCAGACTAATGCGATCCAACCTGCCGCAGCCAGATAAGGACCAAATGGAATAGGGGTGTTTCGTTCATGCTGACGAAAAAGAATGAGAGTTATCCCGACAATGGCGCCTACTAGTGAAGATAACAATATAATCGACGGCAATATCAACCAACCGAACCATGCGCCAAGGGCGGCTAATAACTTGAAATCACCATAACCCATGCCTTCCTTACCTGTTACGAGTTTAAAGCCATGAAATACTAGCCACAGGGACATATATCCGGCTATGGCACCAATAACACTTGATGCCAAGTCGGTGTAAACAGCAAATATGTTAAAGACGATACCCAACCACATCAACGGCAAAGTTATATTGTCAGGTAATAGCTGATGATCGATATCAATAAATGTTAAAGCGATAAGTGACCACGTTAATAAAAGCGCACCTAGACAAGCCCATTCAAAACCAAAATGCCAAGCAACAATGCCTGACAGTAAGCCCGATAATGCTTCAGTTAGTGGATATCGTTTTGAAATAGCGGCTTTACATTTTTTACATTTACCACCTAAAAACAAATAGCTAATTAGCGGTACATTTTCTAACGCAGTAATAGCATGATTACATTGCGGACAACGTGAACGTGGCACACTCAATGTAAAAGGCGCAGTTAGTTCCGATGTTTGATTATTAAGATCATCACACTGTGATCGCCAGTCACGTTCCATCATGATAGGTAAGCGATAAATAACGACATTTAGAAAGCTGCCAACTAATAGGCCAAAAATGCTGATTATGGTGATAAACCAGGGCGGTGACGATTGTAATAGTGCAATAAAAGCCATTATCTAAACGACCGCACCCATTTTGAATATCGGTAAGTACATGGCGATAACTAAAGTACCAATTAATCCACCTAAAATAACCATGATCATCGGCTCCATTAACGCGGTCATATTATCAACAGCATCATCAACTTCTTGCTCAAAGAAATCAGCAACTTTGGCTAACATGGCGTCGAGTGATCCTGATTCTTCGCCAATGGCGACCATTTGTACCACCATATTAGGGAATATTTGAGTGTCTTTCATCGCGACATTAAGTTGTGTACCTGTAGATACATCATCACGCATGACCATTGTCGCTTCACTAAACACGATATTACCAGTAGCTCCGGCTACCGAGATCATGGCTTCAACCATCGGAACACCTGCTTTAAACATCGTAGAAAAGGTGCGGGCAAAGCGTGCGATAGCTCCTTTTTCTTGGATGACGCCTACGACGGGGATTTTAAGTAATAAACGGTCAAACAAATGTTGTACCTTTCGTGAACGGCGTTTACTTTCTTTAATGGCATAAACGGCAGCAATAATAGATCCAAAGATAATCCACCAATATTCTTGGAATACTTCTGATACACTGATAACCACTTTTGTAAGACTTGGTAAATCCGCACCAAATCCCTTAAATAATGCTTCGAACTGTGGGATTACGAAAATCATTAAGATGGCTGTAACAACAAAGGCAACGACTATAATGGCAATTGGATAGACTAATGCTTTTTTGATTTTAGCTTTTAAAGCTTCTGTTTTTTCTTTATAAGCAGCGATTTCATGCAATAGTGTTTCTAATGTACCTGACTGCTCACCGGCATGAACTAAACTGACAAAAAGATCATCGAAATATAAGGGGAATTTACCCAATGATTCTGCCAAACTTGTGCCTGATTCTACATCGGCCTTAATCGATAAAATCATTGCCTGCATACTAGAATTTTCGTGGCCTTCACCAATGATCTGCATTGATTGCATCAACGGTACGCCGGCAGACATCATGGTGGCTAACATGCGGCTAAATACCGCAATGTCAGAAGGTTTGATAGAGGGCTTTCTAGGCGCAAACAGATCTTTAGGTTTCTTTTTGACTTTGATTGGATTGATACTTCTGCGGCGGAGTATGGCTTTAACTTCATTAATATTCGCCGCCGATTGTTCGCCTTTCATACGACGACCTTCTTTATTCGAGCCTTGCCAAATAAAGATAGGATCAACCTTTTGTTTGACTACTTTAGTTGATTTTGATGACTTAGATGCTTGTTGCGCCACGGATTACTCCTTAATTACACGGTTTAATTCTTCGAGGCTCGTCATGCCAGCAGCTACTTTCTTGAGACCAGACTTTCTTAAATCGTCGATGCCTTCTTTTTCCGCTTGATCGGCCAAGGTCATCGCATTTCCGCCTTCCATAATAATACGACCCATCTCTTCGGAAATTGGCATAACTTGATAAATACCCACACGACCTTTATAGCCTAAAGTGCAACTATCACAACCCACAGCTTTGAAGATGGTCATACCTTTATCTATTTGTGTTTGCGTAAAACCTTCTTCTAATAACGCTTCATTAGGAATATCTTCTGCTTTTTTACATTTACTGCATAAGCGACGACCTAAACGTTGGGCAATAATCAGTGATACAGCAGAAGCGATATTGAACGCAGGCACGCCCATATTAGCTAAACGAGTAAGAGTTTGTGGTGCGTCGTTGGTATGTAATGTTGAAAATACCATATGACCCGTTTGTGCGGCTTTAATTGATATTTCTGCAGTCTCTAAGTCACGTATCTCACCGACCATAATGATGTCAGGATCTTGACGAAGGAATGCTTTTAACGCAGAAGAGAAAGTGAGTCCAACCGCAGGATTAATATTGACTTGATTGACACCCGCTAAACTTATTTCAGCAGGATCTTCTGCGGTAGAAATATTTCTATCGTCGGTATTTAAAATATTAAGTGCGGTGTAAAGTGATACCGTTTTCCCACTACCTGTTGGGCCAGTGACTAGCACCATGCCATAAGGTTGATGCATAGTATCCATAAATATTTTCTTTTGATCTGGTTCATAGCCTAAAGCATCAATCCCTAATTGTGCGCTGGTTGGATCTAGAATACGTAATACAATTTTTTCACCAAATAATGTAGGGCAAGTATTAACCCGAAAATCAATCGTTTTTGTGTTGGATAACTTCAGTCGCATCCGACCGTCTTGTGGCACACGGCGTTCCGCAATATTTAAACGAGATAGTACTTTGAGACGCGCTGCGATTCGGCCGCCGAGATTAACGGGCGCTGCTTGTGCTTCTTGCAAAATACCATCGATACGGATCCGCACACGATATTTTTTCTCATAAGGTTCAAAATGAATGTCAGATGCGCCAGATTTGATGGCGTGCGTTAAAATGCCGTTGATAAACCGCACAATAGGGGTTTCATCTGCTTCTGAAGTTGAAGGCTCTTTTCCATCATTAGTGTCATCTGGCCCTAGATCAATGTCATCTAAATCAGCGCCACCAAAATCATCAAATTTTTCGCCACTTTTATCTAAGGCACGCTCAATCGCCGTTGTTAATTTTTGCTCTTCAACCAATACGGCAAAAGTATTCATGCCGGTGCTAAATTGATATTCATCTAGAGCTTGAAGATTGGTTGGATCAGACATCGCTACATGAAGGCGATTACCACGTTGATATAAAGGCAGTGCGTGATGTTTGCGAATAAGACTTTCTTTAATCAACGAGGTGGCCGCAACGTCCATATTCATCGCATCAATATCAAAGAGTGGCACGCCAAATTCTTGAGATGCGACTAAGGCGATGGCATGACTATCAAGAATTTTATTACGTACTAAGTAGCTCACAAAAGGCTGATTAGCGTTTTTGGCATTTTTTTGAGCGGAGAGTGCATTCTCCTCACTTAACAAGCCATCTGTAATGAGACGTCTAGCTAAACCGCTGAGTCTGATTGAGTCAATATTTTCCATGATATGCGCGTAGACCTAAAGCTGAAGATTGTGTTAACTAATACTTATATTATGTAAGTTATTCGATAATTTCTAGTTTGCAAGTTGAGACGAGCCACTTGCTTCCCGTATATACTGCTCACAAATGATTGATATAGGAAATAATAATGCAAAAAATAATGAGTTTGAAACGGCTAATATTAGTCATCAGTATATTGACCGTATTAACTGCATGTGGTCAGAAAGGTCCGTTATATGTGCCTGAAGATCAAGCAGCGATGAACTCGGAGTTATAACACAAAATGGATTATTTCGATTACAAGGCAGGTGCTCTATTTGCGGAAGACGTCGCGGTAGCGAGTATTGCAGAACAATTTGGCACACCTACTTACGTTTATTCGCGGGCGACATTAGAACGTCATTGGCAAGCATTTGATAACGCATTTTCAGGTCAAGCGCACTGTGTGTGTTACGCAGTAAAAGCTAATTCTAACTTAGCTGTTTTAAATGTATTAGCTAGATTAGGTTCTGGATTTGATATCGTTTCTGGTGGTGAACTCGCTCGAGTGTTAGCCGCAGGTGGACAGGCTGACCGAGTCGTTTTTTCTGGCGTGGGTAAGACGGTTGCGGAAATCAGCTATGCATTGCAACAAGGTATTCGCTGTTTTAATGTCGAATCAATACCAGAATTAATTCGGATTAATGATGTGGCGAGCGAATTAGAGCGTCGCGCAGCAATTTCAATTCGGGTTAATCCTGATGTTGACGCACAAACACATCCTTATATATCCACAGGGTTAAAAGAAAATAAGTTCGGAATTGCAATAGAGCATGCCGAAGCAGTGTATCTTCAAGCACATGCCTTGCCTCATTTAGATATTGTCGGGATTGATTGTCACATTGGGTCTCAATTAACCACCGTTGCGCCGTTTGTCGATGCTCTAAAGCGAGTATTGACCTTAATCGATAGATTGGCCGAATTAAATATTAAGCTTAAGCATTTGGATATCGGTGGTGGTCTGGGTATTACCTATCATAATGAAACACCGCCTAGTCCGGCTGAATATGCTGCAGCCTTAAGTAGCCTATTAGTTGATCGTGACTTAGAGATATTGCTGGAGCCGGGTCGCGCAATTGCTGGCAACGCTGGCATTTTAGTGACTAAAGTGGAATATATTAAACCGACTGAAGATAAACAATTTGCGATTGTCGATGCGGCGATGAATGACTTATTACGGCCAGCGTTATATCAATCATGGATGGATATTCAAGCCGTGACACCTGACGAAACTTTAGCGCCGCAAAATTTTGATATTGTTGGCCCTATCTGTGAAACAGGTGACTTTCTTGGTAAAGATCGTATGTTAGCTATTAAACCGGATGATTTATTGGTCATTCGCTCGGCAGGTGCTTATGGTTTTACGATGAGTTCTAATTATAATTCGCGTCCTCGTGCGGCCGAAATAATGGTGGATGGTGATAAAATCCATGTCGTTCGTGAACGTGAAACGATTGAATCATTGTATGCTGGCGAACAGCTGTTACCGGCATAATTATTATGTTGAAATTTAGCAAAATGCATGGCATCGGTAATGACTTTATTGTTATTGATGCTATTAACCAGCACGTTGAGTTAACGACTAGTCAAATTCGTTTGTTAGCCGACAGACGTTATGGCATTGGCTGTGACCAATTATTGCTAGTTGAAACGTCTTCAAATCCTATGGTCGATTTCAAATATCGCATCTTTAATGCGGATGGTAGCGAAGTGGATCAATGTGGTAATGGCGCGCGCTGTTTTGCGCGATTTGTCTATGATAAGGGCTTAACAGATAAAACAACGATTGCTGTCGAAACCGCTTCAGGTGTGATTTATCCTAGTCTGAAAAGTGGTGGCGAAGTGATGGTTGATATGGGCTTGCCAAAATTTAAACCTATGGATATACCCTTTTTAACGGATACTCAATCATTAACGTATAGTTTGCCAATAGTCGATCGACATGATTTAGAGATTGGCGTCGTTTCGATGGGTAACCCGCATGCAGTATTGCTGGTGGACGACGTTAACAAGGCTGAAGTGAATACGTTGGGCGCCCTCATTGAGTGGCATCGACAATTCCCTGAGCGAGTGAATGTTGGTTTTATGGAGGTGGTTAATCCCAACCAAATCAATTTGCGCGTATTTGAACGTGGTGCAGGCGAAACGCTGGCTTGCGGTACGGGAGCATGTGCCGCGGTAGTCAGTGGCATTCAACGTGGTTTGTTAGCACGAGAAGTAAGCGTTAAATTGCCTGGTGGTGAGTTATTAATCAAATGGGCTGATGACAACGCATCAGTTTGGATGACCGGGCCAACAACACACGTATTTGATGGGGAAATAGCATGGACGACGTTAAACTCGAATTAACAACAGAACAGGTCTCTGCCTATTTAAAAAAGCATCCTGACTTCTTTATCAATCAGCCATCGGCATTAGATTCACTACAATTATCAACTGCTCCAGAAGGTACTATTTCGCTTGCACAACATCAATTAGAGCGAAGCGTACAAAAAAATGAGAAGCTTCACAGCCAACTGAACTCATTAATATACAATGCCCGAAAAAATAATGAATTACAGTCACGTGTACATCATCTTTGTTTAAGACTAATGGATGCCAAAGGTTTGGATGAGTTACTACCATTACTGATGGGTGAGCTTAAACAAGAATTTGAAGCCGATGAAGTGACATTACGGTTATTTTATACTGGAGACGCTAAAATCGCCTTACCTAATCTCACTGATAATATCGGTCAGCATCATGTTGATGATGAGGGCTTTAAGGTTTTTGACCGTTTATTGGCTAAACAGCAAGCGGTATGTGGTCGATTAACGTTGGCCCAAAAAACAGTATTATTTGGTGAACAGGCACAACAAGTACAATCAGTTGTTTGTTTGCCATTAGGTCATCAACCTTGTGCAGGTTTATTAGCGATAGCTAGTTTTGATGAGAATCGCTTTCATGCTGATATGGCGACAGATTATTTAAGTTTTTTGGGCGAAATAACGATGCGCTTATTACGACCTTTTCATCACGTTATACACGGTGAATGAGCAACAACACGCTATAGATCTCTTCTTGCAGTATTTAGCGCAAGAAAAACGAATGTCACCGCATACAGTGAGTAATTACCGGCGAGATCTCAAGCAACTGGCCACTTTTTGCGAGCAACAAGAACTTCCCGACTGGCAATTGCTTAAAAGTAGTCACATACGCCAATTTATTAGCCAGCTTCACCGTCAAGGTTTAGCAAGTCGTTCCATACAGCGCTCATTATCCGCAACGCGTAGCTTGTATCGTTATTTAATCCGTGAAGGTCTGGCAGATAACAATCCCGCACAAGCTGTACAAGCACCTAAAGGTGAAAAACGTTTGCCATCGACATTAGATGTTGACCAAATGAGCGGACTGTTAGATGGCACGTCGCAAGATACGATGATTGGCTGTCGTGATCGGGCGATGATGGAATTGTTTTATTCTTCAGGTTTACGTTTGGCTGAGTTAGCGGCTTTAGATTTACGTGATGTTGATTTTGGTGATCAGCTCGTCCATGTGTTAGGTAAAGGTAATAAACAACGAATTGTGCCAGTTGGAACACAAGCAATTAAAGCGTTACAAAATTGGTTAAAATCTCGTGATGAATTGGCTTTTTTTGCACAATCTGCTTTGTTTATTACTAAACAAGGAAAAAGATTAGGTGTGCGATCAATACAAAAGCGACTTAGTTATTGGGGGAAAAAACAAGGTATTTCTGATAAGGTACATCCGCATCGATTGCGTCATGCTTTTGCTTCACACATGCTAGAAGCAAGTGGTGATTTGAGAGCTGTTCAGGAATTATTAGGTCATGCAGATATTTCCACTACCCAAATATATACTCATGTCGATTTCCAGCATTTAGCAAAAGTTTATGACGATGCGCATCCTCGGGCTAAGAAAAAATAACACGTACTTATCTGTGACTTGTACGCTGACCAAACTTCAATCTTAGATATAAAATAACATGGCAGCTTATCTGATTTGTTAAAGCGGATAACTTACTAAATTATTCAGTGACCCAATTTATTTTAGCCACTGAATCTTATTGAATATTGTTAATGCACACACTTTTGTTGTGATGAAGCTTTGAAATTAATGGGCTTGTTCCCAATTATCGCCGGTGCCGATACCGACGTCTAATGGCACATCTAATTTGGCGGCATTGCTCATAAATTGTTCAATTTTAGTTTTTGCCATATCGATTTGATCAACTGGCACCTCAAACACTAATTCATCGTGTACCTGCATAATCATTCGAATCGACGATTTTTCATCAACAAGCCATTGATGAATATCGATCATCGCGCGTTTGATGATATCCGCTGCGGTGCCTTGCATGGGTGCATTTATTGCTGTGCGCTCAGCATATTGTCGACGCAACCCATTACTCGAGTTAATTTCAGGTAAAAATAAACGGCGACCAAATAATGTTTCGACATAGCCGTCTAGTTTGGCTTGCTCACGCGTTTTTTCCATATAACGTTTGACGCCTGGATAACGTTCAAAATACGTTGTCATATAATCAGCCGCTTGATGGCGTTCAATGCCCAATTGCTTGGATAGACCATGAGCAGACATACCGTAAATTAAACCAAAATTAATCGCTTTTGCACTACGTCGTTGATCGCCGCTGACGTTATCTAAAGTCACCCCAAAAATCTCCGCGGCAGTATGACGATGAATATCTTCTCCTGCAGCAAAGGCTTTCAGTAAACCTGCATCCTGCGATAAATGCGCCATGATACGTAATTCAATTTGAGAATAGTCGGCAGCAAGCAAGGTGTAACCATCCGAAGCAACAAATGCTTCACGGATACGACGACCTTCTTCACTACGAATGGGAATATTCTGTAAGTTCGGATCAGATGAGGATAAGCGACCCGTTGCCGTAACGGCTTGATGATAAGACGTATGCACGCGGCCAGTGGTTTTATTAACTTGCTCTGGCAAGCGATCGGTATAGGTTGATTTTAGCTTACTTAAACTGCGATATTGCATCAACACTTGAGGCAATTCATGACCATCATCAGCTAATTCTTGTAGTACGGCTTCTGCCGTTGATGGCTGACCTTTCGGGGTTTTTTTCAAAATTGGAATTTCAAGCTTGTCGTATAAAATAACGCCAAGTTGTTTCGGTGAACCTAGATTAAATTTTTCACCCGCCAACTGCCAAGCTTGCTGTTCAAGTTCATCCAGCTTGTGACCTAATTCATCGCTTTGTTGTTGCAGCATCCAAATGTCAATATTAACGCCGTTACGTTCTAAGGTATTAAGTACCGGTAATAAAGGCATCTCCAGCGTGGCATAAACTTCGGCCAATGAAGGAATCGCTTGAATTTGTGGCCATAATGTTTGGTGCAACTGTAACGTGATATCGGCATCTTCCGCAGCATAAGGTGCGGCTTGTTCAAGATCGACTTGGTTGAACGTTAATTGTTTTTTGCCTTTACCAGCCACATCTTCAAAGTGAATAGTCTGACGACCCAAATATTTTTCAGCCAGTGAATCCATATCATGACGGGTTGCCGTGCTGTCTAAGACATAGGACTGCAACATAGTGTCATGTTGAATACCTTGTAAATCGATGTTGTGATTGAGCAAAATGTGACGATCATATTTTAGATTTTGACCGACTTTATGATGTGATGGATCTTCTAATAACGGTTTAAATAAGGCTAACACATGGTCGATATTGAGTTGTTCAGGTGCGCCAAGATAGTCGTGAGTAAGTGGAAGATAGGCCGCTTCCCCCACTGTTACCGCAAAAGATAAACCGACAATGCGCGCATCAAGATAATTTAAACTGGTAGTTTCTGTATCAAAGGCAAATAGTTCTGCGTTTGTGAGTTTAGTCAGCCAATGCTGCAGGCGCTCTTGCGTCAAAATAGTTTCGTATTGACCTTCGCTTGTTGCGATTAGTGGCGTTATTGTTATATTTTGTTGAATAGTTGATAAGGGTACGTTGCTTGTTGTTGGTGAGCTGTTGCTTGCACGCACTAATTCCGTCGTCCATGTTTTAAATTCGAGCTCTTTGAATAATGCTAGCAGAGCTTGTTGATCTTCTGGTTGAATATTAAGTGTAGACGGTGAGAAGTCCAATGGTACATCGAGTTTGATGGTTGCTAGTTGGTATGACAATGGTAAAAATGACGTCGATTCGCGTAATTTCTCGCCTAATTTACCTTTCACTTCATCCGCGTGAGCGATCACACCTTCCAAAGAATCATATTGTTGCAATAATTTAGTAGCGGTTTTGGGTCCAACACTGGGCACACCGGGAATGTTATCTACTTTGTCACCCATTAACGCGAGATAGTCGATGATCCGGTTCGGAGCGATGCCATATTTATCCATAATGGCTTGAGTATCGGTGACCGTATTGCTCATGGTATTGATCAAGGTAATATGTTCATTGACTAATTGTGCCATATCCTTATCGCCAGTAGATATGACGGTATTGATGCCTTGCTGAGTCGCTTGTTGCGCTAAGGTGCCGATGACATCATCAGCTTCTACGCCATCAATCATCAATAATGGCAGCCCCATTGCCTTGACGATTGCATGTATAGGTTCAATTTGCTCGCGCAGATCATCCGGCATTGGCGGGCGGTGCGCTTTATATTCTGCAAACATGTCATTACGAAAGGTTTTACCCTTAGCATCAAATACCACGGCAATGTGTTGGGGATTGTAATCACGTAGTAGCTTACGCAACATATTCACTACACCATAGACGGCTCCAGTGGCTTGTCCATCTGAATTAGTGAGGTTTGCCTGACTCATGGCGTGATAGGCGCGATAGAGGTAAGACGAACCGTCGACAAGGATAAAAGGAGGCGTTTTTTTCATGGCAATTTACTTTATATTTTAGGTATTGGGTGATAGATTGCTATAATCCGGCATTTGAAATGCTATATTTAATCCGAAATTATACGGAGCACAAATCATGTTTAACAAATCGGCTGTTATGCCTATTGTATGCGTTGTTAGCTTGTTAATGTCAGCCAATGTTTGGTCTGCTGATCCTGAACTGCCCCAGCCACCTGTTATTCCTCAACCACTGGTTGATGGACAAAGCATTGAACCTGAAATAAATATTATTCAAAAAGAAGATCGTACCGTTGAAGAGTATCGAGCAAATGGTCAGCTATATATGATTAAAGTGACTCCTACTGTTGGTAAGCCATATTATTTTATTGATACAGACGGTAATGGCTCATTAGAATCCAAACAATTTGAGTTACAGTCTGACTTGGTGCCAAACTGGATTTTGTTTAAATGGTAAATCTTTTTACCTATTGAGTCTTATTAATGTCTGTTTATACTGAAGTTTCACGTGACGAGCTTGTTGCGTTTTTAAATGATTATTCTGTCGGAGCCTTAGTGTCATATCAAGGCATTAGCGAAGGCATCGAAAATACCAATTATTTTGTGACCACCGAGCAAGGAGAGTTTGTTTTAACCTTGTTCGAACAACATACCTTTGACGAATTAAGCTATTTTCTTGATGTGATGACCTTCTTTTATCAACAAGGTATTCCTTCTGCACATCCTGCTGCTGACAAGCAAGGTAATTATTTAAAAATGCTATGTGATAAACCCGCGGCTCTTGTTATGCGCTTGTCAGGCCGAGGAGTCACAACGCTCGCTAGCATGGAGCAGTGTAAGGCCATAGGCGACATATTGGGTAAGATGCATACCGTTGGTGAACAGTTCAAATCTCAACGTACAACTGAACGAGGCCCTGATTGGCGTCAGCTGATGGCTGAAACCTTACTACCTCACCTTGATGATGATAGCGCAGCATTATTACGCGACGAGCTTGCCTTCCAACAAAATTACGCCAATTTAAAGTTGGCAACGGGCGTTACCCATTCTGATTTATTCCGTGATAACGCTTTATTTGAGGGTGATGCCCTAAAAGGTATTATCGACTTTTATTATGCCTGTGATGAATTTTTGCTTTACGACTTAGCGGTCGCTGTTAATGATTGGTGTGTCGATGAGCGTGGATTAATGGATATGCAACGCTATAAAGCATTGCTCGCGGCTTATTCGCAACAACGTTCACTCCCTGACAATGAAGTCGAAAATTTTAATCTTGTTTTACGCGCCGCTGCACTTCGTTTTTGGTTATCTCGCTTACAAGATAAATTGTTTCCTCGCGAAGGTGAATTGACGCAAATTAAAGATCCTGACTATTTCCAAAATATTCTAGTCGCTCACCGAGAAGCCGCTTCGCACAGCAAGATCGCGTTAATGACGGCGCCATAATGTTATTTACCCTTGTGACAATTGCGGCAGTATTAATTTTTATTTATTTCGCGGCACATTATAACTTTTGGCGACCTACCGTTTCAAAAGCTCATCCCAGAATACTGATGTATCACAGTATTAATGATGAAACCGGAACTAATCCTCCCGACTTAGTAGTTACCCCAGAAAATTTTAGAACTCATCTAGCCTATCTACAGAAACGTGGTTACCAGTTTTTGACGATGTCTGAGGTGATTTCCGGTGATTATGATTCGGCTCCTCGTGTAGCATTAACATTTGATGATGGATTTCAGGATAATTACACTCAGATGTTTCCAATATTGAAAGAATTTGGAGCTAAAGCTACCATTTACCTATGTCCAGATATGCCAAAGATTGATAAGTTAACACGCGAACAGATCCTTGAAATGCAGGCATCGGGCTCAATAGAGTTTGGTGCTCATACGATGACCCACATTAATCTATCGCAAATCTCCGATGAGAGTGCAATTTACGAAATTACCGAATCTAAAAAATACGTTGAGAAACTGACGGGTAGGGAGTGTCCTTCATTTGCCTATCCTTTTGGTCGGTTAAATGATCGTGTTGCTCAATCTGTAGAAAAAGCTGGTTTTTTGAGTGCAGTGGTAGTCAAAAAAGGGATTGAAGCGATTGGTGACAAATATCGAATTAAACGGCTATCTATTTTGAGAAAAACAAATCTGCTCCAGTTCCATATTGCAATGACGCGAGGACGCTATCGCGTATGACTAATATAAGTGTGTTTCTAGTTGTTAAAAACGAAGCTCATAATATTGATCGGGTATTAAAAAGTGTTGAAGAGTTTGATGATATTGTTGTTGTTGATAGTGATAGTACAGATAACACGATGGAACTTGCCGCTCACTATACCGACCGACTTTATAACCATCAATGGCAAGGAATGGCCGTTCAAAAAGAATATGCTAAGTCACTTTGCAAGCACGATTGGGTATTAAATCTTGATGCGGATGAAGAGCTGACCGTGGAGTTAAAACTACAAATTTTAGACTTAGCAAGTGATCAAAATGTGGCAGGAGCCAATATTCCCATCCAAGAGTTTTTTTTAGGTTTTCCAGTACATTCTTCTGCTAAAAAAAACAGTCATATTAGGTTCTTTCGACAAAGTTTAGGTAGTTTTGGAACAGAACGATTTCATGAAACTGCCTCGGTAAACGGCAAAGTTGTTGCATTATCAGGTGTCATTAATCATTACGGTGAAGTCACTCTGGAAGTGAAAGTTAGGAAAGCAAACTTATATTCAAGTGGTAAGGCCATTGATAAGTACGAAAAGGGAAAAAGAAGTAGCGGCTTAAAGCTATTACTGGTGTTTCCTGTAATGTTCATGAAATCTTATTTCATCCGCCGAAATTTTCTAAATGGCTGGCGTGGCTTTATTGGCAGCGTCATTAATGCTTTTTATGCTTTTTTAAAAGAAGCCAAGTTGTACGAACAAAGTTTAATTAATAAAGATATTAAGAGATAAAGAATGTCCATAGCACTTTTGAAAGGTCCGGTTGGTGTTTATTTATCAACATTGCTAGTTAGTGCAATATTTTGGGCACAACCATTTCCTGGTGGACCGAGAATCCCAACGGTATTAATAATGCTCCTTGGTACTTTCTTTTTGGTGAAGGACAAAATAACATTTAGCGATCAACGGCTGCGTCGTTTTGTGATTATTTTGACACTGCTTTTTGTGCCGGCAATATTATCCGTACTGAATAGTTACGATCGTAATGGTACGCTCAAACTTATTTTTATTTTACCGCTGTTTGTACCTTTTGCAGCTGCAGTATTGTTTTTAATAGATAAAAAAATAGAATCAAAACTTTTTTATTCATTCATCTTTTTTGTCAGTATTTTTTGGATGTTTGATGGACTTGTACAATTAATTTCAGGCCACGATTTATTCGGCGTGCCACCTTGGCCGGGTGATGGGGTGAGAATCGTCGGTCCCTTTGCTCAGCATTTACGTTTAAGTTTATTTCTTTCCATCACAATACCTTTGGTGTTATTTAGGCTTAAAGGTAGCAGTTGGATCTGGACAATATTTTATTTAGCTTTTGTTATATTTATTATTCTGCTGTCTGGAGTGAGGACTGATTTGTTAACGGCGTTAATTGCCATTGGTCTTTATGTTATTAGTAACAAAAAAGTGAAGTTGTTGTTAGCGTTGATGCCGTTACTTTTAGTAGTGGGGATGCTCGCTAGTAATAATTCCAGCATTTCAGACACTAAGTTGAAAACGTTTTCATCGTTTCCAAGTACTTATCAACAATGGAATACTTTGTCATCTTATCGTCTAGATATTTGGTTAACAGCTAAGAATATGTTCATTGAAAACCCGATTGTAGGTGTGGGAGCAAAAAGCTTTTCTGATGCTTACGATACTTATGCTACTGAAAATAACTTCTTTAATAGTGAGACTGTTTTTCATGCTCATCATCCGATGATTTCAATTGCCGCTGAAACCGGTATTATTGGACTTTCAGGGTTTTTTACAGCTTTATTTCTGTTGTATAAATGGGGACGAAGAAGTCTTATTAGAAGTGACTTATTAGCTAACCCATGGTTTCAAATCTTGATTTTAATGTTCTTTCCAATACAATCGATGCCATTGTTATTTACACTTTGGTGGTTTCCAGTGGTTGCTCTAGTCATACTCTTTTACCTTGCAGATCTTGATAAAAATGAATACAAACTGCCAGTAGGAAAATAGTGAGTGCATGTGATAAAAAAGTATTGTGGTGGGGTCGTTCAGACGTAAATTACTCTAGAAACCGTATTGTTCGTCAATTATTCACAGATTTTGGTTGGGAGATTATTGATTTCTCGCCGCGACTAAGTGCTTTCGGCGATATCGAGGCAAGCTTGATTCGCTTACCTGTTGTTGATCTCGTTTGGCTTCCTTGTTTTCGGCAAAGAGATGTAAATGCTGCCCGTCGTTGGGCAAGTAAAAAAAATATACCGCTTATTTTTGATCCGTTGATTAGCGCTTACGATAAACAAGTCTGGGAAAAAAAGAAGTTTTCTGAAGGCAGCAATCAAGCAGTAAAATTATTGAAATGGGAACGAAGCTTACTGCAATCAGCAGATTATGTTGTGGCAGATACAGAGCTACATGCCGATTTCTATGCTGATGTTATGGGCGTGGTTGCTAATAAGCTGGCGGTTCTACCCGTAGGTGCAGAAGAATCTATTTTTATCCCTCAAGACCATAACTTGAACAAGCCATTGAAAATCCTGTTTTATGGTAGTTATATTGGCTTACAAGGACCGGATGTTATCGCTAAAGCCATTGAGCTATATAATGGCCCTAAAGTAGAATGGCACTTTATTGGCAATGGACCATTACGTCAACAAGTGCAAGTAAAGTTGGCTGATCGACCGAATGTAACTTTTACCGATTGGATTCCTTATGTTGATTTGCCAAGCCAAATTGCTCAGGCCGATATTTGTTTAGGAATTTTCGGTTCTACAGATAAAACTAGAAGAGTTATACCCAATAAGGTTTATCAAGCCCTATCCTGTGCTCGTCCAGTGATTACGTGTTTTTCCGAAGCATATCCTGCATTACTAAGACAAGACGTTAATTCAGGACTATTTTTTGTACCAGCTGGTGATGCAGACGCTCTGGCAAAAATGATTGTTAAGTTAGCAGAGCAACCTGATTTGGTATTGTCCGCACGTAAGGATGCCAAGCAGAGTTATCAGCAATTTTTTTCAATGGAGATATTAAAAAAGCATCTTGTAGCTATACTGAAAAACGCTCGCTGCTAATGTTTTCCCAAACAACGTTATTGAATACTTTTTACTAGCTTGCGAATCAGTAACTGATATTGACTTTCATGTTGTACAGCTTTTTTATATCTTAGGATTTTTCATCAATTCTTGATAAATTTGTAATGTTTTCTGACACATCACTTGTAAGGTAAACGGATGCTCTGTTCCAACTGATGGCATTAAGTCCTGCCAAGCGATGACTTTATCAACAACGGCTTGAATATCTCCAACAGCAACTTTACCTTCTGGGAATAGTGTATCTAGTTGCTCGGCAACACCACCGTGATTGTAACCAATGACTGGAATCCCCATGCTCAATGCTTCAATAGTGGTTCGACCAAAAGCTTCCGGCTGTTTTGCCAAGGAAAAAACAATATTGGAAATAGTCAGAATATTTTGTAAGTCATTGCGGTGACCGGTGAACGTAATATTATGCTCTAGATTCAGCTTTTGAATCCGCTGTCTAAGTAGCGTTAAAAATGCTTGTTTACGCGGATGTGTTTCACCCACGATAAGACCATGAACCTTAATGCCTTTGGCTTTCAGGATATGGATGCAGCTGATGAAATCATCTTGACCTTTCCATGAGGTAATACGTGCAGGTAAGGTCATAACAAACGTGTTTTTAAGTTGCGGGAAGTCTTGTTGCCATTGGGTCAGCCAAGCACTATTAGGACGATATTCAGCATTGTAGCGTTGCGGATCAATACCGCGGTGAATGACGTGAATATTATTAGGATTAACACCTTGATAATTTTCGTTAATATAATCTTTAATCATATTGGACACTGCAATGACACATTCACCAATAGTCATGATCGCACTGTATTTATTAACGGAATAAGGACCGTGAACTGTAGTCACAATATGTGGGCGATTAGATGCAGGTAATTTTCTCCATGCAAGATAAGCTATCCATGCAGGTAATCGTGATCGTAAATGAATAATATCGGGCTGAATATCTCGAAAAACCTTTCTCATTTGCCATATATATTTCAAGGTACTTAAACGTTTTTCACCGATAGGCAATGTGATATGGGTTGTTCCTTCACTTTCGAGTTGTTCAACTAAACGTCCACCCGCAGAAATAACAATCGATCGATGACCTGCTTTTACTAGCGCATTGGCTATTTCAGTCGTTCCACGTTCAACGCCACCGCTATTCAGCGCGGGTAAAATTTGAATGACGGTGAGTACTTTGTTCATTGATTTAATATCCAATATGCCACCCGTTGTGCTTCATTAAGTTGAAATGGTGGCAGCGTTAACGTGTGCGTAGTTTGCCATTGGCTAAAAGATAACAACATGCCATTTTGCATCAGTTTTTCAATGCCTTTTACAACGCGATTATCACTTTTTTTTTCCAGATCAAAACAACCTACAGCGCCACCTGAAGTGAGCGCTTCGTATATCATTGATACACTGTCTGGCGATACCCATATTTGTCCAGCAAAAGCTAATTGCTTAGGTAACCAATCTTGAGCAGTTTGATGATGATCGATGAATGTGTACTTGTTAGACACACTTTGCAATTGAACTAAAAAATCATCTGGGGTACGGCGGGAGTTAATAATCATCCATGATATTTCAGGCTTATTATTTAGTAACAATAAGATTTGTTGGACAATGCTTGCTGTATCCCAATAATAGTGTCTACTGGGTCCGCCTATCAAGATAACTCCTTGATTTATATCATGGGTCGATGACGGTGTTATGGTGTTGATGGCCCCTTGAGTAGTTAGAATGTTTGGGCTTGCTTTAGAGTGATCATGCTCAGGGATAATAAGTATATCGAACCATTTCTTGGGCCAAGAAGGACGCATTAAAACAATACTTTTTCCGCCAAACCTTAATTTAGCCAAAAGCATCGGCAGATGGGTGCGTCGGCCTGCTGCAATGAGATAATCGGGGTTTTCTAGTGCTGATAATTGACGATAAAAACGACCTGAAATTAATGCCAATAAAAATTGAAATAAGTTCTGAGATACATCAATTGTATGACGCTTAATTGATGTCAAGTCAGCCATTGCATCTATTAAACCGTTAGCTTGATTTTCGTGACCTGTCTTTTTATCTGTATACTGCCAAATAATTAATTGTTTAGACATTATTACGATTAATGCAACGTACTATGAGCAATATAAATAAATACCGTGCCGGCGGCGATCAGTGATATTTGTTGCAAGGTTTCAGATAATTTTACTTTGTTATGTAAGCCAGGAATGAGATCTGCGACTGCAATGTAGATAAAACTAGAAGCGGCGATAATCAAAATATAAGGTAGTAGCTGTTGCATGTCTGATAATGCAAAATAGGCAAGTAGTGCGCCAGCAACGGTACCTAAGCTTGATAACATGTTGTAGTACAATGCTTTTTTTCGTGAAAAACCACTGTGTAATAAAATGACAAAATCACCTACTTCTTGTGGGATCTCATGAGCAGCGATAGCTAATGAGGTAACAATACCTAGGTGAATATCTGTCATAAATGCCGCGGCTATTAAAATGCCATCCACAAAATTGTGAAACGTATCGCCGATTAAAATTAAGGTGCCTGCCGCTTTATTTTTGCTGTCTTGATGATTATGGTGGGCATGCGAATGTGAGGGTGCATTATCAAGTTCAGGTAAATGGCCTTCGCAATGATCACTGTGGCAGTGACGCCATAAGACCATTTTTTCAAGTAAGAAAAAGCTAAGTAGACCTAATAATAAGGTGAGTCCAATAGTATGTGGATCAACTGCATATTGATGTTCCATGGCATGAGGAATTAAACCTAGAAAAGAGGCGCCTAATAAGCTGCCGATAGCAAAACTAATTAGGTGTGGAACCGCCACATTGCGAGCATTAGTTGATAGCAGTAAAAATGATGATGCGACCACGACACTTAATAAACCGCCAATCAAACTGAAGCCAATGATCCAAAGCAATAATTCCATAACATTCCAAGGGGGATAAACTTAAATTAACAGATCATACCTTATTTATCACTGATCCAAATGATCGATGCCATTCTGCCGGTGATATGATCGCGGCGATAAGAAAAAAAGCGACGTTGATCAGTTGCAGTACATAAATCGCCACCGAAGATAGCCTCGATGCCAAGAGCTGTTAAGCGTTGTTTAGCCAATAAGTAAATATTAGCCAAATAGTGTGTGGCATCCGTTTGCTTAAACGCCTGAGAGGCCTTAACGTCATGTTGGATAAATGTTTGATAGACATCGGGGCCAACTTCAAATTGTTGTGGACCGATAGCCGGACCAAGCCATACTAGAATATCTTGAGGATCACCGCCAAACTGAGTTATCGTTTTTTCGATAACACCCGCTGCTAAACCACGCCATCCAGCATGAATCGCAGCCACAGTATTACCTTGTTTATTACACAACAATACGGGCAAACAATCCGCCGTCATAATCGTGCAGATGTGATTAATATGCTGACTGACAATAGCATCGGCATCACTGTTTAGTTGCCAGTCATGACTATTAATTACGCGAGTGCTGTGAACTTGGTTTAACCAACGTGGTGATTCGGGTAGTAGTGCTAAGTTTACTAAATAATCGCGGTTTGTGACCACGTTAGCTGGTTCATCTCCGACATGAGTACCAAGATTAAAACCTTCATACGGCGGTGAACTAAAACCGCCGATACGCGTGGTACTAAAAGCCTTAATAGACTGAGGTGCAGGCCAATCAGGCAAAATAAGGCTGTTAGAGTTCATCGTGGAACAGTTAAGTAACTTGCCCACTCGTTAAATAATGATTCATCTAAAGCTGCAAGCGTAGAAATAGGTTTTAGACTATCACTGCCGAGCAGCTTGCCTTCAAGAGTCAATGCTAACCCGCCCGCCTCTGACAAAATCAATTGCGCGGCAGCATAGTCCCACAACTGCTGTTTTCCATGTAGATAAATATGACAGCGTCCAGCTGCAATCCAGCATAATTCTAAGGCAATTGATCCCAAACTACGTTGCGAACCATACGGGCGATTGGTGACTAATTCGGTTGCCAACTCTGCTGTCAGACGTTTGAAGTCTATCAATGCAATCGATTCTTTTAATTGCAAACCAGTGTCTTGGCTAATTAGTCGTTCGTTATTTAGATAGGCGCCTTGACCACGTTGCGCCGTGAAACATTCTTCACGAATAGGATCGTAAATTAAACCTAAGGTAACAACACCGTGCTCAATGAGAGCAAGCGACACACAAAAATAAGGTACACCAGCTGCGAAGTTACTAGTGCCATCAACAGGATCCAAACACCATAATGCGGTATCTGATGCTAATAATGATTGTTGGTGATCGGTTGTCATTTCTTCACCCAACAAATCGATCTCAGGATACAATTTTTTCAAACTTGAAATAAGTCTGGACTGCATCATTAAATCAGCATCAGTAACAACACTGCCGTCACGTTTATAATTACGTTTCACCAAATTAAAACGAGGTAGTAACTCCTCTTTACTAGCGGCAATAACGAGTGTCTTGAGCTGTTCAATGTCTATATTCATGCCAACAGTATAGCAATACCTTTTAGTTAACATTCAAACACTAGGCAACTCCATGTAAACTAAGCTCAACTTTTGATTATCCATGCCGAAAAAATTAATGCGAATTACACGATTTTATTGTCCCGATTTGAATGAAGACAAACAACTGTTCGTCTTGCCCGAAGCAGCACATCGTCATGCAGTACAAGTATTGCGACTTAAACAAGGCGATGTTTTGCGCTTGTTTGATGGTCGAGGATTGGAGTTAGATGCGACATTAAACGCTGTTTCTAAACGTGAATCATCAGTGCGAATATTGTCGAGAGTAGTTGTTAATAATGAATCACCGTTAACGATTACCTTATTACAAAGCATTTCACGTGGTGAACGCATGGATTTTGCACTGCAAAAAGCGGTTGAATTAGGCGTGACACGGATTATTCCAGTCGCTACAGAGCGTTGTAATGTTCAGCTTTCAGGAGGGCGAGATGAAAAACGGTGGGCACATTGGCAAGGGATAATGATCAGTGCTTGTGAGCAAAGTGGCCGTAGTGTATTGCCGGAATTATCAATGATAATGTCGTTGGAAGAATCTTTGTTAGACAATAAACAAGGATGTCGTTTAGTGTTAGATCCACTGGCAAAAAAAGGCTTTACGAACCTAGATAGGCAACAAAGTATAACCTTATTAATTGGCCCTGAGGGTGGCTTGAGTGAGCTAGAAATAGAGCAAGCACAGGCGGCAGGCTTTGAATCAGTATGTTTTGGTCCACGCATTTTACGAACAGAAACGGCGACGGTGGCCGCGTTGGCTGTTGTGCAAACCCTGTGGGGAGATTTAGGGTGATTGATAATGGTTTAACAATTTTGTTATTGTTGGGTTTACTTTGGTTCTGGTGGGATAGCCGCGGTGTCGCAGAGTTGGCAATTGAAGCGGCCCAACGAACTTGTAATCAACATGGCGTAACTTTTTTGAATGATACGGTGGGTTGGAAAAAAATACGGTTAAAGCGTAATCGACAAGGTCGAGTACAAATTCAACGTTTCTATTTTTTTGAGTTTGCAAGCGATATGCAGCAGCAATATGCTGGTGAAGTCATTATGTTAGGACGTCAGATTAATAAAGTGAATTTAGATGTCTATCGCATCGGGTGATAAGGCGGCAGTCGAGGAAAAACAATGCAGCAAATAGCTTTGGTGGTGGATGATTCTCGTGTGGCGCGGATGACGTTAAGCAAGTTATTGGTTGGGCACAACTTAGAAGTTGTTGAGCTCGGCAGTGGCGAAGAAGCTTTAGCATATTTAAAAGATGGCAATGTTAAGCCAGACATTATCTTCATGGACGTGATGATGGGTGGCATGGATGGTTTGACCGCAACCCAGCGTATTAAAGCTGATGATAATTTAAAACATATACCTGTAGTGGTATGTACTGGCCATGATACAGATGCGGATCGAATAAAATCACAGGGAGTAGGCGCGTTGGCGACACTTACAAAACCGCCTGAGGCCGAAGCTTTAAAAGCCATTATTGCTGAATTAGCACAACAGATGTCGACTGTTTACCAATCTGATGTGGCAATTAATCCTATCGCTAGTGACGCTCCTGCTCTATCCATTATCGATACAGCGACATTATTGGCTGAACTCGCTACGATGGTTAAACAAGATTTATTACCAACGATACAGCAAGATCTCCGTGAACTCGCAGAAACGGTCAGTCGACAAGTAGCTAATGATACTGCCGAAGGTCTTATCGCTGAACAGCTAATTTTGTTAGATAATAGTGCGGATGAACAGGCATTGCTTGCCAATATAATGGCTGCGGTTGAGCGTGATCTATTACCAAAAATGCATAAAGATGTGCGAGAAATGGCCGAGGATATTAGCCGTCAAGTCGCAGCTGATACTGCAGAACAAATGATAGATGATCAAGTCAGACTATCCGTTGATGCCTTATTGCCAGCATTGAAAACCGAAGTGTTAGCACAGGCTAAATATATCACACAAGATCTTGCTAATTCGGTCGCTAAGCATGCTGCACATGATGCGGTGGCGAATTCGGCAGAAAAAGCTGTGCAAAATGCAGTTATAGAAGTCGGATTACCTAGACAAATAATGGCAATGTTAAACAGGGAAGGGCAAGTTTGGCTGCAGCAACATGAGCAACAAATTTTTGACCCGTTAATGCAGCAAATTGAAGCTAAGATTGCACCGATGGTCATGTCGTATATGGATGATCATTTAACACAAACTATTGTGCCGATAGCGCGGACAGTTGTCGAAGAATCGTTGGCCGGCGCTAACATTCAACCCGATGCCAATACTGATAATAGCATCGATGATCCGGGGTTAAAGGCATTATCTCAACAAGTGTCCATGTTGAAGAAGCTAGTAATAGGACTCGGTGGCGCGGTGTTAATATTAGCTACGATAATGTTCGCTTAAATGAATATAACAGAAGCTTTGCGCTATGGATATATTGAGCTTAATGATGGTGATAATACTGAAATAGATAGTCGAGTATTGTTATGTTATCTGCTTGATTGCTCCACCTCTTATTTACATGCGTGGTCAGATAAATCATTAACCGCTGATCAACAATTTCAATGGCTCGAACTTATTAAAAAGCGACAACAAGGACAGCCTGTGGCCTATATAACAGGTCGATGCGGTTTTTGGACATTAGATTTAAAGGTCACTGCAGATACATTAATTCCGCGACCTGATACTGAATTATTAGTGGCCTTGGCAATGGAAAAACTAAAACCTGCTATGTGCGTGGTTGATTTGGGGACAGGCTCAGGTGCAATTGCATTGTCATTAGCGGCTGAACAGCCTTTAGCAAAAATTATAGCTATGGATTTTTCTATGGCAGCGCTAAAGGTGGCAAAAGAAAACGCATTCATTAATCATTTGAACAATGTATCGTTTTGGCGTGGTAGTTGGTTAGCTGCTATTGCTGAAAAGTCGCTTGATATCGTGGTCAGTAATCCGCCTTATATTGAAGCAAATGACCTTCATTTGTCGCAAGGTGATTTACGATTTGAACCGCTGTCGGCATTAGCATCAGGTATCGATGGTTTGGACGATATCCGATTGATAGTAATGCAAGCACAACGGTGTTTGAAGTCGGATGGTTGGTTAATGGTAGAGCATGGCTATAATCAAGCTCAACTCGTTAAACAATTATTCGGCGAAGCGGGATTTTGCGAAGTGTCATCAAAGCAAGATTTTGGTGGTAATGACCGCGTAACTATGGGTAGAGTCGCGGTATAATTGTGTTCTTGACTACTTTTTAAGGTGAAACAACAAGCAATGAATGATGAACAATTACTTCGTTATAGTCGCCAAATTTTATTGCCTCAAATAGATATTATTGGTCAACAAAAATTGCTTGATAGCCGCGTATTGATTGTGGGTCTCGGTGGACTTGGTTCACCCGTTGCCCTGTATTTAGCCGCAGCAGGTGTCGGCCATTTGACCTTGGTAGATGATGATGTTGTTGAATTATCTAATCTGCAAAGACAGATTATCCATGGTGAAAATGATATTGATCGTCTCAAAGTGGAGTCAGCAGCGGATAGCATTCGTGACTTAAATAGTACTATTCAGGTGGAAATTCAAACCGTTAGGCCCAGTGAAAAGAGTTTAAAGAGTGCGGTCAGCGCTGCCGATGTGGTGGTAGATTGTACGGATAATTTCGCAACACGTTTTTTATTAAATAAAGTCACTCAGCAACTCAAAACACCGCTAGTCTCTGGTGCGGCAATCCGTATGGAAGCTCAGATAACCGTGTACGATCCGCGAATAATGGGTAGTGCATGTTATCGTTGTATCTATGAAGACAATGGAGAGTTACAACAAACTTGCTCTGAAAGCGGTGTATTATCACCGTTATTGGGGATCATCGGCAGTATGCAAGCTGTGGAAACGATTAAGTTATTAACCAATATTGGCGAATCATTAGCGGGTCGATTAATGATCCTCGATGCTTTTGCGATGACTTGGCGTGAACTTAAATTACGCCAAGATCCCGATTGTCCAGTATGTAAAAAAGTATCCTAATCAGCTGTACTGCCTTCAGTGAACGATCTGAAACGCTGATTATCCTGATGCCTTGTATTTGATTATTTCATTAAATGCGCAGGGTGTATTAGAACTACGAAGCTTATATCTTCGTAACAAATAATTGATGAGGTTGAACTATCAGTATGAGTAACCGGATGAATACCACCGCGCTTCAACAAGCCGCAGAAATTGCATTACAACAAGCAAAATTACAAGGTGCTAGCGAAGCCGAAGTGGGCGTAAGTCACAGTAAAGGTTTATCGGTCAGTGTTCGACAAGGTGATGTGGAAACGCTCGAATACAATAGTGATACGGGTTTGGGCATCACAGTTTATTTTGGCCAAAGCAAAGCCTCTGCCAGCACCTCTGATTTAAAGCCTGCTGCGATTGCTGATGCTGTAAAAGCCGCAAGTCGCATTGCAAAATATACTCAAGCAGACGACTGTGCGGGTTTGGCAGATGCTAATTTAATGGCTACTGAATTTCCTGATCTATCTCTGTATCATCCTTGGGATATTGACGCTGAGCGCGCAATCATTATTGCAACAGAATGTGAACGTGCCGGGTTTGATGTCGACCCACGTATTACTAATTCAGAAGGTGGTAGTGTATCAAGTCATGAAGGTGGTAGTGTCTATGCCAATAGTCATGGTTTTTTAGGCAGTACGGTGAGTAGTCGCCACAGCGTATCTTGCACTTTAATCGCTAATGATGATCGTGGTATGCAGCGTGATTATTGGTACGATATTTCGCGTGATGCTATGGATTTAGATTCGGCTAAGTACATCGGTGAACGTGCTGCAAAAAATACATTACAACGCTTAAATGCTCGAACAATGAAAACAGGTTCGTATTCGGTTATTTTTGCCGCTGAAATCGCGCCCTCTTTATTTGGTCAGTTTATTTCTGCCATTCGTGGCGGTGCTTTGTATCGTAAATCCACATTTTTAGTAGATCATCTAGACAAACAAGTTTTTCCTGAATTTATGCATATTCATGAACAACCTCGTTTATTAAAAGCCTTAGGTAGCGCTGCTTTTGATGGTGATGGTGTGGCAACGCAAGCTCGTGATATCATTACCGATGGTGTGTTGCAAGGCTATGTTTTAGATAGTTATTCTGCTCGTAAATTAAACATGACGACGACTGCAAATGCAGGTGGTGTTCATAATTTGACGATCGATAGTGGTGATTTAAATTTTGCCAATTTACTCAAAGAAATGGGTACAGGGGTTGTGGTAACTGAAACCATGGGCATGGGCGTCAATATTGTAACTGGCGATTATTCACAAGGTGCTGCCGGATTTTGGGTAGAAAATGGCGAAATCCAATATGCGATTGATGAGTTTACTATTGCCAGTAATTTACGCGATATGTTTATGGGTATTCAAGCAGTGGGTAATGATATCAACATGCGAGGAAATACGCGTACCGGTTCAGTTTGGATCGATAAGATGAAGATTGCCGGTTAAAATTGTTTAAATTTTCTATAAGCTGCAGCGATAATATCTGTTACATCAAGCAGACTGCCAATGCCAAATAAACCATATAAAACCTCTCGAACTTGCTTCACTTTATGTGGTGATTGATTCCGCAGCGCTAGCAACAGTGTGTTCAGATCGTCTTCATGATTTAACGCATTTAATTGAATAGGCATTAATGAGCATTGGAAAAATACATGATGCTCATGTGCCAATGCGCGGCTAATAAATAATTCTTTTGCTGCGGAATACGAAAAATCAAAATCAGTTTTTATCACCCAGTCATTATTTTTGGCTTTTGTTTGATAACAATATAGACCGAAATTTAACCCACTACTGTTTTTAATCGTTTGATTTTTAATGATTTCCGATAAAAGCATCACCATTTTTGCGAGCGACTGCCAAAAAGAATCATATTGTTCTGCGTGATTAAATTGTGTAGTAGCAATGGCCTGGAGAATTCTTTTTTGATTCGAATCAACACCAAAATAGACGGGTATAGCAGTGATGGTTGCGGGTAACAATCTACGATAAATCGATGATTCTTTGTCGGCAATAAGATCACGATTATTGATCGCAAGCTTATCTTTGTTGCTTTCAATTATTGATTCAAAAAATTGATTGATGCTGACAGGGCTTAAGTGTGACAAACGCTGTAAACCTAATCTTGTTTGTCCTTTCGTCAATCTTATTTTGCTCTTCACCAAATAAGAAATACCCTTTAAATCATATTTATTGGTTTGATTTTGCCAGCGGTCGAAGTCAATAGTGATTCGACCATCTTCAGGAAAATTCACTGTATCGGGGATTTTTAGTGATAAACCATCTTTCGAAAAATCTATCGTAGGCACATTAAATACTTCTCGTCCTAGATGCGCTTTGACAGGTGTGTTGACAAAAAATCTCGTATGATTTCGTTTGATAAAGTGTTTAAACGAAGTTGGAACTGGCAATGTATGTTGTATGACATTAACGATACTGTGTAGGTTTAATTCATGTTCACTAAAGGTAGCGTGTGAATTAACATTTAAACAAACCGTCGATAGATCGAAAATGGAAATAGTCTGTTTAATTGACTTTAAGCGATCAGCTAATACTTCGGCATAGTTCGGATCTAAATCGCTGATAAAGGCGAGTTCATCGGCAAAGATAGTGAGGTCAAAATGTTGCTCAGCGGTTTCTAAAAGCAAAAGATAACTGTGTTGTTGCTGATGATGCCAATTTAGAGCTTTAGCGATTAGGTATGGTTTATTGCGAGGAACGGCAATACTTTTTAGCCGATTATTAATCTTATAAACGACAACTAAGTAAGATTCGCCATTCGCCATGACGTTATTAATGGGTAGTAGCGATAAATCCGCTTGATGGCTGCCATTACTTAAAAATATAACGAGCTTGTCATCATTATTGAGTAATAACTGAACGGCTTTTATTGGTTCAGGATCATCCGAGTGGCTTATCCAAATTAACGGTGTATTTAATGAGCGAGTGAATAATCTCAAATAATAACGGCTTGCCAGATTATAAATTGAATCATTGAGATCGACATGGGCAGGATTACTTTGTTTTTGTGTCCAATCATCAAACCAGTTGCTTATGGCGATATTATCATCTCGATTACGAACTAATATTGCAGAGGTATAATTTTCATTATGTTCGATTTGAGCAACTTTATAACGAATATTACTCAATAAAGCCGAGGCATTTTGAACATTTAAGTCGTTTAACTCATTGAAGCCTGAAAAAGTGACGCTAACATAATCTCCCTGCTCAATGGTGTGCGCCCGGCGTAGAGTTATTCTGATCGCGCGACTGGTAATGTCGATGGTGGAACCATGATAAAGAACATCAGCAATAGTAATATCAATAGGGCTGGAATAAACTACTCGCCGTTCTTTACGCTGTAAAATTTGATCAAACGGAATGTATTGCGGCTGCAACGGATCTTGGTAAAGAATTTCTTTTTTAGCGTTAACTGTGGCATCGCTTTGTTGTTGATTAAGCATTTTTAATGCCTTCAGCAAGGATTCATAAACCCCTGTTGTGTAACGACCATCAAAATGAGCTAATAATTGTTTAGCCAGTAAATAAGCGCGATCATCGAGATAATGAATACGTTCTCCAAACGTATACGCCTGACATTCTCCTGCTACTTTGCCACGTAGATCGATAATACGATTACTAGGTTTATTTAATCTTTGGATTTCTAATTGACGTAAAAAGGCTTCATTTCTGCCTGAAACCTCGTTGTCTTTAGCCATCAAACGCTGATTATTTTAGGCCAAACTCAGCAGGCGTTTTTGCTTGAATGCTGAGCGCATGAATCTCTTTAACCATTAAATCACCTACTGCCTCATAGACCAAACGATGGCGTTTAATGATTAATAAATCGGTGAATGCTTCACTCACAATAGTCACTGAATAATGGCTGCCACCGGTGTTGCCAGCATGACCAGCATGCAATGCGCTATCATCTTGCAGCTCTAAATAACTCGGATTCAACGTATTGAGCGCGGCTTGTAATCTGACGGTAGTATCGGAATCAATCATGGTAAAATCTTTTTAAAAGGTTTAACAACGACGTGAGCATACGCGCCGGCTTCGACATAGGGATCCGCATCAGCCCAAATTTGTGCCTGTAATAAATCGGTAAATTCCGCTACGACAAGACTGCCGCTAAAACCTTGTTGACCGGGATCTTCACAATCAATTGCAGGATGAGGGCCAGCCAATATCAAGCGGCCCTGTTGTTGTAATTCATTTAGGCGTTCAAGGTGTGCGGGTCTGGCAGCTAAGCGAAGATTTAAGCTATCGGCAACATCTTCGCTAATGATGGCGTAAAGCATTATTTACTTTCCTTAGATGATCCAGAGTCAGGAGATTCAATTGCATGTTTAGCGAGATACACCGATTGGCAGATTATAAATACAATGGTTAAGCCCAATAAGCCAAATAGTTTGAAATCTACCCATGTATCTTCATCAAAATTAAACGCAACATAAAGGTTGGCTAAGCCTGAGCCGATAAAAAATAATACCCAAGCAACATTGAGCTTGAACCATATCGCGGCGGGTAATTGAATATGTTCCGCCATCATACGTTCAAGTAAAGATTTTTCAGTAAATACTTGAGAACCAATAAATGCCAATGCGAATAGCCAATTCACCGCAGTGGGTTTCCATTTGATGAAATCAGGGTTTTGTAACCATAGGGTGGCACCGCCCAAAACGAGCACGAGCACTAAGGTAATTAAATGTGATTTTTCGACTTTTCTAGTCAGTAACCAAGTGATAGTTACTTGTAACACTGAAGCGATTATCATTACGGCTGTAGCGACATAAATACCTTTGAGGTCATATTCTTGCCCGCCCCATTGATAGATACCGCCGCCGAATTTATAGGCGATAAAAAAGAGAGCAATCGGTAAAAAATCAAAAAATAGTTTCATGGAAGTTTTGCTTTAAAAAGTAACGATCGTCATTTTAACGTAAAATGATCAGAATGACTTGTTATGACTTACATTCTCACTCTATTGCATCTGATGGCGCCTTGTTGCCTGAACAACTTGTTGCTCGCGCGATAGCCCGTGGCGTTGATGTGCTAGCACTGACCGACCACGATGGTACTGAAGGCCTAGTTGCAGCGCACCATGCATCACAAAATACTGATTTAACATTGATTCCTGGCGTTGAAATTTCGGTAACGTGGGGCGGAGGCACTGTCCATATTCTCGGTTTAAATATTGATGAAAATAATGCTACCTTGCAACAGGGTTTGCTGAAAATGCGCATGTATCGTATTGACCGCGCTGCAAAAATGGCGGAAAGATTAGAAAAAGCAGGTATTGCTGGCGCACTTGAGGGCGCGCGTAAATATTCATCTGAGGTAATGTTGGGCCGACTACATTTTGCTCAGTTTCTGGTCGAATATGGTCATGCTAAAAATATTAGTGATGTTTTTAAACGGTTTCTAGTGAAAAATAAACCGGGATATGTGGCGGTTGAATGGGCTAGTTTGACCGATGCCGTTTCATGGATCACGGCTGCGGGCGGCCAAGCTGTTATTGCACATCCAGCACGTTATAAAATGACTGCGACTAAACTTTGCCGACTTATCACTGACTTTAAAGAAGTGGGCGGAGTTGGTATGGAAGTTGTTTCTGGACGACAACATCCAGAAGAAGTTAAAAATCTGGCGCGACTGGCTGAACAGTTTGAATTACTTGCTTCGTGTGGTTCTGATTTTCACACACCTGATAATACGTGGATAGAACTTGGAAGTTTGGCTATATTGCCCAAAAGTTGTGTGCCTATTTGGTCTACTTGGTAGTCTGTAGCGTCATTGATTAGAGCGTTTTAAAAATCATATTTAGAATATTCCTGACCTTTAATTTGAGTCAGGAATATCTATTCCAACATTTTGTTACATAAATGAGGCTTGATTAGAAGCGAATACTTCAAATAATTATACGACGTCTTTGATAAGCCATTTTAGCCAGCCAGCACCTATTTAAAGATGCAAGTTTCGCTTCTTCTGATGGTGAAATACATTGAACTGTTTAGCCACTTCATTATTATCTGATGTACTAATGATAAAGATTCTATATGTTACTGATGAATTTTTCCAAAAGTGAGTAAGATTCTCAGTAAAAAAATTAAAATTAAAAGGGTAGATCGAACAATAAAAATTCAGCGTTGGTAGCATTATTAATAATAAGTTCCTTTTCAACCGTTATCTTTAACGAATCACCTTCAGTGAGCTGCTGACCATTGACAGTGATTTGACCACAAATTAAATGTAAATAAGCGGTTCTCGTGGGTAAAATAACGTGCTCAATCGCATCCTCGCCATCAATGATGGTGGCATAAATACTGATATCTTGATGAACTAGTACCGATCCATTTCGACCATCAGATGATGCAATCAGGCAAAGCATTGCTGTTTTAGATTGCGTATCGAAATGTTTCTCTTCATAACTAGGTTCAATATTTTGAACATCAGGTTGAATCCAGATTTGTAGAAAATGAACAGGTTCTTTTGCAGAATGATTAAACTCACTGTGTCTGACGCCTGTACCAGCACTCATTCTTTGCACATCACCGTAACGAATCACTGATCCGTTACCCATACTGTCTTTATGTCCGAGTTCACCACTCAATACATAGCTGATGATTTCCATATTATCGTGCCCATGTTCACCGAAACCTTTACTAGGTTGGACGCGATCTTCATTGATAACCCGTAACGGACCAAAGCCCATTTCATTAGGGTTGTAATAGCTGCCAAATGAGAAGGAATGATTCGATTGTAACCAGCCATGATCAGCGGCACCACGTTGACTATTTTTGTGAAGTATCAGCATTTTATTACCCTTAAATATGATGGCTATTTGCTTAATCAATGTCCGTTATGTGCAATAATTCCAATGCATTGATATTGCTTAATTGAAGTATGAAGGAGTGCCTACAAAATGAAAAACGGAAAATATACAGTTCAATCATCGAATAATTCGAATGTTTAAGCTAAGCTTAGATTCCTTACTGATATTGGATACCATAGATAGGCTGGGTACTTTTGCCGCTGCCGCTGAAGCGCTTTTTAGAGTGCCATCAACCATTTCATATACGGTCAGTAAATTGGAGCAAGACCTTGGTGTCAAAATCTATAATCGAGCTGGGCCAAAAATAACCTTAACAAAGATCGGTCGTGAGTTACTTAATGAAGGACGTTATTTACTCAAAACAGCAGAAGATATTGAAAACAGAGTGCGGCGTGTTGCTTCCGGTTGGGAAACAGAATTAAATATTGGCATGGATACTATTTTTAGTCCGGCCAGTCTTATCAACGAAACGGTTGATTTTTCTGCTATTTCACCACTGACAAGGCTAAATTTTTTACATGATTCATTATCTGGAACATGGGAGTCTTTATTAGATCGTCGGGTAGATTTACTTATCGGCGCGGCGGGTGAAGGTCCATCGGGTGGTGGTTATAAAACAAAACTAATCGGTATGATAGATTTTGTATTTGTCGTGGCACCTGAACATCCATTGGCATTAGTTAATAAACCGCTGGGTAAGTTTGAATTATCACAACATTGTGCGATAACAGTCCGTGATTCGGTACGTAGGATGCCATCAAGAACAGTGGGTTTATTGAGTGGACAAAACACGTTATCAGTGCCTGATATGAAAACAAAATTAGCCTTTCAACAAGCCGGTTTAGGTGTTGGTTTTGTGCCAGAACCGATCGCGAGAATTGCGCTCGCCAATCATCAACTTATTATTAAACAAGTGGAAGAGCCGCGTCAGCCGGAACCGCTTTACATCGCTTGGCGTACAGCTGAACAGGGAGCGGGATTGAAATGGTGGCTTGATAGATTAGACACGGTGGTATTAGCCAAAAAACTTTGGGAGTTTTAGTGTGAGGGGCCAGTAATACTCTATTATGTGAGCACTTTTGTCATCGATATGGTTCTCGTTATTCACTGTGTTTGTAAAAAAAAGGTTATCCTTATAGTTTAAATGCCATTTCTATTTTAGAAATGGCCTATCTCTCAGCATATTGTTGGGCTTTTTTGAAAGGTTTTTCATGAGTCAGTTTTTCCATATACATCCTGAAAATCCACAAAAACGATTAATTGTCCAAGCGTGTGACATTATTCGTAAAGGTGGTTTAGTGGTGTATCCCACAGATTCAGGGTATGCATTGGGTTGTCACATTGGTGACAAAGACGCAATGGATAAAATCCGCCGAATTCGTCAACTCGATAGTGATCATAACTTTACTTTAATGTGCCGTGATCTGTCAGAGATTTCAACTTATGCCAAAGTGAATAACAGTGTGTTTCGTGCAATAAAAGCACATACACCAGGCGCTTATACCTTTATTTTGCCAGCCACCAAAGAGGTACCACGTCGATTACAACACGCTAAACGTAAAACGATTGGTCTGCGAATACCCAATAATATTATTGCTCTAGCGCTACTCGATGAACTCAATGAACCCTTGATGAGTTCAACGATGATTCTGCCTGGAGAGGAGTTGCCGATGACAGATCCTGAAGATATTATGGATCATATTGGTAAATGGGTTGATTTAATCATTGATGGTGGCGCTGGTGCCGCAGTACCGACAACCGTGGTTGAGTTTATTGATGATATGCCAGAAATTGTCCGTGTGGGCTTAGGCGATCCATCATTATTTGAAGATTAATTAAGTGAGTATACTAAGACGATTCAGATGCAGACGAACTATAAAAAGATGGCTTATTAATGCTTAATTATCGAAGCATTAAAATAGGTGTAAAACGCTCGCTGAGTTGTATTGCTCTGTTGTTAACAACAGCTTGTTCGACAATACCGAATCATAGTTCTACATCTGCAATGGGTGACCCAAGTTTTAATAGTCATAAACTACATCAAACTATTGGCGATGAGATTGTTCAATCCGCCGGATTGCAAATGGATACACCTTACAAATTTGGCGGTAATTCACCTAATGAAGGCTTTGATTGTTCAGGGTTAGCTTTATATAGCCACCGGATTAATGGTATTTCTATACCTAGAAGTACTTCAGACCAATTCAAATCTGGCAAACACATTGATAGAACAGCACTTAATGCGGGTGATTTATTATTCTTTAGAACGATGGGACAACGTGTTTCCCATGTGGGTATTTATGTAGAAAACGATAAATTTATCCACGCCCCGAATAGTCGGAAAAACGTACAAATAGACAGCTTAGATGAGCCATATTATAAAAAACGATATTTAGGTGCCCGTCGTTATTGGTAGAGCAGGTTACCAGCTCTCATAATTTGCAGTTATAACGAGTAACAATGCAATATTTATAATTGCATGAACGAAGATAATGAGCGTTCAACTTGATCTATTAATCGGCAAAAAAAGGTCGTCATAATGACGACCTGAATTTATGAAGTTTAAACAAACAATATTTGTCAGCTATAAAACTGAACGACGACCATAATAACTATCAATGCTGTCACGGAAAGTGGTGTCAGCAAAGTTTGGCCAGTTATCTTTATCAAAGCCTTGTGCATTTTCTAATTGTTCTTTTGAAACATTCAGAATGAAGCATTTATTTTGTGTGTCCAGTTTTAGCGCGTGAGCAGGAATAGCAAACAGCTTATCGCCCATGTTCAAAAAACCGCCAAATGATAATACATAATAAGCTAATGAGTTATCTGAAACGTCAATCATAATCTCTTTAATACTACCAAGATTGTCGCCTTGTGCATTTTTTACGTCATTGCTATCTAATGATGATGCTGATAATACAGTCATGATGTGTAACCCCTAAGTAATAATGAAATGTGTTTTTTTGTACACAACCCAAGACTACTCAATACTTGCATTTCCACCAACGGTGTTTATCTGAGTTATATGTCAGACATGTCTGACATATAAGCATTAGTGCTTTATTATAATTAAAATCAATATCTTAAATGCTAACAGTCGCAGCAATCAAAGCAATATAAAGTTGACTATCTTTATTTATCGCAGAGCCAATATCAGTTCGCTGAATTTTATTTTGTACAATCCCGCGACGCACTACATGGAACGATGCGATAGCGAGTAAGTAGTGCAAGCCCGCAGTAGGAGTTGGTAATTACAGCAGCTTTCGTAGCGTAGCGAAGAATAGTGCAGTAATTACATCCTCACTCCGTCAGTCGCTTGAGAGCCTAAGCGTTAGCGAGGTGACGAGGACGTCTGGGGTTAATGGTCGTCGACGAACGGAGTTGAATTAAGCCATGGATGGATTAATTCTTTCACGAGTACGGCGACACGCTGGCAAATCGAATAATAGTTTCTCTGGGCGTATAGAGTGTATTGATCTTGATCAGGCTTTACTTGATTTATGGCATATCAATACGTTTACATTGACTAAAATATCAGATGATATGAGAACCTTGTTTTTTAAATTGTTCATTTAATCTGCTACAGAAATCTAAAGCGATGACAAGCAAGCAATTAAACAATATAGAGTTGTAGTTCCAAGTTTTCTGAGCATGAGATTCAGCTTAAAAATGTGGATGAAAGTAAAAATAGGGTATTAAATTTAGATGCGTGTAGACTCGATTGATAATTAACTTAGTTTTTGTGGGACTACTTGTATTTACTCAGGAATTACCCCATCTAATTAGCAACAAAATATAAATCTAGGATGCCATTATGCAAATCGATAAGTTAACCAGTAAATTTCAAGAAGCAGTTGCCGCAGCACAAAGTATGGCAGTGGGCAGAGATCATCAGTTCATTGAACCCGCGCATTTGATGTTGGCGCTTTTGCAACAGCAATCAGGAACTGTAAGACCTTTGTTGGCACAAAGTGGTGTCAATATCACAGCCTACCAAGCCGATTTGGAAAATCAATTGACGCGTATGGCACACGTTGAAGGTGGCAGTGGTGATATTCATGTATCACAAGATTTAAATCGCTTATTAAATCAAACTGATAAATTAGCCCAAAAGCGTCAAGATCAATATGTATCCAGTGAATTATTTGTATTGGCATTGGTAGAAGATAAAAATCAAGCGGGCGATTTATTACGTCAACATGGCGGTAAAAAATCCTTACTTGAAGCTGCGATAGAAAAAATACGTGGTGGTGATAAAGTAACTGATCAAAATGCAGAAGAACAACGGCAAGCATTAGAAAAATATACTATCGATCTGACTGAACTAGCTGAAAAGGGCAAGCTTGATCCGGTTATTGGTCGTGATGATGAAATTCGTCGAACGATTCAAGTATTGCAGCGTCGCACCAAAAATAACCCTGTGTTGATAGGTGAACCGGGTGTCGGTAAAACGGCTATTGTCGAAGGTTTAGCACAACGTATTATCAACGGTGAAGTGCCGGAAGGTATGCGTCATAAACGTGTGTTGTCTCTAGATATGGGCGCCTTAATAGCGGGTGCTAAGTTTCGCGGTGAATTTGAAGAACGCCTGAAAGCAGTATTAAAAGATCTGTCTAAACAAGAAGGTCAGATCATTTTATTTATCGATGAGATCCACACCATGGTCGGTGCTGGTAAAGCCGAAGGCGCAATGGATGCGGGTAATATGTTAAAACCAGCACTAGCACGCGGTGAACTGCATTGTATTGGTGCCACAACCCTAGATGAATATCGTAAATATGTTGAGAAAGATGCGGCTCTAGAAAGACGATTCCAAAAAGTTCAAGTCGGTGAACCTTCAGTTGAAGATACCATTGCGATTTTGCGTGGATTAAGTGAACGTTATGAAGTGCATCATGGGGTTAATATTACTGATCCAGCGATTGTAGCGGCAGCGACGTTATCGCATCGTTATATTACCGATCGTATGTTGCCAGATAAAGCGATTGATTTGATTGATGAAGCTGCCAGTCGTATTCGGATGGAAATTGATTCTAAACCTGAATCTCTTGATCGGATGGAACGTCGTTTAATTCAGTTAAAAATTGAACGTGTTGCCCTAAAAAAAGAATCAGATGATGCATCTAAAAAACGTTTAGAAACCCTTGAAACTGAAATGGACAAACTTGGACGTGAATACGCTGATTTGGAAGAAATTTGGAAATCTGAAAAAGCATCATTGCATGGTAGTCAACATATCAAAGAAGGACTTGAAAAGGCTCGAATGGAACTTGAGATGGCTAATCGTAATAGCGATTATGCAAAAATGTCTGAATTACAATATGGCAGAATTCCTGAGTTAGAAAAGCAACTTACTTTGGCTTCACAAGCAGAAACAAAAGACTTTCAATTATTACGTAACGAAGTGGGCGAAGAAGAAATTGCTGAAGTCGTTTCTAAGTGGACTGGCATTCCTGTATCAAAAATGCTGGAAGGTGAACGTGACAAGTTATTGAAAATGGATGATGCGTTACATGAAAGTGTTATTGGTCAAGATGAAGCCGTAACCGCAGTTGCCAATGCGATACGCCGTAGTCGTGCCGGTTTGTCTGATCCTAATCGACCTAATGGTTCATTCTTGTTTTTAGGTCCAACGGGTGTCGGCAAAACTGAACTATGTAAATCATTAGCTAGGTTTTTATTTGATACCCAAGATGCCATGGTGCGGATCGATATGTCCGAGTTCATGGAAAAACATTCGGTAGCGAGATTAGTGGGTGCACCACCTGGATATGTAGGTTATGAAGAAGGCGGTTATCTGACTGAGGCGGTGCGTCGTAAACCTTATTCCGTCATTCTGCTTGATGAAGTAGAAAAGGCACATCCAGATGTTTTCAATATCTTGCTACAAGTATTGGATGATGGTCGTTTGACGGACGGTCAGGGTCGAACGGTTGATTTTCGTAATACCGTTATTGTGATGACCTCTAACTTAGGATCAAATATAATCCAAGAAATGGCAAGTGAAGATAACTACGAAAAAATGAAAGCTGCTGTTATGGAGATCGTCGGCCAACATTTTCGTCCTGAGTTCATTAATCGAGTTGATGATGTGGTCGTTTTCCATCCTTTACAACGCGATCAGATCCATACGATTGCTGATATTCAATTAGGTCATTTGCGCCAACGCTTGGCTGATCGTGATATGGCATTAGAAGTCAGTGATGAAGCCCTAGATCTTATTGCTGAAGCTGGCTTTGACCCGGTTTATGGTGCAAGACCGCTTAAACGAGTGATTCAACAACAAGTAGAAAATCACTTGGCACATGATTTATTATCAGGAAAATTCAAAGCCGGCGATACTATTAAAGTAGATGTCGTTAATGATGAATTAACCTTTAATAATTAATTTAATTTATTTAAATTGAGCGTGGTTATTGATTGGCGATAATCACGCTTTTTTTAGGTTTAAGCAAAGGTTAAGTTAAGCCTTTATTAATGTAGAAACCACCGACTAATAAAAACACACACTTCCTACTAACAATAACGGTTTGATCCCTGCCTCAGGAATAGCGTCATTATGGATGTGTAATCCTAATATCACAATCGCCATTGTTAGAAAATTGTCTCAGTATAAACCAACGATTTTGTCAGTTTGAGCCAAATAATACCTAAAGAATTAATACCACTTACTGAAATAAATGATAAGGCAAACTAAGGAATGGTGATGGCTTGTTTATTTGTGCCACTTGTATTCGAATCTAATTTTATTGTTCTACATTATTCAAGCAAAGATAATAGAAGTAGAAAAGGCGCGAGCAAAATAACCCGTAACATTTCTCTATTATAGCTGTTGATTCGACAACAACGCTGACACTATAACCAGCAGCTTCAACTTAAGTAACTTCATGGATAATTGAGTAAGCAAATTTCCGGTAGCTGAGTTTTATCAGCCCTTGAGAAGATATAGCAGCATTGAAATTGTATCAAAAATAACCACGGCGGCAACTGCAATAGTAACTTTATGGGTTGTGCTCGAATGATGGGTTAAATTGCAGTTATCAGGCGTACTATGTTGTTAAATTACAGGGCAATGTTTAGCTTTGCGTGTTATTCAGTATAGATGTGACTGCAGTATTAGATTTGTTGCCCAGACGAATTAAAGCTTGAGATTTTATGAGAGTAGAAGTAGCTGGCGTAGGCTTTAAGCCTGCAATAAAGCATCAGTAAAAATAAATTGGCAAAAAGATTCTGACAAATCCTTTAGTAATATCAATTATCAAAAAGAAAACCTTTGGGGATATAATTTAACAATGACCATCACTGACGATAATACTAATGAAGTGTTAACAGAGCAGCTATTGCAGCAAATTTTTATCGATGCTGATGCTGCCCGCTTTAGTGCTATTGTTGAACAAACAGCATCCCAAGATGTGTTACGGATTGTCATTCGTTTAGATGCCGCATCTCGACATGGATTAATTGCCATGTTGCCCTCCGCGTTAGCAGCGTTGCTGATTGAAGAAGCACCTCCTGAACTTGCAGCTAGCCTACTTGATGGTGTTGAAACACATGTCGCAGCAAAGATCATGGAAGAGCTACAGAGTGATATGCAAGCTGACATCGTTCATCAGTTAGATGATAAAGGTGCTGCAGCTATCTTGTCCGAAATGGATGAAGATGAAGCCGAAGGTGTCCGGCAATTAGTACAATATGAACATGACACTGCTGGCGGACTGATGGAATGGGAAGTGTTCTCATTTAAAATGGCGGAAAAAGTAGGCGCAGTTCTCAAACGTATTGCTTCAGGCGATGAGGATTTTGAGCGTTATCGAGGACAACATCCATATATTGTTGATGAACAAGGCAAGCTAGTTGGAGTGGTATCGCTAAGAGGATTGTTAACCAGTAAACGCACTGCGGCATTATCAGACATTATGACTGAACCTCTCGCAGTAAGGCCTTATCAAACCTTAGAAGAGCTTGAAGATATATTTGAAGAGCATCCATTTTTAGGTTTGCCCGTGGTGAATAAACATGGCACACCTTTAGGTGTGTTGTCACGACAAGCCGTCGCCGATGCTTTGCGGACTCAACAAGAACATCGTAGTTTAGCGCGTCAACAAGTGAGTGATGAATTACGATCTATGCCGACATGGTATCGATCGCGTCGTCGTTTGGCGTGGTTAAGTTCCAATATTGTGCTGAACATTATTGCAGCTAGTGTTATTTCTGCTTATGAAGAAACCTTAACCGCCGTTATTGCCATCGCTATATTTTTGCCGATGGTTTCTGATATGAGTGGCTGCTCAGGTAATCAAGCTGTCGGGGTTAGTATGCGTGAATTAGCATTAGGTTTGACCAAGCCAAAGGACCTATTTCATGTACTTAAAAAAGAATTTAGTGTTGGAATAATCAATGGTATTATTTTGGGCATTATGATCGGCGTTGTGGCCTGGTTATGGAAGGATAATGCGGTACTTGGTTTAGTTATTGGATTAGCATTGTCAGTTAATACTGTATTGGCAGTCGCTATCGGAGGTACGGTACCATTAGTGTTGAAAGGTTTTGGAATTGATCCCGCTGTAGCTTCAGGGCCTTTGTTGACGACAATTACAGATATGGCTGGATTTTTCTTGGTACTCAGTTTAGCGACCTTGTTTATGCCCTTTTTATTGTGATGCGACTTAAATCACTGGTGGAAAAACATATAATAGCTAAATTATTTATCGAGACTCGTTGCTGTCATTTTTCTGATTTCAGCATTCATCGCAATGAACTTTGAAGATTATCAACCTGATCATCAGCACGAATAATGTGTCGAAATGTGTCAAGATTTTTAGCAACAAAGAAGGATTAATAGGAAGGATAACGAAGCAACCTTACTTTTGAATTGTATAGACGATATGTCAATGAATCAGTCAATGACAATCAATACAGACAAATTGCACCATTGACTTATGATATCAGCTCATTAGTAGTGAGTTTCACTAGACATTATCTAGTAAAATCAAATTGTCATTCATCATCGTCGGCACTTAAAGTGCAAATATTTTGTATTTAATTCGTCAAGTCATTGCCCGTAAAAGCAGTTAAGTAATCGTAGAGATTCTTTATATAAAAAATCTCTCATCTTACGTTATACTCAAAGGAGCACAGTTTGATCTTCACTACTACAAGGTTGTGAATAGTATCTCTTAAACTAAGACCGATATACGAACAACTAAGCTTAGCTTGCGAAGTTCATTATTGCATAAGACGTTCAGCCACTAGTAAAAGCAGCTGAACAAATTAATTATGGTTAAGATGAAATTTCTACGCCTTCCCATTCAGTTATGAAGTCATCGAGATAATCTGCAACAATCTCTGGTCGATCTTCTGGAACATAGTGTCCAGCATTGTCAATTATTTGGAATCGCGTTGGTCCAGCAATTGCTTTTTTCAAACGTAGTCCCGCTTCAATAGGCATAAATGCATCATATTTACCCCAACACACTAATGTAGGACAAGTAATCTTTGAATGGTCGACACTCATAGTTTCATCATTCGTAGGGTCATTGCAGACTCTAATCAATGATTTAAATCCATGGAAAGCCGGTCCACGACCCCAAAATTGCAGATAATTTTGTTTAACGTTTTGATCCGTGAAGGCCATTTTGTCATGACTTCCTGTACGTAAAAGTCCCGCAAATCCAGCTGCAGCCTGCCCCATAGCTGCCCCTAAGATCGCTTCATCTTCAACACCATCTAGAGGAGCGAAAGCTTCAACCTCGAGGACAGGCCAATAATCGAAAGAAACACAATTAAATAATGCTAACCTTGAAATGTAATCACAATATTTTGATGCAAATATTTGACATACACCACCACCATGATCATGACCTACAAGAATAACTTTACCCTTTAAGTTTAGAGCTTCAATAACACCCTTAATAGCTTCTGCTTGATTTGTCAGTGTGTGTTTAAAATCGTTGAGAGGCATATCCGATTGACCATATCCAACCATATCCATTGCAAGTGTGCGATATCGATCTTTAAGATGGGTTTGAACATGTCTCCACAATCTTGCATTTGTTGGGATACCATGAACAAACAGAATAGTCGTATCACCCGAGCCGGCCTCTTCAATATTAATATTTAATTTTAATCCATCGATTGTAATTTCTTGCTTCATGTAAGTTCTCCAAGTTTTATTAATCAAGTATTATCAAAAATTGATCCACAAGAGCTTTCAGTTTTTTACGACTCATCCCTGACTTACTCATAACAAATAGTCCTTGAGCATTATTTAGCAGCTGAGTAGCTATTAATTTTGCATTTTTTGATGAGTCAATTTCACCTAAATTTTGTGCGCGCATGATCGATTTATAAAAAACATGTTCCATATATTCCAAAGTCTTTTTGGTTTGTTTTTTTACCTCTAGATCAGAAAGTCCTAATTCTGTAAGTGAATTAGTTACGAAGCAACCATCAATTACTTTTGGATCACCAATATCTCTAACTCTTTGATGAAAGTAATTTTTGATCGCTTTTTTGGGTGATGGAGCTATTAAAATCTTTTCAAAGTTTCCAACAATTATACGATCATGATAGTGCTTTAGTGATGATAAAAATAAGTTGTGCTTATTTTCAAAAGTGTCATATAGACTCTGTCGTTTAATACCCATTTGTATTTCTAACATAGGTATCGATGTTGCTTCATAGCCTTGTAGCCAAAATATTCGTACTGCTTTATCCAGTACTTGTTTTATATCAAAAGATTTGGTTCTCATCAGATTTCTAAACGATCAATGTAGTTATGATAGTTGAGCTTAGTGTAGCCATACTTGAACGATCGGTCAAGTATGGCTATCGAGTTTTTACTGGTGTATCCCAATGCTTAATGCATCTTTTTTAAAAAACGGATATCCCCGAAATATGTAGGATTTAATAAATACAACATAAATATTTTGAGTCTAAAATGGGCCTTTCATCTTCTTAGCGCATTTGATCAATCATTGAGTTGATGGGCTTTTATATCCATTGGAATATCAATCGACGCACTACAAGGAACGATGCGATAGCGAGTAAGTAGTGCAAGCCCTCCGTAGATCCTCTCTTAAAGTACAAGCGATAATGTGTGAAATTATACTTGTACCTTAATTTTGAAAAACATAAAAACGACTGCCATCAAATTCTTGTCTCGCTTTTAACATCCCGTGGATTGCATGTAAAAGTTTACGCATCACCGCACAAACTGCTTGTACTTTTTTTATGCCATTATCATCTATTAAATGCGTGTAATAACCTTTGATATGAGGTTCATGTCGTGTTGCAACCAACGCCGGCATGTACAGCGCCTGCCTGATGTATTTATTGCCCGCTTTGCTAATGCGTGGTTTTTTCGACACGCTGCTGCCCGATTCAAAGTGCCTTGGATCTAAACCGGCATGCGCTACCCATTGCAATACCTCTAATACTCGTGATTAAGGTAAAGGCCTTTGTTAGTTCATCATGCTGTTGAATTAATGTCAGTGCGCTATCACGAAGGGCTTGAATTTGAGTGTCTAATACGAGGATTAAATCCTCAGTATGGTCAATCACAATAGTAGGCGTCCCTTCGGTCGCCTTTAATGCATGAAGTTGATTTTTGGTTTGCGATTTTAATTTAGTTAATGCCGCTACTCGCCTAGAAATGGCGCGTAACGTAATAAACTCATCTGCAGGGCATTGCCACGGTTCAAAAGGCATACGCTCACAATACGTGGTCAATATTTCGGCGTCGATAGCATCCGTTTTACTGCGCTTCATTAGAACACTAGCAAAATTATGTGACACTTTAGGGTTAATAATCATCACCTCAATGTCTTTGGCTCGGTAGAGTGCGACCGCTAAATCAAAGTGATAGATCCCCGTGGCTTCAATACAAACCTGAGATTTTCCTTTGAGTTTTGACACGTGTTTAATAATTGACAGATGTCCTGAACCTGTATTTTCAACTGTTTTAGCTTTATGTAACTGCCCATTTACATTGACAATCATGACCAATTCTTTGCTTCCGACATCAATACCGACATAATTCATCATTAGAGCCCTCAGTTTGATTTGTTATGATGATATCTGGTTTCCCAACCCTGGCACTTCATCTACCGTCCTTGTGAATACAGACTCAGAAGCGTGAGCTTACAGGT
>Ga0307486_1000190_pt1 | contig 62834 bp, 64 predicted proteins | sample CBIW02metaG_FD_203663 | JGI IMG/M metagenome (GOLD analysis project Ga0307486, IMG submission 203663) | Sea-ice brine microbial communities from Beaufort Sea near Barrow, Alaska, United States - CBIW 0.2 | ecosystem: Environmental > Aquatic > Marine > Coastal | place: USA: Alaska | collected... | reverse complement strand
CCCGACCTATTCAGGCTGAGACGTGCGGCTGGTTAGTGACCCGAGCCCATGTTTCCGGCGAGACGTGCGTGCAGCAGGCTGCTGGCTTCATTGAGTCCTTCAATAGTCACGACCTTGTCGTGACGCTGGTACTTGTACTTGATGTCGTCAAGGGTGGCGACCGTTGAAGCATCCCAGATGTGGGAGTTCGTCATATCGATGACGATGCGGTCGGGGTCGTCGAGGTAGCTGAACTGAGTCTTCAGATCGTTGCTCGAGGCGAAGAAGAGGGCGCCGCTGACGGTGTAGTGGGCGACGGGACCGTTGTCGTCGACGGTGAGGCTGCGTTCGACCTGGGCGAGGTGGGCGACGCGGCGGGCGAAGGCGACCATCGCGATGACGACGCCGATGACGACGCCGACCGCGAGGTTGTGTGTCGCGACGACGGCGACGACGGTGAAGACCATCACGGTCGTCTCGCTCTTGGGCATCCGCTTCAGTGTGCTGAGGCGGATGCTGTGCCAGTCGAAGGTGAGGACGGCCACGATGATCATGACCGACACGAGGGCGGCCATGGGAACAACGGACAGTACCGGTCCAAGGCCGAGCACGAGCACGAGTAGGAAGATGCCGGCGAGGAAGGTGGAGATGCGGGTTCGGGCACCGGATGCCTTGACGTTGATCATCGTCTGGCCGACCATTGCGCAACCACCCATGCCGCCGAAGAAGCCGGAGAGCATGTTGGCAACGCCCTGCGCCCAGGACTCGCGCGTCTTGTTGGAGTGGGTGTCCGTGCTCTCGTCGACGATCTTGGCGGCCATCAAGGATTCGAGAATCCCGACCATTGCCATGCCGAGCGCGTAGGGGGCGATGATCAGGAAGGTGTCCAGGTTGATCGGGACGTCGGGGAAGAACAGTTGCGGCAGCGTCTTGGGCAGTTCGCCCTGATCCCCAATTGTGGGCACGTTGATCGACACGACGACGGTGAGGACGGTGAGGACGACGATCGCGACGAGCGGTGCCGGCACGACCTTGGTCAGCCGTGGCATGACGACCATGATGATGATGCCGACCGCGACGAGCGGGTACACCATGAAGGGAACGCCGAGAAGTTGGGGCAGCTGCGAGGTGAAGATGAGGATGGCGAGGGCGTTCACGAAGCCGACCATGACGCTGCGGGGAATGAATCGCATGATCTTGGCGACGCCGAGAAAGGCGAAGATAATCTGGAAAACGCCTCCGAGAATAACGGTGGCGATGAAATATTCGATGCCGTAATCGCGGGCGACCGGGGCGATGACCAGCGCAATAGCGCCGGTGGCGCCGGTGATCATGGCGGGGCGGCCACCGAGGAACGCGATGGCGACGGCCATGACGAAGGTGGAGAACAGGCCGACGCGCGGGTCGACGCCGGCGATGATGGAGAAGGCGATCGCCTCGGGGATGAGGGCCATGGCCACAACGAGCCCGGCGAGGACCTCCCGGGTGAGGATGCGCGGTGTGCGCAGAGCTTTCATCACGGTGGGATCGGCTTTGTACCGATTCTTTTCCGTGGTTTTTTCAATGATGGCCATGGGGCCTTCCTGGAGCGGGACACACGAGTGGTGTCGAATGAATAGAGAAGTGATTGTGGGCGCCCCGTCGCGCACCTCCACCAGTCATCAGGGACAATGGTGGGAGAGTGTGGCTCACATGACAATGTCAGCCAACATCTGCAACACTACTCTAACGTTAGGGTTGATTGCCAATCCGCTCGAGAAAGGTATCAACTATGACCTCCCAGGCCACCGCGGGCACCATGCACATTGGGGAACTCGCCGAGAAAACCAGCCTCTCCCTGCGCACCATTCGTCACTATGACGAAATCGGGCTGCTTAAGGCCTCCGGTCGTACCGAGGGCGGTTTTCGCCTCTATACGCAGGAAGATCATTCTCGGCTGATCTTGATTCGCCGCATGAAGCCGCTGGGGTTCTCTCTCGAAGAGATGATGGCGCTGTTGAAGATCATCGACACGCTGCAGGGCGGCGGGGCTGGCTCAGACAACCCAGATGTGCGCGCAGGGCTCGATGTTTTTATTGCACAAGCGGTGGAGCGTCGGCAAAAACTCCAGGACCAGCTGGGAATGGCCGACGAGTTTCTTGAGGTGCTGCGCACCCAGTAGGGCCGCGCGCCGGTGTTAGGCGCGCTGGGGCGGCCGAACGAAGAGGGCGACGCCGAGAATAATGACGGGAATGAGCGCCAGCGCCAGCGCCGGCGTGGTGAAACTGCCCGTCAGGTCGAACCCGAGCGACAGCGCTACCGGGCCGAAAGCCGTCGACGCGAGGCCGATCGCCGTGGCCACTCCTCGGATACTGCCGATATGTGCCAAGCCGTAGTAGCGCACATAGGAGGCCGCCTCCATGCCGCGTAGGCTGCCGCCGGCGGCACCGAGAATGAGGCCGTAGACGATGGCGGCCACGCCGCTGCTCACCCAGGGCAGCATGACTAGGGCTGCGGCGAGCGTAATCATGGAAAACGCGATGAAAATCTTGGGGCTGACCCGGTCGACGAGGCTTCCCGTGAACAGCGTGGCCAAAATCCCGGTTACGGTCTGCGGGAGAAAGTTTGCCGCCGCTTCGAGCGGGGTCAGACCCTGGGCTCCCAGAATGGCGATTTGGTGAAATGCCAACGCGGTGGTCAACATGCCCGAGGTCGCCAGGCTCGCGGCGATCACCCAGAACATCCCCGAGCGGATCGCCTCGGGCAACGTCCATGATTCCTTCTGGATGGTGAGCTGAGCCGTGGACGGCGTCGATTCCGGATCGACGGCCGGTGCGCGCTTAGGAAAGACGAACGCCAGCGGAATGGCCACCGCGGCCACCGCGACTGCCTCCCACCGCCAGGCATCATAAATGCCGACGGATGCGATCAAACGCTCCACAAAGATCGGTGCGAGTGAGATTCCAGCCGAGCCGATGGCGCTCGTGATTCCCAGGGCCAGCCCGCGCCGATGATGGATGGCGCGGGCGACCGCAGTGGTCGCGGCCAGGGTGAGCGCGCCCTGGCCGGCCATGCGCACCCCGGTGAAGCCGGCGGTGAGCCCAATGATTTCTCCCACGAAACTGAAGGCCAGAAGGATGGCGGCGAACCCCAGGCCGATCACGACAGTGACGGACCGGGCTCCCCATCGATCCAACGCCCGCCCAATGAACGGCTGCACGGACGCGCCGACGAGCGTGCCGATCAGATAACTGAGTGACACATCTGTTCTTGACAGACCAAGGTCACCAATCAGGGGATCGGTGAAAACGGACAGACCCGCAGTCTGGCCGGGGGCCGTCATGACGGAGATGAGTCCGGCGGCCCCGATGAGGGCGAGCCACGACCAGGAGATTCGCGGACGCGAGCGAGGCGTGGCCCGGTGGTCGGGCGGTGCGGGGGAGATGGGGGAATGTGGTGCAGGAGACGACACGGAAACTTTCACAAAAATGGGGCAAGCGACACGCTGCCAAGGCGCTGGCCGCGATGCCGAGAGGCACGCGTCTGGAAGGTTCGAATGACTCCGAGTGCTGGGCGACACGCAAGCCCAGTTACACTCTACTCTCACGTGAGAGGAAGGTAACCGATGTTAGATGGGAGACTGCCCTCAATTCACACCCTTCCCTTACGTTACGGTAGAGTTGCCGTAGGTGGTCGAGAAGTAACCACCCGCTCGGTCCCTGACCGAACCCAGACCCCCGACTTTCCCCGTTCAAGGTTCCCCGAGAGGATCACACCATGTTTATTCATCCCCTCGCTCGTACCGACCAGCACCTGATTCAGGATTTCATGCTGACCAAGATCACCCTCTTGCTGGCCCGCCACGCGGAACATGCGGAGTGGGAATTTGAACTCACAGCAATGGACGACAAATCCCGCGAAGGATCTTCCCAGGGGCACTCCTTCCTGTTCATCTACACCGTCGCGCGGTATTACGTCGCGGTCACGCGCGCCCACGCGGAATCCAACGACTCCGAGACTGGTCTCGACCGCGACGATTCAACATTCTTCGGCGACTTCATCGATGCTGTCGCCAGTAACGACCCCAAGCGAGCGTTGACGTGGTGGTTCTCCACTGACTTCAGCGCCGAAACCGACATCGCGGCACCGGCAATCCGTCAGCTCGCTTTTGAATTCCTGGACCGGCTCACCGTGCCGACACCGGATTTCATTGCCAGCGACGTGGCCGATTTTCTACCCGACGCGTACGAAACTGACCCTTCCGTGGGCTGACGCCCACGCCCCAAGAAAAGAGCTCCATGAGCACCCATCCACTGTCCCTCACTATGCCTCCTGCGCTTCCTGCGCGCGGCCTGCGCGTTATCCCGCTCGGCGGTCTCGGCGAAATCGGCCGCAACATGACCGTGTTCGAGCACAAAGGCAAACTCCTCATCATCGACTGCGGGCTGCTGTTCCCGAAAGACATTCAGCCCGGCATCAACGTGATCCTGCCCGATTTCTCGATCCTGCGTGACCGCCTCGACGACATCGAAGCCATCGTCCTCACCCACGGCCACGAAGACCACATCGGCGCTGTGCCCTACCTGCTGAAGGAACGCGGCGACATTCCCGTCATTGCCTCCAAGCTGACCCTTGCCTTCGTCGGGGCAAAATTTCAGGAACACCGCCTCCATCCCCCCGTCATTGAGGTCAAGGAAGGCGAACGCCGCAGCGTCGGTCCCTTCGACCTCGAATTCCTGGCCGTGAACCACTCCATTCCCGATGGCCTCGCCATCGGCATCCGCACGGAGGCCGGACTGGTCGTGCACACCGGCGACTTCAAAATGGATCAGTTCCCCCTCGACAATCGGCTCACCGACCTGCCCGGCTTCGCCCGGCTCGGCGACGAAGGTATTGACCTGCTGCTGATCGACTCGACCAATGCCGTTGTCCCCGGATTCACCACCCCGGAGGCCGACATCGGCCCCGCCATCGACACCGTGTTTCGCACCGCACCGCGGCGCATCATCGTCTCCAGTTTCGCCAGCCACGTGCATCGCATCCAACAGGTGATCGATGCGGCCGTGCGCCACAATCGCAAGGTGGCCTTCGTTGGTCGATCCATGGTGCGCAACATGGGCATGGCCGCTGAACTGGGGTATCTGCACATTCCGAAGGGACTCCTCGTCGATGTCAAGGAACTGGAGCGGATGAAAGACGACAAGGTCGTTCTCATCTGCACCGGCTCGCAGGGCGAGCCCATGGCGGCCCTCGCCCGCATGGCGAACCGCGAACACACCATCCGCATCGGAGAGGGCGACACCGTTCTCCTGGCCAGTTCGGTCATTCCCGGAAACGAAAACTCCATCTATCGCGTCATCAACGGACTCACCCGATGGGGTGCCAACGTCGTGCACAAGGCCAACGCCAAAGTCCACGTATCCGGGCACGCCAGCGCGGGCGAACTCGTCTACTGCTACAACGTCATGCGCCCCACCAACGTGATGCCCGTGCACGGTGAATGGCGCCACCTCACTGCGAACGCCGACCTCGCGGTCCGCACCGGAATCAACACGGAGCGCGTTCTCGTCGTCGAAGACGGCGTCGTGGTTGACCTGGTGGATGGACGCGCCACCATTGTGGGACGAGTGCCGGCCGAGTATGTGCTGGTCGACGGCATGACCGTCGGAGGAGACGCGGCCGAAGCGATGGAAGACCGCCGACTGCTCGCAGAAGATGGTGCCATTACCGTCCTGGGCATTCTCAACACCGAGTCGGGACGCCTGGCCGAGCCGGTGGAATTCATCTCCCGCGGTTTCAGTCACGATGCCGAATGGGCGCGCAATGCCGCACAAGTCATCGACGAAGCCATGGTCACAGCAACCAAGAGCAACGCTCTCGACGCAGCAGCCCTCGAGCGCCTCTTTTCCGAGAGCGTGACCCGATGGATGCAACGCAAATATCGCCGCAGCCCGGTAATTACGTCCGTCGTCGTTGACGCGTAGTCGGCACCGATAATGAACTCGGATCCGGGAAAGCGGATGCGCTGGGGCTGTTCTAGGCGGTAGCCAGAAGCAATCGGCCCGGCACATCATGTGTACCGGGCCGGTGCTGTTCTCGCCCTCAGGCTGATGACAGGGGTGGTTACCGCCTCGGTCGCTCTGCAGCGTCGACGGGTTCCGCCGTGAGCGACGGGCTGAGGCTCTCCAGCAGCAGATCCGGGAGCTCCCGGGCGACGGCCTGCAGCCGCCAGGGTGTGCTGAACAGGGCCAGTAGCGTGTTGTCGGAGCGAGTGAGGACTTCCACTTGACGCAAGGACCCCAGCCGTCCCGCGCCGGCCGGATCGGTGCGCCGGGCGACTTGGTAGGGCAGTTCCTCCATGCGGATGTCAGCGCCGAAGTCGTGTGTCATGCGTTCCTCCACGACGTCGAATTGCATCGGTCCCACGGCTCCGAGCACGGGAGCCTGGTCGCCACGCAGGTCGGAGCGCATGACCTGGATGACCCCTTCATGGTCGAGTTGGTCGATTCCTCGGCGAAATTGCTTGTGTTTGCTGGTGTCGGCGGGGCGCACGGCACGAAAGTACTCGGGAGCGAACACGGGCAGGGGCGGGTATTCGACGGGCTCGGAATCGTAGAGTGAATCACCCACCCGCAGGGTTGCGGCGTTGATCAATCCCACGATGTCGCCGGGCCAGGCCTGCTCCGCCATGGTGCGTTCGCGCCCGAACATCTGTTGCGCATATTTCGTCGCAAACGGACGTCCAGTCGACGCCTGCGTCAGAACCATTCCGCGGCGGAACATACCCGAACACACACGTACGAAGGCGACATGGTCACGGTGCGAAGCGTTCATGCCGGACTGAACCTTGAAGACGAATCCAGAGAAGTCGCCGTTGACGGGCCGTTGTCGACCGGTGATATCTGCCCGGGCGAGAGCGGGCGGCGCAAATTCTACGAGAGCGTCGAGCAGCTGGTGAACACCGAAGTTGAGGACGGCAGCGCAAAAGAGCACGGGCGTGGTTGCGGCGCGAAGAAAGCGTGCTTCGTCGTGGTCTTGCCCTTCGGCATGGAGCAGGGCTGATTCTTCGGCAGCGGTAGTCCAGTCCTGGCCGAGTTCCGCGGCAGCGGCTGTTGCTGTCGTGCGGGCTTCAATCGCGGTGGTCGCGCCTCCCGGGGTGCGGGTGAAACGCACAAATCCGGGGGATTGGCGATCCAGCACGCCGTGGAATTGGCCGGCCGGCCCGACGGGCCAGGTCAGTGGCGTGGGCACCAGCCCGGTGCGGTCCTGGATCTCGTCCATGAGGTCCAGGGCGGGCTTTCCGGGCCGGTCCCATTTATTGATCACGGTGATCACGGGCAGGCCGTGTTGGCGGCAGGCCTCGAATAGCTTCATCGTTTGCGGTTCGAGGCCTTTGCTGGCATCGACGAGCATGACGGCCGCGTCAACGGCGGACAGTACCCGGAAGGTGTCTTCGGAAAAATCGGCGTGACCGGGGGTGTCAACGAGATTGATCACGGTCTCGCGGTAGTTGAACTGGATTGCGGCGGACGTCACGGAAATGCCGCGGGCTTGCTCCATGGCCATCCAGTCGGACACGGTGCCGCGTCGGCCAGCTTTACCGTGGACGGCACCCGCGCGATCGATCGCATGCGCGTGAAGCAGGAGCGCTTCGGTGAGCGTGGATTTTCCGGCATCGGGGTGCGATATGACGGCGAAGGTGCGCCGTTTGTAAGCCTGGGCGAGGATATCGAGGTTCGAGGCGGCGGGCGGGGCTAGATGGGTCACTGGGTTCCTGTCTGTGCATTTTCTCCTGTCTGGGCATGTTCATGAGGCCGGTCGGCGCGCTCACAGGCTCCGCAGCAGTTCGACGAACCCGCTGGCTACCCGCACTTGTTCGCGGAGGGAGCGTTCTCGGGCTTCGATGTCCCTGATCAGGATGGCGAGGTCGCGCCGAATGGTGGAGACCGTCGCGTCCGGGTCGGAGTCGACCAGATCCAGCGTCGCGAGGGCGTCCTTGATCTCCGGATGGGTGAGGGACAGGGCTCGGAGGCTGCGGATGATGCGCGCCCGGTCGAGGTCGGCCGGGGCATAGAGGCGGTAGCCGGATTCGCTACGCCCCGACGCTTGCAAGACCTGGATCTCGTCGTAGTGCCGCACGGTGCGCTGGGAGAGCCCAGTCCGTTCGGCGAACTCACCGATAAGCATGAATGCCACCTCGTCTCGTACGTGAATGATCGTACATCTCTACTCTAACGTAAGAGTAGAGTTAGTGGTAATAGACATGAGGCATATGACCAGCGCACACCTGAACCACCCCTGGACGCGCTACGTCGCGCTCGGCGATTCCTTTACCGAAGGCATCGGTGACCCCGAGCCAGACAGTGTGGGCGGGAATCGAGGTTGGGCGGACCGGGTCGCCGAGGTGCTCAGCGATGGCACGCCGAATTTCAGCTACGCCAACCTCGCCGTGCGCGGCAAGGTTCTCAGCCAGATCAGCGATGAGCAGGTCGACCCAGTGCTGCAGCTGCGCCCGGATCTCATCACCATCTCCGCCGGCGGCAACGACGTCATTCGCCCCGGCGCCGACCCGGATGATATCGCGGCTCGCTTCGACGATGTCATCTCTCGGCTCTCCCGCGACGGCGCCACCATCGTGCTGTTCACCGGGCCTGACCTCGGGTTCTCACCATTTTTCCGAGGCATGCGGGGAAAGGTCGCGATCTACAACGAGAACCTGCGGGCCGTGGCAGCACGGCACGGGTGCCTCGTCGCTGATCTCTGGTCGTTGACGCCGATCCAGGATGCCGGCATGTGGGCTCCGGATCGGCTGCACTTCAACCCCTTGGGCCACCACACGATCGCCCGCAGCGTTCTCAGTACCCTCAACGTCGAGAACTCCTTGGAGGCGACCCGGATTAAACCATTGCCGGCGCCCTCCTGGCGGAGCGCACGAACGAGCGATGTCGCGTGGGCCCGTACTTATCTGGTGCCGTGGGTGATCCGCCGAGCTCGGCACCAATCATCGGGCGATCACATTCTGCCCAAACGCCCCGAGGCCAGCCCCCTGGGCCGGCCCCGGATCTGACTCTGTTGTTGTTCGGTGGTTACTCTGCGGCCTTGACCGCGTGGCCACCGAACTGGTTGCGCAATGCGGCGACGGCCTTCATCGCCGGGGAGTCTTCCTGGCGCGATTCGAACCGGGCAAAGATTGACGCGCTGATGGCGGGAACCGGCACGGCGTTAGCCAATGCCTCTTCGATGGTCCAGCGACCCTCACCGGAATCGTCGACGTAGCCTTCGATGCTGGCCAGGGCGGGGTCCTCTTCAAGGGCCTGAACCAAGAGCTCGAGCAGCCAGGACCGGACGACGGTTCCGCGCTGCCAGGCTTTGAACGTTCCGGGAACGTTCTTGATGATGTCGTCTCGTTTAGAGAGCAGCTCGTAGCCTTCGGCGTAGGCCTGCATGAGGGCGTACTCGATGCCGTTGTGCACCATCTTGGCGTAGTGACCGGCACCGACCTCGCCGGCGTGCACAAAGCTTTCCTCGCGCGGTCCGACCGGACGCAGGGCATCGAAGACCGGCATGAGCCGGTCAACGGATGCCGCGCTGCCGCCGACCATGAGCGCGAAGCCGTTCTCCTGGCCCCAGACTCCGCCGGAGACGCCGGCATCGATGTAGTCGATGCCCTTGTCCGCCAGCAGAGCGGCGTGCACGAAGTCATCGCTGAAACGGGAATTGCCGCCGTCAATGACCAGGTCACCGGCGCCGAGGAGTTCGCCGACCTCGGTGATGACAGTCTTAGTAATAGCGCCGGAGGGGACCATCACCCACACCGTCTTGGGCGAGGGAAGGGCATCGACGAGGTCTTGCAGAGTTGCGACGTCGGTGACGTCGGGGTTGCGGTCGTAGCCGGTCACCTCCACGCCGTTGTCGCGGAGGCGGGTGCGCATGCTGGCGCCCATTTTGCCGAGGCCGATCAGGCCGATGTGCATAGTCATGGTGCTCATTTCAGTTGTGTCGATTGATGTTGGGGGAGTGCCGGCGAAGGGCGCTGATCAAGCGTAAGCAAAAGGATCGACGCCATCGGGCAGTGGGGCGAGTCCGCTATACCCTGATTCGCCATTGCTGCTGATGAGCTGGGCGAGACCGCTGGTGATGACGTCACCGTAGAGGGTGTCCGCCCCTTGATGACGGAACTCTTCGGTGAGGCATTCCAGGAGGCTGCGGCGGGGCAGTGACACGTTTTGGGCCGGCTGATCCGGTTGGCGGAGCAGTGCGGGTGCCGGGAGGGGGCGGTGCAGGTCAACAACGCCGGTCGCGCTGTGCAGTCGCACCCGATAGATTCCGGCGGCGCCGAATTCACGACGACTCGTCAACAACCTCACGGGGACCTGGAGCTGAAGTGTGAGCCAGGCGGCCAGAAGAACGACCGAGGACGAATCGTCCGCGCCCTCCACATCCACGTGGGTCACCACGGCGGATGCGGGCGGGTCCAGCACTGCCGCGAGTTGGTTGCGCCACAGTGTCAGTCGGGTCCACGCGAGATCAGAGTCACCCGGGGTGTATCCCAGAGACAAACGTGCGAGGTACTCTGCCGGTGCGGGTTGAGCACGCGAATCTGTAATTCGACGCACCGCGATCCGGCCCAGAGCTGACTGAGCCACACGTTCGGGCGCCTGCCCCGGCCACCACGCAATGACGGGTGCATCGGGCAGCAGTAGGCCGGTGACAAGCGCTTCCTGGTCCTCTGCCGCGTTTCCGTATGCGGTGAGCAGGATGACTTCGCTGGGGCCCGAGTCGCCGCCGAGACGAATTTCCCCATCGAGGTGCGGAACGCCGGGTGCGGAGTTCAACACGGTGGACAGCACAATCACGCGCAGCGGGTGTTCACGCGCGGCACCCTCCGCAGCGATGATGGCCTCTTCGGCGGTTCCGGGCTCGGTGGCAATGACCAGGGTCAGGACCCGGCCCAGTGCCGACGAGCCGGCGGTGTCGCGAATGGTCACGAGCGCCTTGTTGAGTGCGCTGACGGTGGTGTTGGGGAAGTGGTAGATCACGGGCGCCTCCAGGCTCGGCCGTCGCGTTGCATCATGAGTTCGGCGGAGACGGGCCCCCAGGTGCCGGACCGGTAGAGTTCGGGCTGGCCTTGGCTGGCCCAGAACTTCTCGATCGGGTCCAGAATCTTCCAGGACAGTTCGACTTCGCGGTGGCGGGGAAACAACGGCGGATCGCCGAGGAGTACGTCGAGAATCAGGCGTTCGTACGCTTCGGGGCTGGCCTCGGTGAAGGCGTGACCGTAGCTGAAATCCATGGTGACGTCCCGCACCTGCATCGTGGCGCCCGGCACCTTCGACCCAAATCGCAGGGTGACTCCTTCGTCGGGCTGCACTCGAATGACGAGCGCGTTCTGGCCCAAGCCCGACGAGTCACTGTCGCCGAAGAGATGTTCCGGCGCTGTTTTAAAGATCAGGGCGATCTCGGTGACCCGGCGTCCGAGGCGTTTCCCGGCTCGGAGATAAAAGGGAACCCCTTGCCATCGTCGGGAGCCGACCTCGAGCCGCATGGCCGCGTAGGTTTCGGTGGTGGAGAGCGGATTCATCCCGGACTCTTCGCGAAATCCGGGAACGTGTTCGCCGCCCTGCCAGCCGCTGGTGTATTGACCGCGGGCCGTGCTGGCGGCGAGGTCGGCGGGCAGTGTGACCGCAGCCAACACTTTTTCTTTCTCCGTGCGTAGGTCGTGCGCGTCGAAGGAGAGGGGCTCCTCCATCGCCGTGAGCGCCAAGAGCTGCAGGAGGTGGTTTTGGATCACGTCTCGAGCTGCACCGATGCCGTCGTAGTATCCCGCGCGACCACCGATGCCGATATCTTCCGCCATGGTGATTTGCACGTGATCGACGTAGTTGGCATTCCACAAGGGTTCGAACATCTGATTGGCGAACCGCACGGCCAGAATGTTCTGGACGGTTTCTTTGCCCAGATAGTGGTCGATGCGAAAGATGGAATCGGCGGGAAAGGTCGACTCGACAATGTCATTGAGTTCGCGGGCCGTCTCGAGGTCGCTCCCGAAGGGCTTTTCAATGACCACTCGCCGCCAGGCGTCATCCACCTGGTCGGCTAGACCGGCCGCGCGCAGCTGTTGGGTGACGACCGGAAATGCGTGGGGCGGAATGGATAGGTAGAACGCATGATTGCCGTGGGTCTGGCGGGTGGCGTCGACCTCGTCGATGGTGTCTTTCAGTCGGGCGAACGCGGTGGCATCGTTGAAGTCGCCGGGCACAAATCGCATGCCGGCCACCAGCTGGTCCCAGATGGTCTCGTCGAACGGCGTGCGAGCGTACTGTTTGACGGCGTCGTAGGCGACGCGCTCAAAATCCTGGTCGTCGCTGTCTGGTCGGGCGAAACCAACCAGGGCGAAGCCGGGCGGCAGCAGGTCGCGATGGGCCAGATCGTAGATCGCCGGCAGCAGCTTCTTGCGCGACAAGTCACCGGTGATCCCAAAGATGATCAGGGTGCTCGGCCCGGCGATCCGATTGAGGCGCTGATCATCCGCTCGGCGCAGTGGATTGCTGAATTCAGTGAGTGTCACCGGCTCAGCTCAGTGCTGCGATGACCGCGGGCAGGTTCTCCTGTGGCGCGGTCAGATTCAGGGTGAGTACCGGGCGGTCCTGACCGGCGAGCACGGCGGCATCACCGGCAGCCTGGGCGCTGATCAGCTGACCGAACGTGAACGGGCGGCGGGGGATCGCCAGGTCGTTCTCGGAAACCGTCGTGATCTGCAGGAACACTCCCGTGGGGGTTCCGCCCTTGTGGTATTGGCCGGTGGAGTGCAGAAACCGTGGTCCCCAGCCGAACGTGACGGGGCGACGCGCTTTGGCGGCGAGAAGGTCGCGCAGGTCCTCCAGTTCAGGCACCGCCAGCCGGTTCGCGTAGGCGTGGATCGCGATGTACCCGTCGTCACCGACGTGGGAGAGTAAGGCGTCAACGGCACCCTTCACCGTCGTGGCTGTGCCGAGGAGGTCGTTGGATCCACGAACGTCGATTCCTCCCTGGGACAGCGCGGGTGCGGCCACTTGTGGTTGGCCGTCCAGCAGCCCGCGGGAGGCAATTTTCGCGGCCTCAACGTCGGGCTGATCGAAGGGGTTGATCCCCAAGATGCGGCCGGCAATGACGGTGGCGTATTCCCAGACCAGCATCTGAGCGCCAAGGGGGCCACTCATGACAATGTCGTGGTTGCGTGCCCGATCATAGGTGGTGGCGTCGTCGACCAGACGAACGAACTGCACGTCGGGCAGATGCATGGCCTGATCGAGGTTGAGCTCAGGGGCGTTGACGTTGAGAACCACGGGAAGAAGGCCTCGACCAATCTTTCCGGTGGATTCGCTGATGAGCTGTTCGGCCCAGTCGGCGAAGCCCACCGTGCGGGAGCCATCGGAGATGAAAGCCAATTTGTCGCGCAACGGTGACGTTCCCGCGATGGCCGCTCCAAGGATCAGTGCCGGGTTGTCGGCGGCATCGCGGGCCAGCGCGGGGGCGATCGCTTCGGCTTCGTCCAGGAGCTGGGCGATGTCGGCTCCGGCGAGACCGGAGGGGACCAGGCCGAACGCGGTCAGTGCAGAGTAGCGACCGCCGACGGTCGGGTCGGCGTTGAATACCCGATAGCCGGCTTCCCGTGCACTCAGGTCGAGCGGCGATCCCGGATCGGTGACGATGATGATGCGTTCGGTCGGATCAATTCCGGCCTGTTCGAACGCGAACTCAAAGACACGCTTCTGACTGTCGGTCTCGACGGTTCCACCGGACTTGGACGAAATGACGACAGCGGTGGCGGCGAGTCGGTCGGCCAGGACCGCCAAAACCTGGTCGGGATCGGTCGCGTCGAGCACGGTCAGTTCAACACCGGCCGAGCGCGTGATGGTTTCCGGAGCGAGTGACGAGCCGCCCATTCCACCGAGGACAATGTGGGTGATGCCCGCCGCGCGCAGGCTGTCGCGCAGAGCCAGGATCTCGGGAACGAGCGGCCGTGACACCGTCGCGGCCTCGGTCCAGCCGAGACGAACGGATGCTTCCGCTTCGCTGTCGGGACCCCACAGGGTGACGTCGGTGGCTCTGATGCGGGACGCGACGCGATCGGTGATGAGCTGCGGGATGACGTCGCGTCCGGCCCAAGCCGGCTCGCCGGTGACGAGAATCGTGACGGTCACTTGGCTGCCTCCAGTGCGACGCGCACCGTTTCGAGGAGTTCGTTCCAGGACGTCGTAAATTTCTCGACGCCTTCGCGCTCGAGCAATGCGGTGACCTCGAGGTAAGAGATGCCGAGAGTATCGAGGCGGTGCATGACCTCTACTGCGGCGCGGTACGAGTCGGTGACGGTGTCTCCGCGTACAACAGCGTGATCGTAGGTGGCCTCCAGGGTCTTTTCTGGCAGGGTGTTGATCACATCGCTCGCGGCCAGTTCCACCACGTACATGGTGTCGGGCAGCGACGCGTCCTTGACTCCGGTGGATGCCCAGAGGGGACGTTGCTCATTCGCTCCGGCCTGGAGCAGGCCGCGGGCACGGTCCGTCGCGAACTCCTGTTCGTAGACTTGGTAGGCGAGCTGGGCGTTGGCGATTCCGGCCTGACTCTTCAGCGCCAGAGCTTGCTCAGTACCGATTGTTTCCAACCGGGCATTGATTTCGGTATCGAGACGGGAAACGAAGAACGACGCCACGGAGTGGATCGTTGACAGGTCGATGCCCGCGTCTTTGGCTTTTTCGAGGCCGCTCAGGTACGCCGCAATCACGTCGCGATATCGTTCCAGGCTGAAGATCAGCGTCACGTTCACGCTGATTCCTGCGCCGATCACCTCCGTGATGGCTGCTAGCCCGGCGATGGTAGCCGGGATCTTGATCAACACATTGGGGCGGTCGATCTTCGCCCATAGCGCCTGCGCTTCCTTGATCGTCGCGACCGCATCATGGGCGTTCACCGGTGCGCATTCAATCGACACCCGGCCGTCGAAGCCGCGAGTTTTCGCGAAAATCGGGGCAAAAATGTCTGATGCCTGCTGTACGTCGGTCGTGGTGATCTCGAACACGGCATCATCGACGCTGGAGTTGGCTCGGGCGAGCACCTGCACCTGCTCCGTGTAGGCATCGCCGTTGGCCAGTGCCCCGGCGAAAATCGTGGGGTTGGTCGTCACTCCGACGACGTTGCGAGTGTCGATAAGGCTCTGCAGATTGCCCGAACGGATGCGGTCCCGAGATAAGTCGTCGAACCAGATGCTCACGCCGGCGTCCGAGAGCTTCTCGGTCGGTGTGGGCGTTGTATGGGTACTCATAGTCATGCGTATTTCTCCTTCATGCCGACCGTGGAACAGGTCGGCGACGTCATTGTCGTGATCGCGGTGGATGCGTGCAATATGCCTCGGCTGTCGACGGAGGGATGAGCTCGACCTCGTCGTTGACACCGGATCACGTTGATTTAACTATACACTTACGTAAGGGTTAGATTGGACAGGGGTCGCAGACAACGCCGCGAATCGCGCCGGCTGCACCACACCACAACTCCGCGCTTCGGTCCTACCCGAGCGCCACCACAGCAAGGAACACAGAATTTCACCATCAACAACTTTCGCCCTCATCCGCCATGGCCAGACCGATTGGAATGCTGCCAAGCGACTCCAAGGCTCCACGGATATCCCGCTCAACGACATCGGCCGCACTCAGGCCGGTCGGGCCGTGCCCGCGCTCTCGCAGTTCGACTGGGACTTCGTCGTCTCCTCACCCCTAGTGCGCGCCGCAGAAACCGCCGATGTCATAGCCGGCGACCTCAACCTCGCCGCCGCTTGGCGCATTCCCGGCCTTGTCGAACGTGACTACGGCCCCGCCGAAGGGATGCTCGAGGGCGCCGAACTTGATTCCATGCGCATACCGGGCGGGTACTACGGCGCCGAATCTGAGCCGGAAGTTGCCGAGCGAGGCCTCGAAGCACTGCACACACTGTCGCGGGATTACCCCGGGGCTCGCATCATCGTCGTCACCCACGGAACGCTCATCCGCGTCACCCTGACCGAAGCACTCGACCTCGACGTTGGCAGCATCGACAACGCCACGCTGAATCTGGTGCGACACCACCGCAACACGGGCTTCACGCTGGACGTTCTCAACGGAACCCCTCACCTCGCGTAACCACTCACCAACAGACACACACCATCAACTCGAAAGGCCACATCATGGCAGCTTTACAGTGGGATTCCATCGACAACACAGCGGTTGACACCGCGCGCATTCTGGCGGCTGACGCCGTGGAGAAGGTGGGGAATGGGCATCCGGGTACCGCGATGAGTCTCGCTCCCGCCGCCTATCTTCTGTTTCAGAAGGTCATGCGCCGGGATCCATCTGACAACGAGTGGATCGGTCGCGACCGTTTCATTCTGTCGGTCGGCCACAGCTCGTTGACCCAGTACGTGCAGTTGTACCTCGGCGGCTACGGCCTCGAGCTCGACGACCTCAAGGCCCTCCGCACCTGGGGTTCGAAGACTCCCGGCCACCCGGAATACGGCCACACTGCCGGTGTCGAGATCACTACCGGCCCGCTCGGCCAGGGACTCGCCTCCGCCGTGGGCTTTGCCTATGCCTCGCGATTTGAGCGTGGCCTGTTCGATCCGGATGCCGCCACCGGCGCCAGCCCCTTCGACCACTTCGTCTACGTCATCGCCGGCGACGGCGACCTGCAGGAAGGCTTGACGAGCGAGGCGTCCTCTCTCGCCGGTCACCAGCAGCTCGGTAACCTGATCGCGATCTACGACAGCAACCAGATCTCGATTGAAGATGACACCAACATCGCCTTCACCGAAGACGTCGCTGCGCGCTATGCCGCTTATGACTGGCACGTGCAGACGGTGGACTGGAAGAAGACCGGCTCCTACGTTGAAGACGTCGCCGAGCTCCACGCAGCCATCGAGGCCGCCCAGAACGAAACCGGCAAGCCCAGCCTGATCATTCTCAAGACCATCATCGGCTGGCCGAGCCCCAAGAAGCAGAACACCGGCAAGATCCACGGCTCCGCCCTCGGCGCCGAGGAACTCACCGGCGTCAAAACCGTTCTCGGCTTCGACCCGGAGAACACCTTCGACGTCGCCCCCGAGGTCATCGCCCACACCCGCCTGGCCCTCGAACGCGGTGCCGCCTCGCACGCGGAGTGGACCGTGCAGTTTGACGCCTGGGCCGCAGGCAACCCGGAGCGCAAGATTCTGCTCGACCGGGTGCTCTCCGGCGACCTGCCCGACGGCGTCGATGAGGCCCTCCCGGTCTTCCCCGGCGGCACCGCAGTTTCGACCCGTGCGGCGTCCGGCAAGGTACTCACCGCCCTCGGCGGTGTTATCCCCGAACTCTGGGGCGGCTCGGCCGACCTCGCTGAATCAAACAACACCACCATCGGCGGCGCCGCCTCGTTCATCCCGAGCGAGCACTCCACCGGAGAATGGACCGGCAACCCGTACGGCCGCGTGCTGCACTTCGGCATTCGCGAGCACGCCATGGCCGCCATTCTCAACGGCATCGTGCTGCACGGCAACACGCGCGCGTTCGGCGGCACGTTCCTCATCTTCAGCGACTACATGCGCCCGGCCGTTCGTCTGGCCGCACTCATGAAGGCGCCCTCGATCTTCGTCTGGACCCACGACTCCGTCGCGCTCGGCGAGGACGGCCCGACCCACCAGCCGGTCGAGCAGCTCGCGACCCTGCGCGCCATTCCGGGGCTCGACGTTGTGCGTCCCGGCGACGCCAACGAAACCGCCTGGGCCTGGAAGACCATTCTGGAACGCCGCAACGGCCCCGCCGGGATCGCCCTGACCCGGCAGAACATTCCGGTGTACGAGCGCGGCGAAGGCGCAGCATCCGCTGAAATCTTCGCCTCAGCCAAGAACGTCGCCCGTGGCGCGTACGTGCTGGCCGAAGCGGCCGGCGGCACCCCGGACGTCATTCTGATCGGCACCGGCTCCGAGGTCCAGCTCGCCGTGGATGCCCGTACCCAGCTCGCCCTCGAAGGCATCAATGCCCGCGTCGTGAGCGCCCCCTGCCTGGAATGGTTCGAAGAACAGAGCAGCGAGTACCGCGAATCGGTGCTACCCGCAGCGATCACCGCCCGGGTTTCGGTCGAAGCCGGCCTCGCGCTGACCTGGCGCGGCTACGTCGGCGATGCCGGCCGCAGCGTCTCGATCGAGCACTTCGGGGCATCCGCTGACTACCAGACCCTGTTTCGCGAATTCGGCATCACCACCGAGGCCGTTGTTACGGCCGCCAAGGAATCAATCAGCGCCCGCTGAACCAGGAGATCCGCAATGAACAATCCAGTAGTGCAAATTGACACAGTCGAAAGGAACACCCTCATGACAACACGCATCGTTATTCTCGGCGGCGGAGCCGCGGGGTTGACCACCGCCCTCGAATTGCAGAAGAAGCACGCGACCCGTTGGGCCAGCATCACCCTCATCGACGAATCGCCCTATTACACCTATCAGCCCTTTCTGCCCGAAGTCGCCGGCGGCCATATCCGGGCCCGCGACGTGACCGTACCCCTGCAGAAGACGCTGCGACACTCAACCGTCGTGCAGGCATCCGTCACCAGCGTGGACAGCACGGGTAAGAGCGTCACGGTGACGACGCCAGACGGCGAACACCGGAAATTTCCCTACGATCACCTGGTCGTTGCGCTCGGTGCCGTCACTCGCACCTTTCCCACACCCGGGCTTGCCGAGAACGGCGTCGGGTTCAAGACCGTTGAAGAAGCACAGTACGTGCGCGACCGAATTCTCGGAAACATTGCCCACGCCGCCAGCGTTCAGGACTCAGCCGAGCGACGCAAACTACTCACGACGGTCTTCGTCGGCGGCGGTTACACCGGAGTTGAGGCCATGGCAGAGCTCGATGATGCCGCGAAGTCCGCGATGAAAACCTACCGCGGACTCTCCCGCGAAGAGCTCCATTTCGTGCTGGTGGAAGCGCTCGATCGGGTTGCACCCGAAGTTGGACCTGAACTCTCGCAATGGACCCTCGGCCAGCTGCGTGCCCGAGGCATCGACATCCGCTTGAAGACGACGATGCCGTCCTGCATCGATGGCAACGTCGTCCTCAGCGACGGCGAGACAATTCCCGCCGGAGCGATCGTCTGGACCGCCGGGGTCAAGCCAAACCCCGTCTTGGCCGACCTGGATCTTCCCCTCGGCCCCAAAGGCCACGTCAACGTCAGTGCAAGCCTGCAAGTGGAAACAAGTGACGGTGCCGCACTCGATGGCGTCTGGGCTTTGGGCGACGGAGCGCAGGTTCCCAACCTGCTCGCCGAAACCCAACCGGCCTACTATCCACCGAATGCACAAAATGCGGTGCGCCAGGCCGTGACCGTTTCCGCCAATATCCTCGCCATGATGACCGGCCGACCGGTCGTGGAATATCGCCACGAATCGCTCGGAACTGTCGCGAGCTACGGCATCGGCAAGGGCGCGGGCATCATGAAAGGCATCAGACTCAAGAACACGCCGGCGTGGCTCGCCCACCGCGGATACCACCTCTACGCGATGCCGACCATGAATCGCAAGCTGCGCATCCTGGCAGGATGGACGACCAACCTGGTTGCCGGCGGGGACACTACTCCGGTCGTTGGCCACGGCAACCCCCGCGCCAGCTTTCTCAAGGTCACACCCGTTGTAGCTGCTCAGAAATAGCCGTTAGGCGCAGCTTGCGGACTAACAACCTGGCACCCGCAAGCTGCACCGTCGGCTCGGTCGAGCTCAGTTTTCCGCGCCCAGGTTGTGGCGACGGAACGCCCACCGGGCAGGCCCGTGAAGGCCCAGAGATAGGCCGGCAACTGTGAGATATCCCAGCGCCGTCTGCCACGACTCGGACGGCGCGCCGGCGGAAGCGAGCGCCGTAGCCAGCCCCACGCACCCTGTGTAGCTAGCGATCATCAACGTTCCCGAATAGACCGGATAAGAGAGCCACGCTTCAGGGGTAAATGCCCACAGAATGCTGGCTCGATCGGGTGTCCGCGCGACGCCACTGTCGGACTGCCGCTTACCCGCAAGATAAACGTGCGCACGGAGCAATCGATGGGTGGCCAGTGCCATCACGAAAACCAGGACGGATACCCCGGCGAGCAACCAGTACGGCGGCGCCGATGACCCCGACGCCAAATTTCCAAAAATGATCACGCTCGCTGCAGCCAGATACGCACTTGTCAGCGCTACTGCTGCGGTGCGATGAAGCCGCTGTTCATCCGAGCCTCGAGCGGGTAATTCCAATGCGGTACTCCTTGCGAATTCTGACTAGAAGACCTGGCCTATGACTCCAGCCTAAATCAAACTTCACGTAAGGGTTGATTGGCAATATTGGAGGGCAGGTGGCCTGTGGCGTGCTCGGCTTAAAACAACTCTTACGTTAGGGTAGATTTGATGGTCTGCCAAAGCTGCAGACAGAAATCTGGAGAAATGAACTCATACGTTACGCACGTACCGCGCCGCCAGGAGCAGGCAACTGGATACGTCACTCTCGAGCCGCGTCGAGTCGTTGGCCCGAACGGCTATGTGACTCGCTCTGCCGCCGTGTTGATTCCCGGCCGTTATGTTTCACCGACCGAAAACGAATCAACCCTTCGGGCTCCACGCCACTGACTTTGCCTGGCTCTGAACTCAGGGCTCCGGTGGGCCGTCGGTGAGCGCAGACTCCAGCGCGATGAGCTCGTCGCCATGAGTTGCAATGAAGTCCGCCGCCATCGATCGCGCACCACGATGGCGTCCGGCGTCAACTTGTCTGTGCGCCGCAGTCAACATCTCGGCCCTGTTTGCGATAACGCGGTTCAGAAAGAGCTCGCTTGCACGTGTTGAGGCACCGCCGCGAGGGTCCACAGTTAAGCTGCGGTTTTCATAGCCCGGAATTGGGGCCAGCTCACGAAACGGAATAAATACCACGGCGAGTTCTAGCAGTGATCGCACCACCTACTCTTGGAATGGTGTTGATCGATATGTCTGGACGGGCGTCAAACGCTACAACCCTGACGTATCGAAAACGTTCGTCATCATGAGGTCATGCCCGTCCTAATCTCCCGCACCTGATGGGCAGTTCCCAAGACCGGGCAAAACGATTGCGCATGCCGGTTGATGGAGTTGCATCCGCTACCTGAAATCACCTCAGCGGGAGAGTCCGCCACGTTCACGCTGTTGCACCGTTGATGTGCCAGCTCGTCGGGCTTTCGGTGCACGCCCGGGCTGTGACCGGACCGCTTCGCGCGGGTGTTTCGCCTGGTCGCCGTCCGCGAGAAGGCGGGCGTCGATGGTTTTCTGGTCGGCCTTGCCTTCAAGGCTCGAGGCGAACTGCTGGCGGCGTTCTGAGCTGTCGTAGTCGAGGCCGCTCATGTCGCGGTTTACCTCAGCTTCGCGGTGCAGATGCTCGGCCTGACGCTGGCTCTCCGAATCGTTGGTGCGGTCGGCTTCCGTGTTGTCCTGATCGAGTTCGTTGGCCTGGGCGTCGCGCCTGTTCACGTCAGCGAGAAGCAACTGCGACGCGGTGCGTTCTTCGCCGGCACGTTCCCGCTGGGCGCGGGCCTGGTCCCGGTCACGCTCGGCATCTTGAAGTGCGGCCGCGACGGCCACCGGGTCGGCCCCTGGTGCGTCGACGTCGATACCGTATCGCTCGCGCACTTCGTCGCGGATTCGTGTCTTTGCAGAATTGGCAACGTCATCGTAGTCGCGCCAGGCGGTCGCGGTTTCGTGCGCGCCTGCAATGTCCTCAGGCGTGGCTTGGTCCCACCATTCGGGTTGCTGCACCGGTGCGAGGCTCGCGCGCACGGCTCCGCGTTCCGCTTCGAAGCGTGCTTCAAGCTCGCGGGTCTGCTGCGTCGCTGCTGCTTCACGCTGGCGGGAGAGCTGTTCGCGCAACCGGGCGATACGTTCCCCGAATTGCGAAGCGATGGTGAGCGCGATGCGCAGCTGGTCGTCGAAGGCTTCGCCTACTCCGTCTGTGTCCTCGGCCATATTCTTTCCCCTGCTCTCTTAATCTCTTCCTAGGTCGCCGCGCTCACGTGGCGTGGCTGGCATTTTGCGCTTGGTGGGCTCCAACGTGTTCGGAACCGGAGAACCTGATCGCGGAGCGGCCAGGCCCTCGGTCGCCACCCGCACCGCCTCGGCCACACGGGAGTTCGCCGGGGTTATCTCTGGCCGGGCATCCGCCGGTTTGCCAAGTCGTTGCACCGCCGGTAGGCGGTCGCGTACCGCGGCGACCTGGTTGCTCATGACGGAGGCGATCTGCTCGGCCCGGCGGGCGTCTCCGTTGGCGCTGTGCATGTCGAGGATCGCTACCGCGGTGCGTCCCAGCTGGCGCAGCATGATCGCTTCAGCCATCGTGCCGCGCCCTCCCGTCGCCGCTTGCATGAGGATCATCGCGGCGTTCGCGGCCGACCCCAGCTGTACAGGCTTCGGCCGAGACTCGTGCGCCCGCAGATGCGCAGACCGAGCAAGCTGACGGGACGTTTCAGCAAGCGGACCCGGTGTTGCCTCGACCCGCTGCGACCAAGCAGCGAACGCGCCGGCCGTCTCGCGTGCGACGTGCGCCCACGTGGCCCGGTCCGTGACGGGGACACTGCGCAGCTGGTCGCGGAGTCGACCAATCTCGTCACTGTACTGCTTCCACATTTCGGGGTTCGGGGTGCGCTCTTCACGACCGGGCGCAACGGGTCGGTACTGCCACGGGTTCTTCGCCGTTGCCCGCCATTCCTCAACGGCGCCCTGCGCAGTCTGCGGACTGTCAGGCCAGCCCTCCCGCAACCTCGGCAACGTGAGGTCCCGCGCCAGCCGCCCGCCCCCGTACCAAATCGGCTGCGCTCCCTCGATCGGGCGCAGCGCCACCGAATAGCCCGCCACGACATCGTCTCGGCCCGCCGCGTAACGTGGCCGGGCGAGAACCCCGCCCTGGCGGAGGCGACGCACGAATTCGCCCTCATCGACCGACGCCGTTGCCGCCGCCCGGACCGTGCGCTCCAACTTGTGCGGATCAATCTCGGCCGCAGTGCTGCGCCCGGCACGTTCCCGTTCGGCAGGCTTAAAGCCACGCTCCCCGAGCCCCAGCCCACGACTTTCCAACTGCTCAAGCCCGTACTCGCTTTCGAGATCGCGACACACCTCCTGCGCACGCCGGAAATCGTTGTGCGTGGTGGCCTTCGTGCCATCCTCACGCACCAACGAAACAGCCAAATGCACATGGTCGTTACCGTTCGTCGACAACCCGTGACGCACCGCCACCCACCGGCACGCGGCCTTACCGCTCACGTCGGTGAAGCCCATCCGATCCGCGAAGTCCTGCGCAATCACGCCCCACTTCTCGTCACTCAACTGCCCCTCTTCGGCACGCAACGACAGAGAGCAATGCCACACGTCAGCACCGACACGGGTGGATACCGTCTCGCCCGTCTCCGGGTCTGTGATCTGCGCAACACGCGTCACCTCGACGCCGAACCGGGTCCGCGGCTCGTCGAGGTCGTGGGCAATTTTCAACGCCGTCACCCGGTCCAGGACGTCATACCCATACATCGTCATAATGGCGGAATCGCCCGCAACGAGGTGCTGATCCTCATGCTCGTTATGACGCCCATCACCAGCAAGGTAAACCATCAGGCCACCCATTCGATCACCACGCCTGATGTTGGGCATCATGACTCGGCCAACCTATCCAAAGCATCACTCAGACGCGGCACAATCGCCCGATACTCCGCAACGATCGCCTCCGCATCCTGCGGGAACACACTCTCCGTATTCGCGTACTTCGCCAACTGGTTCACATTATTGGCAACGTTCGCCATCAAGCGACGAACCGCGAAGAACTCCGCAATCACTTCCTGCCGCGCCGTATCCGTCTCAATATGCGCATTCATCGCCGACTCAAACATCAACCGCGGCACCGTCACACCAGCCACCACAGCCCGTGCACGCAACTGGGTATCCTCCTCGGCATTCACCTTCACGGTGTACCGACGACCACGCGGAGCATCGACGTTAGCGCGACGCTGACGACCAAACAAGCGCCGCTCATTCTTATCTGTCATCTCGTCACCGCCTTCCCTGGCCCAGCGCAGCGAACCCGCGAACATGCGGGGACCATACGCCAAGTATGCCGGAGGAAACGCGCAGCGTCCACCGGGAAAAGCGGGTTAGGGCACCTAACCTTATAGCTTGCTCCAAATCGGCACCGCCGGTATGGAGCGTTTCCGCTCGTGATGCTTCGGTGAAAGGAGGCTGAGGCGCACTCGGCCGAGACGTGTGCCACGCCTGTAATCTGGTGAACATGAGCGATGCGAATGTGAAACCAGAAGATGCAGCCGCCCGAGCGCGGGCAATCATCGAAGCGAACGTGGACGCCCGCGTAGAAGCAGTACGAGTACTCGCGGATGCCGGCAACGAGTACGACATCGCAGACCAGCAGCTGAAGTTGGCGACCCTCGCTCACGAACACGCGTGGACTGCAGCCCTGGCCTCCGGATGGAGCGAGAAGGACCTCCGTGCTACCGGCGTGAAAGCTCCCGGTCAGTCCACCCCGAAGGTACGCAAACGACGCACCACTGCCCCGGTCACGACCCCAAACACTGAGGCGTAGCCTCCGGCCCTTACCTGTAACGAACAAGCCCCGTCGAGCACAGCTCGACGGGGCTTGTTCGTGCAACTCCGTTGCCTTTTCGGCTGTTTATCGTACGCACCATTCCTCTCTTGGCAAGGGCTTTCGCGGCATATCCTCACTCGCTGCGCTCCCTCCGGTATTCCACGGTCCCTTGCCAATTCACCCCTGACGCTGTAAATCGGCGTGCGCCAAAAGGCAATGGGGTTATGAGAAAGGACCATCACCATGAACACACCACTCACCGTGTACACACTGCCGAACTGTGTGCAATGCACAATGACCAAACGAGCACTCGACACCGCCGGAGTGACCTACGTTCTCGTCGACCTGGCAAACGACGAACGAGCCGCCACCCTGGTCAAGGAACTCGGCCACACATCCGCCCCAGTCGTCACCACCGAAACCACGAGCTGGTCAGGTTTCCGCCCCGACAACATCGCCGCCATAGCATCCGCACGCGTCCCCGACCCGGTGGACGAACCGGTCAGCGAGAACGGCCAGTAAGGCGCCATGACGATGGAATTCAGCACCCTACAAACGACGCTGCCCGTCAGCGACACCGAGCACCAAACGCGAACGCGGAAGGTCGCAGAACGCCTCGACGACCTACGCGCCCACGGGCGCTTCGGCTACATCCTTGCGAGCACTCTCACCATCACGGGAACCGACTACGTGACCATCATCGACACCCTGACCAAGGAGACAGAGCAATGAGCACCACACCCAACCCGGCAGCATCACAGATTCTGTTAACACCCGAAGAAACGAGCCACGCGCTCGGCGCAACACTCGACGAGCTGCGCCACTGGCGACGAAACGGCACCGGGCCAGCATTCCATTCGCTCGGCGGAAACCTAGTCCGCTACTCCGCGGCCGCCGTCGCCTGGTCCGCCTCCTCGACCGCAACAACCTGAACCAATGCCTGCCTCCGCTGCGGCGCGATCGTCAGCGGCCCTCTTCAAGTCCCGCATGACGGTCGCGCTGCCGCGCTCAATTCGCACCCCGATAGGGGTTCGAATCGAACTACCGGGAAAGCCCGGAATCCCGGTCCGTCCGCGGCAACGTTCGTCGCGGACGACCGCTGGCAGTCCCATCCAGAGCACGCTGTGCAACCAGGGCAACCCGTTCATCTAGAAGCGCGGAGCCAGCCGAAAGCCGGACTTGCACATCAATCTTCTCCGGCGACGGCTTGCTCGGATCCACAACCTGGTAACGCTCGAACCGAGTCACATGGCCGTTGTCCGTGGCCAACCGTGTCGCGGCGTCCAAACAAGTCGATTGCTGTGCACCGTTCTGAAAAAGTGACTCAGGATATGCCGACGGCACCCACCGTCCGCCAAGTTCAGAACCCGCAGTTCCTCGCTCAGCTTCGACATACCCGCGCAACCACCGATCACGCGTTCGATCACGCGACACGTCCAAGCTCACTTCCACCTCGACCACCGTCACTTCGTACCCGGCCCGCTCGAGCATCCGCCCCATCCTCACAGCCGTATCAGGGTTCGACAGGACCGTGTCAAGAACTATCCGATCGCCCGATCGAATCGCATCCGACCTCGCCCCTTTCGACAGTTGCGAGGACTCATCGTGCACCAGAGAAGCGAGCTCGCGTGGGTAGAACCGTTCGCCTCCCTTATGGAGCACTCGCACATCATCCGGAACAAGCCAGCCCTCGTAGCTCCCATCCGCGATTGCCTCGCGCAGCAAAACATCCTTGAAATGATCCGCATCAATCACACGCCACTGATCAGCACTACCTCCGGCGGACGCGATCACCTGGCCAAGCACACTCGACTTACCCGCGCCCGGAGGACCCGCCAACACAATCGCCTTACGATCAGTCAAAACATTCGGCTGTTCATCACGAAACTCCGCCCGCACGCGCGCATGAAACTGCTGCCGTTCAAAGGTCAGGTCACCATCAATGAACCACGCCGGATTGTTGATCGTGGCATTCGGTGCGTCGGCACGCAAAGAGCCACCTGAGCGGGAAAACTCGCTCAGGTGGCTCTCGTGACGCTCAATCTCATCGGGCGTCATTGCTTCCCGGCATGGCGGCGCAACTGCGCGGCCTCGTAAATTTCACCGTCGATCAGGCCCTGCTGCAGCGCCTCCTCGACGTCATACCACGTGCCCTCACCCGGCTCCCAAACATCGTCGAACTCGTCCGCCTTGGGCTTGGGCAGATACGGCCACCGCGCCAACTCATCAATCACCTGGGCACGATCGATGAAACCCCCGGAATAACGCTGAGCAATTTCAAACGGAGTCGCCCCATGGAACGTTGGCCGCAGATCAGCGATGCCCCTGGCTCTCGCGAGAATCTTATTAACCGCCGGCTGCGACAAAGCCAAAACACGCGCAATCTCACGTTGGCTCGCGTTCTCCGCCGCCGCACGGGCAGCGCGCAAATAGTCCAAATCAACAGTGTCGCGCCGCGCCTTGACCCGCACCAATTCCGCTAGCGCGGCTGGCTTCTCCATAGCGCTCATCTTCAAACCTCCGATAACTAAAGTTATCACTTAGAGGGGAGAATATCTAGGCCTACAACCAGCAGCACACGACCAAGGATTGTTGTCCTTGCAGGATTAGCCTTGCTGCTCCTGCGCTTCTTCGTCCCAACCAAGGGCCGCCGTCCCTCTACGTCAAGCTGTTTGTGAGTCAATTCACCAGCAGTAGGAGGCAGGGAGATGTCAATCACCCCAGGGTTCACGGCGGCGGATATCGTCACGGTGGTACATGAATATCAGCTGGTGCCTTTTGGGCATAAGCGTGAGTGGCTGGTGGAGCAAGGGATTACGCCGAAGAGGCTGAGGCGTTGGCAGAGCGCGGTGTTTGAGGGGGACCTCGACCGGGGGCTGATTCCGCGAGAAGGTAGTGGGATGACAGTTCTCCCGGATAAGCGCACAGCGCTGGCGAAATTACGTGATGCTGAGCGCGAGGCGCATGCGGCCGAGATCGCGAAGCTGAGCGGGCGCGTGCGCGAGTTGGAGGAGACGAATACTGCGTTGGGAAAAGCTATCGGGCTCTTGCACGCGATGAGCGAGGAAGAGCCCGCAGCCACCCCGACACCGCCCGATCCGTCGAATTCCTGACGCTGGAGAATGACCTTGTCGCGGAGCTGACGAGCGCGACGGGATCGCAGCGTCGGGCGCTGTTGATCACGGGCGTGGCCCGCTCCACCTGGCAGTACCGGCAGACGCCCCGCGCGCGGGTCTCCGAGCCGATCCCGCAGAAGGAACGCGCGTATCTCTCGCGCATCTCCACGGCCGATCGGACCGTGATCGAGACGAAGATCGCGGCGGGCTGGAAAGCGGGAAACGCGGTCGATCACACGTTCGCGTCCACTTGGGACGCGGGGATCATGCTCGCCGGCCGGCGGTCGTGGTGGCGGATCGCGGCCGACATCGAGGACCAGAGCGCCCGCCCCCTCGTGCCCACCCGGCGGGGATCAAAAACACCGCGTGTGAAGCCGGTGCTGATCGCGACGGGACCCATGCAGGTGTGGTCGTGGGACATCACCGACCTCCGCTCGCCGTGGCGGGGGAAGGCATTCAAGGCCTACTCAATCATCGACATCTGGTCACGCAAGATCGTCGGCTTCCGGGTCGAAGAACGCGAAAGTGACCATCTCGCGGTGGACATGTTCGAGACCGCGTTCCGCCAGCACGGCACCCCGAAATTCGTCCACGCCGACTCCGGCCCGTCGATGCGCTCCGATGCGCTGGCCGTCCTTCTCAGCGGGCTTAACGTCACCAAGACCCACAACCGGCCCTATGTTTCCAACGATAATCCGTACTCGGAATCTGAGTTCCGCACGATGAAATACCGTCCCAATTACCCCGGAACGTTCGACAGCCTCGAGGCCGCCCGCGACCACCTGAACGACTACGTGCCTTGGTATAACACCAGCCACAAACACTCCGGCATCGCGTTGTTCTCACCCCAGGAAGTCCACGACGGATCTTGGCGGCGGGCCCACTTCAAGCGCGACCTCGCTCTGCAGAAATACCACCGCAAGCATCCGGAACGATTCCGTACCCGACCCACCACACCGGCACCAGCCGGCGTCGTCGGAATCAATCATCTTCCCGACAAAAGAGTCAAAAACTAACCCGAGTGACTCCACACAGCTTGACATCGCGCGCGTGAGCTCGTCAGCATCTGGAAGCGCATACTTTTCGGAAGGCGGCAAGGAGTCATATGTGTATGTGGACACGGCCAGGGGCGAGCCGGAACGACCAAGCGCGTAGCGAACCGTGTGATCATTTCGATCGCCGCAGATGAGTATGCCAACAGTGGGCGCATGGGCCTCCCGACGAAGCCGTTCATCCACCAGCGAGACGTAAAACCCGAGCTTGCCAGCATGCTCGGGCTGGAATTTGCCGGTCTTCAGTTCGACGACCACATAACGCAACTGGTCGATGTGGAAGAAGAGCAAATCGAGATAGAAGTCATCGCCGGCCACGTCGAAGTGAACCTGGCGCCCCACGAAGGCAAACCCCGTTCCCAGCTCCCGGAGAGTATCGACGATACGATCCATGAGCGCTTGTTCCAGCTCACGTTCAGCGACTCCCTCGGTCAGCTCGAGGAAGTCAAAAACGTACGGATCTTTAACGATTTGCCGGGCCAAGTCGGAATCAGCAGGTGCAAGTTCTGCGCTGAAATTGGACGGCGACGTGCCGGTTCTCTCGAGGGTCCGATTCTTAATTTGATTGAGCAGCACGTTGCGGGACCAGCCGCTCTGTACTGCCTCTGTTGCATACCAATCCCGGGTTTCGACGTTGTCGAGTTTGTCGAGGAGGACCATGATGTGCCCCCAAGCCAATTTCCCAGCAGCCTGCTGAGAAATTGGAGTCGTGGGGGCCCAGGCGGCAGCAAATTTGCGCATGTACTGAAGGTTGCTCGGCGAGAAACCGGTCATGTGAGGGAATTCCAGTCGCAGATCCCGTGAGAGGCGATTAATGACGCCGCTGCCCCAGCCCTGCTCCTCCTGCTCGGTGAGGATGGCGCGCCCGAGAGACCAATACAACTCGATGAGCTGCGTATTGACGGTGCGATGCGCGCGCAATTGGGCGTCACGCACACGCCGTTTGAGTGCACCAAGGAATTCGGGGTAACCATCAGGGAGAGCAATACCGTCGCGAGCCATAGTCAATTCTCTCCCGGCATCCACATCTCGGACCTACGTGGCGCTCTTGACGGCTATCGAGAATCTCCGTCTGGTTCGGCTGGTCCCCTTGGTGTCTTGCAACCCATGAATTGCAAGACAACGCAACGAGACAGATCTGCGCTCTTCAACCACCGACCTCCGATGCCACCCGCCGGCCAACGCATGAACGGAAGTTGACGGCAATCTAGAATTTCACACTGACGACCAAAGTGTCTTGCAACAGTGTGCTTCTACCTCTGGATAGGCTGACTGTCGACAAACACTGTTGCGAGACAGCTGGAGGATGCAGTGGCGAAACTGATCGGGTATGCGCGAGTCTCGACGAAGAACCAGACAACCGACCGGCAACAGGCCGACCTCCTCGCCGCCGGCGTGCGCAGGGACGACCTTTACATTGACCACGGCGTCAGCGGTGCACGGGCGAGCCGGCCCGAATTCGACAACGCGCTCGATGCGCTTCAGGACGGCGACACCCTCGTTGTCACCACCCTTGATCGCATGGGCCGTTCGACTGCCAACATGCTCGCCCTGTCCGCGGAGCTCCGCATGCGAGGGGCAGCACTTCAAGTCCTCAACCTGGGCGGCGGGAATGTGGACACCGGAACCCCAATGGGCGGCATGGTCTTCACTGTGATGGCTGCGCTAGCCGAAATGGAACTCGCGATCAAACGAGAACGCATCACCGACAGCGTCTCCAAACGTCGCGCAGCCGGCAAAGACCTCGGCGGGCGCCGGGCACGCTTCACCGATAGCCAGATCCAAAACGCTCGGCGACTCATCAACGCCGGCGAATCAGCAACCCAAGTCGCCATAGACCTCAGCATGTCCCGGGCCACGCTCTACCGAAGAATATCTGAGCTCGACGCGTAAAAGCCCAAGAGCTGCATGGGGACCACAAACCGCATCGGCGCGGTTTTGATCGCTCTTAGTTTTGACCGTGAATTCTGACCACGCCGGCGCCACGAGTTTCAGGGGCATGGCTCGCCGTGGCCAATTGCGGTCCAGAAACGATCAATTCTGGATGGACCACCATTTTTAGAGGTTTCCGACAGCTTTGTAGCAAACGGGTCCTCCAGCCAAGCGTGATGCAGTTATGGCGCCCAGCGGGAAGCTTCATCGGGAGGGGTAAAAAGGCATTCCAGTAACGGCGGGGCGGCCGTAGACGGACAAGCTTTAAGCTGTACGTTCAACCACATGTTTACCGGAGGGACAATGCAGAGCGATGACCTGCCGACGCCAACGACACAAATAGGCACTGTCGGCACGCGTCATCCGACACTCTCACCCCAGCAACTGATCATGTTTTTTTCCGCGGATGAATGGGAGCAGTTCATTTGGGAGTGGGCCACTGCGGCCCGCGAGGAGTACCGGGCGGTGAAGCGCGTGGGCGGCACCGGCGACGGTGGGGTGGATGTCGCAGGATTCAGAACAAGCAACGGTCTTGAAGGCGAATGGCATTGCTTCCAGTGCAAGCACTATGCCAGCTCTATCGGATGGGCTGATCTGCTACCGGAGCTCGTGAAGGTTTTTCGTCATACGCTGCTGGGTGACTACGCGTTGCCGACGCGGTACGTCGTCTTAGCCCCTCGCGGCGTGTCCCGAGCTCTCGAGCGGCTCATCCTCAAACCAACTCAGATGCGTGAGAAATTTCTCGATGAAGCTAGCAAGTGGCTGAGCGAGGATGAACGACAGGGGGTTCTCGACCTCGCCGCTGCAACCGATTTCGCGATGTTCGAATCGGCGGAAATCGACGTCGTTCTTGAGACTCATTCTCGGACCTCTTATTACTCGGTTCGCTTTGGGTCGGAACTTCCCATGCGTGAAATTCCGGGTTCCCCACCTCAGGGTGTCCAGCCGGAGGAGAGCGTTTATGTCCAGCGCCTCGTTGAGGTCTATTCCGAGCGTTGGGCCGAGATTGACTCTGTGACAACCGCTGAGACACACGAACGTAGCCGAGCCCATTTCGCCAAACAACGAATTCGATTCTTTCGCGCAGAAGCACTACGCGCCTACGCCCGAGACAGCGTTCCTGAAGGTACGTTCGAGCGTTTTCAAGAAGACATCTATAACGGCGTCATCGATACCGCTGACATGACCTTCAATTCAGGCTGGGACCGACTTACGAATGTGATGGCTTCCGCGGGGCATCTCAATCTCACCAGTCATTTGCTTGTAACACGTGCCGAACAAGACGACATCAAGGGCGCCTGCCACCAGCTTGCGAACGACGGCAAGCTCCATTGGGTTGACGAATGAGTCTTCTCAACTCTCCCCTCGAAGCGAGCCTTCGGCTTTTAGTCGCGCTCGATGTTGCAGCGCCCCACCAACACACGTTGGACGAGTTATTGGTTTTAGATCACATCGCCATGCACTCAGAAGACTTCGGCGGCCCAGAATCCGTTCATCCTGCTCTTCCCCTCCGTTCAGCGGACCTAGGGGCTCGCCGCGAGCAGATTAGGTCCGGAGTCGAACTTCTCGCGCATCACGGCTTAGCCACCCTGAGCATCTCACCTACAGCGCTGGTCATCTCGGCTGGTGATGACTCTCGCGCGTTGGTGGCGACACTTCACTCGGTTTACCTCCGACGGTATGAGGAGCGGGCAACATGGGTTAGGGAACAGGGCTTCGTATCGACACCTGCGCATACCCAGGCTTCCCTAAGGCAGATCGTCGCTTCCTGGTCGATAGAAGATGGAGATCTCGATGGCAACTCTTGAGCTAGTTCACCTCGTTCTTCACAGCAGTCATCGTCCTTCCGCTCAAGTTGAATTTGCCGATGGTCTCACTCTTATTCACGGTCCGTCAGATACTGGCAAATCGTTCATCGCAAGCGCGCTCGACTTCATGCTGGGCTCTCGGGGCATGCAGGACCCCACCGAACTAGCTAACTACCAAAACGTGCTTCTTAGCCTCCGCGTCCGCGGGGTGGAATACACGTTGCTCCGCGCCATAAGTGGCGGCCGTTTTTTCTTATACGAGGGGTTGCACGACGAACCACCCCGCGACGACAAACCGCGGGTTCTGGCCTCACAACATGCACCTGGCGATTCCAGTCTTTCTGGTTGGCTACTCCAAGCTTGCGGACTAGCGGGAAACCGACTTCGGAAAAACGCTCGTAACGAGACCGCCGACCTGAGCTTCCGCGACCTGGCCCATCTCACGATCATCAACGAGACAAAAATTCAGTCGCTTGATGCCCCGCCATTCACTGGGTCAGTGATGACCCGAACAAAGGAGACTTCTGCACTGAAGCTACTCCTGCAGGGAGAGGACGACACCGGGTTAATCGCAGAGCCCAGGTCAGACGATGTCCGCCGACTGAAGAACGCCCGGCTCGACGTAGTTGAAGAGCTCATCGCCAACACGAGCCAGCGCCTCGAAGGCGTCCCGCCTTCCCCGGAGCTAGATGATCAGCTAGCTCGAATAATGTCCACACTTGATTCCTTCGAAGACATAGACCGTGCGGCATCCGAGGAAAGACGCCGACTTACTGAGTCCATAGCTCGAAACCGCGTCCGCGTCCGCGCAACGAATTTGCGTAGGACAGAGGTCGCTGGCCTGCGTGCTCGCTTCGGTTTGCTCCGGGAACAATACGAGCTCGACATCGATCGCTTAGAGGCGATCGTAGAAGGTGGCTCCCTACTTGGCTACTTCTCATCGGGGTCGTGCCCTCTGTGCGGAGCAGACTCCCAACACCAGCACCGCCCGGAATTGGACCTCAACACTGCCGAATTGATTCCATCCGTGAGGGCAGAGCAGTCGGCTATCCGCGCCCTTCTCTTCGAACTCAAGGCCACCTTCGATGACCTCGACGTCCAGGACGCTCGGATGACTCGGATTCGCCAGGGTGCAGATCAAACTATTGAAGGAGAGCAGGCCATTGTGCGCCGCCTCGACGGCGATCGATCAGGGCAGATTGTGGAACGACGCTTACTTCTAGACCGTCGAACAGAGGTGGAACGCAGCCTCCTGATCCACGCTCAAGTCCGCGAGTTGGAATCGGTACGCTCCCGAATCGACGCGGAATCCTCCGCTGAACTTACTGTTCAGACGACAGCAATTCCGAGCCGAATTATTGATGAATTCTCGACGGCAATTGCCCGCCGGCTTACCGCCTGGGGATACCCAGCCGACGATGTTCGATACGACCGAGTTCGCCAAGACATCTACGCCGGTGGGCAGTTCCGCGCGGACCACGGCAAGGGCGCACGATCGCTTCTGCATGCGGCTTTCACAATCGGCCTTGCCGACTATTGCATCGAACGAGACCTCCCACATCCAGGCTTTGTTGTCCTCGACTCACCCCTAATCACCTACCGCGCCCCGGACGCGCAAGACTGGGACGAGGCTTCACTCGCTTCAATTGCGTCACGGATGTATAAGGACCTTGAAGACAACTTTTTTGGACAAGTAATCATCCTGGAGAACACAGAGGCTGACGGAGAGCTGGGCGAAGCCTCTGGTGATGTTAGATTCACCGCAAATGACTCTGGCCGATACGGTTTCTTCCCCCGCGAATAGGGGGAAGACGGATACGTCTTTCCTCGCACGATGGACGCGTTTTGTCTTAAGCGATCTACAGTCGGCCCAGACCTCCGGATGCCAAAACGGTGTCAGAAGCCCCGCTCGTCTCAAAACCACTGTTTTCAGTCTGATCAATTTTGTGGACGCCAGCTCCAACACGTTTGCGAAAGCCCGCACGAGGTTTCGAGCGGGCCAGTTCTCAAGCCATCAATTCCGGTAGTTTCTCGGAATTTGGAGGTATGCCACAGGTCTGTACAAAGGCCAAGTCCGACGGCAATATTCAGCTTCCTCAGCGAGGCCCTTGCGGGGTGCCGTCAGCACAGCTCGGAGATTTGCCAGAGAATGAGTATATGAGTATCGCGCCCGTTCCTGCCGCCTCCGATAACAAGGAATCGCGGAAGGCACGAGGGGCTTTCTTCACGCCGGAGCCGATCACACGTTTCATCACCGACTGGGCAATCCGTGACCGTGACGATCAGGTGATGGAACCCTCTGCAGGAGACGCGGCCTTTTTGGTAGAGGCCGTCCGTCGCCTCCAGGATCTAGGTGCGACCACCCCCGAAGTAGCTGGCGTCGAAATCCACGCACACAGTGCACGGATCGCCCGGGAGCGCGTCAAGGCAGCCGGCGGGACGGCCAAGATTCTCCACAGCGACTTCTTCCTCGTTGATCCGGCGCCGCAATATGCGGCCGTTATTGGGAATCCTCCCTACATCCGCTACCAAGACTTCACCGGAGAGGCACGCACAAGATCACGCGCGGCCGCGTTAAAGGCCGGAGTGGCGCTCAACGGCCTCGCTTCGAGCTGGGCTGCGTTTACGATCCAGTCAGCGCTCTTCCTCAAGCCGGGCGGCAGAATGGGCCTCGTCCTGCCTGCGGAGCTACTGAGCGTTAACTACGCGGCCCCTGTTCGGCAATTCCTCTTCGACCGGTTCAAGAGCATCGAGCTCGTGCTTTTCTCCGAGCAGGTCTTCACCGAGGCCGAAGCCGACGTCGTTCTTCTTCTCGCGGATGGGTTCAATGAAGGCCACTCCGAGCACGCGACGATTCACCAAGCGCACGACGCGGAAGCCCTCGAAGCCCTCGGAATTCCCCTCACCTGGTCACCCACGCGCCCAGCAGACAAATGGACCGGGCTGCTCGTTGACGCTGCCGCACTGCGCCCTCTGGTCAAGTTGCGCGAGTCGGGCGATTTCACCGACCTGGAGCAATGGGGGGACACGACGCTCGGGATGGTCACGGGCAACAACTCGTTCTTTGCGTTGTCTCCCGCGCGCGTGAAGGAACTTGGCCTCTCCCGCTCGGATCTTCTCCGTCTCTCACCGCCCGGGAGCGCGCACTTGCGTGGCCTCGCGCTGTCCCGCCACCATATGACGGCGCTGGGCCAAAAAGGCAAGGCGACCTGGCTCTTCCGCCCCAGGGACAAGCTGTCGGCCTCGGCCGCGGCCTATATCGAAGCCGGTCATACTGCGGGCGTGGACCAGGCGTACAAATGCCGGGTACGCAAAGTGTGGCACCAAGTGCCGCTGCTAGCTCCTGCGGACCTACTGCTGACCTGCATGAACGCCGACACACCCCGGCTCACTACGAACGAGGCGGGCGCACACCATCTCAACTCTGTTCACGGCGTATACCTCGCAGCATCGCTGCGAGAATTAGGCCGGGAGCTGTTACCGCTTGCCAGCCTCAACTCGGTCACGCTTTTGAACGCCGAGATGGTCGGGCGATCGTATGGCGGCGGGATTCTGAAAATAGAGCCTCGCGAAGCGGACGTGTGGGCGATGCCGTCGCCTGCTCTCATCCAGAAGCGAGCTGCGCAGCTGAGATCCGTAAAGGACGCGGTTGCACGACTGCTGCAATCGGGAAATCTTCTCGCTGCGGTGAAACTCATCGACGAAGCACTCTTCTTGAAGGGTAAAACCTTGACCAAAGATGACCTAGCGGTCGTCCGATCAGCTCATGCTGGCATGACCGCACGACGCGTTACGAGGTCAGAAAGTGGCCGGTGAGGATGACGGCCCCAAAATTGCCTGGGCGCTATTCGACACGATCGTCGCTCAATCCGAGCGCGACAGAACAACCAACCCATGGGTAACTGACACCGACGACGAGTTGCGGTACCAGCCCGATTTTCAAACCCTGAGCGTGCTGCTCGGCGTTCCCATCTTCCTCGGCAGCGTTTCGCAGTCCGGTTTGCTCGCAATCGCCGTCGACGTTTGGATCTCTTACGAGCTCCGGCGTGCCGGCTTCCATCCCGACGCCGTTTGGCCCCGAGCAACCACCCCTCGCGTTCTTCCTCGCTCCCTGGGCCTTTTCACCGAACGCATCCCCACACTCCTGCGCGAGCAGGTCGTCGCGCGCTATGACCATCAGAAGGGCAACAGCTCTAAGTCCGTCGCCGCCCCCGCGACGGCACGAATCCTTGGGAAGAACTACGTCAAACAGGTCGACGTCGTCATCTCCGATTGGTCCACCGGCCCCGAGCTGCTCATCAGCACCAAGCGCATGGACGCCAGCTATTCAAACAACGCTCTGAACCGGGTAGAAGAAAGCTACGGCGACGCCAAAAACCTCCGCCTTCGCCATCCCCTAGCTGCCCTGGGGTTCGTCTTCGCGCTGAGTTCGGGGATCTACACCAAGAATCAGAATCTCGTTCCGAAGCTCAAGGACCTCCTGTCGAAGCTGGGTCAGGAAGACGACGCTTATCACGCGGTCATGCTCGTCATGCCCGACTACGTGTCAGCCGTGGTCGAGCAGCCCAAGGATGCCGCCGAGCTTTCCGCTGAAATGCGCGAGAACATCGGCGCAGTGATTGCTCGCATCCCCGTCGTTGGGATCCTCCTTGAGGAGTCCCCGCACGACATTGCGCCGGCGACCTTCTTCGAAAAGATGATCACGCGCGTCCTCAACAACACTCCGGTGGACTTTCACGAACCGGCACGGGAGCTTCGAAACACAGCTACCTAAGCCAACGGCCACGAGTCGACCCCTTACTCTGGCCAGATGAACAAGCGATCTCTCCCAACGCAGGCAATGCTCGCGGCAATTGGAGGCGTCGCAGGCGAAAGCGCCAACCTTGAAGAGCGAGTCAGGGATCTGTTTTGCTATTTGATCGACTCTCCATACGGCCGCGTGCTTGCAGCGGGTGAAGACCTATCCAACGTCCTGACTTCCTGCCTGCGAGCAGCTCGCTACAACCGAAGGCTCAGCGAACTCCAAATCCAGCAGTTGGTCGCGCTCGTAAAAGCGGCCAACGCTCTTCGTCCGATGCGAAATTTTCTCGTCCATGCCCGTTGGGAAAGGGGTTCTCAGCCGGGCATTCACTGGGGAATCAACAATGGTCGCGCTTCCCCCAACAAGGATGGGAAATCAACAGACGACCTTCAAAGCTGGAGCGTGTCAGACGCCCGAGGCATCGCGGACTCTTACCGGACGCTGAGCAAGTACGTTGACGACTTCCTTCTGGCCGCTCCAGGGAGTCCGACGTACGAGCACCTGATGCGGCGCGGAGACTGGCAGAAGATGAGCGACGCCCTGTCGAAGATAGGAGAAATACTCGTTCCGAGAGACCAGTTTCCCGAGCTGTGGCCGACACAGGCGGGGAAAGAAGCCCTGCCATAACTTACCGCGGTGCGTTTTGTCGCTCCCAACACGCGGCACCTCATGCCGTCACATTTACCTAGCAAAAGTCCATGCGTGACGGCTTGGACCTTGCGCAGATTCGGGACCTTGACTCTCCCACACGAGATTGGACGTTACAGCCGGTCGACTGCGGATGCCCAGACCCAGGTGCGATGCGGTCCCCTGCTTTGCCATTCAACGTAAACAGCGCGGCGTGTCCATGCGAGAGCGTGGCCGTCCACGTGGGTGCTGATCTTCGGGTATCTCACCCAGGCGATCACGGAAATTGGCTCGATGGCCACGGTGATGGGTTCGCCGGCGCCGCCGCGTTCTTCCCACGTCAGGCTGATCGGCGTTGGTGAATTATCGTCGAACTGCGCGGGCTCGACGGGCTGATATTCGTCTACGGAAATCTGGTCGAACTGCTGCGGGAGGCCAGAGTCTCGTCTGTTTGTGCCCATATCAATATTAGAACATAGTTTCTAAAGAAACGCTAGGCCTACTGCCCCTGCTCCCAAGCGGGACCACCGAAGCTCAAGAAGACTGCGTCGGGACCACGTGGGGCCTGCCGCCTACTTTGCCGGCTTCGCGGCGGCGGGGCGGGCTTCGGCACGATCAGCGCGGCTGCGCTGTTCGCGCGCTTCCTGCCGCAGCTCCGCAGTCTCCACCTGGAGCTGGGCCAGTTGTTGGCCTTGCGTGGCGCGAAGGTCACTCACGCGCTGCTCGCCGTGAGTTCGCTCACGTTCGGCGTCGGTCCGGGCGGCGTCACGTTCGACGATCGCGGTCGCCAGGTGCTCCCTGAGCGAGCTGGCTTCCTCCCGCACAGCGTCGTGGGCCGCGCGACTCTGGTCGAGCTGGTCCCGAATCTTGGCGAGGTCCGTCTCGGCGCGCTGCGCTCGGGCCGCTTCGTCGGCGGCGCGGGCAACCGCGCCGCGAGCTCGTTCCTCGGCTTCGGCTCGCGCGGCGGAAGCTGCTTCGGCGCGCGTGGCGGCGTCGTCGCGTTCGTGCTCCGTCTCCCCCAACCGCGTGCGCACGGTCTCGACCTGCTCGCGCAGCTGAGCCAGCTCGGCTTGCGCCTGGACATTCTGAGCCTCGGCCGCCGTCCGGACGGCGGTCAGCTCGGCGGTCACCTGGTCGAGAGCCTGCGCCCGCTCCCCCGCCTCGTGCTGGGCGGCCGCGAGGGCGACCTGTTGCTGCTCGGCGAGTTCGGATGCTTCCGTGGCGGCGGCGTCAGCTTCCACCCGTTCGACCTCGGCCTGGCGCTGAGCTTGCTCGGCACGGCTCGCTCGTGCTGTCGCGGCGGCGACGCGTTCGGCGGCCTCGGTCGTGACAGATTCGATCTGCGCTTCTGCGGCGTCCGGGTCGGCGACGGTGCGCAGCTCCTCGACGAGAGCAGTCAACTGCTGGCCCAGGTGCTCGACCATTCCAGCGACCTGACCGCGGAGTTCTCCAGCGCGCTGGCGTGCGGCGTCGACGGGGCGCTTCTCGTCCTCGACGCTCCGGGCGGGCTCCGCGGCAAGTCGCCGGCGTGCGCGCCAGGCTGCGGCGCGGTTGTGTCCCTCGTCGTCGCAGTACTCGGGCGGGCGGCCAGTGCCGGCGTCCGCGCTGACGGTGGGGCGCTCGCATCCGGGGAACCGGCACGTGCGTGGCTCTGTCTGCTGCAGCTGATCGCTCATAACGTCACTCTATCATGACGAAACACGTAACGGAATACACAATACGCAACGAAATACGAAACGCTTTTAGGCGTGCGGCTTCGATCCGACCGGGCAGGGCGGATCGTGAGTGGCGTGACTCGGCGACGGCGCGTCGCCGCGGGTCTACATCGCGAACAGGTCCGGTATCAGGAGGGCGAGGTTGCACTGGGGGCAGCGCTGGCATCCCCTGCGCCCTTTGCCGGTGCGCATGATCTCGACGTTCATCTCGGTGCCGCAGGCGGGGCAAGCCGGCCCACTCCAGGGGATCCCCCGTACTTCGGGTCGAGCTGATCGAAGACCAGGCGGGCTACCTCGATCGCGTCGGCGCGAGCGTCTGAGCCGGGCGCTGAGTCCGCCACTTCTTGGAGTGCGACATTGAAGGGAACCGTTCCGGTATCGGTGAGGGGTTCCCCTGCGACGGCGCGGTACAGGGCCTCCTCGAAGTCGCTTCGATTCATCGCTCCCCCGCTGCCTAGATCCATGTCGCTCAGTCTGGCCCGGCGCCGACGTCTTTGCACGGATCATTTCTGGAGCCGGGGGTGCAGAAACGCCCCTGGCCGGGAGAGAGGACGGCCAGGGGCGTTGATTGTGGGGGCGCAGTAGCCTGCGCCAGGTCTCGTGAGGGGCTACGCGTCGAGGGCTCTGCTCTGTGCCAGGGCGGCGATGAGGTCCGGCCTGAAGCCAGCCCAGTGATCGTGCTCGTCGACGACCACGATGGGTGCTGCGCTGTAGCCGAGGTCTTCAGAGACGTACTCGAGGGCCGCTGCGTTCTCGGTCACGTCGACAACCGTGTAGGTCACGCCTGCTTTGTCGAGGGCTCGGTAGGTCATCGTGCATTGGATACACGCTGGCTTGCTGTACACCGTCACCATCTCGCTCATGATCTTGCTTCCTCTCTACCAACAATTTTTTTGCCTGGCTGGCAAGAGAAATCGATAGCGACCGTGAGTGCCGTAGTGCCGGGTCGTGGAATACCGGAACGCAGCGAGGATATGCCGCGAAAGCCCGGAACGCAGGCACGGGAGGGAGCTACGGTGATCAGCCAGACAGGTAAAAACAAAGGGCACTTACAGCGCTGCGTAGCGGCTCAATTACACGTCGGCCTACGTGCCGACGTGCGAGGGATGTCGTGCTGGTGGTTATCTGTTGCCCCAGCGTGCACGGATCGCTTCTTCGACGACGTTTCGAATGACGCCTCCGCCTTCGCCGTTGGCGACGGCCTCGTCGATCAGGTTGAGGACGTCCACAGATAAGCGTGTGCTGAACGGCAAGGTGACTTCGCGGCGCGGTCGTCCGCGAGGAGTGGATGCTGGCGAGGCGGCGGGGGATATTGGCAGTGATGCCGGCGTCTCTGCTACTGGCGCTGGCGGCGTGGAAGGTGTTGTCGGCTGCACTGCGGCCGGGGCTGCTTCCGTCGGCCTGTAGTCGATGGGATCCACGGATTCGTCGGCGGCGGGTCGTGGTGTGCGACGTTTGCGGGATTCGAGGGAGGGTCGGTCTTCTTGCGTGCTCATCGGATGACCTGCCTGACTATCTCGGTGTACGCGTTTAGCACGGGTGCTCCTTTCCGGTATTTGCCGTACCACTCCCCCACGAGTCGCACTTCTTGGACAATGGCGCGGTCCGGGACTAAGGGAACGAGGAGCATGCCGGTGTCGCGTAGATCGTCGATGCTGGCGGTCGCGGCTCGGGACATGATCGTTTCGCGCACTCCCCCGCAGACAATCCCGGCTTCGGTGAGGTTTGCGGGTGCTCCGATGCGGTGCCGACTGGCTCGGAACTGCTCAACGGTGCGGCGGGCGCCGGCGACACCGTCAACGCCGTCACCTGAGGCGCTGGAGGCATAGAGGATGGTGTCCGCTGCATTGAGCGCTGACAGGGTCAAGGGGCCACCTTGGCGGTTGGGGCAATCGATGACGACCAGGTCGGCGTTGAGGCCCTCGAGCGACGTACGAAGACGGAGCTCGGCGTGGTCGGCGCGGTCCGCCTCGCGGTTTGAGACGTTGCGAGCCGAGGGCACGATGCGCAGCTCGGGGAACCATGACGATTGGATGGCGAGGTCCTCGGCCCATCCTTCGGGGTTCTCGTCGCCGAGGATTGCGCCGACGTGCAGGCCTTCCTCGGCGGGTGTGACATCGAGCCATTTGGTCGAGGCCGCTCGGGGGTCGAGATCAACTAGGACTGTACGCCGGCCCTGCGACGCGGCGATAGCTGCGATCGAGACGGCGGTCGTTGTTTTGGTCACTCCACCGGACTCGCTGTAGACCATGAGTGTTTGCATGAGTTCATCTTGCTTTAGTTCATGCATGAATGCAAGCCTTCTTTCTTTCATTCTTGCATTCTTTCTTTCATGCATTCATGCATGAAAGAAAGAATGCAGGGGATTTGACCCAGGGGGAGTGTGAGGGGGTCTCCCTCACCGGCCGGCCCGGAAGGGCCAGCCGGCTGTGGTGGCTAGATGTTGCGGAGCATGCCGACGATGGCGGGGAAGGGAGACAGGCTGTCAACGAGCTTCTCAATGGTGAGGTCGTCGGGCTTCTGCGCGAGCCCGGTCTGGATCCTCGCGAGCTGCTCGTCGGTGAGTCCGATGGTTTCGCCGCCGTCGTTGACGCTGACGGCGATCGCGGTGCCGAAGATGACGGTGCGACTGCCCAGAAGGTGGGCGAGCACGGTGGCGGGCAGGTTCAGGGGGGAGCCGTTGATGAGTCCTTCGTCGTCGACGAACAGGTCGATGTCGTCGGCGAGTCCGACGACGTCGAACATGCTGCAGCCGATGGCGGCGGCGATGTCTGTGCCGATGCTGTCGGGGTTCAGGTTCAGGGTGGTGATGGTTTCGGCCGGGTTGATGTTGACGCTGCGGATGGTGGTGGTCATGGGGTTCTCTCTCCTTGGTTGGTGAGGTGCGCGGGGTCCCGTGCTCTCGTGGGCAGTGGTTGTGTCGTCCACCGTTTTTTCTGCCCTTGGTGGCAAGAGAAATCGATTGAGAGCGGGAGTGCCGTAGTGCACGGCTGGTCGGGGGAAATAAGGGAGCTTGCGACCGCGCCCGACCAGGTGGGCACGTAGGCACGGAGCGAACTACGATGACCGGCCACCAAGGGAAGAAAAGTCTTGAATGGGAACGGATCGGCGTAGCCGGTTCCTTGTGGGGCCGGCCTCCGGCTGGATTCACTGGTGGGGGAGTGTGAGGGGGCTCCGTCCCCCTCACGGCCGGCCCGGGCGGGCCGACCGTACCCGTGTCATCGGGGGCGGTGGTGCTCCTGGATTTCGGCGTAGGGCGTGGTGTCGGTCCAGCTATAGCCGGTGGTGACGCTCACTGTTTTGAGGTTGGCGCGGACGACTTCGCGCCACTGCCCACGAATTTTCACCCGGTCACCCTTCTGGATCGTGTCGCGACTGTGGCCGGTGGCCTGACCGGTGGCGATCTGTGCGGCTCTGACGGCTTCCCAGTAGGCGTGCTGGTCGGTGAGCTCGGCCAGGCCCTCGCGGTGCCGGTCCAGGATTTCCTCCATCACGGCCGGGTCTGCTGGGCTGTGGGGTGTGGCGAAGTTGTGCGCGTAGCTGCCGAGGATGCGTTCTCGGGTGCGGATGGACGCGGCGAGGCGTTCGATGCGGTTGGCGACGGTGACGGGGGAGTAGCGGGCATCGGTCGTGTGCGTGGCGGCGTCGGCGCGGGCTTGGGCCTGCTGGGCGTCGGCTGTCGCGTCCAGCGCGGCCCGGGTGGCCCTGTCGGCTTTGGCTATGGCGTTGCGGTGGCGCGTTTCGGAGTGGTGGCCGATTTTGATCGGTTCGCCGCCTTCGGGCAGCCGTCGCAGCGCGGCGTGTTCACGGTCCCACGCGGCCGTCTCTGCGGTGGCCTTGCGGTCGGCTTTGTGCTCGAGCGCGTCGACGCGATCGGCTTGGCGCTGCACCTTCCCGGCCTCGACCTCGGCTGTGGGGCGGTGGGTGTGGTCGATGCTGGTGGTGACGGTGAACCCTGCGACCTGCAGCGCGGTGGTGGTGCGCTCGATCGTGCCGAGCTTGGGGAGGCGGTCGCGGGACTGGGGGACGAACCACGCGCTTATGCTGCGCCCCCAACGCCACCCGTTCGCTTTGAGAACCTCGGCGGTCCCGTCGCCTTTGCTGGTGCCGTCGATCAGGGTGCCCTCACCGTGCGTGTGGGTGATGGTGAGTGCGTTCATGTTCTTGTTCTCTCTCTCCTGGGACAACTTGTTTTTTTGCCTTCCGGCGAGAGAAATCGATAGCGACCGTGAGCGGTGTAGTGCAGGGTCGTGGAATACCGGAGGGAGCGCAGCGAGTGAGGATATGCCGCGAAAGCCCGGAACGAAGCCGCGGAGGGAGCTACGATGACCGGCCGGAATGGTCAAAAAAGCACCACAAGAACAGTGCCGCGCAGCGGCTCCGCCCTGGCAGAACAGCACGGCGGCCGCGCCGCCGTTCCGTTGAGGGAACAGGGCTGCGGCCGCGCCGCTGCTTCCGCTGCTCTGCCCCGCAGGGGTTGCCTTCAAGAGAGAACGGTATTGATCGAGGTTCCGGCCTCCGTGCCGGTGCCGGTGGAGCGCCCGGCGTGACAGGGGGGCCATCACGCCGGGCTTCTCGTTACTCTCTGGGCTCGTCCTCACCCTCCGCATCGTCGACGATCTCGGCGGGTGCATCACCGGCGATTTCGGTGATGGGCGTTGTGGGCGTTACGACGACGAGCTGCTCGACGTAGCTGAGGCCATAGCCCCACGCGGCCAACTGCGTGAAGTACCGTGCCTTGCTGGCATCGGGGTAGCGCCACGTGCCCTTGCTCGTGCTTTCTTCGATGCCGCCGAGGATCACGGCGAGGGCGACGTGCTGCGCCTTGGTGGGGGAGTGCTCCACCAACGCGGCGAGCTTGTCGACATCCCAAAACCCGGCCCGCTCGATACCCAGCAGAACGTGCGCGAGGGCACTGCCGTTGCTGACGGCGCTGCCGACAGCGGAGCGGTGCACGGTCAGGCCCTGGGCGATGACCGTGCCGGTGTCTTTCGGGAGCGTCTTGCGGCTGAGGAACTCGGCCAACCACGCACGGCGCACAACCTCGGCGCTGGCCCATGCCTTGTTGTTGGCGATCAGCGTCTTCCGCTCGGCCTTCTGTTCCTCTGTCATCGGGCTGCTGGCCGCTCCACTGCTGGTTTCCTTGCGGAACCCGGCTGCCTTGAAATCGATCAGGAAATAACTCACGCTCGCTTCCTCACCGGCCTTGTACGCCCGAACATACGCGGCACGCCCCACCGTGTCTGTGATGTCCGCGAGCGTGACGCGTGCCCCGTCCATGGTGACCAGTTCGCTGAGGCGAGCAGGCGCGCCTGCTTCGTAATAGCTCGGTTCCCGGTCAAAGACGATAAACCCGCGCCCGATCAGGTCGGCGGTTGCTTGAGCCTTGATCAGGGCAACCTCGCGGTCATCGCGGGCGCGCTGCGTCGCGTGGGCGAACTGCTCTGGCCTGCTCGTGGCCACGTCGATCAGGTCACTGACCGTCTCGTCGTCACCCTCGAACTCGATCAGCGCCGCCGCCTGATCCAACGTCAAAGAGTGACTGATGATCGCGGACGCCGCAGCACTGCTCGCGGCGACGGCAATTCCGGCCTTCACTCTGGCGGGCTTGCTGCCGGTGCGCTTGGCAATCACTGCCGGGGTCAGGCCTTCGAAGGCGAGTTGTTGGAAAGCTGCGACCCTGTCAGCGTCGGTGACGGCTTCACGGTGGTCGTTCTCGACCATCTGCACCACGATGCGGTCCACGGTCGTTTCGTCGGCGTCAACGATGTACGCCGGAATCGTCGCGAGTCCGGCTTCCCGGGCGGCGAGGGTGCGGCGCTGACCTGCCCGCACAATCACGTTGCCCTGCTCGTCACGCCGGGCGAGGATCGGTGTCAGGACGCCGTTCTGCTTGATGCTGTCGACGAATTCACGCGGCAGGTTCGCTTCGGTGCGTACGTTGGCCTCGACCACTATCAGGTTCGGGTCGATGTGTTCTATGGTGCCCAGCTGGGCGGTGCTGTTAGTCATTGGTTCTCTCTCCATCAACTGATTTTTTTGCCTGTCTGGCAAGAGAATCGATAGAGAGCGGGAGTGCCGCAGTGCACGGCTGGTCGGGCGAAATAAGGGAGCTTGCGACCGCGCCCGACCAGGTGGGCACGTAGGCACGGAGCGAACTACGATGACCGGCCAGACAGATATAAAAATGAAAAGAGACGGCCGTGAAGCGGCTCCAGGGGTCGGCACGGCCTCATCCGGCTTGCGAGCCGTGTTCGTGGGCCTGGCGTGAACGACCGCAGGAGTTTTATGCGACGGAGAGCTGCCAGCGATTCTCCGGGTTGAGCACCCCTTCGTCGACATATTCACGCGCTTGGTGATGGTCGGCTCGGCCATCCGGTGAGCGCGGGTAGCGCGGCCAGATGCGTTCACCTGGTGTGCTGGCCTCAAACAGTGGTCGGCTCGACACGTGGGGCCGGCGCGGCCGCTGCGTGGGGGTGCTGGTCATCGTGGCGTATTCGGCTTGCCACCACGCCCACACCACACGTTCCGCCTCATACAAGTCACGCCGGGCGTCGAGCATCCCCTCAACACCCAAAACGCGAGCCGCCAAGGTGCGCAAGTCTCGGCGTGATCGAGCCCAGCCCTCCGGGTGTTTGATGATGAGTCGGTGCCGGCGGAGTCGACTCATCATCGTGGCCGTGTGCCGAGAGGAAACCCCCAGGAGCCGGGCAGCAGAGTCGATCGTCAGGGCGGCATGCTCACGGAGGAGGGTGTAGATCCTTCCAGCGAGGTGACCCAGTCCCTTGCGGGTGAAGAGGTCGTGGAGCTGGTCGGTCAGTTGGTTCTCGATCGTGCGCACCAGTTCGGCCCTGAGCGTGAAGAGTTTGGGAGGGGGGCGGGGGTTATTGGATGGTTGTGACCGGACTGTGTCAGAGGCTGTGGAAAACTTTCCGGTTAGCTCCCATTCGGCGGCATTTCCGCCGTCAGAACTACGCACCTGCTGGATGAATCCGGCCTCGGTGAGGGCGTGGAGGGCGTCTGCGGCGGTCGTCCGGCCAAGGCCCGACATCAGGGCCAGGTCGCGGATGGAGGCCGCGACAGCGTGCTTCCCGGTCTGCAAGGTGAGGTAGGCCAGGGCGATCAGGATGGTGCGCTGGGAAATGGCCGATTCGGTGCGTCCCCACCGGCCGGCGTTGACTCGGAGGCGAGTCAGGAGGTCGTCAACGTCGGTGACGATCGCGCCCAGCTCGGTGAGGTCCTGGGGTTCCTGTGCTGGGGGGAGCGGGCGCTGAAGCGCCGCGTACTGCTGCGCCTTCGCCCACTGGCGCGACAGGCGATCGCGGGCCTCGCCCGCGCTGCGGGGTCGGCGCGTGCCGCGCCCCGTATTCTTCGTACGGAAGTGCTCCATACCGGGGGCAGTCTTGGCGGCGCGCTCGACGTCACCGAGCGTCCACCCGGCGCTGGCTGCCGTCAACAGGCACATGAAGCCCGTCCAGGACGGGTTGCTCCCACCATTGATGGTGGCCATGTGGGCGTCCCCCGTCTTGCTGAGGTCCCGGTGGGTGTGGTGTGAGCCATCGACCGGACCAGAGGGCCGCGTATCGACGTGCCGGAGCGCAGGTTTACGATCTGCGAGCACCACGGCAAGCCGTTCCAGTTCCACAGGAGTCGTTGTAAGCGCCGCGAGTGCGTCCACGCGACCACGGAGCACAGTCGAGGTGCTGCCATCCCGGTGTGGAGCTCCGGGTGGACGCGCGGCGCCCTCGGCCGGGTTCAGCAGCATGCCATGGTCGAGGGTGCCGTAGGTCGCGTGGGCCTCCCTCGCGACAGCGGCGACGATCGCCGGGGACGCCCCACCAGCAATGCCGATCCAGACATGTCGGCCGCCGCCAGCCGACGACTGGCAGACAACGTGGACGATCGAGAGTTCATCGAGAACACTGGAGAGGGCGTCACAGTCGTCGACGGCGTTCTCCACGGCGTCAGGAGTCTTCGCGTCAAAGTCGAAGCAGAGTAACCGGAATTGGTGCGCGGTATCGGCCAGACGGATACACCACGGCGTCGTGGGTGCGTCCGGCCCGACACGGTACAAACGGGGGTATTGGTTGATGTGTAGTTGGCCGTCGGCCTCGCGCACCATGACGCGAACCTGGTCGCGCGGGGTGATGCGGCGCGTCAAATCCCAGGGTGTCCACCGGTCGGAAGACACGCCCAACGGAGTCCCAATAGCGGAAACACCGTCAAAACGGTATACATCGGTTACTATGAGGTCATCCTCCCTATCCTTCCGATAGCTGGATACAACAAACCGCCCTTGCGGGTGGTGGTGTTGATTAGCTCGAACCTCGAGAGCCGGCAAGCAATAGAAGGTTTTGAGCTACGAAACTTGTAGAAGCCCGTCGCGGAAGCGACGGGCTCTTTCGTTTAACTGGCCTTGTTGATGGGCAGCTCCTCGTCGTTGGAGTGTGGGGGCATCGGCGCGTGCTCGGGCATGCCGAGCTCGTGAGCGAGAATTGAGGCGATGTAGTCGCCGTAAGTCATGCCGAGCTCTTCGGCGTTGTGCCGAATAGCGTCACCAACTGGACGCGCAGGCTTGGTCATGAACGCGTCGCGATCACCCTTGCTAGGTCGCCCTCGGTTTATCCGTGCCATGGGTCCAGTAAAGCGCATGGTTTCGTTAAAGGAAACGACATTTGCTCCGGCGTGTCGGACGTTATTCATCGGCGACACGCTGATTACTGGTCTCATGGAGTCGTTGGCGTAGTTGTGTCTTGTGAATGACCCAGCGGATTCCGACGTGGTAGGCGGGGATCTCGCCCGTTTGCAGCCACCGGTAGATGGTGGGCTTCGTCTTGTCGAAGAGGACCATGAGGTCGCGGTAGCTCATTTCGTCGCCATAGGCGGCGAGCACGTCGACGACGGCCGGTGGGCCGGCAGGCGCCTGGTTGCTGGTGGAGTCGAGCCACGCACGAATTTCGGCTTTGAAGATGATCCAGGAGCCGACGACTTGGTGAGCCGGGATGATGCCGCTTTGGAGTCGCGCGAACACAGCCGGTTTTCCGACGCGGAGAATCTTCGCCACGTCGGCGGTGGTCAGAGTCTCGGGGTAGGTGACCCAGTATTCATCGTCCATCAGGGGCGGTGTCTTTTCAATTGAAATCCGGTTCGGGTAAGCGGCAAGACGGTCCATAGGCAGGGCCGTGCTGGTGCCAGGGGTATCAACATCGTTTTCCAAACCATCAACGGCATTATCCCAACAGGTCACCGCCGCTGTGTTGACCGGGCCGCTGCGCGCCTGATTCGGCGTCATGAATACTGCCTCGCGCAACTATCGGCGGGGCATAGTTCCACCCCGAACAGCGTGAAGTATTCCTCCGGGTTCACGAACCCCGTCGCCGCTGGCGGGCCGCCCAGTTTTTCGCCAGCTGTGAGGGTGTTCACGGCTTCACTCGTGCTGCCTGCTGTGTTGATCCGAAGGTCTAGATGGCATCCGGTGGAGGGTCCCTCGTTGCCGACGAGCGCGATCGGTTGGCCGGGCGTGACGGCGTCGCCGACCTGTACCGACACGTCGGAAAGCTTCATGTGAAGATACGAGACGGTGTAACCGTCGGGCGATTTGATTGACACCTGGTAGCCCGCAATGAGAGTGACGGTTCCGTCTGTAATCGCGTAGATCTGGTCCCCACACGGGTTCGGGTAATGCTGCAAGTCAGAAGCGGGGTGCCAGCTGCTCGCCCCTTCGGTGGGGCTGCTGCGGGGGCCGTAGTCGTCGGTCATGTTGAAACCGGGGCTGAGCGGAAGGGCGACGGTGCCGCTGGCGCAGCCACCACCAGTGTCACCGTCGCCCGTGAGAGCCGTCACGACCTGGTCTGCCGCGTCAAAAAACGTCTCGTAGTGAAACGGGTCGGCATTGCCCTGCACTTTGTGAATTGCGATGGTGGGTTCTAGGCTCCGCCAGTCAGTCACGCCGACGAGGCGTTCGAAGAACGCTGTCGCTGCGTGGGTTGGGTCCATTACTTCGTCGCGGGTTCCCCACGAGCCCAGGTGCCACTGCTGCTGAAACAAGCCCAGTGAGCTGGTGGGGGTGCCGTCAGGGTTGGTGACGCCGTTCACGTCATCGCCGTAGCCGACGTTCACGAGCGAGCTTTCCCCCATTGCCGTCATCACCCCGAGAACCTGGGCGGTGCGGTCAAGTTTGAGGGTGCTGGCCGCGTTCATGATGTACGCGGCGTTCTTCAACTGGTCGCCGGAGTAGCCGGCGACGGGGTCGGTAGGCACCGTCTCGGGGTCGACCGTGCCGGCCGCCCCGGTGCACGCGGCGGTTGCGGCGGTGCCGGAGAATACGAGAACGATCAACAGGAACACCGTCGCGACAAGCGCGACGGGCGCACCAATGAGGATCAGCGCGCCTTTCCCCTTTGCGTCGGCCACCCTTACCCCTGTGCGGGTCGGATTCGGTCAGCGAGCCACGAAGCGGACGCGCCCGTACGGCTCAAGCTGACGTTGTACAGGCCAGCGTCCGTGGGCACCTGAACGATCAAAGCAACCTCGGTGGAGCCGTCCAGAATAATGCCAGCACCAGTGACCTGGTGCACGGGGACCTTCGCCGGATCAGTTCCCTCGTAGGCTGCCGCGCCCGCCTGGGTGAGGAGCGGGTACATGTTGTTTATCCACGTCGTGGCATCGAGTGTGGGCTGTCCGAAGGTCGTGACGACCTTCTCAGCGGCGGACATCGCGTCGGTCCGACTGTCCGTTCCAGCTTCGGGCACAGGCAGCACGCTCCCCTCGTCGGTGGGAGCGCCGGACACTGCGGTTCCAGGCGGCGTCGACGGTGCGCTGCTTGCACTCGTCGACGAGGGGACGTTTGTCGACACTGTCGTGCCGCTGGTACATCCCGTGAGAGCGAGGGCCGCCATGAGGGGCACCACGGCGACCAGTGTGCGCTTCACAGCCCGTCCGCGACGGCTGCGGTGACCTGCAGCCATGCTTCACGCGTCGCGGGGGCGAGAGCGTCGTAGCTGAGCGTTCCGCCGTCGACCAGTGAGGGGTCGTGGGGCACGTCGAGCACGGTGCGGGTCTGGGAAGCGAAGTGGCCGTGCAACCGGCGGTTCAGCTGCGGGTCGGCGACCTTCGACGGGGAGGCGAGAACGGTGACGGCGTTTCGCACCTTCTCCTCGTGGCCCTTTTCATACAGTCCGTCAAGCAGCCACGCAGCGCTAGCGGCGGTGTCCTCGCGGATCGTGGAGACGATGACAAGCTGGTCGGCAGCGTCGAGCGCTGCCTCCCAATTGGAGGCGCGCATGTTGTTGCCGGTGTCGACGACGATGACCCGGTAGAACCGGCTGAGTGTCGTGTGCAACTCATTGAACGCCTGGGCGTCAATGGTCGACGACGCGGCCGCGTCCTCGTCGGAGGCGAGCACATCGAACTGGGTTGATCCCTGCGAGCGAACGTAATTGTCGAGGTCGCCCACCCGGGCACTGCGGAGGTCGTTGAAGCGGTCAAGGTCGCGGAGCAGATCGACGGCCGTGTTGCTGTGCCGGGCGGGCTGCGCCCGCCAACCGAGCGTCCCACGGGTCTCATTGTTGTCCCACGCGAGCGTGTAACCACCGCGATAGGTGCCAAACGTCGCTGCAAGGAGGAGCGTCGCGGTGGTCTTGTGGGCGCCGCCCTTGGGGTTGATGACGACGACGGTTCGGGGTCCGCGCAGGCTCTGCTGGACGCGATCGATTGCGCTCCGGTGTGTGAGCTCCACCGGCCCGGGTGTGGGGGAGAGTAGGCCGCCCGTGAGCCTACGCATGGTGCCCTGCCAACCCATCTCGGCCGGTCCTACCCGGGCGGCTGGCCTGGACTGCAGGAAGTCGCTCAGCGTCAGACGGGCCGGCGGTTCCACCGCCGGCTGCGACGTTTTGAGTTCCGGCTGTGCGGCCGGGCTGGGCGCATCGGCAACCGGAGGGGCCACCGGCGTGACGGCTGCTCCGGAAGCATTGAGGGTAGAGAGGGCTTCCACGTGACCGTCGGGGTACACAGCGAGCAGCTGTTCGCCGAGCGAATCCCGGGTAGTCAACCGCACCGGGCGGCCCATTTCATTGGCCGTCACCGTGACGAGAGTGAGGATTTCCGTGCGCACGGCCTGTTCATCCACGCCGGACACCGACCGCGTCGCACCATTGATCGCGACGGTACCCGTCGCGTCGGCGTCGACGGTGGCTTCGATCGTCGGGAACGTGGGAACGGTAATGGTCATGACGTGCCTCTCTGGGCGTTCTGAGTCAGTGCTGAGTCTTCGTTGTGATGAACGATCAGGTAGACGCGCAGCTGATCGCGTGCGATGCGCCAGCTCTTGCCGATCTTCACCCCGGGCAATCTGATGGCCGCATCGCTGCTGGTGAGCAGGCCCCGAACGTTGCGCGGCTCCAACTTCAAAGCGCGCGAGACGTCGGCCACGCTGAGCATGTCACCGTAGTGGCGCAGTATTGAGTCGGGCCACATCGCCAGAGCTGTTGTCTCATCCACCCTCTGATCGTAACCGACAGATCAGATACATCAGTGCGTAAAGGTATAATTACGCATCATTTAGGTAATATGAATACAGACGACCCGATACCCTTCACGAAGACAGTTCGGACAGCTGTTGGGTGTCGAAGAATATCTGTAAACGATTACCAGAGGGAGGCGTGCGCATGAACAGCGATGCAAACAGGTGGATTGTTGGCCCGCGCCAATCTGAAGAACCCGCAGTCGCCGCGCCGACCTCCACACGTCGGGAAGCACGTCTGGGCGCGACCGCACCGCAACCCGGCGTTCCCGTCCCCGACACTGCTGACCGGCTACCCCGCCGCGAGGAAGCTTGGCCAGCAACAATCTGGTGGCTCGGCGCTCACGGCGGCGCGGGCGAATCAACCCTCGCCGCCCTCACCAGTGGAACTCGGCCCTGTGATCATGCCTGGCCGATCCCCACCACCACCGGCACGACGCATCGCGTCGTCCTCGTCGCTCGGACAAACTACTCCGGGCTGACCGCGGCGCAACGCGCCGCGACGGAGTGGGCGTCGAACACACTGGGCGACGGCGTGGAGCTCGCCGGCTTGGTACTGATCGCCGACGCACCCGGGCGTCGACCAAAGCAGCTCCGACACCTGGAACAGGTCATAACCGGCGGGGTTCCCCACGTGTGGAACCTGCCCTGGGTCGACGCCTGGCGCATCGGACCCCCAAACACTGAAGCTCAGCTGCCCAAAGAATTCCGTGCACTCTTCAACGACCTCTCCCTCACATCCACAAGCGCCCCCGCTCACAACTGAAAGGTCCAATCAAGAATGTCGATCTCCCTCGCCGCCGCACACGTAGTCACAACCGCAGGACAGCTACTCACCGCCCTGCCCGACCCTGAACCCGTCGCCCCACCCGGATTCGAAGCCGTCAGCACGATCCTCGCGTGGGCGAAGTGGGTTGGTCTGATCGCCGCGATTCTGTCCCTCATCGCTGTAGCCGTGATGTTCATGTTCAACTCCCGCCGCGGCGAAGGCGGCGAACACGTCAAGACATTCGTCAGCATCCTCGTCGGCGTCATGATCATCGGCGCGGCAACCGCACTCGTCGGATTCATTTCCGGCTCCTAAGCCCCTAACTATCGCGCGAAGGACTGAGGCATGACCAACACTGAGACAAGAAACCCGTTCCGTGGACGGGGCTTCATCGCCGCTGCGATCGTGGTCGGCGTCATCGTCCTGGCCGCAATTGTCGTGCTGGTTGCGTCCCTCAATCGAGGCAGCGACGAACCGGTAACGCCGCCCACCGGCAGAACGTCGTCGACACCCACTGCGGCTGCTTCCGACGAGAGCGTGTGCGGACTTGACGGGTTCGAGAAGACGAACACGCTGACTCAGGCGCCCGAAAACGACTGGGAGCTTGTGGGAACTGTTGCGGCTCCGACTGAGCCGGAGGGAGCCGGCCCCGCTGAAATCGTCGACGGGCTGCGCACCTGTTACGCGCATACCGCTGAAGGCGCTCTCTTCTTGGCAGTGAATTTTTCAGCTATGGGTACGGACGCGTCCCTGCGCGATCGGCTCCCGCAGCTGGTCGCACCCGGCCCCGGAAGAGACGCCCTCATTGCGGCTGGCTCCGAATCATCGGGTTCAGCGCTTCGCGCTCAAGTGGCGGGCTACAAAATCGGCAGCTACTCGGCAGAAGAGGCGACCGTCGATCTGGCTGTCAATTACTCGAGCGGCGAGCTGGTGAGCTTGCCGCTCAAACTCGTCTGGGCGGAGGGCGACTGGAAAATACAGATGACCGACGCTGGCAAGCTTCCCCTGTCGCCAGCACCCATCACTAGCCTCGGCGGCTACACCCCGTGGTCGGGAGCGTGATTCATATCGCTGCTGAGGAAGGTTGTGCTCCGGTCGATCTGTTCTGTGTTGGTGGTGACGCAATCGGGAACGTCATCTCGAATGCGTCGAACGATGCCGTTCAGCAGTTGGCTAACAGCGTTCTGGAAGGTTTCGGGAAGGCTCTGGCGAGCATTGGGACGATGTGGGTCGCTGTGCCGACCCCCGTTCTCACCGCTGGCGACGGCACGACCCGGCTCCCCACGAATAACCCTGGTTCAGAAGAGTTCTCGACGATCCTCGGGTACGTAACCTTCATCGGTCTCACTCTCGCGGTTCTGTCGATTATCGCCCTCGGCGCGATGATCGCTCTTCGCAGCCGTCGGGGTGAGGGGTTTCGTCATGTGGGCACTCTCGGGGTGATCTTCATAGCGATCTTGCTTATCTCTGGCGCGTCCGCGCTCGTCGGCGGGCTCTTGGGTGCGAATGCACCCGAAGGATCGTCAACGACCGTCGGGTTCTTGCAAAACTCGCTCTGGTACTACGTCGGTGGCCTGGCTATCCTCTCGGTGATCATCGGGGGCATTCGGATGGCGTGGGAACAACGCGCCCAGCCGGGCAAGGATCTGATCCAATCGCTCATCACGCTCGTTGTGGTCTCGGGGACAGGACTTGCAGTCATCACTCTGGCGACGACCGCGGCGGATGCGTTCTCGATTTGGATTCTCAACGGCGCGACGGATTGCGACGTGTCGGTCGCTGGTGAATCCAACTGCTTCGGAACAAATATCGCAGCGATGGTTGCGCTCTCCTCAACGTCCGTTATAGGTGTCATTGGAATTCTGATTCTCGGCTCAATCGCGCTGCTGATGACCTACGTACAAGTGGCCCTCATGGTCGTACGCGGCGGGCTATTGGTGATCCTGGCGGGCGTGCTGCCGCTTACGGCGAGCTTCACGAACACGCAGATGGGTAAGCAGTGGTTCGGAAAGGTGATCGGCTGGACGATCGCGTTCATCCTCTACAAACCAGCCGCTGCCCTCATCTATGCAGCTGCGTTCAGCCTCACCGGCACGGACGCTTTCAAGGATGACGGCGGCGGTATTTGGACGATTCTCACCGGACTCGCGCTGATGCTCATGGCCTTAATCGCTTTGCCGGCTCTACTCAAGTTCGTGGCTCCGATGACAGGTGCTGTCGCTGGCGGTGGAGCCGCTGGCATGGCGTTGGCCGGTGCAGCAGGCGCGATCGGCGGCGACCTGGCCAGTGGCGCGATCAAGCGCCTGAGCAGCTCTTCGTCGACGCCCACAGGCGGTGGCGGTGGCGGTGGCGACGATGCTCCTACCGGTTCAAGCGCACCCGGCGGCGGCAAGCCACCTACCCCTACTCCGACGCCTTCGGGCGCTGAGGGTGGCTCCGCTGCCGGCACGAGTGCCGCCGGAGCAGGGGCCGGAGCCGCAGGAGGTGGAGCCGCTGCCGGCGGGGCTGCGGCCGCGGCCGGACCTGCTGCACCGATTGTGATGGGCGCAAAGATGGCGGGCGACGCCGCCAAGGGCGCGGCCAACGCCGCGAAGGGCGCCGTGCAGTCGGCGGCCGATGACTCAACCGGACCTAGCGGTTCCTAGCAGGAGATTCCTCGATGACAACGCAAAGCGCACCGCGCAGCTACGGCAACTGGACGAAACCGAAGACCGCTGGCCTTCTGGGCTTGGGGTCGATCGGCACGGCGATTCTGTTCGTTGGTGCCGGTTTCAGCGTCATCGTCACGATGGCCTCGAACATTCTCAACGGCGTCGTCACGGCGCTCGTGTTCGGGGCGTTCCTGCTGACGGTCGCGGTCAAAGACAAGCACGGTCAAAGCCTGCTGATGCGGGCCACAACAAGGGTCGGGTGGATGGTTACCAAGAGCACGGGGACGCACATCTACCGGTCGGGGCCGCTCGGCCGCGCCGAGTGGGGCACAGCGCAACTGCCGGGCCTCGCCGCGGGTTCCAGGCTGACGGAATGGCGCGATAGCTACAACCGCCCGTTCGCCTTGCTGCAGATCCCCACCACGTCGGATTACACCGTCGTCATCGCGACGGAGCCAGACGGCGCAGCGCTCGTTGACCGCGAACAGGTCGACGTGTGGGTTGCCGAGTGGGGCATGTGGCTCGCAAGCCTGGGCGATGAACCCGGCATCGAGGCGGTATCCGTGACGATTGAAACGGCCCCCGACACGGGGACGCGGCTACGCCGCGAAGTGAACAGCCGGATTGACCCTGACGCCCCGGAATTCGCCAAGAACATCCTCCACGACCTGGTGAAGCAATACCCCGCCGGTTCCGCGACAATCAAAGCGTTCGTAGCCATCACCTTCAACGCAGCTGCCCGCGTCGGAGGAAAGAAGCGCACCCCCGATGAAATGGGCCGCGAGCTGGCATCGCGCCTCCCCGGCCTCACCCAAAGCCTGTCATCGACGGGTGCGGGGGCAACGCGCCCGCTGAGCGCCCAAGAGCTCTGTGAAGTCGTCCGCGTTGCCTATGACCCGGCTGCAGCACGTCTCATCGATGACGCGAACGCGGCCGGTGAGCCGCCGGAGCTCTACTGGCCCGAGGTCGGCCCGACAGCCCATCAGGCGAACTGGGACACCTACCGGCACGATTCGGCCCTGTCGGTGACGTGGATGATGAGCGGTGCACCCCGCGGCAACGTCCCCTCGAGTATCTTGGCTCGCCTGTTGGCGCCGCACCGAGACGTCGCGCGCAAGCGCGTCACACTGCTCTACCGGCCGATCGACGCGGCTAAGGCCGCGGCGATCGTCGAGGCGGACGTGCGCGCGTCGACGTTCAATTTGCAGTCCTCGAACAAGCCCACGGCGCGGAGCATGACCGCGACACGGGCGGCTCTCGCCACGGCGCAGGAGGAAGCGTCTGGCGCTGGCCTGGTCAATTTCGGGATGCTCGTCACCGCTACGGTGATCGACGCCGCCCACGAGGCCGACGCGAAGGCCGCGATCGACAACCTCTCCGCTACGGCACGGCTGCGACTCCGCATCGTGCACGGCTCTCAGGATTCCGCATTCGCGGCCGCACTTCCCCTCGGCCTGGTCCTACCGAAGCATTTGCGCATTCCGTCTGAGGTTAGGGAGCAACTGTAATGCCCGCCATTGATTCCAACCGTCGCAAGGTGTCGAAGCCGCGCGAGCTGGCCAGGCCGAAGCAGACGAAGGCCGACAAGGAGAAGAAGCCCCAGGTCCGTCGCCCCGGCCCCCGGGGCTGGTTGGGTCGCGGTCGCGGTGAGGCCAGCGTCATCCAGCCGGCAGATGAGTGGCGCGGAACGACCGTGCAGGTGTGTGGCATGCACCCCTTCTCGGTCGGAACAGGAACCCCGATGGTCGGCGTACCCATCGGCCTGCAACTCTTCACCGGGGCGACCGTGTGCGCCGACCCCATTTCCTGGTTCCAAGACGCCGGCCTCATCTCGAACCCCTCCGTGTTCGTGCTCGGCCTGCCGGGCCTGGGCAAGTCAACGCTCATCCGAAGGATGGCGGCCGGCGGCGCAGGATTCGGAAACCTGCCTTTGGTGCTCGGCGATCTGAAACCTGACTACGTCGACATGATCCGCGCTCTCGGCGGGCAGGTCATCACCCTCGGCCGTGGGCGAGGGCACTTGAACATCCTCGATCCCGGCGAAGCAACCGCGGCCGCTGAACGGCTGCGCCTCGCCGGTAAGGAAAAGGAGCGCCAGATGGTGCTCGCGGACGCTCACGGCCGCAGGCAAACGATGGTGTCGGCCCTGTTGACGATCCTCCGCAAAGACCCACCGTCCGCTCGTGAGGAAGCCATCATCGACCGGGCTCTCACCGTGCTCGACGAGCGCAACGAGGGAGTCCCTGTGCTGGGCGACTTGTTGCGCGTGATTCAGGAAGCACCCGCGGAAGTGCGTGCGGTGGCCCTGGACCGTGGCGACCTTGAGCGGTACAAGAAGATCACGGAGGAACTGGAGGCCTCACTCATCAGCCTCACCTCCGGTGGGCGCTTGGGCGAGACCTTCGCCCATCCCACCGACGTTCCCATGATGAGAGATCGCCCCGTTGTTTACGACGTCTCCTCGATCGATGACTCCGACACCGACATGCAGGCCGCAATTCTCCTCGCCTGCTGGTCGGCGGGGTTTGGCACCGTGAACATCGCCAACGCCCTCGCCGACGCCGGTCTCGAGCCACGCCGTCACTACCTGGTCGTGCTCGACGAGCTCTGGCGGGCGCTGCGCGCTGGAGCGGGGATGGTCGACCGTGTTGACGCCCTCACCCGGTTGAACCGTCAACGCGGCGTGGGCCTCGCGATGATTTCGCACACGATGAGCGACCTGCTCTCCCTGCCGAGCGAGTCCGACCGGATGAAGGCACGCGGATTCGTCGAGCGAAGCGGCATGGTGATCGCCGGCGGGTTACCGGGTGCGGAAATGCCCATGCTCACCAGCGCGGTCCCGCTCTCGCGCGCAGAACAGGAACTGCTCACGTCCTGGCAAGATCCGGGCACGTGGGATACCGGGTTGGGGCGCGAATCCGACCCTCCCGGCCGGGGCAAGTTCCTCATCAAGGTCGGTGGGCATCCGGGCATCCCCGTCAAGGTCGAACTGATCGAATCGGAGCGCGCGATCAACGACACCAACAAACTCTGGCATCCTGCGGCGTCGTTCCCCGAACCCGACGAGTCGAACCCAATCATTGGGCGAGGCAACGCCGACGACGCCGGGCACGAGTTCGAGGGCGAAGCCGAAGGTACTGCGACCGAAGAGGAAAGTGCAGCGTGAGTGCATCGAACAGGCGAAACCAGAACGGCCTCGACGGGCAGACGATCATGCTGATCGTCTGCCTCGCACTCGTGGCCGTGGCCCTGGGCACGGTGTGGGTGGCCGTGACGTGGGGCTCACACATGGACGGGGTAAACCCCGACCTGACCGGTGATCCGTTCGGGCTGTTTTTCGGCGTGCTGCAAGGCTCCGTAATCTGGCCCGCATCCGCGACATGGATTCTCGCAGCCACGCTCGTCGTGGTCCTCGTCCTGGGCATTCTTGTCGCCGTATCGGTGTCACGTGCCCGGCGGCGTCGAAGCAACGTCGACGGGGCTGCGACCTACATGGGCAAGGGGCGCGATCTTCGCGCTCTCTCGGCCACGGGTGCGAAGGCAACCGCGCAGCGTCTCGGTGTCACCGACTGGCTCGGCGTCCCCATTGGCATCACCGTTGCGGGACGGCAGAAGCTCTACGGCTCCCCGGAAGATATGCACGTGGATATTTGGGGGCCCCGCACCGGCAAGTCGACGAGCCGGGCGATTCCCGCGATTCTGTCTGCTCCGGGCGCAGTCCTCACGACGTCGAACAAGCGTGACGTGCTCGACGCTACGCGAGACGTGCGCGAAGCCGCGGGCGGCCGCACGTGGGCGTTCGACCCGCAGCGCATCGCGCTCGAAGAACCAACCTGGTGGTGGAACCCACTCAGCTACGTCACCGACGACGTCAAGGCCGCGAAACTGGCCGAACACTTCGCCTCCGGCTCCCGGGCCGGCGACGCACGCGCCGACCCATACTTCGACAACGCCGGCCAAGATCTCCTGGCCGGCTTCCTCCTCGCCGCAGCCCTCGCCGAACTACCCATCACAAAGGTATTCACCTGGACAACCATGCCCGGCGAAGAAACACCCGTCGACATTCTTCGCGCACACGGCTACGACCAAATGGCCGACGCCGTCGCCGGGCAAGTCAACGGCGAAAGCCGACGCCGCGACAGCGTCTACGGGACAGCCGCACAAATGGCCTCGTGCCTGAAAGTGCGCTCGATCGCCCAATGGGTCACCCCCCTGGGCGGCAACCTGACCGCGGATTCCCGGCCGCAATTCGACCCAAACGCGTTCGTCCGCAGCCACGACACCCTCTACAGCCTCTCCAAGGAAGGCAAGGGCACCGCGGGCCCGTTAGTCACCGCGCTCACCGCGGCGACCGTAGAAGCCGCCGAAGAGCTGGCCACGACACAAACCGGCGGACGCCTGGCGACTCCGCTGCTCGGCGTACTCGACGAAGCCGCGAACGTGTGCCGCTGGCACGGGCTTCCCGACCTGTATTCGCACTACGGATCGCGCGGAATCGTCCTGATGACCATTCTGCAGTCCTGGTCCCAGGGCGTCGAAGTATGGGGCCGCGACGGGATGCGCAAACTCTGGTCAGCCTCCAACATCGCCGTCTACGGCGGCGGCGTGAAAGAACCGGAATTCCTGAACGAGCTGTCCCAGATGGTGGGCGACTACGACAAACACACGACTTCGACGAGCGTCGGCCGCGGTAACCGGTCAACGTCTCACCAAGTGCAGCGAGAACGCACCCTGGACGTCGCGGATCTCGGGGCTTTGCCCCGCGGCCGCGCCGTGGTGTTCGCCTCGGGGGCCCCCGCGACACTGATCGAAACGGTGCCCTGGATGCGTGGACCGCACGCGGATGCCGTGAAGGCATCGATCGCGGCGCACGACCCCGCCAACCGGACGGCGGCAGCGACCACCCCGGCTGCGCCGAGTACCACGGCGACGGTGCCGCCGCTGAGCACGGGGTTGGATGCCGCGCCGGACCGGAAGGATGAACTGTGAGCGACCTCGATGAGTACCGCGACGATGAAGAAACAACGCAAGCAGAAGAAGTCCAGCCCGAGCTCTTCCACGCCTCAGTTGATGAATTCGTGCGTGACCGGCTCATCCACTTGTACAAGCGGAAAGTAGGACCACAGAACGACGGCCGATACCGGTGGGCCGCCGACTGGTGGGCCTACCCAGAGGCCGTCAGCCGACTGGAATCGCTATGGCGCTCCTGGGAACACCTACGCCAAGACGGCGCAACGGGGATGAGCACCTGGTGGCGTGATCACGCCGACCACCACATGCCAATCCTGCTCGACCCAGAAGGACCCTTCAACAAATCAACGGACCGCAACAACCACGGCGACCCGTTGCCCTACGCTGCCCCGCCAGAAGGGTTCTTCCCTGATATGAGGAACGCGTGACCGCAAGGGGTTTGGTTGTCACTCCTGGGGATCAGCACGCCGACAACCACTGGTTCAGACCCAAAAGGCAACGGTGCACGACACGCCCCAAGGAACCCTCATCGGGCCGCTCTTGGGCGTTCGTTTCTAGAGTTCATCCCTGCTCCTGAAATCAGTGCTCGGAGCCCAGATTGCCCGCGAGACGTGTATGCAGGATTGTGCTGGCTTCGTTGAGGCCCTCGATGACGACGTGCTTTCCGTGGCGCTCGTACTTGTGCTTGATCGCATCGAGTGTGGCCACTGTTGATGCGTCCCAGATATGGGAGCCGGACATGTCGATGACGATTCGTTCCGGGTCATCCGCGTATTCGAACTGCGTCATCATGTCGTTGCTGGAAGCAAAGAACAGCGCACCGGTGACCGTGTAGTACGCGGTCGGTGTCACACCGTCGCCGGAGAGGCTGCGTTCTACCGTTACGAGGTGGGCGACGCGGCGGGCGAAGGCGACCATCGCGATGATCACGCCGACGACGACGCCGACGGCGAGGTTGTGGGTGAGGACGATGACAATGACGGTCGCGACCATGACGGTGGTCTCGCTTTTGGGCATCCGCTTCAGCGTCGACAGGCGAATGCTGTGCCAGTCGAAGGTGAGGACGGCCACGATGATCATGACCGACACCAGGGCGGCCATGGGGACGACGGCCAGGACGTCGCCGAGGCCGAGGACCAGGACGAGCAGGAAGATTCCGGCTAGGAAGGTGGAGATGCGGGTGCGGGCGCCTGAGGCTTTGACGTTGATCATGGTCTGGCCGATCATGGCGCAGCCGCCCATGCCGCCGAAGAAGCCGGACATGACGTTAGCGACGCCCTGGCCCCAGGCTTCGCGGGTCTTGTTGGAGTGGGTGTCGGTGACCTCGTCGACGATTTTGGCGGCCATGAGGGATTCGAGGATGCCGACCATGGCCATGCCGAGGGCGAAGGGCGCGATGATCGTGAACGTTTCCCAGGTCAGCGGCACGCTGGGGAAGAAGAGTTCGGGCAGGGACTTGGGTAGTTCGCCTTGGTCGCCGATCGTGGGCACGTTGATGGCCATGAGAACGGTGACGACCGTGATGACAACGATGGCCACAAGCGGCGCCGGGATAATCTTGGTAATGCGCGGCATGAAGATCATGATGAGCAGGCCGCCGGCGACGAGCGGATAGACCATGAACGGCACGCCGAGCAGCTGGGGCAGCTGGGAGGTGAAGATCAAGATGGCGAGGGCGTTCACGAAGCCGACCATGACACTGCGGGGGATGAACCGCATGAGTTTGGCTACCCCGATCACACTGAGGATGATCTGGAATGCCCCAGCGAGGATGACAGTGGCGATGAAGTAGTCCATGCCGTAGTCGCGGGCGACCGGGGCGATGACGAGTGCAATGGCGCCGGTGGCGGCGGTGATCATGGCGGGGCGGCCGCCGACGAACGCGATGGTGACGGCCATCACGAACGAGGAGAACAAGCCCACGCGGGGGTCGACGCCGGCGATGATCGAGAACGCGATGGCCTCGGGAATGAGCGCCATGGCCACGACGAGGCCGGCGAGCACTTCGCGGGTGAGCAGTCGCGGTGTACGCAGCGCGGTGAGCACCGACGGCTCCGCCTTATAGCGATTGGTTGAAGCAGATTTTTGAACGATGGCCATGAGGCCTCCAGGAACGGGACCTCAAGGAGAAGCCAAATGGATGGGAGTGAGCGATCGGGCCGCCGTGTTCACGCGTCTCACAACTGAGTGTGCGGCGTGATGAGAGTCGACCGGACAGAGCATATGTGGCCCGTCAAACCACTCAACCATCGCAACGTTACTCTAACGTAAGGGTTTAATGTCCCGTTGAGCAGAAATAGGTCGGGCCTCCC
>Ga0307486_1000188_pt1 | contig 63271 bp, 65 predicted proteins | sample CBIW02metaG_FD_203663 | JGI IMG/M metagenome (GOLD analysis project Ga0307486, IMG submission 203663) | Sea-ice brine microbial communities from Beaufort Sea near Barrow, Alaska, United States - CBIW 0.2 | ecosystem: Environmental > Aquatic > Marine > Coastal | place: USA: Alaska | collected... | reverse complement strand
CTAGGGATGCATGCTATTACCTGTTCCTTCCTTATAATATTAAAGTTTTCAATTAACCATTAATATCTTGTTTATCGAACATGTTTTGTTTTTTAAAATTATCTTGCAACAAACATACGAGGGAGGGGAAAAGCGGGAAAAAAATCTTTGCAAATCGGACTTAAAGAAGGAATAGATTTTGTTTCACCCTGCACACACTAAAGGGAAAAACAAATTTTCAGTTTTGAATTTTGAACCTTGAACTTTTTTCTCAATACTCACTTCTAAATACTCGGTACTAAGAACTACTGTCCCCTAAAAAACAGCACCGTACTAAAGGTCTTCAGCAAAATATCCAGATCCAGGAACAATCCCCGGTGCTTGATGTAATACAGGTCATACTGGAGTTTCTCAAGGCTGTCGGAAGTGCTGCTGCCATAATCCCCTTTTACCTGTGCCCAGCCGGTCAATCCCGGCTTTATGATGTGGCGGGTTTTATAGAATGGGATACTCTTTGAAAGTTGCTCCACAAAAACCGGTCGTTCCGGTCTGGGTCCAATTATGCTCATTTCCCCTTTTAAAACGTTGTAGAACTGGGGGAATTCGTCCAGTCTCGCCCTGCGCATGAATTTTCCGAAACCCCTGATCCTCGTATCGCCTTTCCCCGACCATTGTGGCCCATTCTTTTCTGAATTCTCGGGCATGGTCCTGAATTTTATGATCTTAAAGAATTTGGCATTCTTGCCAACCCTTGTTTGTGTATAGAACAACCTTCCCTTATTTCCAATGAGATTTCCAATATAGATAAAAGGGATCAATACCGCACAGACCATCAATCCCAGAACCCCAAAAGATACATCCGTAACCCGGTGAAAAAATATATAGAACTTGTTGTGGTTGTTCCGGCTAAACAGGAAATATTTGTAAAAATCATTACCAAGGTGTTGCACGGGCACCTGGTGGGTGATTTCCTCATAAACCTGGGTGTAATCCTTTATGGGAAATCCTTTTATCAGTAAATTATTCAATTGCTTTAGGAGTGCAACCGAAGCTTCATCTTTATTGGCATCGGAACCGGCCACCACAATCTCGTTTATCTGGTGTTGCTTTATTATAGCAGGAAGCTTCGAAGTATGAAACTGAAACAGATCTTTGTATTGCTGCAATTTATCTTTTCTGCTTATGTTGATATACCCGACGATAACATAATTTGGATCCGACTTTTGAAGCGCGGGCACCATCAGGTCCAAATCTCCTTCATCGCCTATTAGCAGTACCCTTTTATAAAACCTGGGGGACGAGATAAGGGTGATGTAAGCATATCTCCACAACAAAAGCGCCCCGATGATAGACAGGAAAAAGAACAGGATCTGCAACCGGTTTTGCGGAAGGCTGGGGGTGAATAACGGGGTCAGCATAAAGAACAACACCGTAACCGAACCTGTAAAAACCACATTCTTAAGTACTATCTCAAATTTACTTGCTTTCTGCAAATCGTAAAGTTCAAAGATGCTGGCGAAGATGTTGAGATAAAGGATTAAAACCAGGGTCCAGCCCCAGTTATAAGTTGCAATTTGAAAGTAGTCAAACTCAAAAATAATCCCCACTACACTCAGGGTAAACAGCACGCTCATGATATCCATAAGCCGCAACAGCACCTTGCGCTCAGAAATATCGAAGTGGACTAAAGACTTTGGGGGCATGGGATTAAATTCTGCTTAAAGGTAAAAATTATCGGTTAAGAACCTAACTAATCAGTTCTTAAAGTTAGAGGGAAAATAACTTAAAAAATACATATTTAAACAAAAAATTCAACTACCCCGGGCAAGCCAACGAGCTATGTAAAATGAAGAACCATCCAAAAAATTTGACTAAATCACCGGGGAATTAAACCTACTGGTGGGATTAAAAATAAGCTTTTTTTATGAAAAAGTTAAAATATCCAACTGTCTTTTCAACAGCAGTTTGCATCAATGGCTTTAGTCGTTTTTTCCTTCGGAAAAAACTCTGTTAATTCCAATTTTCGTCTACATTTGTGATTTTCGGTGATAAGTCCCGCCACCGGCTGTAAGCAGCGGGACGTTGTGCAGCATTTAAAAACAACATGAATTCAACTTCATTTTAAAGAAGAATCCTTATTTTTGTTATAAATGATTGAAAAATGAATATTCAAGCCGAAAAAATAGAATTAGCCAAATTGTTGTTGAACACCAACAATCCTAGAATTATTCAATCCATTAAACAAATCTTCAAAAAAGAAAAATCCGCTGACTTTTTGAACGATTTAAATTCTGACCAAATAGCTGAAATTAAGAAAGCTTCATTGGAAATAAAGGAAGGAGAAATCATTGACTATGAAACCTTTATGGCGAAACATAGATAATGAGTAGAAAAGTCATTATTTCAAAAACAGCAGAAAAGAAATTAAGCTCACTATTTGAATATCTTCTTGAGAATTGGTCTGCAAAAGTAAAATCTAATTTCATTAAAAAATTAGACCATAATATTGATCTAATTAGATCAGAACCAGAAACTTTTCCTGAATCTCAAAAAGATCCTGGTTTGCGGAAATGTGTTATCACTAAACAAACTACTTTGTATTATAGATTTGACACCAAGCAGATAAAAATTGTAACAATATTTGACACCAGACAAAATCCGAATACCCTAAAAAAGGATTTATAAAGTTAAAAACGCAGCATATCATCTGTAAAATAAAGGAATAATTACTTTAGGCATTCCAGGCACTCAAAAATTTATGAACTGATCGGTTACCCAAGAACCTTACTCCATTCGTGTTTTATAACAGGCCAGTCAAAATTAGCTGTTTTCTCCCTTGCACATCGGGACATTTCCAGCGCCTGCAAAGGGTTTTCCAACAGTTTCTTAACTGAACCGGCCATTTTAACGGGATCATTCGGCGGCACCAGCAACCCCGATCTGTCATTTTCGATCAAAAACGGGATTCCTCCCACTTCCGTGGAAACCACCGGGATTCCCAGCGCCATCGCCTCAATTACACTCACGGGGGTATTGTCAATATCGGTGGTGTTGATAAAAACATCATAGTCTTCAGCTAAAGCTATCCACTCCTTTTTTTTCAGTTTCCCTGTAAACCTGACCGGCAATTTGTGTTTCTCGGCATATTTACGGCAGGTTTCCATACTCCCGTCCTTGTCCGGCCCCACCATACAAAGTTGGGCTTCTGGATGGTCTTTTATTAAAATTTCAAGACTTTTCAGGGCGAGAAGGGGATTGTAGATCCTGTCGAATGCCCGCACCCACAAAAGTTTCGGCTTTAGGTTTGCCCGGGGTTTAAATATATACTCCGCGAGAAACAGCGGATTGGAAATATAGTGCACCCTGGAATACCCCAACTTTTCAACCTGTTCCTTGAGATATGGCGACGGACAAATGATGCAATGGGCGTTTTTTAACAGGTGCGCGGATTTTGCGGGAGAATCTTTAAAACGCTTTTCCAGGTTCCCCCCGTGAAGTATGGGGATATACTTTTTTGAAAATGCTTTCGATATCCGCGCGATCGCGAGGGCATACCAGAAATTCTGGGTGCTGTACACATCTATCAATACAAAATCCGCTTTCCGGTAATTCCGAAGAAAACACCAAAGCATATCGGCGAGCCTCAGGTATTTATTTTGAAGATGGGAAGCTGAGTGAATTGTATACCCCTCCGCTTTTAAACCCTGCTCCAGCGCCTCATGCGTGGTGGGATTTTTTTTGGACCTGGAGAGTTTATTGCCTATGTACAGGATCGCTTTCCCCATTACCTGAGTAATTGGTTCCATTTCACCTTTACAATTTCCCAGTCAAAGCCGGTCACTTTCTCCCTGGCCTGCAATGTCATTTTTGAAGTTATTTCCGGATGTTCCACCAAAGTCCTGACTGCTTCCGTCATCGCGACCACATCCTTTGCGGGCACTAAAACCCCGTCTTTTTTATCTTCAATTAAAAAATGCATTCCGCCCACATCCGTAGAAACTACGGCAAGGCCCAGGGCCATAGATTCAATTACGCTTATGGGGGTATTGTCTATATTGGTGGTATTCAAAAATATATCGGCATCTACAGAGAGTTTTGCCCACTGCTTTTTCCTGAGTTTCCCCGTAAACCGCACCGGAAGATCGTGTTCTTTTGCATAGGTTTTACATTTATACAATGTGCCGTCTTTCTCCGGGCCTACCATACATAAACTTGCCTCCGGATACTCCTCCCTCAACTTTTCCAGCACCTTCACGGCAAGCATTGGATTGTACCTCTCCTGGAACCTTCTCACCCAAAGCAACTTTGGCGCAAATGTGGTGCGCTGCTTAAAAGTGTATTTGCTTAACTCAATGGAATTTGGGATATTCTGTAAATTTGTAAATCCCGCTTCCCTAAAAATATTATATAAGAACAGGGAAGGCGCCACGTTCATTTTTGCTTTTCCGAAAAGGCTTTTACTGAATTGTTTGTTTTTCTCAAGTCTGTCCGGCAAATTCCCGCCGTGCAGGATTGGGATATAATCCAGTTTATAGAATTGGCAGGCTTTAGCCACCAGGTAGGCATAGTAAAAATTCATCGCCCCATAGGTGTCTATAAGCACTATATCGGTGGTTTTATGATAGCGCAATATAAGGCCCAGCATCTCCAGCAACCGCAAAGCCTTATTGCTTTTATTGGAAGCCGTGCGCACATTGTAGCCTTCCTTTTTGAGCACCTTGCTGAAAAAGGAAATATACGTTGCCGTAAAGCTGTTAATTGTTAAGTCGTTTCCTATGTACAGGATCCTTTTTTTCATCCACAATATATAATAATGCCAGCCCGTAAACAAAGGCCGGCAGGGCAATTCGCATGGCAGAATGGTTGATGGTCAAAAACCAGAATGCCATAAATGCCAGAAAATAATAGTTATTTCTAAACTTTGTCCAAAATAATATGGGAACAAATATAAGTATAAGTAATGCAATTACACCCAGCAAACCGTGTTCCGATAATAATCGGCTTATTTCGTTGTGCGTGTTTATATCAATCCCTAAATTTTCTTCCCTGTATACTCTTCCCGCCCCTACTCCTATTCCAATAAAAGGGTGATAATAAAAAGCATGCAATTCGGTTTGAACCAATTCTACTCTTCCCGTAGTAATATCCGACTTTAACTCTCCCGCAGCATCCCTGCTAGCGTAACGATTCGCGATTAAACCAAAAGTTTGTATTGAAGAAAATATCCAAATTAAAAAAATGGCAACTCCCAGAAGTACAATTTTAAAATTTGTTTTAGCCTGCTCCTTTCTGTCCTGTTTATAATAGAATATCGCCAGGAAAGCTACCGTGGAAATTAATGCAGTAAAAACTCCTCCCCTGGAAAAAGTAATTACTGCCCGGTATCCCATCATTCCAAGTAAAACCAGGTCTATTATATTGATCAGTTTATGTTTCACCGTAAATAACCGGGTTACCAATAAAAATGCTCCCATGCCTAAAACTGTAGAAATTTGGTTAGGGCCATACCCCCCGGTAGCTGCGTAATTTCCTGACATGCTGATAATACCTTCCCTTAAGCTGGGCGTATATAAATACAAATAAAACATGTGGGCTAATAAGGGTAGCAAAAGCATTAAGATCACCTTTTGGAAGTCCTCCTTTTTTATTTTTTTATAGTAACAGTATAAAGCTGAGACCCCTAAAGCAACCGGCCCACTAAGATTAAATGCTATTAAATTTCTAAAATCCGCCTCATAGCTAATGGTGATGGAGGCTACAATAATTCCCGGCACTAAAATTAAAAGATATAACCAAAAAGGGGTGGTTTTGGAAGACGTTCCTTTAAAAAACATGCCGATTACGAGATATATAATAACCATGTATTTCCCGGTTTCATAGAATACCATCCCATCAGTCGCTCTAAAAAAAACTTCGGCTCCCGCAATATATGCTGCTGCCATTAATGCTTCATTATTCCTGTTCTCGTTTTGTATGATGAGAAAAGTGAAATAAGCCAATACCCCAAACAGAATTATCGGTGAAATTGGCCTGTATAAGTAAATAGCAAATGCAATCCCTAAATGTATTAACAGGAGTTCAATATATCCAACATTGCTTGAAGATTTGCTTTGCATTTGCCTTTTTATTGCTCTAAATTATAATAAAATCCCAATATTTTTTTAATTACAGCTTGCTGTGAATAATTTTCTATCACGCTAAGCCGAAAATTTTTAGCATCCAACTTCATTTTTTCCTTATTTTCCAGGTAAAAATGAATTTCGTTTGCCAGGGCTTTTGAATCATTTGCCTCCACAATTCGTCCGTTTTGTCCAATTACCTCAGCGCACTGTCCTACCTTGGTACAAACCACCGGCAAGCCTGCCATCCCATATTCAAGCAACGCCACCGGCAGGCCTTCAGACCTGGAACTCAGGATCCCAAGATCAGCTTGATGAAGTAAAGATAAAATTTCAGCTTGAGCCCCATAATAATGAATATTTTCCTTTAAAGGGGAATCTTTTATAGATTTTAAAATCGAATTTGAAGCTTGGGTTCCGGGATCTTCCCCTATAAGATGAAGACTCCCTGGCAAATCCGTGCTCAGGCTTTCAAAGGCCTTTATCAAATTTAGATGATCCTTTTGAGGCCTAAAGTTAGCCACACAAATTATCTTAAAATTATCTTCCTTTCCCTTTAATCTAATTCCGGAATTTATTTCTGAAATGGATTGCGGAATAAAATTTTTAATTTCCACCACATTTCTGCACTCCAGATGTTGTTCCGCCCATTCTTTTAATTTGGTATTCACCGAAATTATCCCGCTGAACAAACGTGAAAATATCTTTAAGACTTTATGCCCCCTTTCTTTCAAAAGCTCACTTTCCCCATAGTGATCGTGCCATACCAGCTTAAATTTCAATCCGGTGAATTTCAAGCACCCTGCAAGAAAAAAGGAGGTGCTGTGCGCGTGAACTATAGATATTTGTCTGGATTTAATAAAATTTCTCAATTTTAAGATCGCTTTTAAATCCAGGCTGCTTTTTTTGTTTAAAAAAAGATACTCCACCTCCGGCATCAGACTCTCTTTTAACATTCCTTCCATCCTGCTACAACACAAATACGATCCCTCCACCTGCCCCACCAAAGCATTGGCATAGGTCACCGCCATCTTCTCGGCTCCACCGGGTCTTAATGAATCTATTAGTTGAAGTACTCTCACTTTTTTGTTTAGGGTTTAGGGTTTAGCGTTCAGCGTTTGTCATTCATTGAGCAGTTTAAATTAGGTCAGGATTTAATCTTTTTTAAATTTTGTTCCTTTATAGTCGGTATTACTAAGGTATTTAATAAATGAACCGAGTTTAGCTATTTCTTTATCACATTTTTGATCCAGATGCTGAAACTGATCCTGGGTGATGAGTTCCTTATCTACCGCCCTATATAGCTGAGATCTTAATTCTGTACAGGAACCTCGTGCAAATCCCAGGAAATTACGAAATTCCAGATTCCCACCTCTCCCAAAGCCTTCGGCAATATTATCCATTATAGAACCGGAACTCCTGTCCATTTGGTTCAGGAGTGCATATCGCTTTCCTAATGCAGTATTTTTGAAAAGTCCCTCCAGATCGTTGCATATTTCCCTACCTAACTTCCATACCTCCAGATCCTCAAATCTATCAACTTTACCCATAACATAATTCTTCTAACATTAAACCCTCAACCTTGAATATTTTGACGCTAAACCCTAAACGTCCAACATTAAACCTTGAACGCTGAATCTTGAATATTTTAACGCTAAACCCTAAACGTCGAACGCTAAACTCAAACGTCAAACCTTCAGAACTTCTTTAACAGCATCCTCAAACCTCTCCAACGTATATTCCTGACTCCACTCCTGCGCCGCCATGGATTTACGTTTCATCTCCCCAGGATCCTCGATCAATTCAATTATTTTATCCACACTCTCGTCTATCCACTCCCGACTCTTCGGGACACTTTCCTCTTTCCTCTTTCCTTTATTTCCACTCTCCACTCTCCACTCTCCTCTATCCACTACTGGTAGCAGAATCCCACGAGAACCATCTCCCAGCATCCAGGGCACGCACGATACCGCGGTAGCAACCGGAATACACCCAAAAAACATAGCCTCAGCAACCGCTTTTGGCCAGCCTTCCGATTGAGATGCCAGGATCAAAAAATGTGAAGCTTTATAAACTTCTTTCAATTCTTCCAGCTTACAATTTCCCATAAGTCTTACAAACGGATCCAGATTTTTTGTGGCTATATATTCCTGCAACTCGTTTTTTAGCACCCCGCTTCCGTAGATCTCAAGTTTTACCGGAATGCCTTTTCCCATCAGGGCTTCGATCAGTTTAATGGCTAACAAAGGTCGTTTTCCCGGGCTCAAACTCCCCACGAAGATGAATTTAAACGGGGAAGTAAAGTCTTTGTTATGCAAGCCTTTTTCAGTTTCCGAAAAAGATGCCGTAAAAAAAGGCACAATATTTTTTGATTGCTCCGGCCAATCCCCATAGACCAACACCTTTATATTCCTGCTTAGAAAAGTATTCCCAAGTATCCACTTTTGAAGCCTGTAACTCCGGGGTTGTTTGGAATTGGGATCCCAGTTCCCCGCATATTTTACGGTTTTTGGTTTCTTCGGAAAAAGTATCTGAATAAAACAGGCGATCAAAGCTATATTCCCCGGACAACGCAAATGAATATGATCCGCCTCTTTCATAGCTCTCAAAATCCTGAAACAAATCGCGGGTAGCATTATCAGACTTCGAATTACTTCTGAAAATTTCAAAAACGAGATCGAAGGTATTTTCCTGAAATCTATTTCAGGATGCTGGTATGAAGTTTCAATTGCATTGGGAGGTGCCGGAACTTTGGGCGCTATAACAATAATTTCTTCCACCGAATTAAGCCAGACATTCATTTCCCTGATATAGGGTTCATAAGAATAATAAGATTTATTATGCTCTTTGTGAAGTATATAGGTTATAATGGCAAATTTCATCCTTGCAGTAAATTCCGGTTTCTTAAATAAATATCGATCAGCACAAATTTCCTGATTTTCTTATGGTTCAGGTTCAATCCTTTTTCTGCATCAACATGGTTAAATGCATACACCGGAACATGTAGGGATCGCAATCCCTGGTCTTTCCCAATCTTCCCGGTGCCATTTTTTTCCTATGGCAAGTTTCTTTTCTGCCGACAAAGGAATAAAATCTATTATAAAAAACCATTTTGCTTTGCTAAACAGCTGTTCCTGCACAGATTCAATTAAGTTGATCAAAGCGTTAGGCTTCCTGTAGGTACAGATAATTAATCTAAACTTCATCCTTTCCTCGTTTTAAAGATTTTATCAGGTCAATTTCCACATTCAAACTTGCAGCATTCATTATATCAATATTCGCGAAAGGCCAATGATTTAATTCTTTACGTTGAACACACTGATTTAAAATATTTCGAAAAAATTCTTCTCCTAAATGATTGTTTTTAAAATAGTTCTTTAAATTTATTTCCATATCCGGAAGTTGGTATGCTCCTGCCCAATCAATTGATTTAAAGAGCCTGTAGCGGTTTGCCGCATTTCTACTTTTCATCATTTTTTTTATCAAATAACTATCTATTTTAGAACGAATTCCCCATACAGGAAATTTGATAAAGTCAGGGAAATATTGCGGAACAAGCGGTGCCTGGCTGGTTGGGACCTTGCTGAATTTTCTCAACTCCTTTGATTCCTTAAAAAGTTTCTTCGCAAAGCGGTAATTAAGCCTTAAATTCGGGTGGATATTACTTGTATTTCTCAGAACCTGCATGGACATCGCCGGACTAAAAGCACGGTACCTGCTGCTTGAAATTTGCAATTGTTTTGCTAACCGCATTCGGGTATAAGTGTACCAGGAGAATAATTCATCATAAAGTTCTGCATAAGGCAATTTATGAGCTTCTATCCTGGAAAAAAGTCCCTCCAAATCCTCCTTCACCGCTTCCTTCAATTCTTCCGATGAAATTTTAAAATTCATTCTGTTCAGTCTTATTTCTCCATAATAGATCAAATACCGGCTAAGGATCTTAGCTTTCCAGGCTTCAAAATTTTCTGAAGTTGATTTTTCAAACTGATAATCCTTTTTTAGAAGATAATATTTGATAAAATTTGCCTGCCTGAAATTCCTTGAAGAATATTTAATGATATTTCTCCCGGGCAGGGCCTCGCACAATTCCCCCAAAAGCAATGGAACAACAGGCTGTACCTCCACATTTTCCATGATCTCAAGCCAGGAGCATATTTGAACGGCTTCTGTTTGAAGGGTAAATTTTTTTAAAACTTCATAAGAAGGAAAATAAAGATCCGGTTGATAAAAGTTCTTAAAACCCGCCTTTTTTATTTTGGCAAGCCTGGAAGCGATCTTTGTTTCATAATTTTCCTTCGCCCCAAAGGTTAAACAGTTTATTTTTTTATTTGAGGGGATTGCACCTAAAACTACCCTGCTGTCTATTCCTCCACTCAAAGCTACTTTGACTTCCTCCTGATCAATTAAACAGGTAGCTACTTCTTTTTTAAATGCTTCCCAGTACTTTTTATGCAATTGATGTTTTTGGCCTGGAGAAGATATATTCTGAAACAACGAATTATCGTATTTTGTTTCCACCTTTTTTCCGAACATATCAAATTTTAAATATTCCCCTGGCAACAGCCGCTTGCAATTTTTTAAAATGGTCCTGGTGCCTATATTTGAAAAACTCTGCCCAATTGATCTTTGCAATATCCCAACTTCATCAAATTCACAACCGGTAATAAGGGCCATTAAAATAATGCTGTTAGAAACATAAAAACCTTCTTTATTTTTTAGATAATAAACCGGGTAAAGCCCTATCAAATCATTACAAATCGAGATTTCAAGGGATTTTATATCGATAATTGTCGTAGAAAATGACCCTGTTATATGTTCCGGAAGCGGCCATCGGGCAATAATTTGTTCAACAGCTCTTTCTGTATGTAATTGGCTATTCCGGCTGTCACAATTTAAATCCCTGAGATATCCATCTGTAATACTGTAATGAGATTCGGTTTCCAATGTTTCGCTCCCTTTTTCTGAAAGTAAATTGAATGGCCCTATACTTTTGCTCCCTAAATTAAAGTGCGATTTTGTATAAATATCTTTGCTGATGGGAATATTGCTTAGAAGGAATTTCATTGAAGTGCAACGATAAGTTAATTATTTAGAAATATAAACTAATAAAATAATAATTGAGTCTTTTATTCCTTCTTTTGCATCAGCATCGTGAGATGCATACATCTAAACATATGAAGGTTTGAACTTTTAGATTTTTCCCAATCTTCTTGATGCCATTTTTTAGCAATTCCTTTTTTATTTTCTGAAGAATATGGCAATAGATTTAAAAGAAAAAACCATTTTGATTTGCCTAACATCCCTCTTCTTTCTATGATATTAAATGCTTTCTCATATTTAAAATAGGTTTGTTTTGAAAATGGCCATTCCCAGTCCTTATCACTTTGAAAAGGTCTGTATAGAGTTCGGATTAATTTTATAGGAAAGCTGGTTTGCAGAGGATCATTACTTATGATTGTTCCTCCTGAGGAAAGCTTCTCTTTTAAACGCTTAATTAATGAATTGGTATCCCTAAAATGATGCAATACTCCGTATGCATAGATAAGATCAAAATCCTTTTCCAGAAATGCTTCCGATAGAAAATCCATTGAGTAGGCTTCCGCATGATCAAAATGTTTTAATCTTTTTCTTAAGTTGGATATCCCTTTTTCACTGAGATCTATTGCGATGTATTTTTTTGAATTTTCAGCTAAATAATAGGACAACGAATTCCCAGCATAACAACCTAAATCTAATACTTTTTTGTTAGAAAGATCTCCAAACCATTCTTTATGTAGTTCGTAAATTTGGGATTCCGCCCCAATGTTTTTACGAATTTTCCTTAAAATTCCATTTCTTACTGCATACCAGGCTTTCGTAGCTTTATTTTGTTTAAAATTACTGTAGAATTCTTTCTGCCTCTCATTTACAGTCTTTTCTTTTTCAAGATTATTTTTATTTTGTTTTTTCATTGATCCCTTTTCAATCTAATTTTTATAAGGTTTAAAAAACCCCAATTTTATCCAGGCAATAAATCTTCCCAAAGCATCTTTAAATGCACCTTTCTCATTATCAAGAAAAGCATTCTTTAGCCTTATTGTCGCCAACAATAACGTTATTAAATTCCATTTGACGATAGATTGAAACTTCGGATTTGGATTTTTTATTTTCCAGACTATCCACCCGTTCTCCACAACCATTTTTCCGTATTTAAAATCATCCGGCCTTCCGCTTTCCTCGTGAAGATGGCAAACCTGTGCCCCCGTGTTAAGATAAAGTTGCCCTGTTTTTGATGCGCGAAGGCAAAAATCCATATCCTCATAAAGCCCGTAACCCTCAAAATAATCAGAAAATTTTATCTTATCAAATAATTCCTTTCGATAAGCTGAAACGCCTCCCATAAAGTATTCAACCTCATGAATTTCACCTGTAGGCGGATAAAACCCTATAGTAAATCCATGGGAAAAGGAGGGCATTATGCCGGGCAATTCTTTACTTAACAAGCCCAGTCTTTTTCTTAAAACATTTCTACTCCCAAGTTTTCTTACCCAATCCTTATAATAATAGTTTGCAAATTCAATTATTTTATTCTCTGATTTTTTTTCCCAAACATCTGCATTTATTATTGCCCCGCCTACTCCTTTAGCATCCGGATATTGAATAAAGGTAGATATCAATTTATCAAAATAGTCAGGTTTAAGAACAATATCATCATCTAAAAAACATAATATATCTGAATCATCACTTAATTTAGAAATACCGAAATTCCGTTGTTTGGTAAGACCGCGGTTCTCTGCATCAACTTGAAAGTAAGTTAGCCTCTTATAATAGTTCTCAGAAAGCATTATTTCTGTTTCTGAATCACCTGAGCCGTCTATAATAAGAATTTCATCAGGACAAAGAATTTGGTTCTGAACAGATTCAAGTAATCTTTTTAGTGATTTAGCGCGGGAATAAGTACAAATGATCAAGCTGAATTTCATAGAATTATTATATTTAAACTGAAAAGCCTATACTTGTGAAGTATCAAATAATAGCTTTTTTGCCCACTCCTCGCTCACTTTCCATCTTTTTTTCATTGATCTCATATAACCAATAGGATTTTTAATAGGTTGTTTATTATAAAATTTGATAAATAAGGAAACTTTATACCCTCTCTGCATCCATAAATTAAAATGGCTTTTTACAAGTAACATCATTGTTGGAGATGGTTTTGGAGCCGGCCCTGATTTTTCCCATGGCATTTCGGGCATTCCCCTAAAACCTCCTCTTTCGGCTTTTAAATGTGTGATTTGGATATTTGGATGATAAATAACATCTGCGCCTTTTGCTCTTAATTGTAAACCAAAATCTGTATCCTCACCAAAACCATATTCATAAATCTCAGAAAACCTGCATTGCAATGCAAATTCTGAAGAGACTATGGCAGTACCAGAGCCAAAAGCGCCCCATTGTTTAATTTTTTGGAAAACCGTTTTGCCATTCGGTTGAACACAGTTCAAATTTAAGGCATATATACCAAGACGGTTAATTTCTGAAATAGCAGTTTCCAAAATCTTAGGGGTAATTCTTATGTCATCATCAGCAAAAAAAATCCATTTTGATCTTACTTCCAATAATGCTATATTCCTTGCTAAACAAGCTCCGGTTTCATGTACAAACTTATGAATTATTTCGAAAGGCCAATCCATATTATGGATTTCAGCTAATTGCGATTTTGAATTTGGATCTGGATTTTGCTCCACTATAATAACCCTTTTCGGCTTCAAGCTTTGTTCTTTAAGATCCAATAAAACCTGTTTCAAGTATTTAGATCTATCCAAGGTTGGAATAATTATATCCAAAGTGGCATCCTTTACATTATTTGGTTTACTTGATTCAACATTGATTTTACTGAGATCGATGTTTTTATTAAAGTGTTTCTCCGAAAAAAAACAAGTTATTAAACTCCAAAAAGGAATTTTGAGATCATATTTGAAAAGACAGAATAACAGTACTAATATCCACTCCGTTTTGTAAAATTGATATACAAATTTGAATAAAACCTTGTCACCGACTAAATAATTCAGCTTTTTCGTTACAGGAATATTATTTAATAATAGGGGATCAGAATAGCAAAATAATGAATTTTGCTGTCCGATTTTTGCAATCGAATTTATCAGATATCCAAAATCATCAATTTTTCTTAGGTGCTCTTTAAAAGCGAGTGCAGCCTCTCCTGTTATTCCTCCAACATCTGTACTCATTCTCCAGGTAGGATAAGAAACTTCAGAATTAGGAAAGATAAATGGCAACTGATCTATATATCCAACCGTTTCAGGCAAAAACTGGTTTTTTACCGGATATGATGCCATAATTAAATTATGATGAAAAATGTTGCCCAGTCCCTTAATATTCAAATTATCAAAAAACTGCCTGTCAACCCAAATCATAAGATCCTCCGGATAATCCCCGGCCAGTCTCCAGAATTCCTTAACCACAATTGCAGAGTGAATTGAAAGTTCTGAGTCGTTCCTGATAATACGAACTACTTTTTTAGCATTTTCATGAACTAATATTAGCATCTGTGGAAATAAGAAAGATTAAGAATTGATAAATTTAAGTATTTGCAATTTGATCCAGTATCTTATTTACTTTTTTTCCCGGATGTAAATATTCTGAATAATAATGGGCATTATTATTTTGGACCTTTTTACGGAAATTTGAATCCTCCATAAGCCTTTTGGTCAATTCCAAACATTCCCGGGCATTCGTATACGTAAAATAATTTTCACCTTCCTCAAAATTTCCGGGCAGTTTAAATTTTTCAATTGAAGTTGTTACAATTGCAATGCTATTTGCAACATATTCACCCATTTTGGCGCCTATACTGTCTTCCAGTCCCTGATTTACAATTCCTATTGAAGCTTTTTTTAATTCCCTGAGATACTCCTTCCTGTGATACTCACCCTCCGGCAGCAACAAATCCGAACAGATTTTTTCTGAATAATCATCCTTCATAATTCCGCCCGTAAAACTTGAGTGAAATTCCTCTTTTAGTAGGCGGTTGATCTCAATTCGTTGATCATTCAGCAGGATTCTTTCTTCTTTTTTCCATTGGGTATCGTTGTTCGCCGGATTCCAAAGACGCGCCCTAAAGATTACCTGCTGAGCAATTGCCGGTTTTGACTCCATTTGGGACAACTCATTTACTGCAATACAATCCTTTACATTTAGCATCCCAGAAAAAGAACTCCAGTATTTTAAGGAATATTTCAGGAGTGCAGAATCCTTTAAAAAAAGATATTTCAGATTTTGGTTTCTAAAATATACCGGATAATATAGACCATACGGAATGAGCTTTTTCATATTTTCAAAATCAGATTTCAGCAACATTCTTTTTACATAAAAATCACTTTGCTCATATATAGTTTCGTAAATCCTACTGTTATCTGAAAGATCAAAAAAAACGTTCAAACCATTAAATTCAATCCTAAAAATATCGATGGGATATTTTCCAAGCTCGAGATTATAACTCAGGACTATCTTCTTCTCCTTACTCAGAAATTCAAGTCCAGAAAGTAGCTGACTGAAATGATGAAGCGTAGAATTAAAATGAACCGTAACTCTATCCATTTTCAAAATTTTAATAGATTTTTACTCTTTGTGAAATCTAAGGTTTATATTTCTTTTTCATTGAACAAATATACTTTGATATTAGCTTTAAAAAATGATCCTATAATTATTCTTCTCGAAAAAATCTATTGCGTTCCAAATCTATCTAGAAGGGCATATACAGCGATAACCAACTGAAATTCAAACTCGGGATGTTCTTTGGAAAAGTTTCGCTTCCAAAATTAATGACTTGTTAATCGATTTTCTAACAAAAGGTTAACTTTTGAAAGGAAAAAATATATAGTCATTTTTAAAAATAAGATTCTTAACTTTGGTTAGGATTTAAATTAAATGTTTGGATACCCAAGTAAAATTGTATTATTCACCGTTTTAATTCAATCTTTTTATTGGATACACTAACCCTAATAACCCTTGTAAAATTAAATGAAAGATCTAATAATATTGCTCACAGGCACTATTACCCCAAATAGCTTTTCAAATCTATCAATCAAAGATCCAGGAATACGACGAAGACAGTATCGTGAGGCAATATTGTTTTATTTAAAAAAAACTAAATTTAAAATCGTTTTCGTTGAAAATTCTGGTGACCAATTAAAAAACTTTCCGTTGCAACCAGGTAGAATTGAATATCTCACTTTTGAATCTGCTCCCATCAAACCCGACCGTGGTAAAGCTTATAAAGAAATGGAAATTATTGATTTCGCTTTACAAAACTCAAATTTTCTTAAAGAAGCAAAATCGGCAGTAAAAATAACTGGAAGATTAAAAGTGCTAAATATTAAAATGCTATCAAGAAAATTTCTTAAACTCAACAAGATTAAATCTAATTTAGTCTATGTTTATTCATTTAAATTAAAAAACATGGATTCCAGATGCTTTTTTTTTACATTAGATTTTTGGCCATATTTAAAATATGAAGGTAGAAATATCAATCAAAGATACAACTTCGAATTATCTTTATGGGATGCTACTTATAACTATCAGAAATTGGAAGGAAAAAATTTTATACCATTTGATGCACCTCTACGTATTAAAGGCTTGAGCGGAGCCTTTGGGCATAAATATAAGCATAACTTATTAATACACTATGCTCGTTTCATTCGCTATTTAGTAATAGATCGATGGTGGAATGAAAGATATTATATATTCAAAAAGTAGTATGTTAAAAACAATCATCTTGATAATTCATTGTACGAAAATACATTAAGAAAATGGAAATCATTAGATAAGCCTGATTTAGAAAATCTTGAAAGTAAAAAATTGATTAAACTAAAAAAAAGGTAATTTGCATTCAGGATTGGTTTTTCTAAAATATATTGTATATGGCAAATAATTCTTCCATACAAACTAATAAACTTTTAGAATAATAAATTTACACATATGAGAAGAAAACTTCAAAAGTTTTTATCCAAAATTAAACCAATCAAATATTTTGCTAAGGGGAGGAATATATTAAACGATCCACATTTTTTAGAGGTACAGAAAAAGTGTTATCAAGAAATTTATAAGAAGCCATCGAGAACTCAAATTATTAATTATTTATTATCACTAAATCAGAAAACTAAATTTTACTTGGAAATAGGTGTTCGAAATCCTTCTGATAATTTTAATCATATTAACGCAACCAATAAGTACAGCGTTGACCCTGGCGTGAAGTATGACCAAAACCCGGCAGATTTCAAAATGACAAGCGATGCCTTTTTCAGGAAACTTTCTAATTCTGAAATTTTAAATAATGATATAAAATTTGATGTTATATTTATAGATGGATTACACCTTGCAGACCAAGTGGATAAAGATATTTTGAATTCATTAAAGTATATTAAGGACGACGGTTTTATAGTTCTTCATGATTGTAATCCACCTACCGAATGGCATGCAAGAGAATGTTATAGGTATTGGTATACTCCGGCACAGGGTTATTGGAATGGAACTACATGGAAGGCTTTTCTAAAATGGCGTAGTAGCCCTCTAATAAATTCATGTTGCATTGATTCTGATTGGGGAGTTGGTATATTATCCAAAAAACATAAAATAGGGGAACACATTGAACCTATAAATTCTTTTTTTGAATTTAACAACTTAGATAAAAACAGAAAAGAAAGTTTAAATCTTGTTGATTTTGAGACTTTTAAAAAAAAATTCACATCCCCATATTTTCCAAAAGAATTGTAATTACCATTTTACTGTGTAGAAACACGCGTTAATATAAAACGCGGCAAAGCGGATTGAGGTATCTCATAGTAAGATGAGAGTTACTTTAAACAACATACTGCTTAATAACGTGAGATTTTTTTGTACTATATAATACTCCCCAAATATAGGACAGGAAAAAGTTGAATTTCTCATATAATATCTACCCAACTCAAAAAGTCCCATTGTTTTACGTCCCGGGTCAGTTTCCTGCCAATCACATCCTCAAACCTCGAAGCCTCCATCCCAAAACCTTTAGGTTTTTTCGCCTCCATATCATCAAACCTCAACACGTGCCCGGCTTTCAAATCCTTATTCACAGCCAAAGACTTTTCAAAAATATTCTTTAAATCGGTAAATTTGGAATTATCGCTTTTATCTAAAGGAAGTTGCAAAGCAGATGTTATATTCCTCACAGCTTTAACTAATTCAGCAATTTCCTGCATTTCCAAAGAGGAACTTGCATCGGGACCTAAACTGTTCCGACTAAAAACAGCATGAAATTCCAGGATCTCAGCGCCCAGCGCGGCAGCGGCAACACAGGTTTCTATTTTAGCAGAATGATCTGAATATCCTACCGGAACTCCATAACGTTCCTTTAATTCCCCGATCACGTTCAACCCGTAATTTTCAGGGTGGGTGGGATAAGCCGTGGTGCATTGCAAGATTGAAATTTCCACCTTTCTTTTTTTTAAAAAGGCCACAGTGTGGCCCAGTTCTTCAAATGAACTCATTCCCGAAGACAGGATCACCGGTTTTCCGGTGCGGGCAATTTTCTCCAGCAACAAAAAATTATTCACTTCCCCAGAACCAATTTTGTAAGACTTCACTCCTACTTCTTCCAAAAGATCTACCGCGGCGTTGCTGAACGGCGAAGCCAAAAATCCCACTCCCACCTCATCACAGTGCTTTTTTAACTCCTTCCATTGTTGCAAAGTAAATTCCATCCGCTTCCAGTAATCAAAACGGGTTTTATCCTGCGATGCCAATTTTACTCGAAACGGTTCGTGAATACTGCTCTCCGCCTCGGCGATATGCACCTGGAACTTCACCGCATCTACCCCGGTTTTTGTGAGGGCATCAATGTATGAGTGAGCCAATTCAATACTTCCCTCATGTGCTTGTCCTATTTCAGCAATTATAAACATATATTTTAATTTTACTCTTTACTCCCCTTTCGGAGCCTGTCCCGAATTTATTTCGGGAGGCTGGGGGCTTAACGAGCCAACAAATACTTCAATTTAGTAGAAACCCTCTCCCACAACCACCATAATTTCTGAAAAGCAGTTGGGTTTATGAAGATGATTTTTAAACCTCCCTGCCAATTCGCCGCTGGGAATGGGCTAAAACTTTTGTTTTTCTCTCTACTTATGCAATGCACATATTTATGTTTCGGGAATAATTCTTGTAGCGAATCCTGTTGCGGTATCCGATCTCCCTCTATGGCTAGTATGCCATTTTCGGAAATCAAATCCTTTACCGCCTTAAGGTTGTGATCCTTCCCATCAATAATAATGAGGTCAAATTTTTTATTGGCAGATATTTCGGTTAAATCTGAATATATTCTCAATTGGCTATAATCTTCCTTTAAATTTTCAGGTAAAGCATTTAAACAAAAATCGTTGGCTTCGGTCCCGGAATAGTCAATATCAGGTATATTTCGGTTTACTGCCAATAGTATCCCGGATATGCTCCCTATTCCCAATCCAACCTCAAGAATTCTTTTTACCCGGAATTTTTTCACCAACCCAATTATTTTCTCAATTGCGTATTCACTCGCAATATGCTGGCTCCCTTCTGCTTTACAAAATGATTGGTATAAATTAGAATGCTGTTCGTTTCTTCTCATTCAAACACTGGTTTCAGATTTCTTTTTTCTTTTTTCTGTTTCCTTACGTTACTTCGTCACTTCATCACAGAATCACTTTTTCATTAAAGCTTGATACAAAAGATGATCGATTTTAAATCCTCCGAAATTTCAAAGGAATAATTAGCATCCCGATACCTAAAAAGTATTTCCTTAAGCACCATATCATTTACTTCCTTTAACGAGCAATAGGGCTGTGTCTGTTTTCCGAGTAACTTTCTAAGCTTATGTTTTAAAGTATGAAAATATGGATCTTCAACAAATTCGACCTTGATTATTTCTCCAGTATATGAAGGCAATTCTTCCCCTAAAAAATGTTCTACATGAGATAGAATATTATAGATCTTAACTATTTTTGTTGGCTTAAGTAAAAGATCACTTTCCTCTTTATCAATAACCTTTCCCATCTCAGCCTGCCGCCTTGGTTTTATTATTCCTTTTTCCCTGTTACGTAAAAAATGTCGCTGATTGATTCGCATAATATTTTTTACTCTGGGATTCCCGGTAATAATTTTGTCTTCTGAACCCGCAAAGCTTTGATGCCAATTATGTTTAAAATAAGCGGCTGCATTGGCCTCTCTTTTATAACCTGCATTTTCCATCCTGGCAAAAATATCTTCATCTTCCGAACCATAAAAATGGAAAAACTCATCCAATCCATTCACTTCCAAAAAAGCTTTTTTAGGTGCCAGGATCATCCCGTTCACCTCACCAAATCTGCTGGGGTTTAAATCCTCAAAATTATAGTTTTTAGTCAATTTTTCTGTTTCTGCCCTTTCCAAATAACCCAGGTTAAAAAGAAAGAACTTATCCTCAACTGTGAGTTTATTAAAAAGTGTGACTGTCTCAGGATGAAAAATAAGATCCACATCTGCTATAAAGATATATGGCGATTGGGTTTTCGAAATTCCATAATTAAGTGCTTTGCTTTTGTTCCAGAGCAATTGTGAGACCGGAAGAAAATAAGGAGTAACAAATTCATAGCTATTGCAAAGTTGTTTTAAATTATCAACTGAAGGTTCTATACTGCCATAGTCCACAAAAACAACCCCGAAGTTAGCTTTTGTTTGGTTTTTAAGGGAATCAAAGGAAGCTTTAATCCTTTTTAAATCCCTGTTTCGGTTTGCATAAACTATAGTTACAAATTCCTTCATATTGATCTAATTTCCAATCTCCTTATTTTTTATTTCTTCCTCTACTCGCTTATATTGCATTAAAACTTTCTGCCTGATAAAATTTCGTTCAAATTTTGGTTTTAGATACTGCAAATTATATGCAACAGCATTTTTAAGCCTAACCTCATCTGATAGTGCAATTTTGATTAAATCCCTAATTTCATCAACATCTTCGGGATTTTCAATCAAAAGTCCATTCTTCCCATCTTCAATGAGTTCCGCAGATGCACCTCCCGGATTGGACTGAACAGGAAATGCACCCATTATAATTGCTTCCAGTAATGTATTTGGCATCCCATCTGAAAGGCTGTTTCCAATGTAGATTAGTGATTCCCCCATTAATTTGAGTACCTCAAGTTCGCTAATCTTTCTAAGGACAACTAAGTTGTTCCAGTTTTCCATTTCAGAATTTTCAACAAATTCGGCCACTTCCATATCTGCCCCAAAAACAACTATTTTATAATTCTTCAACTCAGTTTTTAATCTTAAGATTGCCTCCAAAACAGGAATACATCTCCCATGTTTCCCCTGATAACCCTTTATTAAAAGTGCATTTCGTTCTTCGAAAGACTTTAATAAAGGATCAGATATCTTAAAATTGAATCCACCCCTACCCGGAAATACTCCCAAAAATTTTCCTTTAAATCCGTGTTCACGAGCAAGTAAAAAATCCCTGTGGCAATCTGAAAACATAAAATCCAGATCTGGAAAAACCAGGTTCATATCTTTTAAATGTTTGGGTTGATTTCGGTAATAATACAAATCGCTTCCCCAGGAAGAATAGATCCATTTTATTTCCGGGTGATTTTTCATTACCTCAAAAATAGGAGCAGTGGCCAGATACATCACAAAAGAATGTACTACATCGGGCTTAATTTCCTGAATTTTCTTCTCTAAAACAGCTTTTAGATCCCTTTCATTTAATCGATTGATCAACCGGTTTAGGACAGGAGAATTCTTTTTTACAAAATACCTACCCGGATAATCCCATTTATATCGCCATCCGATTATTTGATCCACAAAATCTAATTGTTCCACCCGGGTATTGGAATCAAAAACATCCAGCCAATATAGTTCATGTCCTGAATCTTTTAACTGCTCCGCCCAGTTAAAGAAATGTGGTGCAAATATGGAGACCATTAAGATTTTCATAATGGAATTTGCGTTTTATCCATGATTTCCTTTAAGTGAGGAACTGATACGTAGTTGATTAAATCCGGCCTGTTCAATCTAAAATCCTCAGGAGATTTTTGCCACTGAAGATATAAATTTTCAATGGATCTAGTGATCCCATCAAGATCATCTATTTCTGCCCAAAACTTATAATTTTCACCTAATAATCTCCTCGCTTCACTTTTTGGCGGGCCTAATAAAAGTATCGGTTTATCGGCTTGCACACAATGAGGGAATTTGCCCGGTAAAAATGGACTGATATCTGCTTTGGCCTCCAGGATAATATTCACGGCAGTTTTCTGTTGCATTTTAAAAACCTGTTCAAAAGAGACATACTCCTCGCTTACATATATATTTTCAATATTTTTGAGTTCTCCATTTAACAACCGCTTGTTATTTCCACCTAAAAATATGAGTTTTGAATATGGTTTTGCTTCTGGGAACTTAATCAGGAAGTTGGAAAAGGCTTTTACCAAAGCTTTCGGATTTCTGGCACCCAATAAATTTCCGGCGTGCAATAAATTAAAGCCTTTGGGATCAAAATATTTCGGAAACTCAATTCCTTCTGTAGAGATTTCAATCATTTGATGAGGAATTACAAATCCGGTTTTTAAAAAATTCGGATAAAAATTCCCCATCCATTCCTGCAGCAGTTTACTGGGAAAGGCACTAAAAGTAGCCTTTTTAGAAATTTCCCGTATAAAGTTCTCTTTTTTGACAGATCCGGGCTCGGTCCAGGTAAATGGCTTGGGGTAATGATGCATAGGATAGGGATCGTGCATATAAGCTATCCATTTTTTTTGCAATTCAGGCAGCTTCAATAAGGCATGATGCGGTCTGAAACTTCCACCTTTACTAAGGGTCAATACCAGATCTGGGTTAAAACCCTCAATTTTTCGCAAGGCTGCAACTATGCTGTTTCGGTCATTAAAAAGGGTAAAAGAAAAACCAAACATATTCTGAAGTGGTTTATGCACATCCAACTTTAAATGATCACGTGAAGTACGTTCTAACCTGCTAAGAAAAAATAACAGACTTCGCCTGTTTTCTTTGATAGCTACGCAAACAATTCCCGGTAGCTTAATCTCTTTCCGGGTGTAATGATAAACCAACACTTCAAATCCTGCTTTGTGTAAATTTTGGATCAGCGCAACATTTGCCTTGGAACCACTGCTGTCTTCCACGTCAATAGATTCAACAACAATTAAGATCTTTTTTAGGGTTTGCAGGTTCAAGGATTTTCTGTTTGGGTAAAGATAGAAATTAGTTTCAATTGTATAAATAAAAGACAATGAATCGCCCTTCGACAACCCTTCGACAAGCTCAGGGTGACAAGTAGTAACCATGTCAGTCTGAGCCTGGCGAAGACTAGCCTGAAGAAGTCACTCCTTGATAAGCTCAGAGTAACAAAGTCTAACCATGTCAGTCTGAGCCTGTCGAAGACTCCCCTGAAGAAGTCACTCTTTGATAAGCTCAGGGTAACAAAGTCTAACCATGTCAGTCTGAGTCTGTCGAAGACTAGCCTGTCAAGGACTAGCCCTTGGAAGACCCATATTGTGTGTAATTTTTAGAGTACTCCACAAGTTTCTCCCAATTCTTCTCTATCAAGGCTATCTTTTTCCTTCTGCTCCATCCTTTCAATTGTTTTTCAAGCTGAATTGCCTGTGTAGGATCTGTAAACTGTTCAAACCATTTTAAAACAACCGGCCTTCTTTTAAACGTATAAGCGTCCGAATGCAGCCCTGCATTATGTTCATATAATCTTTTATTAAGACTTGAAGTAAAACCTATGTAAAAAGATTGATCAGAACATTCTACTATATAAACATAGTATATTTTCATATACTAAAATAGGGATAAATTTCCATTAATCATCCTTCGACACCCCTTCGACAAGCTCAGGGTGACACTTCCCCTGCTCTGGGTGACATCCAACAGCCATGTCAGTCTGAGCCTGTCGAAGACTCCCTGTCGATGACCCCCTGTCTAAGACCCGCTATTGAAGACCCGCTATTGAAGACTAACCAATATTCGAGGTCAAAAACTCAACAATTTTAAAAGCCGCTTTCCCATCCCCATAAGGATTTGCTGTGTTCTTAAAATCCGGAGGATGGTTTAAAAGCCGAATTGCCTCTTCTACTATTTTATCTTTATCTGTTCCCACCAAAAAAGAAAAACCTGCTTCCACCCCTTCCATTCTTTCAGACACTTCCCTTGTTACCAAAACCGGTTTTTTAAAAGTTGGCGCCTCTTCCTGAATCCCACCGGAATCTGAAATTATGATGTTGCACTCTTGCATCAACCAAAGCATGGTGGGATAAGCCACCGGTGCAATAAGGTGAATATTCTTTTTGTGATTGAGCAATTCCTGTACAGGCCCGGTTACGTTGGGATTTAAATGAACGGGATAGATCAATTCTACGTCCTCCATTTCTGAAAGTTCCAACAACGCTTCGCATATATGGATGAGTCCTTCCCCAAAATTCTCCCTGCGGTGACCTGTGACAAGGATCATTTTTTTATTCGGGTTAAATAAGGCTTTTATTTTCTGAATTTCTTCACTCAACGGCTGTGATTCCATTTTCTTAATTGCCCACTCTAACGCATCCACCACCGTATTTCCAGTTATACTAATATCTTTATTTGAGATTTGTTCTTTTAATAAATTGGAATTAGCTTTCGCTGTAGGCGCAAAATGGAAATCGGCGATCCTGGCCGTAAGTTGCCGGTTTACTTCCTCTGGAAAAGGAGCTGCCTTGTTATAGGTTCGTAAACCTGCTTCCACGTGCCCAACTTTTATCCGGCGGTGGAATGCTGCAAGGGAAACCATGGCCGCGCTGGTGGTATCTCCCTGAACCAAAACTATGTCAGTCTGAGCTTGTCGAAGACTAGCCTGTCGAAGACCCGCTGCATCAAACACAGTATCCATAGAAAGCAGAATTTTTGCACTAAGTTCATTTAATGACTGGTTTGGCTGCATTAGATCCAAGTCATGATCTGGTACTATTTCAAAGAAATCCAATACCTGATCCAGCATTTCCCGGTGCTGCGCGGTGACACAAACTTTAAAGTCAAGTTTATGCTTTTTGAGCTCATGAATTACGGGAGCCATTTTGATAGCTTCGGGGCGGGTGCCAAAACAGACAAGTATTTTCAAGATTTCTTTAGTTTAGCTTTAAGATTAAAAAATGGTTTTAAAAAAGGATAAATTCTAAAACCCCATAGATACTTTAGCTTTTTAAAAGCACCTGCATTTGAATGCTTAAGCACGGCTTCTATTACCGAAATTTCTTTTAAGAAAAATCCTGTTCTTATAAAATACTGCACCACATTTGGGGATAATAATCCCTTTTTGGACAAATTATTTATTACCAATTTAATCGCCATCAAATTGGAAGCCCTTCTTACCGGATCAAAATTATAGAATTCCCCTGTATTGGAGTTGGGATGTTTCCTGTTGTAATAAAGCACTTTATCTATTGAAATCCCTTTAATACCAGTGGATAATATTCTGGTATAACATTCCCACTCTTCCGCGTATAATAATTCTTCTTTAAATCTATGACTTTCAAAACATTCCCTTTTCCATAGTACCGTGCAGGAAGCAAAAGGTAAATTCCCGATTACTATATTTTCAAGCTCATTGATATTGACAGATTTTTGGGTAAAATCAATGTTTTGGGTTGTAAAATCAGGCTTCAATTCCCCTTGAAACGGTCTTTTATCGTATCTACAAAAATATAAATCCTTATCAGATAAATATTCAGCGCAAATTTTAAGATTATCGGGATGTACAATATCATCATCATCAAAGAAAATAATATAATCTCCTTTAGCTGTTTCCAATCCCTGGTTACGGCAGCCGGGAAGTCCCTTTTTATGATCCTTGCTTCGTTCGTAATAGTTGAACCGGGAATCTTTCAGCAAATATGGCCGGAGGATTTCTTTGGTGTTATCTGTGCTGCCATCGTCGATTATTAAGCATTCCCAGTTTTTAAAGGATTGATTTAAAATTGAATCTAAAGTTTCTTCTATTAAATGAGCCCTGTTAAAGGTGGCAATTATAATTGATATCTTTATTTTTTTCTTGGATAAAACCATTAAAATTTATTTCTCTATAATTTTTCTCCTGAATTTTCTATAATAACCATACAAAAAAGATTTTGTATTAAAAAAATAATTTCTAAGCACTATAATCGTTGGATTCTTTATGTTAGCCTGACCTTTATTAATGATTTTTTTTATACGCTCAGTATGAAACTTATCCTTATTATATTGGCGTGCATACCATGTATGATTTAACAACTCTTTCCCTTGATGATCAAGCATAAGCGTTGTTGCAAAATCATCTGGATAAGGATTCGATGCTTTAAGGAATTTAGTTTTTTTTCCATTCCTCAAAAGCCAAAGAAAAAAACAATAATAGGGTTCCATTAATGAATTAATTTCATATTCATAAAATGGCACTCCTTCCATTTTTTGTGAAAATTCATTTTTAATTATATACTGATTGCTCAACATTTCTTTCCTATTATAAATATCATAAATCTCTTTAATATTTAATATTCCAAAAAAAGTGTTGATCACATAAGGATGCTTAGTCCATTTCTCCAATCTGTTGGCCTCACTCATTCCACAAACGGTATAATTATTTTTGTCTAAATAATTTATAAGATCAAAAACTCTATCAGGATGAGTAAAAACAACATCCTCATCTGCCATAATCAGCCAATCAAGATCATGTTTTTTTAACTTTTCCATAAAAAAGACCATACTTTTAATTCCATAAAGCCCTTTGGTGCCATCTATGGCAAAAATTTTGATTCCGCTTGGAAAAAACTGTTTTGTTTTTTCATATAAATCCCAGTTACAAACTGTGGTTATAATGCCTATTTTTTTCTTTTTTATTTCCATCAAAATCAAATTAAATTCAAAATATTTTTATTACTCATTCTGGAATTTAATTATTTATTAATAAACCCGAAGGATCGTTATTTTTTTTTTACATATAAAAACTATATTATGATAAAATGCACGAAAACTATATTTTCATCATAAAAAGGATTCTAAATCCTTAAGGAGAAACTCATTAGATTTAAACCATTTACTAACTTTAAAAAACATTATCGCTTTTGCAGGAGCATACAAATATTCTCAATAACTCCATCCCTTTTCCAATTGGAAGATTGTATATCCACTACCCCATAAATCTCCTCTCTTCCTCTAATAAAGGAAATAAAAATTTAAAGTATTTTATAATATAGGAATTTTTTTCACTGCCAAAATTAATTATTAAGCATTTCCAATTATTTTAAAACTGACCTTTAATCGAATCTAAAGTTTCCACCATTAAATGAGCCCTGTTATAGGTTGCCATTATAATTGAAACTTGCGGAGTAATTGCCGACATTCTATTACTTTATCAATGTTTTAATAAACCTTAATGGTCTTAAAAAGGCTTTTCCCAATTTAAAGTCAATACGCTTTGTATTCTTGATTTTCTCTAATTCTTCGGTCTTCACCCTTTCAATTAAATTAGACACCAGGGCTTCAAAATTATTTTTGTACAATTCGGAATGCTTGAAAATGATGTGTTTAAACTTATCCAGTTTAAAATCTTTTATTTTTGCTGTAGTTGAATTTTCCCGAACCTGGTAATTAAACAATACCTCCGGAAGTACATAGGCAACTCCCCCGGTTTTTAATATGTTTAAATAGAACTCCCAATCTTCAAAACCTAAAATAGGCAACTTTTCTTCATAACCTCCGCAATCTTCCCAATTCTCTTTTTTGAACATTGAACTACCCAAAGCGGAATTAGAAAAGAGAAAATTCTGTAAATCACCCCCAAGAGGTGTAAAAATATCTATTTCTCCTTCCTTATTAAACCTTCGGGCTTTGCAGGTAACAATTTTCACTTCTTTATTTTCCAGAAATATTTGAACTGCTTTCCCGCAGAATTCCTTCTCAAAATAATCGTCAGAATCCAGGTTTAAAATATACTCTCCAGTGGCTTTTTTAATTGCATTATTTCTTGCGATGCTTTGGCCTTTATTATCCTGAGTGATTATGATGTCAATAAATTTCTGAACAGACTGAATAACTTCAACAGTTAGTTGATTAGAGCCATCATCCACAACGATTATCTCTTTATTAGAAAAAGTTTGACTATAGGCCGATTGAACTGCCTTCGCAATATTTAGGTCATTATAACAGGCAATAACAATAGAAACCTTGGGAGCTATGTTGGAAACGTGCATTAATTATAAATTTAGGATAAAGGTTTTGAAATTCCTTTTAAGCTGAGATGTTCGGCTTGAATGTAAATTTTTGAAAATTTATATTTCTCAATATTTGTGACGACCTGCAAAGGAGTTAAATTCATTCTGTAATAGTTAATACAATTTAACCTTAATTTTAATACTTCTTTTTCAGTTAGTAAAAAACTGTTTAAAATTAATTCATTTAACTCATCCAAGTCGTTATAGATAAGAGCATTTACCCCTTGTTCTAAATTTGGGACAAGTAATTTTGCATAACAACTATGCAATATGGGAATGCAACCAGCTGACATAGCTTCAATTATATTATGACATTGAGGAACAATAATTCCAGGCAAGGCCAGAAAAAAGTCAAACTTTGACAATATAGTTTTTAATTTCTCAAGTTCTATTGAAAATTCCTTTGAAGTATCTATAATTATAACTTTATTGTCAATTTCAGCTTCAATAAAATCTTCAAGAAACTTTAAAGAACATATTGCCTTATAATATTTTTGCTTTTTTAAAAAGCCGGAAATTGTTACTCTACTGGGGATTTTAAAGTTACCTGTTTTCTCTATTCTATTGTAAAGGTTTTTATCTAGATTCCCAGCCATAAAAAAGCTTCGTTTTCGCTTTTTTATGGCTGGAATTTCAATTTTCCAATTCAATCGATGATATACCAGAGGAAATTCACTAATTGGAATGTGGTACTCAAAAACCTCAAAATGATTATGCACAAAGGATAAAAAGTAATCATTACTTAATTGATTTTTCTCAATGTAAATCACTTTTTCATTGGCAGGTGGGTTACCAAACTTCACAAAATTATCGTCTAATATCCAGGAAGAAAATCTAAACTCTCCTTCCTTTATGCACAAATAATCTATCAATTCTCTATTTTTTGGAAGAAAAACTGTATAGCCCTGAAGATCAAAAAATTTAAGAAAAGAATATAAATATCGGTTCCAGGCTATCCCGGTAACATCAACATAAATAATTTTATCCCCAGGTTTTATTTTCTTGGTATTTCTTATAACCCAGTAATAGTTATAGGTTGATTTAATATTTTTTTTGATACGTCGTCTGAGTGTGTACAATAACATAATTAATCCCTGGAATATTTTAAAAGAAAATAACCTTTACTTATCATCCAAACAGAATAAATGCTCATTAAAAATGAGATTGCTTTAGTGAGGGAATAATAGGTTTTGATGTAAGGTAAGGATTCATATAATTTATAGGGTCTATTTCGTGTTTTTGCAAGATTATATGAATTTAACATATACCCCTTTAAAAACCACCTTTTTAAATTCTTTTCATTGGATCCTTTAATATCAATAAACGTAAGATATTTGATTTTACTTACCTTATAAAAACCGGCAATCTTATCATATTTTTCAGGATTGCTTAAAGTCTCATTATGGAGCCTTCTATGAGTTAGGATTTTATTTACAAAAACCCCTTTCTCATTACCAATTAAAAAACGTGTAAAAAAATTATATTCATCCCCGTCAGTAAGGATCCCGGTATTGAACTTTATTTTGTTCAGGCTTGCTTTTCTTCCTAAAAAATCATCGGTTATCCAACCTATTTGCTGCTTTGCAAAAGCTTCTGCTGTAATTTTAATTTTCTCTCGATTAAATTGATAAGGTTTTCCAGATGTTTTCCCTGTTTCATCCTCAAAATTCTCGGTATCCCCTACTACAAAATCAACTTTATTTAATAATAATGCTTCTAGCAATATTTCAAGATGCTCTGGAACCATAATATCATCACTGTCAAACCACTTCACAAAGTCTCCAGTCGCCAAGCCAAAACCATAATTCCTACAGGAATTTGCGCCTTTTGGCAAAGTAGAAGGTCGCATGGTGTAACCGAAACGTCTGTCATTTTTTAAATAACCTGAAATAACATCCTTAGTATTATCTGTGGACCTGTCATCAATTATAATACATTCCCAATTTTGGTGAGTTTGATTAATAATACTATTCAAAGTTTCCTCCAGATAATGAGCCCGGTTATAGGTTGGAATTATAATGGAAATTAGATTTTTGCTCATCGAAGCCTATGTAATTTTCTTTTAAAAACATGGCCTTTTCCTGTGAGGAAAAAGCTTAAATGAAAAGTAATATACCAAAATAAGGATGTCAGTTTAATATCTTTTAAGTATTGTAAACAAACGTATAAAATATTTATTAAAGGCCTCTTGAAATGTATAGTGTAATCAACAGTTCTTTCAAATAAAAACTTGACCGATTCTTTTGGCGCTATTGGTTTCAATTCCAACCAGGTAACAAAGAAAAAATCTTGAAGCTGCCTATAATATCTGTCTTCATCATTTTTAAGACGTGATTGAATAGAACTATCATGTAGCCTAACTTTTGTTAAGTAATCATCGATTATAAACACATTTTGTGAATAACAGGTTAGCTTGCAAAAATAATTTCTTTCCTGAAATGATTGAAGTTGTTCATTAAAACGAACCTTAGCTACCAATTCTCGTTTTCCTAAAAAATCATAAGTCAACCAATTTATGTTTTGCTGAACATAATTTAAATTGGTTATTCTGAAATTAGAAAAGTTATAATAATGTTCATACCTGCTAATACTCTTTTTGGATTGTAAATCCTTAAAACTATGAGATTTTGCTATTACATACTCTACATTTTTATCAAATAGAGCTTTTACTTTAATCTCTAAAGTATCTTCACGCATAATGTCATCACTATCAAACCACTGTATAAGTTGCCCTTTGCTCTTTTTAAATCCAAAATTTCTACAGGAATTCGCCCCTTTTTTTAAATTAGCAGGGCGTTCGAGAAAATGTATTCTAACATCTTTACTACAATAATCAAGCATTAGCTCCTTTGTTCCATCTAAGGACCCATCATCTACCACAATACATTCCCAATTTGGATAGGTTTGCATTATAATAGAATCCAATGTTTCACCCAGAAAATGAACACGGTTATAGGTAGGAATAATGATGGAGACAAGTCGTTGCAATTGGTAGATAGTATTAGGCTTGTAAGATAAGAAAGAAATTTTAACGAAGTAACAGAGTGACTAAGTAACGATATGATGTCTTGCTCCTTCCGTCTTCGGGAAAAGTCAAAACAAAATCCCTTAAACCATAAAAACATTATTGAAATAGATAAACAATGCTAAAGGAAAAGTAATCAAGTTTGTTTGCATACGGGCTTAATTAGCTCCTTTTAAATATGGTTCGTTTTTTATTAGAAAAAATAATTTGGTGATTTTGTTTAGACAGATTTTTTAATTTTAAGCATGGGTCTTAACTGCTTTGTCAATTAATTCATCTAACAAATTGATATGCCTGTCCATATTAAAGTTTTCTTTAATGTTTGTTTTCCCTTTTGCTCCCATTTTTTTTGCCATTTCCTTATTTCCTAAAAACATGATCATATTTTTTGCCATTCCGTCTACATCATGCTCTTCCACCAATAAACCGGTTTCACCATGTATTATAACATCAGTAATTCCCGCATGATTGGTTGAAATAACTGGCAATCCAGCAGCGCTTGCTTCCAATATTCCTAACGGTGTGCCTTCAGCATCACCATCATCAGCTGTAATGGAATGCTGAACCATTGCCAATGACTCACCTAAATATTCTATATATTTTTCAGGACTTATTACTCCCGGAAATTCAACATTTTCATTAATTCCGGAATACTTTACTAAATTTCTACAAGTATTTAACAACTCTCCTTCTCCAGCCATAATTAGTTTTGCTCCCGGATATTTGTCTAGAACTTTAATAAAGGAAAGAATAAGATAATATTGTGCTTTTTTATCTGTGAAGCGCCCTATTGATATAAATTGAAGCTTATTAAAATTAGGTTTTATTTCAAGAAAATTTTCATTAGGACCATACACATTATATATCAATTTACTTTCTGGACAACCCATTATTAAAAGATCCTGGTACATTTTCTTGGATACTACAATAATAAATTTTGCCGTTTCAAAAACTCTTTTGTAATTATCATTCTCCTTAATAACACTCTTTCTAGAGGCATCAAAACCATGAAAATGAACAATTAACGGAAGATTTAGTTTTTGGCATACGGATAAAATCCTTTCGCCTGTACCTCCATATTCTGCAAAAACAAGGTCAATCTTATTTTTTTTAAAAGAGGTAATAAGAGCCTGCTCTGCAAGAGAAAATTTGCTTAAGCGGTAATGCCCTTTAATAATATCTAGGATCCTCCTTTTACGCGAATTAATTACCAGCCCACCTTCCAGTTTGTCTGGTAACTCCCCTCCATAATAATAATAAACCATACCCTTTAGAAATTCTTTATGCGCACGGATAAAGGTCTCTGAATAGGCGTTTTGATTGGGAGATAATAAGGCAATATTTGAAAATGTTTTACTCATTTATTTTAAATAGCAAGAATCTTTTAAGATAAGAAAAACAGGAAGAATAAGGCATCTTAATCTCATAGAATTGTTTTGTAAATATTTCTGAAAATGAAGTTAGTTCAAACCAACGCTTATAAAGATTTTTTATTTCTAAATCTTGACTTGGGCTATTATGGGTTACTAAATATTTTCTAATATTCGCTTCCTCCATTAGTCGGGTGGTTTTCAAATTTTTATTAATATGATTCCTGCTTACTCCCTCATGTTGCCTGAAAAAATTTAATGGTTTTGAAATAAAACCAATATTCGTAGGAGAAATGCATAATTTTATCCACAAAAACCAATCTCCACACATTTTCATATCCAAAATCTGGTTGGAAAAAGTGCATTCTTTTATTAATGATTTTTTAAAAACCACTGCGCTGGCATTTGGAATTACATTTTTAACCTTTAAATATTTTTCTACAAATTCCTTCCCTGAAATAACAAAGTTATTCTCCCATATATTGGGCTTAAATTGTTGCGTATATTCTATTCTATGCAACAAAGTTTTTTCTTTTTCATTAACATCAATGGTTTGGCTATAAGCTATTCCCAAATTTTTGTCTTCATTAAACAATTGCATTATTTTTTCCAAAAAAGTAGCATCGCAATAATCATCGCTTTCCGCTACCCAAATATAATCGCCATTTGCGAGTTCAATTCCTTTTTGCCATTGTTTAAAAGGGCTTCCTGAGTTTTGTTTATTAATAATAAAATGCGAGACATTTGGTTTTTTGGCATATTCTGAAAGTAGTTCTTGACTGTTATCCGTACTGCAATCGTCCAATAAAATGACCTCAAAATTAGTATAGGTTTGATTAAGAACACTGTCCAACCGTTGTTGTAAGTAGCTATAATGATTGTAATTGGGTACTATGATGCTTATTAATGGATTCAATGATTATAATTTTATTTTACTATGAGATAATATATTATTTAATTTTTTTATAAACCTAAATCCCAATTTAAAAGAATTAGCAACAAACAATTTAAAATAATTCTTCTCTTGTTTTGCGAAATTAATCGAATTATTACAACAACCCATTAATTCAGAACCTGATAATTTAGCAATGCCTTTTGTCATTAATAAAAAATGCTTATCTCTCCCAAAAACTTCATCATTATTCAAAGAACTAAAACCCCCATCAGCATAATTAGCCATTATTTGATTTACATATAATTTGAGAACTTTAGGTGAAAAAAACCATCTAATATTATGATGCCAATCGGCATGTGACTCGTATTTTAAATTAAAGTTTCCTATTTTTTTAAATACGCTTTTTCTAAAAAAGATTGACTGATGGCATATATTTTTAGTTATTAATTTTGAATAACTAAATTCTCCATCATACACTCCATTAAAACGTGTTGAATACACATTGCCATACACAACATCATTATTTTTAATTTCTTTATGGTTTAAAAATTGTTCTAATGTTGTGTTTTCATATAAGAAATCATCACTTCCCATAAAATACAACCAGTCTCCTCGTGCCAAATCTATTCCTTTATTCATGGCATCGTATATTCCCTTGTCTTTTTCGGAAAAAATCTTGATATTTGGAAATTGTTTTTGGTATTTTTCAGCAATTTCAATTGTATGATCAGTTGAAAACCCATCCATTATTAAAACCTCCCAATTTTTAAAAGTTTGATTCGCAATACTATCTAATGCAACTGAAAGTGTAGCCCCAGAATTATAGGCAGGAATAATGATTGAAAATAAAGGGGCTTTTTTAAATGACATATTTATCTAAACTGGTTTTTACATTTTATTTATGAATTTATTTCTATACACTTCACTTATCCCCGCTTCCAATTCAATAGTATGTTTCCATCCTAAACCATGAATTAATGAAACATCCAGCAATTTACGGGGTGTACCGTCTGGTTTGGAAGTGTTCCAAACTATTTCTCCTTTAAAGTCAACTATTTTTTTTATCAATTCAGCCAATTCTTTAATGGGAATATCCTTTCCTGTTCCAATATTTACGGATATATTTCCATCGTAGGTTTGCATCAAATGATAACACGCCGTCGCTAAATCATCCACATGTAAAAATTCACGCTTGGGTGTACCGGTTCCCCAAACCTCAACGGTTTTTGCATTATTAATTTTAGCTTCATGAAACTTTCTCAATAAGGCGGGTAATACGTGTGAATTATTTAAGTCGTAATTATCATTTAGACCATATAAATTGGTTGGCATTACCGAAATAAAATCACAGCCATACTGCCGGTTGTAATTTTCACACATTTTCACCCCGGCTATTTTAGCGATGGAATAGGGCTCATTGGTAGGTTCCAATTCGCCTGTGAGTAAATAACTTTCCTTTATGGGTTGCGGTGCCAATTTTGGGTAAATACACGAGGATGCCAAAAACAACAATTTTTTAACTCCGTGAACATAGCTTTGATGGATCACGTTGTTCTGGATCATCAAATTTTCATACAAAAATTGCGCCCTGTAGGTATTGTTGGCTTCTATGCCACCCACTTTCGCGGCCGCTAAAAAAACATACAACGGTTTTTCCTCTTCAAAAAAGGCTGAAACTGCCTGTTGATTTGTAAGATCGAGTTCCTTGGATGTCCTATTTACAAGATTTGAATATCCCTCCTTTTCTAATTTTCTTAAAATTGCAGATCCCACCATTCCCGTATGACCTGCGATATATATTTTAGAATCTTTCTCCATTTGTTGCGAATTTACCCGATTTTCACGAATTACACGAATTAAAACGAATTACGCGGATTTGGCCCCGATCCTGAAGCGTCGGGACGGGGTGGAATTTGTTTTTTGAACCTTGAACGTTAAACTTTTATTCGTTGTAATTCAACGTATCATGTCCACCGTCCTTTAAATATTTCTCCTTCTTAAACAACTTCATATCTGCTTCCATCATCTCTTCCACTAATTGTGCAAGGGTATGTTTGGGTGCCCATTTCAGTTTTTCCCTGCATTTGGTTGCATCACCTATCAGCAGATCCACTTCTGTTGGCCGATGATATTTTGGATCTATCTTCACCACTACCTTCCCAATAGGCAACTGAAATTCCGGATTTGAACAGGCTTTTACCGATCCTGTTTCATTTTCATTTTTTCCTTTAAAAGTCAAGGTAATGCCTACCTGGGCAAAAGCCATCCTCACAAAATCCCTTACAGAAGTAGTTACTCCGGTGGCGATCACATAATCTTCCGGGGTTTCCTGCTGCAGCATCAGCCACATCGCCTCCACATAATCTTTGGCATGTCCCCAGTCCCGTTTCGCGTTGAGATTTCCTAAAAACAAAGTTTCCTGCATTCCCAATGCGATCCTGGCCGCGGCCCGGGTAATCTTTCGGGTTACAAAAGTTTCCCCGCGCAATGGTGATTCGTGATTGAACAGGATCCCGTTGCAGGCGAACATCTTATATGCTTCCCTATAGTTTACCGTGATCCAGTAGGCGTACAATTTTGCGACTCCATACGGACTTCGCGGATAAAAAGGCGTTTTCTCGGTTTGTGGCACTTCCTGAACCTTGCCGTATAATTCTGATGAAGATGCCTGGTAGAGCCTGGTCTTTTTGGTAAGGCCTAACAAGCGCACTGCTTCAAGCAACCTCAAGGTTCCCAGCCCATCTATATTGCCGGTATATTCCGGGGTGTCAAAACTCACCTTTACGTGAGACATGGCACCCAGGTTGTAGATCTCATCGGGTTGCACTTCCTGGATAATGCGGGTAAGGTTCATAGCGTCACTCAAATCTCCATAATGCAATTTGAAGCGAATATCCTTCTCGTGCGGGTCCTGGTACAAATGATCTATCCTGTCTGTATTAAAGGAAGAACTTCTTCTTTTAATTCCGTGAACCCTATAGCCCTTTTTTAGTAAGAATTCCGCCAAATATGCGCCGTCTTGTCCCGTGATTCCTGTGATGAGGGCTGTTTTCATTGAATTAATTTAAAGATTAGTTAGAATTCCTAAGAAATTATTCTTTTTAATATAGTCTTAAATTGCCCCTTATTTAAACCACGATTAAACCATATTAAATTCTTAAGTATTTCCCAGAATTCTTTTGACCTAACTGGAGTATTATTTAAAATATTGAAAGAATATTTTACTATATTTTCTCTAATTGAAGAGTAATATTTGTACTTACTAATTTTATTAAATTTTTTATTTATATCAAGCATTGAATAGTCAAATACATTTTTTTTTAGAAAAATATTCGAAACTCCACCATTATGTAATCTATAAGAACTTCTTATTTCATTTTCATAATATACCAATCCTCCATTTGCAGTTAGAATTAGTTGAAGCATGTAATCTCCATTGAGATACTTATAAAACCATTTTGACAGTATAAGATTACTATTTCTAAAAACTATACTTGCTGTTGGAATATACCAACTATTCCTTAAAATATAATTTACATCCGTTATTTCTGGTATATCATTTTCATTAAATATTCTATTAAAATTTGCATCAGAATTGATAATATTACTATTATGACAGCAAATAACAAATTCATTATTTGCCTCTAAAAAATCTACTTGCTTTTGCAGTTTTAAAGGGTCTGTCCAATAATCATCACCTTCGCAAAGAGCGATGTATTTACCTTTTGATGCTTTTAAATTTTCAATAAAATTAAAACGGCCAGTTGGGTTTCCATTTATGTAAATTACATCCTTTCTGCTGCGTAAAAATAAATTTATTTTGTCAGGGTATTTATTGGCGTACTCAATGCAAATTTCACGTGTCCCATCCGTTGATTCATCTTCCCCTAAAATTATTTCAAACGGAAAATTTGTTTGCTGTATTAGAATCCCATCTAAACATTGTTTTATAAAACCATGGTGATTGTATGTTACAACAGAAATACTAACTAATGGCGTTTTATGAATCATAAAGAAATTTTTCTAAAACTGTTCCCTTTAAATCAATATCAATACTTTTAACTATTTCTAAAGGTAAATCAGTTTTCCATTTATCATCAACTTGATTCAACCTGTAAACTGAGTAAGAATCTTCAGATAAATCCTTCTTTTGGCTTAAGGAAAGGAATTGAGATGTTTGCTCAGAAAATTCAATTCCACAGAAACTAAATAACTCTTTAACAGTTTCCTCAGTTCTATTTAATAACTCATTATATTCTAATAAATAAAATCGAGTTGGGTACTTTTCTTTTAAATATAAAAATGTTTTGGTTACTTCTTTCCATTTATCATAACCATAAAACTCCTCTTTTCTCCCTTCATTTTTTAGACTTGCATTCTTCCACTCCTCTAAAATACCCCATTCTTCTTTTTTAAATTCCTTAGGTGCATGATACCATGAACTAATAACACTTTTTGGGTTTCGAACAATTCCAACAACTTTTACATTATCATGTTGCTCCATCATATTTATTAAAATATGATGATATCTTGCTTCTTTGTATATAATATGTGTAATGTTATCTTTCTGAAAAGTTGGTTTATGCCCTATATTCTTACCCTCCTTTTCAAGGATAAAATCATCATTGCATTTTTCAATTAGAGAAAAAAATTGATCAATTTCTTTCTCTGTTGAATTTTCTGTTAAAAAAGATTTAAATGAAAAAGAAAATAAAGGCTGGTGCCTATATTCAACATTTTTTGATGAGTCAAAAATTGCACCTACCCAAGAAGTTCCGGATCTAGGCACACCGTGAAAAGCAATATTTTGCATTATTATTTTTTTTCAATCAAAACATCAAATCTATTAGACGAATTAATATGGTATGGAGGTTGTTCAATGATTTTTACATCAATATTATTAATATAAGAGCCAATTGCTTTGAAAAAATCAGGTTGAAACCAATTCCCTATCATCGGTCTATTTTCTATCACTCTTTGTATATAATCTTTTCTGTATTCTTTTGTATTTATATATTCCCATTTCTTTACTTCATTTGGAATATCACCTATATAAAGTTTACCCCCATTCTTAAGCCAACCTATAGATTTTTCAATAATCTGTACCGCTTCTTTTTCATTAAAATGTTGTATCGCAAAATACATAATTATAACATTAAATGAATCATTCTTAAAAGATACATCCAAGACATTTGAACATATTGTTATTACAGAATTACCGAATTTTATTTTTAATTGATCTAATAACTTCTCTGAATAATCTACTCCAATAGCTTTTTTACATTTTGGTGATAAATTACCTATAATTTGGCCATTACCACAACATAACTCTAATATCTCAGATGTCTTTTTATTAATATTTAATAATTTTTCTATGTCTTGTAATGTTTTTTTCCATATTTTTTTGGGGATAGTAACACCACTTTTTGTCCTTCCTACATTTTTTTGAAAATCATCACTTCCAACTATTTTATCATCATTATAATAATCCTCCCAGAATTCCATCTTTTTTAATTTTTTCGCTAATTCAATATTCCATAATAGAGTCACGTATTACAAATTTTATAACGCTATGAATTAAATGTAATACAGTTCATTAATTAAGATTATATTTATCCAACATCTCTCTAACTTCTACCTTATTATTAAACATTAATATATCTATAATTGAAAGAGCAGGGACAAACTCATTTGAGAATTGCTTGTATGGCGAAATATTTGCTTCTAAAAAAGCTATATCAACACCTTTAGAATTAAAATATGATTTATCATATAATTCTATTCCTCCCTTTAAATTAACATAACTTTCCGCACCTAATTTAGTGCATATAGCAATTAATCGTTTTGATTTTTCCATTCCTTTTGTTTCAGGATATTTCATAGAACTTGTTTCAAAATTAGTGTTTATACCTAAATAGTAGCTCACCTGTTTTACACTTTTAATTGCTAATTCTGAAATTGTTAAAGCTTCTTTGTCAAAAATGGTATTTAATAATGTCATCGTTTCATTATAATATGGTGCGTTTTTATAGGATTGCTCAATTGTTTTTAGAAACTTAACAATACTTCTTTTAAATTTATTTGAATTAATTTTAGTTTCAGAAATTAAATTATTAGCACTAGCATCAGTCAAGGGAATTGTATATAAATATTTTCCTTTATTCACTAATAAATTATTCCTGTTAATCCAACCACCTTTAATAAAATTAACATCGTCATAAAACACAAATACATCTACAGAATTTATCAATTGGAAATAACCAATATAAGGCAAAAAATAAGGCTGCATAATGGCTACTTTCATACTACTGAATTTACAATTTCACAAATTTTTAAAATTGCTGTTTCATTTAAATCGTGATAAAAAGGCAAACATAAAACACTGGTTGAAATACTTTCAGAGACAGGGCATTCCTTCCCTTCTAAATAGGGTAAGGTATTCAAACTTGGGTAAAAGTACCTGCGAGGAAAAATCTTGTTTTTATTTAATTGCTTTACAACATTTAGCAATTGCTTTTCAGATTGAAACAAAATAGGATAATAGCTATAATTCCAATCAGTATTATCTCTAATTCTTAAAGGTTTAAGTTTTGAAAAATCAAGTTGCTGATTGTATAAATCAACCACCCTTCTTCGTTCATTTAAAATAAGCTCCATATACGGCAATACAGCCAATCCCATAGCTGCTTGTAATTCGGTCATTTTTGCATTGATACCCAACCCCTGAAAAGTTTCCTGGTCTTTATGCCCAAAATTGTGAAGATAGAAAAGTGTATTATTTAATTCCTCCGTATTTGCAAAAAGCGCACCACCTTCACCAGTATGAAATACTTTGGTGGCATGAAAACTACAGGTGCTTACATCACCATAATTAAAAATAGATTTTCCTTTGTATGTTACCCCAAAACAATGGGCGGCATCATAAATTACTTTTAAATGGTGCTTTTTTGCAATAGTTTCAATAGCGTCAACTTCACAAGGATTTCCAAAAACATGAGTCGCCAAAATAGCGGTTGTTTTGTCGGAAATAGCTGCTTCAATTTTAGTTTCATCTATGGTTAAATATTCTGGATGTATATCTACAAATACCGGCGTGCATCCTTCCCAAACAATGGCTGACGTACTCGCCACATAGCTAAATGGCGTAGTTATAATTTCACCTTCAAGTTTTAATGCCTTAATGGCTATTTGCAATGGCAATGTACCATTGGTAGTTGCAATGATATGAGGAACACCTAAATTTTTCATTAGACTTTCTTCCAATTCCTTCACCAAAACACCCCTGTTGGTCATCCAGTTTTTGTCCCAGGCACGTTTTAAAATAGCGTTAAATTCGTGTTGTGGCGGTAAAAATGTTTTGGTTACGTTAATCATGATAATCTATTTCCAATATATAACACTGAGCTATTTCTAAGCCCTAAAATTTTAAATTCTTTCTTTCCAAAAATACTTTTATCAATCATATTTAAACTAAAACCTGCATTTTCAATTCTTTCTATGAAATCATTTTTAGCAAATAACCTTAAATGATCATCTTGTCCATAATATTTTATCCTTTCTTCCTTAGTTTTATGATTTGAATCTTCAATAGTGGTTTTTATATTTAAATTTATAGGTGCCATTAAAATTGCCTTCCCATTAGGTTTTAGGACTCTATAAAGCTCTTTTAAAGCAGCATCTGGATTATTCACATGCTCCAATACATGAGAACATATTATAAAATCAAACGATTTATCCTGAAAAGAATCCATTTTTTCAACATCCAATATAAAATCTACTCCAGGCATCATTAAATCCGTTGTAATTACCTTAAAATATTTCATTAAAAATAAATTATTGAGCGACCATGCTGGAGCAACGTGCAGTAATTTTTGAGAATAATTATTGGAAATATTTAAAATATGACTAAAGTAGGAGGCGTACAATCTATCTCTATCACTACATCCACAATTAGGACAACTATACTTTTCAATATTTAAATGTTCATTTTGCCCAAAATATTGATAGCCGTATTTTTGGCTGTTTTCCTTATAAATAGATGGTAATGGAATGTATCTTCTAATTCTAAAACCACATACAGAACACTTATACTTGTATGTATAGCTAACAATTTTATTGATAATCAATTTAATTCGCTTCTTTATTTTTAATTTCATTTTTAATACAGAAATTTTTATCATTAAATTTTCAATTAACCTATCAATATTTTATATCAATGACTTTTGAGTCCATTAAGAATGGTGTCCATATTTGTTTGTCATGCTCAATTTGTATTGTTATGGCTTTATGAATTTTATAATAAACATTTATACCAGAATCTTCTGAAGCCGTGAATGTTATATTATAAATACCTTTTGACAGATAAATATTTTTTAACTGAAAAGTAAAGGTGATTTCCTTCTCGTTTTTAATTATTTTTAAATCTTGGTCTATTGGCAATATCTCCGCTATACCTCTTTGCTCTTTGTCATAAATAGCCAATGAAATATAAGGGACTTTTGACAAGTTATTATTTTTGATGGTAAAATTCAAATTCACAGTATTCCCCCAGGGAATATTATAGATATTATTTATTTTATTTACATCTTCAATCCAAGCCTTTTTTAATTCAATAGAATTATCTGTAAATACTACCTGCGAATCTTCGTTAGTTATAAATTTATGATAGTATAAATCTATTCCCCTTGACACGTTTTCTCCTTGAAAATTGGCTAACCCATTTTCCATTAAAATAATTTGGCTGCAAATACGGGAAATCATAGGCATACTGTGCGATACAAATACAATGGCCGTATTTGGCAAAATGACATCTATGGTTTTAAAGCATTTTAGCACAAAACCCAAATCACCCACAGCCAACACCTCGTCTATAATCAATACATCGGGCTCCATTTGTGCCGCTACGGCAAAACCCAAACGCACTTTCATACCGCTACTGTAATTTTGCACGGGCATATCTATAAACTCGCGTATTTCAGCAAAATCTATAATTTCTTCAACTTTGGCATCTATTTCCTTTTTGGTAAAACCCAAAATAGCACCGTTGTTGTATATATTTTCCCTGCCGCTCATAATAGGGTTAAAACCGGCGCCCAATTCAATGAGTGCGCCTACCCTGCCCTTTATGGTTACTTTTCCTTCATCAGGGTTTATGAGACCGTTCAGTATTTTTAACAAGGTAGATTTTCCTGCGCCGTTATGGCCTATGAGGCCCAAACATTCGCCACGTCGCAACTCAAAATTAATATCTTTTACCGCCCAAAATTCTTCGGGCCGCAAGCTGCGTTCTTCTTTATTGCCCAATACATTGGCATAGAGGTCTTTTACCCCGTACCATAAACTGGTTTTTAGGTCTTTACAAAACTTTTTTGAAAGATGCTCTACCTTTATTAGTATGTCATTATTTGGTTCTATGTTTATTTCTTCTTTCATATTCTTATTTGTGGAACGTGTTGCGCGAGACGGGAGACGTTTTTTCGTGAGACGTGAGACGTGAATCGTGAATCGTGAAACGGGAGATCAATCACCATTCACCTTTCACTTTTCACTTTTCACGTTTTTCTTTTTATATAATTTCTAAAGCCAACAATAATTGTTTTACTTTTACAATCAATTCCATTAGCGTGTTACTTGGTTCAACATATTTCAATCTTACAGCAATGAGATACTGTGTTTCTAATTCTGTTAACGACCCTAAAGCTATTGAAACAAATTGAATTAATTCCTTATCGCTTTTTCGACCAGCACCTTCAGCTATGTTTGAAGGTATCGAAATAGCAGCTCTTCGTATTTGACTGGTTAGTCCATAACGTTCACTATCAGGAAATTTATATGTTAACCTATAAATTTCCTCAACCAAATCCATACTATATTTCCAAACATCTAAGTCTTTATGTTCCATACTTTTTTTTGTGAGACGTGAATCGTGAAGCGGTAAACGAATCACCTTTCACTTCTCACGATTCACCATTCACCATTCACTTTTCACCATTCACTTTTCACCATTCACTTTTCACCATTCACTTTTCACCATTCACGTTTCACCATTCACTTTTTACGCACTTAATCGTTCCACAATTACCGGAATTGAAATTCTGTAAAACAGCAAGCCTATAGAAAACAAAGCGATGCTCACTCCTAAAATACCAAAAAAATAGCCCAAAAATTCAGGTGACTTTCCCAATGCCAAATCACGTGCCGTTAAAATCAATGGGGTAAAAGGATTCAATTCCATCACCGTTTTCATCATCCCTGTTTTTGGAATCACATACATCACCGGCGTTATATACATTAAAAAACCCAAACCCATACTCACGATCTTACCAATATCATTGTACAATAAAGCGATGGGAGTTATAAATAGCCCCAATGTAGTGCCAAACAAAATGGCCGATACCATGGCAAATGGAAATAACAACAAGGACCAATGAAATCCTATGCCAAATAAAAAAATCAATACGATGAGCAAACCTATTTTTATGGAACTGTTAAACAGCAGTTTATAAACACCTATTAATATCAAGGCTTCTTTTGGAAAATTTATTTTTGTCATCAATCCTCTGGCAGCACCGGTATTTCTTGTGGGGGAGTTGATAGATTCTGAAATCATGGACCAGATTAAGGTTCCTGAAAAAACGTATACCGGATAAGGCACTCCTGTATCAGAAAGCGTAACAGTACCTGTATAACTTAAGAAAATCCACACAAAAGCTGATGTTAAGGGCGTTATAAAAATCCAAACAATCCCTAAATAGGATTGGCGGTATTGTGATTTAATATCCCTGGTTGCCAGTTGTTTTGCCAGGAAATGAGATCCCAGTAAATCTTTAAAGCTTTCTTTTAAAAGCCTGCCAATTTTACTGTTATTTTCTTTTTGGTATATTTTTGTTTCTAATTGCATTTTTTTAATTAACCTATTTGGTGGGTTCCCGGTCAAATTTATCAAGTTTTAACGTTGGTAAATATATGGTATTGTGTGGAAAAATGGAAATTGTTGCCAGTCTTCCTGAGGGATCAAAGATAAGGGATGAGTTGGTTGATTCGTCATGCTGAACCTGCCTACCGGACAGGCAAGCTTGATTCAGCATCTTTTGCTGTTGAACCAGAACAATGTTGAGAAGGATTTTTCATGAGATCCTGAAATGGAAGATTCACGAACTCCTAAAAACAATAAAAATAGTGAGTAAACGAGTTCGGGATGACGTGCCGGGAAGTCTTTTTCAATGAATCCTGAAATACCCTTTTTGTCTTTCGACTATAACCAAGGGTTATGAATGATGCGAATTCAAACTATAATTTTAGCAGTTTTAAGCTGCTTACAATTTGTTCTTTATCATAAAAAGAATTTTTTGAACCGCTTGTTCCGGCGATTCATTCACGGTGTCAATCTCTATAAAAGGATTTATGGGCGTTTCATAAGGGGAACTAATTCCTGTAAAATTTTTAAGCTCACCGCTCCGCGCTTTTTTATACAGGCCTTTCACATCGCGTTGCTCGCAGACATCCAAGGGGGTATTGACAAATACTTCCATATAGTTTTCTTTACCCACGATCCCTTTAATTTGTTCGCGCATATCAATATAAGGAGAAATAAAAGCGGCGATCACCACCGTGCCCGCATCAATAAATAATTTGGCAACCTCGGCGGTACGGCGTAAATTCTCATTGCGATCGGCTTCAGAAAAAGTTAGGGCTTTGTTCAGGCCCCTTCTCAAATTATCGCCATCCAGCGAATAGGTATGAATTTTTTGTTCGTGCAGTTTTTTTTCAAGAAGGTTGGCGATGGTTGACTTCCCTGAGCCTGACAAGCCAGTAAACCAAATTAAAAATGAACGGTGTTGATTCATTTTTTCCCGGTCGCTCCTGCTAATTGTATATTCTTGTTTTTTGTTTAGGTATGTCATTTTTTAATTTGCAATTTAAAATAATCTAAATTTTCTTACTATAAAATAAGGATTTAACAGCTGCGCTTTATTGGTTTGAAGCTCCATATCAGTATCTGTCTGCATCACTTTTAAACCAAGGGCAATGCAAATCGCTTGGCCGGCTGCTATGCGTGCCAGCCCCAACCTGTCCGAGACGGCATTGTTTACTTATGATTTCTGCTTTTAAGATTGTGCTAATTTTAGGTGTTTGGTGTTTGGTGTTTGCGAAATTTAAGTGTAAAAAAAAATGATGCACAAATATTTTTGAAGTGCTAAGTTTTTTTTTAAATTTAATGTGAAATTTATTTTAATTCTCCCCCGGAATTGGCATTTGTAGACTCTTTTTCAAAATCAGAGGCTATTGCCCTTCCCCTTAATTAACAACACATCAAATTATATATTTTTATTCAGCTATTTTAGCAACAATAATATTAATGGTGCGCCTGTTCTTGATATTTCGTGTGACATAAGAGGATTTATTTTAATTAAATAGTTGATATTTTAATCAATTTATTATAGATTAAATCTATTTTTTCATCGGTTGGTTTATTACCTTCATTACTGCGACTAATTTTTTTATCAGGAAAACTTAAATCAATTTTACAGTCAATAAAACTTTCTAATTCCTTTACTTTTTGCACATCAAAAATTTGATTATAATGAATGAACATCCAATTTTGTTTATTTGAGTCGGCAGCATAATTTTTTAGAATATTATTGTACATAAATTCCCAAACAGACAAAGCACTCTTTTTATCCATTTTTATAGGTTTTAGCGCCAAGCTTTCTTTACATTCCCTAACGATACTTTCTGCAGTTTTATTAGGCTCTCTAAAAACTACAATATATCGTGTGTTTACATTAAAATACTTTTGCCAAATTGGCAATGTGTAACTAAATCGAGGGTCTTTTAAACAAAAAGGTTCATTATTAATAACCTTCATAATTCTGTTATCAATAGATTTATTTGTTCTTATTTTAATAAATGCAGGTATCCTAGCCAGCCATCTTGCTCTGTAAAAGGTAAATGACTTGAAATATTTTCTTCTAATTTTTTCAGGTATTGTAAATGGTATTGTTTTTTTTAAAATATCTTCATTAATGGTGTTTACTTCATAATCTTCAAAAAAACCTTTTGGATTTGCCTTATTTTTGCCTAAATAATTAGCATAATCTCCCAAATAAAAACCAGCATTAGCCAATGAACCTGCCAACATGCTTGTTCCACTCCTGCCCGAACCTAAGATTATTACATTTTTCATGAATTATATTTTGCTCCTAATATTTTCGACAAAAATTTCATTTTATTTTCAGGTTTTCTATTAGAATCATCTTTTAATTGTTGCAATAAATTCACATTGTTGTATTTTACCTCGGTTAGATTAATAAACTCATAACCTTTAATTCCTTTACAAATATGAAATTGATTAAAAGGCAACGCCAATATTTTTACAAATCGCCTTGTAATATTGACCATATTTTGGGGCAAATATTTTCTGGTGTGAATCTGGAAAATTGTAATTGACCCTCTTTTCCATGCTGCTCCATAATTCCCGGATTTTTATAATAAAACACAACTTTTTCAGCCATCCTTTCAATATTCAAATATGGCACAACAAACCCACCTCCAATATTAAGTACTTCGGCAGAACCTGAAGCTTTTTCAAAACAAATAATAGGTTTCCCCAACATTCCCACTTCTATACAAACCAGAGGAAAAGGATCTTCTCTGGAGGTTAAGAGAAAAATATCAAAATCACGATAAAATTCTTCCGGATCTAATTTGGCACCGGTAAATATTACTATGTTTTCCAAATTCATTTTTTTAATATCCGCATCAATAGTACATTTTTCCATTTCAGGTAAAGCACCAATCCAGGTAAATTTAATATTTAAATCCGGATGATGGTTTTTAATATATCTGGCTACCTGTAAAAACACATCATGTCCTTTACGCCAATGGGCGGTTCCGGCAGCTCCGACTTGAAAAACTGCATTTAATTTTTTAAAATCATTATAAGGCCTCACCTTGGTAAATTCATAAACCGTTTCAATTTTGGCTTGAGGGATTTCATATTTAAACATCAAATTCTGAGTAACCATTTCAGATGGAGAAAGAAAAAAATCTATATGGGAAATAAATTCTGATAGGTTGGGTAACGAAATATCAATTACAGTTTGAAGTTCATGTATGTGTGCTACAAATTTTATTTTTTTATTAATATGCTTTAGGCTTGCAGCGATTGGTATTGAATTAATAGTATTTGAATAAACTATATCAAAATCCTGACGGGCCAGTTTACCAACAAAACTTATATTGTTATTTCTAGAGTTTTGAATTCCTGTAATCCCATAAATTTTATTTTTAATCCTGGTCCAGAATGATATTCCTGGTAACTCAAAATATTTATCTGCGACTTGTCGAAATTCATTCTTTAATTCTCCGCCACGTAATGAAAGAACCGCAACTTCTGTCTTACTTTTATTCTTTTTTATCCACTTTATAAAATTTAGCAAAACAATTGGCGCTCCACTCCTGGTGGTATCATGAGTTATGAAAAGAATTTTTTTCATTTTTTAGTTATAACCAATAAATTTATTGAGATTTATAATTTGATTTCATCTTATGCTACATTTTAAGGAGTACGCATATAATTTCAACATAAAAAATGGTCGTGTCTTAAAACAAAGTTCGACCATTAAAAAAAAGGATTTTAGATATTTTTTTTCCTTATTATAACTAGCCATTAGACCTTTTTTGTATTTTAAAATACCCCTAGTTACCAAATCTTGGCGATGAATAAAATTCTCATCGTTTCTTATGTTTTGAAGGATCAATAGATTAATTTCCCCCATTTTACTTCTTTCCTGTCTTAAAACAGTAGATGTTCCGAAGTTTTTTCGATAAACAGAGGTTACTTCATCCAAAAAATAAATCTTCCCGCCACCAACAGTTACCCATAAATAGGTGGGCCAATCTCCATAAGGAAATTGTCCAATCCATTTTGACATTCCTTCCGGTAGTTGTTTGTTTCTAAAAAGTGCAGTTACAGAAGGAATGTAATTTTTAAAAATAAGTTCATCAAAAGTGGTTATAGCTAAATTGTCTTTTTTATCAGAAACAAGAATTTTACCTGAAGGAATTAAATTCATATTGTTAGTATATACAATGGCATAATCAGAATGTGTTTCCAAAAAATCAACCTGTTTTTGAAGCTTGAAAGGGTCAATCCAATAATCATCTCCATCGCAAATTGCCACATATTTCCCGGTACATTGAGCATATGTCTTTACATAATTTGCAATTAATCCTATATTCGTCTCATTGAGAATGAGCCTGATTTTATCGGGATACTTTTGGGCATAATCTTTTACTATATCTCTGGTATTATCTGTGCTGCAATCTTCTCCTATAACAAGTTGTATTGAAAAATCCGTCTTTTGCATCAAAACGCCTTCTATCGCCTGAATAATATATTCCTCCTGGTTATAGGTTAACATAAAAATACTGACACAAATTTCACTCATTTTAGGTGTTTGGTGTTTGGTGTTTGGTGTTTGGTAAATCTAAGTGTATATTAAAAAAACAAGCCACAAATGCATGAATAATTTTTAATTTAGAAATATAAAGTTAGAAGTTTTTATTGATTTCATTTGGCCCCGATGCCTTGGGGTGGAATTTCTTTCTTACTTCTTACTCCGTTCTTCCGTCTTCATTTTTTCTCAATCCATAAACTACTGCCGGAACCTTTAACGGCCAAAGGCATTTCATTAAATGATAATTGATGATGTAAGTGTAAATAATCGGTAAAGAATCTGATATCAAACTTATTGTTATTCATTAAAAATGCTTTCAAAAAATAAGCCTCATTCCAGCCAAATCCCCTGAAAACCCATTCTTTTGGATATTCAAAAGGATAATAAATATCGTGAAAATGGATTAGTACCCCGCTTTGTAAGGTAGGTAATATTTCAAATAGGATATAATTCACATCACTTCCGGTTTTAACGGCATGAGTACTGTCCACAAATAATATGTCCCCTGCTTGTAGATTTTTGAAAACTTTTAATGGAATTAATTGAACATCACTTTTAATAACGGTCGTTTGTTTCTTATCTATCTCCGTCATCATTGGAATTAACCGTTCTTCCGGATAAGGCTCAATAAAGGTGATTTCAATTTTGTTGTCGAAAAACAATTCATTGGTATCCAACATATTGGCCGAAGAAAAACCTGACCCAATTTCAATGATTTTTTTTGGCTTAAAGTGCCTTATCATAGAATAAAGAACAATCCCGTCACTGTAACTATAATAATCATTCTCAAACAGGTACCTGAGATTAGGTTGTTTACCCCTGGCAAAAGGGAGTTCAGCATAATATCCGGCAAAACTGTTCAACAATTTTATTTGCTCTTCTGTTTTTAAGTCGATTCCCGGTATTCCATCTTTATCAACATTTTTCCAGATTTCCAGCTCCCTTTTTTTGATGTCATCAATTGAAACAACGGTTGAATAATAATGACCTGCCGGAAAGCGCGAATTCAAACTTATTTTATAGAGCGTTTTAACATAAGGTAATTGATTTAGTACATTTTTAAATAAATTTATGACTCGTTTTTTTACTTTCATCAGGTAAGTTTTTTTTCGAATGTTTTTTGTTGTCCCGCGATAAACGGTTAGAACATCATTGCCTTGAATTTAAGTCATAATCAGAGTTTTGTTCACTTCCGTCTCCGGTTTTCGGTCTCCATTATCTCGTCACTTCATCCCTACTCTTTCTATACACAATTAACTGACTTCTGGTAAAAGGCTTATTCAGAAACCCGGGCAGGAAATGTTCACTCTTTAAGGCCCAACGCTTGTATTTATTTCTTCTCTCCCCCCAACCAAAAAAGCGGCTAAATCTTTCAAGCGTACCCACCGGAATAATTTCCACCTCCCCAAAAAATGCTGTTCCGGCTTTTTCCCAATGTTTGGAACTAAAACTCCTATCAGGATGCGGATCGCTCTCTTTCCATTTAGCAAAGGCTGTTTTATCGAATTTTAAAAGTCTTTCTTTAAAACCAAATACTGTCAATTTTTCAGCTGCGTATTTTAATATTCATATTCATTTAGAACAAAGAAGACGCTAGCTAAATTTTTCATAATCACATTCTTGGCTATTATTTTATATCCCAAATCAAAAAGATATTGTGAAGATTCATTTTCATTTAAATCCTCAACATCTGAACAATTAAGTTCCACTACTATTACGCTGGGCTTATATTTATCCCAATTGTTAGTTTTTAATACCTCATAATCCATTCCCTCAACATCAATACTCATAAAATCGATTTTGGTAAAATAATTGGAATAATTGTTAAAAACCTGCTCTAAAGAGGTCACCTTTAAATTTAATTCTTTTTTTATAAACTGGTCTACTCCGTGTAGAATTAAATTTTCTTTTGAAAAAGAATTCATGGTAGATTTTTCATCTAACATGTAAAATGTTGGGGCATTTTCAGGATCTCCAATACCAATTTCAAGATTTATATCCCTTGGTCTTAATTTGTTAAATAAATCCATACTCCCAGGGCAAGCATCTATATTAATGCCTCTCCAACCATTGATATAAAATCTATATGTATTCGAATGTATATAAGGATGATAGGCACCAATATCTACATAAAAACCCCTCTCACCTTTTTTCGTTTTTTTATTAAATATTCCATAAAGAATCGCGTCCTCTCCACCCTGTGAAAAAAAATTTGTGCAATGATTATTTCTATATAAAAAATTTCTGAGTTTTTTTTTAATAAGTTTTATCATCTAATACTAGGATTTAATTTCAATATTGACCTCTTGGTTTATGTTGTTCCAAATGCTGATCTCATTTGGTTCATTATTTAATACTAATCTACAAAGGATTTTTATAAACTATCAATTGGCTTCTGGTAAAAGGCTTATTCAAAAAACCGGGCAGTAAATGCTCACTCTTTAATGCCCAGCGCTTGAATTTATTTCTTCTTTCCCCCCAACCAAAAAAGCGGCTAAATCTTTCCAGGGTTCCTACCGGAATTATTTTCACCTCCCCAAAAAATGCTGCTCCGGCTTTTTCCCAATGCTTGGAACTAAAACTACGGTCTGGGTGTGGATCTTCTTCTTTCCATTTAGCAAAGGCTATTTTATCGAATTTTGAAGGCCTGTCCCCAATGGGGATATGCCAGCGGATCTCATCCAGTATCATAGAGTTTACCGCAGGTTCAAAAAACCGTGCTTCTCCTTCGGGTTTTAGCAACCTGGCGGTTTCCTTTAAAAATAATTTTTCTACCGGGATGGTCAAATGGTGTAAAAAGGCCTTTCCAACCACAAAATCGAAGGTTTTGGGAGTTAGGTTATTCTCCAAAAATTCCCCTTCCACAAAAACAATAGGGTTCTTAAAAGCATAATTTTCGTTCAGCTTCCTTACAATTTCGCCACTGGCTGAAGCGATGTCATTTGCATAAACCTCAGCTCCCAATGCTGCCATTACTGCGGCATTGGTGCAATCCCCACAACCCATTTCCAACACCTTTTTCCCCTTTATCTTCTCCCTGAAATTGTTCTGGTACAGCCCAAACCAACTGGTTTCGGTAGTGGTTGCAGAGTCGAGAAATTTATTGAGGTTATTGATCCAATGAAGAATATTGCTGATGGGATAATTAGCGTACAGCGCTTCGTAATGAAGTTTGTTTTTTTCCTGATTTTGGTCTTCCGGGTTCATATTAATTATTAAAGCAGCAAGTTAAAAATTCTAATGTAAATATTTGTTTTCTTTTCACTTTTCACTTTTCACTTTTCACTTTTCACTTTTCACTTTTCACTTTTCACTCAACTAAACGGACAAACCCTCATCAACCCATCACACAAATTCTCAACCATCCCCTCCTCCGGTAAACCAGGATATTTTTCAAACAAACGTTCAATTTCTTTCAAGCTCAATTTCCTATTTAGGAATTCAGCCTGATAAAAAGGAATCTCCACCGATTCCAGATAATCCCGATATTTAATTCCGTCACCAAAAATTTTATCAGAGAATTCCACCCATAAACTCGGAATTTCATAAGCGTGGGAAACAATCACTCCGTGCAAAGAGGAAGAAATTGTTTTTTCGCAACTCATTATTTCCCGGGTAACCTCTTCCACATCCATTGTCATAAGGTCAATTACCAGGATCTCAGGATCATTCTTATAATTTTCTGAAACAAATTTAAAATCATGATAATGCGGAATGATCCCTAATTTGTATTTTTTCTCAACTTCCGGATGATACTGTTTTGGCAACAGCAATGCAGGATCCCCATAAACTTCGGGACACTCATAACCAAGATCCAGTAAAAATTTCCTGGTTTGGGGTCCGCGAACCGCGCGGAAGTCTGCTTTTATAATATTTTGTTCCTTATCAATAATTCCACTTCCCCACACAATACTGTCTTTTGAAGCGTGGTGAATAACACTTCCTATAGTGATATAATTTGTTTTATCCCACTTATACCAGGCTTGCTTTTTTGGATGAACCCATTTTATCCCTTTCCCCGAGATCTTTTCTACCAAATATTTAGAAAGTAGATCCCCATAATTTTCCTTCTTCTTAAAGATAAATTTTATCTCGCTCCAGTAAAACAGGGGAATAGGTTTGGGGTTCATAGTTTTTAGTTTGGAGTTTCAATTTTCTGTTTTGAGTTCCCTCTCCCCGGTTTAAAGTTAAGGTCTAAACGCTAAACGTGTCAAAAATGGGTATAAAAAATTAAATACTCTATTAAATAGAACCTTTTTTATACCGTTTATACAAAACTATTATGTTGCCGATTTTTTTAAATCCTTCTATTCTGAATATCTATTGAAAATAATAAACAGTAAATGCCAAACGGCGAACCCTAAACGCCAAACGGCAAACAATTTCCTTATATTTGGACGAAAAGAGAAAAGGTTTGATCGGGAATACTTCCCTAAATTTCCAGAGAAAGAAAAAACAATCCCCCTTTGCCAAAGACAATGGTGGATAAATATAACAATAAACGGAAAACAGTAATCAGCAAACAATGTTAATCGTCTCAAACTACCACTACATACGCGAGGATTTCACGGCAAAGCATCCCAGTATTTTTGGTTTGACGCCAAAGCAGTTTCGGCTGCAAATGGAAGAACTGTCCAAAGCGGGCCGCTTTATTTCACAAAAGGATTTGCTTGAATTCAGATCTAAAAAATTTGATAAAAATTACATCCTCATCACTTTTGACGACGGACTTAAAGAGCAGTATAAACTTGCAAAACCCATTCTGGATGCTATGGGAATCCCGTTCATTTTTTTTATAAACACCGCCAATTTTGATAAAAAAAAAGTTTCCCTGGTGCATAAGATCCATTTACTACGCTCCAGCTTATCTTCGGCAGAGATCATTATGGAACTTTCAAAAATTTCCCTTTTTGAACTTACCCCCCGGGAAAAAGCCCTGGCTGTATTTCATTATAATTACGATGAGGAGCAAACAGCTCTTCTCAAATATTTACTGAATTTTAAAATGAGCCTTCCGCAGCAACAGGAATTTATCAATCCCCTGTTTGAGCAGCTTTTTGAGGAAACCAGCCTGAATTCAGAATTATATTTTGATAAGGAAATGCTGCAGGTTTTGAATGATCAGGATGCTTTGGGTTCTCATTCGCACAATCACGTTCCTTTAGGGAACATATCTTCTGAAGAACTTCAGAAAGAATTAAAACATACCCAGAATTTTTTCCGGCAGAATTTCGGGAAACCCGCCATGTCCATAAGTTATCCTTACGGCTCACTGGAAGCAAGCTCCACAATTTCAGAACAGGTAAGTGCTCATGGATTCAAACTGGGTTTCACCATGGAACGGGCGATGAATAACTCCCTGGAGGAAGACTCCTTACTGCTTTCAAGATTTGATTGCAACGATATGCCCTTGGGAAAAAATCAACTTTTAAAAGTCGGAAAATTATTTCAGGAATCGCAGTTGCGAAATTGGTATAAAAATGAAAATAGTATTACTCACAAGCGATAGCCTGCGGCATAAATTTATTGCCGCTGAAATTTCAAAACAACTCGATCTAAAATTGATCGTTATTGAAGCTAAATCGGCTAATATCCAAGATACTTCAGAATTAAATAAGGAAGATGCGGAATTTATTTCAGCGCATTTTGAAGCACGGAACAAAAGTGAAACCCTCTTTTTTGGAGGTTATAAAGAATTTCCTGAGGAGATCCCACAGTTGAGAATTCCACACGGAAATATTAACAGCTGGGAGGTAACCGATGCTCTTGACAAAATAACACCCGATCTCATAGTATTGTTTGGCACTTCAATTATTAAGGAACCCTTGCTTGGGAAATATTCAGGCAAGATCATCAATTTGCATTTAGGATTATCCCCTTATTACAAAGGATCGGCCACAAACCTGTTCCCTTATTATCACAACGAACCGGAATGTGTGGGCGCTACAATTCATCTTGCCATCGCAAAAGTAGATCAGGGATCTATATTACATCAGTTAAGACCTGACATTGAAGTTAATGATGATCTCCACAGTATCGGGAATAAAATCATTTTGAAAGCGGGCAACATGTTGCCGGGAATCTTAAAAACTTATTCAAAAGGAAAGATCCTTCCAAAAATACAAGACTCACCCGGTAGAATCTGCAGGAATAAAGACCTCACCCCTGCCCTTCTCAGAACAGTTTACGACAATTTCGAAAAAGGAATGATTACGGAATATCTTAAGAATAAAAAGTTTAGGGATGGAGAAAGACCTATTGTCGAACGGTAAACGTTTTTGGTTTATGGTTTGTAGAGTGTAGAGTCCTAAATAGAGTTGACCGTTTTAAACATTTATTTCATTGTTAAAAATAGTTGTTCTTGGTCTATTATTAGCACTCAAATATAAAAAAACCTTCGTGATCCTTTGTGCCTTTCTGTCTTCGTGGCAATAAGGAAACCGTATATAGTCAGCGGTTTCTTGCCACTAAGGCTCTAAGACTCAAAGTTGCACCAAAAAATTTATTTTACTTTCCACAAACTTCTTCAACAAAACTTTTAACATTGTATATTAAATATTGAAGGTTGAACATTGAACGTTGAGCGGTGAACAATTTCCCTATATTTGAACAAGCCAAAACGAATACCCGATTTGAAACCAAAAAAAATATTTATCCTCCTTCCCGATGGTGTTGGGCTGCGGAATTTCGCTTTCACCTCTTTTGTTGGGATTGGAGAACAAATGGGATGGGAAGTGGTATTCTGGAATCAAACTCCTTTTAATCTAACTGAATTGGGGTATGAAGAAATAAAATTAGAAGGAAAACCAAGAGCTTATACGGATCTATTAAAGCGGGCAAAAATCAGTGCGGAACTGGATTATTTTAAAGGAAAATTTGATGATAAAGTTTACCGGACCTACAAATTTCCTTCTTCCAATAAAAGCATAAAATCCAAAATTAAAAATATAATCGTTGCTCAACTCACCAAAACCTACCGGGGAGAGAAAGGACTGCAAAAATTGAGGGGAAAATTAAAAGCTTCAGAAAGAAAATCTGTTTTCTACAAGCATTGTAAAGATGTCCTGGAAAGAGAAAAACCGGATCTTGTTTTTTGTACGAATCAGCGGCCGGTAAATGCCATTGCACCATTAACTGCGGCACAGGATTTAGGAATTCCCACAAGTACTTTTGTTTTTTCCTGGGATAATCTGCCTAAGGCCACAATGGTGGTAGAACCCGATTTTCACTTTGTATGGAGTGCATATATGAAGAATGAATTACTAAATTATTATCCTTTTATAAATTCAGACAACATTTTTATTACCGGAAGTCCACAATTTGAACCTCATTTCAACCTGAAATTAAGAAAGACCAGGGAAGATTTTTTTGAAGAAAATAATCTGAATCTCAACAAGGAATATATTTGTTTTAGCGGGGACGACAAAACCACAAGTCCCGATGATGCTCATTATTTGCAGGATGTGGCCGAGGCAATTGAAAGCCTGAATAAAGGTGGAGAGCACAACCTTGGAATTCTTTTCCGCCGCTGTCCGGTAGATTTTTCTGACAGGTATGATACCGTGCTGGAAAAATATAAAGATCTGATAGTTCCGGTAGCTCCCAAATGGGAACAGGTTGGCGGGACCTGGAATGCTGTGATGCCAACAAGGGAAGATCTGCAATTACAGATCAATACAATCCTTCATACAAAAGCCGTGGTAAACCTGGCTTCCTCTATGATATTTGATTACGCCATTTTTAATAAACCCTGCTTGTACCTTAATTATAATGTTGAGCGTAAAGTAGATGAAAGTTGGAACCCTGAAAAGGTATACAATTTTGTGCACTTTAGAAGTATGCCTACCGGAAAAGAGGTGACCTGGTTAAAATCAAAAGCTGGGATTGGACAAAAGCTTGAAACTGTATTTAATGATACTCCCCAAACTGTGGAGTTAGCTCTGGAATGGTTTAAAAAAATAAATCTTTCCCCGTCGGAAAAAGCTTCTGAAAGGATATGGAATGGAATTGATGAAATATTAAAAATTAAGGTTAACAGATTTTGAATTAAAGAAAAATCAAATATTAATAAAAAATTCTGCCATTACTGACCTATGCTCTTTAACTCAATCTCATTTTTAATTTTTTTGCCTGTTGTATTTATACTTTACTGGGGGTTGTTTAAAAGATCATTAAAGCTTCAAAATATTTTCCTCTTAATAGCCAGTTACCTTTTTTATGGCTGGTGGGATTATCGCTTTCTGGCCCTGATTGCAGCAAGTACTTTGGTCGACTTTTCTATTGGCCGGTTTTTGCAAAAAACAGGGACGCAAATTCACCAAAAAATGCTGTTAAGTCTGAGCCTGGTATTTAATCTGGGGCTACTGGGCTTTTTTAAGTATTATAATTTTTTTATTGAAAGCTGGATGGATTCCTGGGCAAATTTAGGTGTTGAGCTGCAGGTCTCAAGCCTTAATATTATCCTACCGGTAGGGATTTCCTTTTATACTTTTCAAACCCTGAGCTATACCATTGATGTTTACCGAAGAAAAATAGAACCTACTTCTGATATTATAAATTTTTCGGTATTTGTAGCCTTTTTTCCTCAGTTAGTGGCAGGACCTATAGAAAGGGCAAAACATCTTCTGCCCCAGTTTTCCAAAAAAAGGATCTTCATTGAAGAAAGGGGCATTTCCGGAATTCATTTAATTCTTTGGGGGTTATTTAAAAAAATAGTGATCGCCGATAGTTGTGCGATTTATGTAAATGCAATTTTTAACGATTACGAGAATATGAATTCCGCAAGCCTGCTTTTAGGTGCGGTTTATTTCGCATTTCAAATTTATGGAGATTTCTCGGGTTATAGTGATATTGCCATAGGTACGGGCCGACTTTTTGGATTTGATTTGATGCGAAATTTTAACTTTCCCTATTTTTCAAGAAACATTGCAGAGTTTTGGCGAAGGTGGCATATCTCGCTCTCCACCTGGTTTCGGGATTATTTGTATATTCCTTTAGGTGGTTCCAGGGGTTCAAAATGGCAACAGGTTAGAAATGTTTTTATCATCTTTTTGGTAAGCGGATTTTGGCACGGGGCCAACTGGACATTTGTTATTTGGGGTGGCTTGCACGCCTTATTCTTTCTTCCTTTGCTTTTGGGGAATCAAAACAGGAAACATTTAAACCAGGTTGCCGAAAACAAAATATTGCCTTCCTTCCGGGAGCTGCTGCAAATGCTGTTCACTTTTGGCCTGACCAGCTTTGCCTGGATATTTTTCAGGGCCGATAGTTTATTTGATGCCGTAAATTTCATTAAAAGGATATTCACCGATCTCAGCTTTGAACTTCAGTATTTGTCAATTGAGAGATATAATGTAGAAATGCTGCTTATCATTGGAAGCTTCGTGCTCCTGGAATGGTTTCACCGACATTTGGAGCATCCTTTTACAGGAAGCTTTAAATGGGTTAAAATAATCCTGATCATTTTAATGTTGCTTACATTAGGAGTTTATTCAGATCAGCAGGAATTTATTTATTTTCAATTCTAATGAGGAATTTTTTCAAAGCTTTATTGATCATTATATTTATCACATTGCTTCTTATGTTTTTTTTAGATAGGGGTTATACTTATATTTTTGAAAATGGGGAACCCCGTTCAAAAATTCAAAATATGTTACAGTTAAAAAATAAACATTATGACATAGCCTTTTTTGGCTCTTCCCGAACCGAATTTCACATAGATTGTAAATTAATAACTGAACTCACGGGAAAATCCTGTGTTAACTTTGGAATTTCCGGAGGTTCTCCAGGGGATATGCTGATTTTAATGAAACTTGCTAAAAACAGAAAGGTTACTTTTAACCAGGTTTTTATGCAGGTGGATTATAATTATAACAGTTCGGGAATTACGGAATATTTTAAAGCCAATTTAATCCCATTTAAGGGCGATTCCATTGTTAAAGAACAACTTCTGCTTTATAAAGAAGAAGTTTTTTATAGATGGATTCCTTTTTACAGATTTATGGTTTTTGATAAGGTAGTAGGTATTAGAGAAGCAATGGCATCTTTTCTAAAAAGAAAACCAAATATAGATTTAGAATTAGGTTTTTCGCCAAAACAAGGAATTGGTAAGGCTGTGGCAGGAAGTTTTCCGGAAACTATAAAAAATACCAGCGAGGAATTAGATCAAATGCTGGAACTTTATAATAATACCAATACCACGATTGAATTTTTTACCGCGCCTTATTGCAAAGCAATTAAAAACAGGGATTTTATGGATAAAGTCCAATTAAAATTACCCGGCCTGCACAATTATATTGACCTGTTTGATGATAAAGATGAATATTTTATTAACTGCGGACATTTAAATGAAGTCGGAGCCGGGGTTTTTACAAAAACCTTAGTAGAAGATCTGTTACAATAAAATTAGAAAAAAAAACTATGCACCTGGCCTTTTTAACCCCGGAATACCCCCACTCTAAAACCAAGCCTGCCGCAGGGATTGGCACCAGCATCAAAAATATGGTTACCGCCCTGGCAGAAAAAGGCGTTAAAGTCTCCATCTTTATCTACGGTCAGTCAACAGATGAGATTTTTACTGAGGGCGAAATAAAATTTCATTTGATAAAACAGCGAAAATATAAATTTCTGGGCTGGTACCTGCACCGGAAATACCTTGAGAATTACCTCAACAAAGCAATTGTAAAAGATAAAATAGATGCCATTGAAGCCCCGGACTGGACCGGGATCACCGCATTTATGAAACTCAAATGTCCGCTGGTGATCAGAATGAATGGAAGCGACACTTATTTCTGTCATCTTGAAAACCGGCCACAGAAGAAAAAGAATTTCTGGTTTGAGAAAAAAGCCCTGGCAGGAGCAGATAACCTGCTTTCTGTAAGTGAATTCACCGCGATAAAAACCGCGGGGCTCTTCGGTTTAAAAAAGAAAATCGAGGTTATTCCCAATTCGGTGGATGTAGGCTATTTCTGTCCAGGCAACACGACTGTGGAGGCGAACAGCATTCTCTACTTTGGGAGTATCATCAGAAAAAAAGGCGTTTTGGAACTGGCAGCCATCTTTAATCTTATAGTCGCAAAAAAACCCGTGGCCAGGCTTCTCTTTGCAGGAAAAGACGTAAAGGACCACACCACCGGCCGTTCCACCAAACAATTGATCCTGGATAAACTTTCTCCTGCAGCCTTAAAAAACACAACATGGCTGGGCGTGCTGCCCTACGAAAAGATACTAGCCCAAATTGCCACCGCAAATGTGGTTGTTCTCCCAAGCTTCGCCGAAGCCCTCCCCATGACCTGGCTCGAGGCTATGGCAATGGAAAAAGTATTGGTAACCTCAGATATCGGTTGGGCAAAAGAAGTGATGATAGATGGCGTAACCGGGTTTACGGTAGATCCAAAAGATCATCAGGAATACGCCGGAAAAGTCCTGCAATTGTTGAACGATCCTGCTCTTGCTCTGAAACTGGGAAAAGCAGCCCGGGAGCAGGTGGTTGCTAAGTTTTCTACCGGGGTTGTGGTGGAGAGGAATATTGATTTTTACGGGAGAATCGTGAGGAGTGAGGGGTGAGGAGTCAAAATTCGTTTTTGTTGAGAGAAACAGATCCACCTTAGACTTGCCTCGGGATGGAGTTTGGAGAATACGAATTACGCGAATTAAAACGAATTACGCGGATTTGCAATTTGGAGATTGAGAATAAAAAGAACAAAATAAATAAAAAAGTTGTAATTTGTATCGAGCAATCAATTTACTAAAAAATGAGCATGACCGAAACTAGATGTAATTAACCCCCTGTTATACAGGAATATGCGAGTAACTTACGCATAATAAAAAACAGTAAATATTCACCTATGGAAAGCATGGAACTTAAAAAGCGTTTGATTGATAAAATTCAAAAGTCTGAAAACAACCATCTACTGGAAGAAGCTTATAGATTGCTTGAGTTGGAAACTCAAGACATTGAAGTTTATAAGCTGAACGACGAGCAAAAAAGTGCCGTTGCCGAAGCCAGAGAACAAATAAAGAATGGACAGGTTTTAACCGATGACCAGGCTAATCAGGAAATTGACTCATGGCTAAAAAAGTAGTATGGTCTCAAAAAGCACAAAAAGACAGGAGGAGGATTTTAAAGTATTGGAAGGGCAGAAATAAATCCAATGTTTACAGCATAAAACTTGCCCAGCTTTTTAAAGATTCCGTTAAAATTATCAGTGAATTTCCACAGATAAGAAAATTGACAGATGATATTAACGTTAGGATAAAAATTGTTAAAGACTATTATATTTTATACGAAGAAACCAACACCCAAATTCACATTTTAACTCTGTGGGACAGTAGGCAAAACCCTGAGGAATTAAAATAAAATGATCGTATTTTAAAAGTTATGGAATTCCCTCGTCGCCATTTAGGAAAATATGTGTTTTCCCTTTTAGTTAATTCATCGACCAGCAATCTTGTAAAAAAAGAACCTAAGATCTTCCCTGGAAAAGATAAACAGATTAAAAAATAAGACAAAAATCAGAGATAATTCCACCCCTCCCGACGCTTCGGGCTTCTAGGTGGGTCATCACAACGTCACTTCATCACTCCTTCACTCCTTCACTTCATCACCTTTAACCATAAACAGTAAACGCTGAACGCTGAACGCTAAACAGCAAACGGTACTCCATATTTTTTTTATACTTTAGCTATATCACAAAATCCTCCAATGAACCAACGAAAAATCTGTGTTGTAGTTACCGCCCGCCCCTCCTATAGCCGGATAAAGACAGTTTTAACCGCCATTCAAAACCACCCGAAACTGGAATTACAGCTGGTCATTGCCGGCTCGGCACTTTTGGACAGGTACGGAAATGCGGTGGATTTTATCGAAAAAGATGGCTTCCCAATCGCGGCGAAGGTTTTTATGGTACTGGAAGGCGAAAATCCTACCACCATGGCCAAGACCACCGGATTGGGAGTGATGGAACTCACCAATGTGTTATATAATCTGAAACCCGATGCCGTGATCACTATAGCCGACAGGTTTGAGACCATCGCCACTTCCATTGCGTCGGCTTATCAAAATATCCCGCTGGTGCATATTCAGGGCGGGGAAGTAACCGGAAGTATCGACGAAAAGGTGCGGCACGCCAATACGAAGTTGGCCGACCTGCACCTGGTTTCCAGTGAAGATGCGAGGGAGCGGGTCATTAAACTGGGCGAAAACCCGGCCTGTGTAATTAATACGGGCTGTCCCTCCATAGATCTGGCAAGGGAAATAACCGAAGATCCCGAACTGGATTTTGATCCTATAAAAAAATACGGAGGGGTTGGCGTAAAACTGAACTGGAAGAACGGTTATATAGTGGTGATGCAACACCCGGTCACCACCGAATATACGGAATCCAAAGCCCATATTCAGGAAACCTTAAATGCTGTAAACCAATTAAATTACCCTGCTTTTTGGTTCTGGCCCAACGTAGACGCGGGATCTGACGGAACTTCCAACAGGATCAGGGCTTTCCGGGAACTGGAACAACCCCAAAATATGCATTTCTTTAAAAACATGGAACCCCTGGATTTTTTAAGGTTGCTTAAAAACGCCAAAGCCCTGGTGGGGAATTCAAGTGCAGGGATCAGGGAGTGTTCTTATTTAGGCACCCCGGTTATAAATATCGGCAACCGTCAACACCGGAGAATGCGTGCCGAAAATGTAACCGATGTAAATCACGACCAGGAAGAAATATACCAGGCCGTTAAATCGGCCATTTCCGCCGATCATTATAAGAGTTCAGGGATCTATGGAAATGGCAATTCCGGAGTAAAGATCGCCAATCTTTTGGCCGAGGTGGAATTGACGTTCTCAAAGACGATTTGGTATTGAAAATAGGTGAAGAGTGCCCCGAAGGGTCCGGGGGTGAAGCGTGAAGAGGAAAAATTGTTTGGAGTTTGGGGTTTAGAGTTTGGAGTTTGGAGTTTTTAGTGAAAAGTAAAAAAGTTCATTCTGAAGTAGAAATAAAAATCTCTAATCTCCCTTTAGATACTATGGTTAATTCCTAATTTATTTTATCATTTGAAATTCTTTTTTTATATTTTTGTTTTAACAAAAGAAGGCTTCGGTCAATTCATTGAACCTAGGTCTATCTAGCGCGGAGCAGT
>Ga0307486_1000187_pt1 | contig 63514 bp, 55 predicted proteins | sample CBIW02metaG_FD_203663 | JGI IMG/M metagenome (GOLD analysis project Ga0307486, IMG submission 203663) | Sea-ice brine microbial communities from Beaufort Sea near Barrow, Alaska, United States - CBIW 0.2 | ecosystem: Environmental > Aquatic > Marine > Coastal | place: USA: Alaska | collected... | reverse complement strand
GTCTTATCCGTTACCTTTTTTGAGAGTAAAATGCCTTGAAAAACCTTTTTTTTTGAAAATCAAAAAAAAGCATGAAAAAATTAGGTTTTATCTTAGAATGCTCAGCAGAACTGCAAGCAACGCGGATGGTCACGGATTTTCACCTCAGGTGAATTCGGATAGATACGGATTTCTTGCGTCATGAATCCTAAATGTTGTAGTACCTTGAAATTAATAATATACCATATTTAATAAAACTGTGTTTTTTATGGAGGTTTGAAGTTTAATTCTAAATTTACTGGTAAAGTATCGGATACGCATTAAGTTTTATTGGTCTCAAAAATGGTTAAAACTATGCTCCCGATAAGCCATCGGGATTAGTGCATTTGGCTTTAGCTTCTAAAAAATATTTATTAGTTATTAGACAATAGAAGGTAGACATTAGATGTTGGAAAAGAGTATAGCGTTTTTGTCTAACATCTAATGTCTAATTTTTTTAATAACTATAGAATTCTATTCTCATCTGAACCTATGGCACTTTCAGTCCATAGTGTTTTATTTTATGTTTACTTGTGCGTAGGATAGGGGATATACTCCTCTTCGTCTCCTTCGATTTTATCAAAAGTTTGATCTTTCCATTTCTGTTTTACTTCTTCAATCAAAGCTTTATCGGATGAAACAAAATTCCAATCTATAAAGCGTTCTTCGGGAAATGCTTCTCCTCCAAAAATATAGATTGTACTGTTGGCAGAAATAGTAAACTCACATAATGTACTGTCTTTCGCAACTAAAATTTGCTTAGGTCCATATTCATGTCCACCACTTTTAATACTTCCTTCCAAAATATACAATCCAGATTCTCCATACAATTGGTCTCCGATTTTTACCAATTGTTCTGACTTACTCTTTATTTCAATCATGAAAAGTTTACTAAAAACAGGAACTGGTGACTTCTTTCCTAATGCTTCTCCGGCAACTAACTTGAAATCTACATCACCTTCCGACCAAGCAGGAATTCCTTCTTTTTCAATGTGATAGAGTTCAGGATCCATTTGTTCTAAATGCTTAGGCAATGCAACCCAGATTTGTAAACCATGCATAAACAAATCAGATTCTCGCAAATATTCTGGTGTTCTTTCAGAATGGACAATTCCTTTTCCAGCTGTCATCCAGTTTACTGCTCCAGGTTTAATTTCCACTTCATTTCCTAAAGTATCACGGTGCATTATGCTTCCTTCGAATAAAAAAGTCAGCGTAGAAAGTCCAATATGTGGATGCGGTAAAACGTCGAAATTTTGACGCTCGTTGAGTTTCACTGGTCCCATGTGGTCGATGTAAATAAACGGACCCACCATTCTCTTCTTGCGAAAAGGCAATAAACGTCCTACCATAAAGTTTCCTATGTCGGCAGCTCTTTCTTCAATGATTAATTGGATGTTTGACATGATTTTATCTTTTAGTTTAGTTTAATTTTATGATTTGGTTCTTTTAAGCTTCAAGTTTGTTGGTAAATGTAAATTGTACTTGACGGATAATAATCTAAAAACAACTACAGAAACAAGGCATGAAACTTTACTCACCATTATTGGCGTGCCTAATTTCAGCAGTATGAAAAATATTAACCCTCCAAATATACAAGTTGTTGCGTAGATTTCTTTTTGAAAAACCAATGGAATATTGCTTAACGAAACATCTCGAATAACACCACCAAAACAAGCTGTGATTGTTCCGAGTGCGATACAAATAATAGGATTCATTTCGAAAGCTATTCCTGTTTGGATACCAACGACAGTGAAAAATCCTAGTCCGATGGCATCAAAGAACAAAAGCGTTTTATGATAATTCTTTATTTCACTTTTAAAGAGGAGGACTAATATTGTGGTGATAAACACAACAATGGTTGAACTTAAATCAAGCATCCAAGAAACAGGAACTTTACCAATTAGAATGTCTCGCAATGTCCCACCTCCCAAAGCTGTGATAAATGCAATTATAAAAACGCCGAAAACATCTAGTTTCTTTTCTTTGGCTGCAAATGCTCCGGCAACACTAAAAGCTGCTGTTCCAATAATTTCTATTAGTCCGATAGATTCCATTTACGAATTAGTTCCTTAGTTAAATAGACCAATATACGGATTTGTGTATATATACTCGTTTTTTCTGGTAACAAAAAATAATTACAAATTTCCAGAATTATCAATTATCAATTGTCCATTATGACATTATCTAAGCTTATATGGCTGAATCAAAAAAGTACTCAATAAAACAATCGTAATAGAACTGATTGGCATAAGAATAGCGGCGAACAATGGAGTTACATAGCCTAAGAAAGCAAACGTAATTCCGAATGTATTATAGGTCAACGAGAAATACATACAAATACGCAATACCCTTTTGGCATGTAATCCAAACTTGAAAAAGCTATGGAATTTCTTAATTTGTTCACTTTCAATAATAGCATCACATTTTGGTGTGAATCGGAATTCGTCTTCTGAAACGCTAATTCCTAACTCTGCTTCCTCAAGTGCTTCAGAATCGTTTAATCCATCTCCAATAAATGCCACGACATCAGCTGATTCATTGAACCTTATGATATGATTTTTCTTGTCAGTAGGAGATAGTTTGAAGTGCATGTCGATTGGCTTTTCCAAATCCTTGAATAAAATCTCGTCGGTTGCTTTGTCTCCAGAAAGTAAGGTGACTTTATAGTCTTTTTGAAGTCTGTTGATTTCTTCAATAATTCCTTCTCGTAATTGAGATTGGAATTTAAAGAATCCTACTACTTTGTCGTTAATGCTTAAATAACTTCCGCTTTCATCAAATTTTTCTTGTGCATTGGTGAATTTCGCATTTCCAATTCTTAAGATATTCCCATCAGTAGTTTTTGCTTCCACACCTTGACCAGAAACTTCTGCGTAGTCTAAAATTGTGTCAACATGATCCACTTTATCTTCTAAGAATCTTGTAATACTCTTCGAATATGGATGTGTAGATTGTCTTGTTAATGCGAAAACCTGTCCCATTAATTCAGTAGACATTTCTTCTCCTTCGTAGTTTACGCCTTCGATTCTGTCCTTGGTTAATGTCCCTGTTTTATCAAAAACAATATGGTTGATGCTGTTCAATTTCTGAATTTCGTGACTGTTTCTAAAATACAATCCAGATTTTCCAAGTTTACGGAGCGCATTTCCATAAACGAATGGGAAGGAAATTGCTAAGGCACATGGACAAGCGACAACGAGAATTGCGGTTACGACTTCTAAAATTCTGCTTGGATCAATGAAAGCCCAAGTAATTGCAGCAGCTGTAGAAACTACGCCAACGATAATCAAGAAATATTTACTCAATAAATTCTCTCTATTTTGAACGATTGACTTAGTTGTTTTCGCAGATTTATTCCAAATACTGGCAAATTTACTTCGATTGGTGGTGCTTAAAGCTTTCACTTGAATCGCAGAACCAATCAATTTACTTCCAGCATAGATTTTATCTCCAGTTTTTAAAGTCGCTAAATTGGCTTCTCCAGTAATAAAGCTTGTGTCGATTACCGCTTTTATTGAAATTAATTCAGCATCACAAGGAATAATTTCTTCGTTGAAAATCTTTAAAACATCATCTTTTTCTATCGATTCTATTTTAACAACTTCTTCTTCCTCTGTGATTTTGTTTATTCGATGAACTCCTAACGGAAAATATGCTTTTGGGTCATTGTCAAACGACATATTTCTATACGTCTTGGATTGAAACCATTTTCCAATTAATAGAAAAAATACAAATCCGGTAAATGAATCCATGTAACTAGAGCCTTCTTGCATTAAGATTGAAGAAGTACTTTTGATAAATAAAACCAAAATTCCTATTGCAATTGGAATATCTAGATTGAGTTGACGGGTTCTAATCGCCGTATAAGCAGAAATTAAATATCCCGAAGCTGAATATAATAGCACTGGAATAGCGGCTCCTAAAGTCAAGTAGGCTGAGAAATTTCTGAAGTCATCAAACATATCGTCCATTCCCAAATATTCTGGGAAAGACCACAGCATCACGTTTCCAAAAGCAAATCCAGCAACACCTAATTGCATCAATAATTTTTTGTCGTAACTACTTTTCTTCTCTTTTCCTCGGCGTAATTCTGGCTTATATCCTATACTTTCCAGTAAGGAAGCAACTTGAGAAAGTTTAATTGTTTTTTTAACAGTTAAAGACAATGTTCTAGCAGTGAAATTGGCTTCACTTTCTAAAATGTCTGGATTTAATTTCTGCAAATTTTCTAGTAAGTAAATACAAGAGCTACAGTGAATTGCAGGCAAGAAGAAAGTTACCATGTAAACATCATCATTCTGAAATTCGATAAAATCATTAAAGATTTCAGGAACGTCTAAAGCTGTGTACTTTGCATTTCCTTCTGTTGCTGGTTTTATTCCACTTTGTTCATTGAACTCGTAGAATTTATCCAAACCATTATCACTAAGAATTTCATAAACTGTCAAACAGCCTGAACAGCAAAAATCTTTATCTTCCTTCGAAATGGGTTTTCCAATAATCTTATCCCCACAATGATAGCACCCCATATTTTGAACTACTTAAACGTATGAAAAAATGTAAAATCGCATTTATTAAACCGATTTACTAAATCTGCCTTGTGTTGGAATTTTATTCGCATAGGGATCCAATGTCATACAAACATTACGAGAAAATGGTTTTCCATCTTCAGTAACGATAATTTCATTTTCATTCCACTCGATGATTCCGTCTTTTTGAAATTCATCCAAGGTTTCTTTGAATGTAGAAACATGATTTTTCATCCATTCATCGTCCGCGAAGGTAGTTTTAAATTGACACATTAATTGCGTTACATGTTCTTTTAAAGTAGCGTCTGTCTCAGAATGAACGTGACCCTTTACAACAGGTAATTCTTTTGCATCGATCATTTCGTGATAACCACGTGTACTTTTCACATTCTGAGCATATCCAAATCCATATTCCGAAATTGCAGAAGCACCCAAACCAATCATTCTATCCGTGATGTTAGTGGTATACCCCATGAAAGTTCTGTTCAAAGCTCCACCTCTTAATGCTTGAGCTAAAATATCAGTGGGCAATGCAAAATGGTCCATTCCGATTTCAACATAGCCATGTGCTAGTAATGTATCTTTGGATTTTTCATATAAATCCCTTTTCTCATCTCCCGAAGGTAAATCTTCTTCCGAAAAACCACGTTGTCCTGTTCCTTTTACCCAAGGAACATGTGCGTAAGAATAAAGAGAAATTGCATCTGGTTTGAGTTGAATGGTTTTAGCAATCGTATCCATCATATCTTCCATCGTTTGCATTGGAAGTCCGAATACTAAATCGTGACTTATTGAGGTAAATCCTACTTTTCTAGCATCTAAAGTAACCTTTTCAACTGTTTCAAAAGGTTGAATTCTGTTGATTGCTTTTTGAACGATTGGACTATAAGATTGAACACCAAAGCTCACTCTTCTAAATCCTAAATCATATAAAGTCTGTAATTGTTCGTCGCTTGTGTGATTAGGATGTCCTTCAAAGCTAAACAAAGGATCTGGTCCAACTTTGACTTTAATGGCTTCAATTAATCTTTTCAATTGTGCTGCAGCGAAGAAAGTCGGCGTTCCACCCCCTAAATGAATTTCATCAACTTGAATGCTTTCTCCATTCAATTTTTCATACATCTGCCATTCCTTAATAACGGCATCAATATAAGGTGCTTCAACACTGTGTTGTTTGGTAATGTGTTTATGACAACCACAAAATGTACACAAACTCTCACAGAATGGGAGGTGAACATATACGCTTGTACTGTGGTTTTTATTTTGTTCTGCCTCTACAAATATGGGAGCGAATTCAGCTGCCGAAAACTCCATTCTGTTCCAATCTAAAATTGTTGGATAAGAAGTATAGCGTGGACTGGAAACGTTGTATTTATTGATAATCTCTTCACTTAACATAATCTCTCTTCATCTAATTTACAAAGGCAAATATCGTGTTAATAAGACGAACAAACAAATGATTAAAATCAGTTTGAAAACACGTTTTAATTATGATTTTAATGTTGTTAGTTTCAAGATGCTTTTGACAGAATATATTTACTGGTTACATTCAATTGTTGACTAGTTCACCTTCGCATGCTATACGCTTAGCTGTAATACATTCTGCTATTATCATTAAAGAGATTCCTCATAAAAATTCTTTTACAAGAAGTTGATAAAAGAATTTCAACAAGGAATGACATCACGACAAGCTCTGTGTAACGCTATGCACCGCAGTCTTTATATGGTGGTCATTTAAAAAACAGAAAACAAAAAAGTTGATGCCAAGCACCAACTTTTTTGTTTTCTGTTTTTTACCCTAAATCTAGCTTAGACTTGTCATCCTTTAATCAATATAAATCTTTGATTTTGTTGATTGAAGGATCTTGTTGGAGGCGAAGTGAAAAGTTAAACCAAATCATTATTTGACTTCTCTTGATTACTCTTTTTATTCTGTTGAGAATTCTCAGACTTTTGATTTCCATTTCCTATAGTATCAAAATCAACAATTTCATTCAATTTTTCACCACCTTTAATTCCAAAATCTAATGTTCTGATTGGGAAAGGAATCATAATGTCATTTTTATCAAATGCTTTTTTAATGGCAATAATTGCTTCACTTTGACTTTTCAAAAATTCTAGTTGACTTTTAAATTCAACCCAAATCATTATTCTGAAATCAATAGAACTTCCTCCAAAAGCTAAATAAACCAAATCAATATCTTTGTCTTTATTTATGTTGGGCGTATTCTCCACAGCTTTAATAGCAATTTCTCTCACTCGCTCCAAATCTTCACCATAAGAAACACCAACATTTAAGTCTATACGTTTATAGGTGTTTTCAGAATCGTTAATTAATGGATTCTGGAAAAGCATTTTATTTGGAATAATTACCTCTTGTCCTTGAAACGAAGCGATTTCTGTTGTACGAATTCCAATGTGTTTAATTACACCGCTGTGACCTTCACAATGAATAACTTGTCCAATCTTGAAAGGGCGTTTAACAGCCATAAAGAATCCAGCAATAAAGTTGGTTGCAATATCTTGAAATGCAAAACCAAGTGCCAAACCAATTATTCCAGCACCGGCTAATAATGAGGAAACAGTTTTATCGAGATTTAATAAACTCAGCGCCGCAAAAGCACCAATAGAAAGAATCACAACATAAAGAACTTTTGAGATTATTGATGAAAGTGACTTGTTATTGAGCGATTTTAGCAGTAACTTTTGGACAAGATTTCTAATGAGTCTTCCTGCAAAAACAAATGCAACAAGTACAATAATTGCAAGTACAAAGTTGGGCAACATCTTTACCAATCCTTCAGACCATCCGATTAATTTCTCTAATAAAATGTCGTAATATTTTTTAATTTCCATAATTATTTTTTGATTCGCTTATTAAAATAATAAAATTATAAGTTTCTGAAATCAAAATTTGCATTTTTTTATATTTTTTTCAATATCTAATCCTCTCACTACTCGATACACTAACCCAATACTGTTTTATATTTCCCAAGGCAAAACTTCCACATTTTCCAATTCATTTTGTCCCATACTTTTACTTCTTTGAATAATCCTCATGATTTTCACAATATCTTCCTTTTTGGTATTCCGTTTTAAATTCAATCCTATAATTTGACGGATAGGAGTGTGGTCTACAATTTTCTTAATGTGATTAGGATTCAAATTCAAATGCGGTAGATAATAATAGGGTATTAAAGTATAACCACCTTCTTGTTCCACCATTTTTGTCAATAAATGAAGATTTCCTCCTTCGTAATTCCATTCCGACTTCTTAGCGTTATCTAATTTGCAGAAATTAATCATTTGCGTTCTCAAACAATTTCCTGCAGACAAAAGCCATGGATGTTCGTTTTCCAACTGATCCAATTGAATCGTTTTCTCCTTTATAGTAGGTGCGTAAATCAAAACTTCTTCATTGTATAAAATTTGCTGATCTAAACTTAAGTCATCGACTGGACCAGCCATAATTCCAAAATCAATTGTTTTATTCTTTAAAGCCGTCAATAGGTTAGGGGAAGTCAATTCGCTAATGTCTAAATGAACAGCTCCAATTTGGTCTTGCCATTTCGCATACAATTCAGGAACTAGATAATTTGATATCGTAGGTATAATTCCAATTCTAATCTCTGATTTATAAGTTCCTTTTAGTCTTTGAATTTGAACATCCAATTCATCATAAGCCGATTGAATTGCGGATAAATGCGGATAAAGTTTTTTTCCCGAATCGGTTAAAGAAATTGGATTCGTATCTCTATTGATGATCTTGTATCCCAAAGTATCTTCTGCTTTTTTGAGTTGCATAGAGAGTGTAGGTTGAGTAACATGACAAGCATCCGCTGCACGTTGAAAATTCTTGTGTTTCAGTAAAGCAAAAATGTACGAAAGTTGAACTGGAGAAATCATATAGATAAAGTTTATGTAAATATAATAAATATTGATAAAAACAATGAGAGAAGAAGCAGTATCTTTGTCGTGTCGGTAGGAATAAAGGTTGTTAAAATTCAAATAAATTTGAAGTCTGAGGCACTAAATATTCTTATCTTCATAGCGTAAAATAAAAACAAATTAATAACCAATAAAACAAAATAATTATGTCAATTGTAGGAAAAACTTTCCCGGACATCCAAGTGGATGCAATGAATGAAATGGGGGATACATTCAAATTAAATATCTTAGAAGAAGCGAAGAAAAACAAGAAAAAAGTATTGTTATTCTGGTACCCAAAAGACTTTACTTATGTATGTCCAACGGAACTTCACGCATTTCAAGCGAAATTGAAAGAATTCGAAGATAGAAATACTATGGTTATTGGAGCTTCATGTGATACACCAGAAGTTCACTTTGCATGGTTGAGCACAGCAAAAGACAATGGAGGAATCGAAGGAGTTACTTACCCACTAGTAGCAGACTCTAACCGTAACTTGTCAAATATGTTAGGAATTTTAGATATCAAATCTGAAACGTATAACGAAGCAACAGATTCTTTCATTTTAGAAGGAGACAACGTGACTTACCGTGCAACTTACTTAATCGATGAAGAAGGTACAGTATTTCATGAAGGTGTTAACCACATGCCATTAGGACGTAATGTAAATGAGTTTATCCGTTTAATCGATGCTTATTCTCACGTTCAAACACATGGTGAAGTTTGTCCAGCTAACTGGGAAGAAGGAAGTAAAGCAATGAGTGCAGACAGTAAAGGAACTGCTGAATACTTAAAAAACAACTAATATGGCGTTTTTAGAGTTAGATACGGATACTTTACAGGAAGAGATTTCTAATGATGGAATAGTTCTCGTACAGTTTTCAGCCGGATGGTGTGGAAATTGCCGAATCATGAAGCCTAAGTTTAAGAAATTTTCTCAGGAACATGAAAATGTAAAGTTCATTGTGATCGATGCGGAAAAGAATCCAGAATCTAGAAAGTTAGCGAAAGTAGATAATTTACCTACGTTTGCAGCCTTCAAAAATGGAGAATTAATTCAGCAGACACAAACAAATAAAACAGAAGTATTAAAATCTTTTATCGATGAGACTACCAGTAATTAGACACATTTCGACTTTTATTGAAGAGAATGACGAGGATTTCGTAAATGAAACAATTGAAACATTGGAAAATCTTACAGAACTTTCTTCTATGAAAGATGAAGAACTTGACGTAATTGGAGAATTACTTTCCAATATGAACGGCGCAATCGAAGTCAATAAAATGATGAGAGAAGAAGGAGTTTCTCAAAAAGAAGCGGCTAATAAGTTCATGAAGCGTGTGACAGGTTCAATCGATACTTAATAATAGTATTTTCAAATTTTATATAGAGACCATTATTCGTAATGGTCTCTTTTTTATGAAAATGAATTAAAAGCTGAACTTTTAATTAAAAAACGCTAAAAAAACATAACTTTCTTAAGAAAAGGGTAATATTTTTTGAGTTTAAGCAAGATATACACTACCTTGCGAGCGAATCACAATACATTGAGTTATCGGACTTATAAAAATAGTAAGAAAAAGTAAAATTGAAGACAGGTATCACCGTAACATGGGGAGAATTTGTGTACAAGTAACACGTATACAAAAACAGTTCATGGGTATTCCTTTTCAGACAGTGCATAAATATCGCCAAACTTATACAGGCGAAGTAAAAGACTGTGAAGAATGTGTAATCTCAAAAGCAGAATTGAGTTACTAAAGATAATATTTCCTAAAGGAAGAGAAAAAGGTCAAGCTGAATGCTTGACCTTTTTTTGTGGGTTATTTTGAGGACGTTTTGAAAACGTCCCTACAAACAAACCCACAAAAAAAAAGAGGATCACATTTCTGCAATCCTCTTCTCAATAGTTATTTGGCATCGCTGCAGTGGCACTGCTGCGACTTAATTATTTACCCTTTATAAAAAGGAGTCTTTACAATCTCAGCTGCAAGCGATTTATTTCTTACACCAATAAATATTTCACCACCTACATTTGCAACATCTACAGGAACATATCCCATTCCAATTGCTTTATCTAATGATGGAGACATTGTTCCAGAAGTTACACGTCCAATTTCGTCACCTACTGCATTCAAGATAGGGTAACCTTGACGAGGAATACCTTTGTCTTTCAATTCAAAACCAACCAATTTATTTTTGATTCCAGCTTCTTTTTCTGCTTTTAAAGCTTCACTATTTGTAAAGTCTTTTGTGAATTTTGTAATCCAGCCCAATCCAGCTTCAAAAGGAGAAGTTGTTTCATCGATATCATTACCATACAAACAGAATCCCATTTCTAAACGCAATGTATCACGCGCACCTAATCCAATTGGTTCGATTCCGAAAGCTTCACCAGCTTCAAAAACCTTATCCCAAACTTGTTTTACATCTTTATTTTTAACGTAGATTTCAAATCCACCACTTCCAGTATAACCAGTTGCAGAAATGATCACATCTTTAACACCAGCAAATTCACTGATTTCAAAAGTGTAAAATTTCATTCCCGCTAAATCAACTGAAGTCAATGATTGCATTGCTTCTGCTGCTTTAGGTCCTTGAATAGCCAATAAACTCCATTCGTCAGAGTTGTTTGTCAATTCTGCACCAACGTCATTTTGTGAAGAAATCCAATTCCAATCTTTCTCAATGTTAGAAGCGTTAACGACCAACATAAATTCTTGATCAGCGATTTTATAAATGATTAAATCATCAATAATTCCACCTGTTTTATTTGGAACGTAGCAATATTGCGCCTTTCCAGGAACCAATTTACTTACGTCGTTACTTGTAACTTTTTGAAGTAAAGCTTCTGCATGCTTACCTTTCACAAAGAACTCACCCATGTGAGAAACATCAAAAACACCCAATTTAGTTCTTACAACTTCGTGTTCGTGCTTTAATCCTGCATATGAAACAGGCATATTATAACCTGCAAAAGGAACCATCTTAGCTCCTAACTCTGTATGTACTGCTGATAACGCGGTTTCTTTCATCGAATTGACATTTTGGTTTAAAATGCAAATTTAAGAATTAATCAATGTTAAAGTTGAAAGGAAGGTTAAAAGTGGAAGGATGATGATCATGATGCTTTTTCTAGGGAGAAAGGAAGAGTAAAACTTTTAATAGTAATAATTATTCATTGGTTAAATTCATAAGAGAAGTCTTAGTTCGAAGTACTTCTCCCTTTGGAGTTATACCGATAGGGAGGACGTTGAGAAAATGGTATTTAAGGCTGTAGAGAAGCACTTTAGATGGTAAATAAATACAGTAAACTATGAAGAAGTTTTTCTATTTAACAATTGGATTTTTAATTACTTCTTGTACCACGGAGGCATCTAAAATACATAATCCTTTCAATCCTTTTAATCTGCGTGACACTTAGCTTCCCTCCAAAACACTACTTTTACCCAAAAACTTACAATGCAAAAATCCAAAGCAGTATTCAATTGGTCTGGAGGAAAAGACTCAGCGCTAGCCCTCCAAAAAGTCCTTCGTGAAAACGAATTCGAGATAATCGCTTTGTTGACTACTTTTAATGAAGCCGATGAAAGTTCTTCTGCTCATTCAGTTCCTTTAAATTTAATGGAAAAACAAGCGGAGGCTATTGGAATAGAACTGTATCCTGTTTTTATCAATAAATCTCCCAACGATTACGAAAATAAGATGCTCAAAGCAGTTGAATATTTCAAAGAAAAAGGAGTAGCGCATTTCATTTTTGGTGATTTGTATCTAGATGAAATCAGAACTTACCGAGAAAGTAAATTGAATCCGCATGGAATAGAAGTGGTGGAACCCATTTGGGGACAAACTGCTGATCAAACAATTCAAGACTTTTTAAATTCTGGATTTAAAGCAAAGATTGTAACTACCCAAGCAGATAAACTGGATGAATCTTATATCGGAAAGGAAATTACGCAAGAATTGATTGATAATTTACCTGAAGGAATTGATGTCTGTGGTGAAAATGGTGAATACCACACTTTTGTTTTTGCTGGAGATATTTTCAAGAAGGAAATAGATTTTGATATTAAAGAAGCTTACAAACTTTCCTTCGACATTAAATTAGATACGGATGAGGTGAAAACCTACGAATATTGGCAGGCGAAGTTTAGGTGAAATATTAAAAGTTCATACTTAGATGCGTATATATAATTGTTACAATAAAGTTTGGTGCGAAGCGTCATTACCTTCGGAGGGGGCTGGGGGGAGGAACTCAAAAATAAGGGTTGCTTTTACTTATTTAAAATGGTTTTTGAAAAAATCCTCTCCCTTAATCCCTCTCCAAAGAGGGAAATAAAATTACCTCTGTATTAATTATTTGGTTTCATAGATTAACTCCATCTGAAAAATCAACTGAACACTTACGAATATCCACAACTTAAACTTAGCTATTCAAACAAAAATCTCTATTTTTATCACAATGATTTTACTTCGAATACTTTTACTTCCTTTTTCAATAATCTACGGCCTCGTAATGGCTTTTAGGAATCTGCTTTTTAATAGGAACTTTAAGCCGGTTACTAAAGTGAATTCTACTGTTATTTCAGTTGGGAATTTATCTGTCGGTGGAACTGGGAAAACTCCTCATGTTGAGTATTTGCTTAATATTTTATCAGAAAAATACAAAACTGCCGCTTTATCACGTGGTTACGGACGTCAATCGAAAGGATTTGTGAACGTGAATGCCAATTCTGAAGTGACGAATGTTGGAGATGAAGCTTTAAATTATGCCCAAAAATTCGAAGGAAAAGTCAATGTTGCAGTTTGTGAAAAGAGGGTAGAAGGTGCTCAACAGATTCTAGAAAATCATCCTGAAATTGAAGTCATTGTTTTAGATGACGCTTATCAACACCGTTATCTTTACCGCGATTGTAATATTTTATTGACAGAATATGACAAGCCATTTTTTAAAGATTATGTTTTGCCAGCTGGTCGATTGCGAGAGTTTAGATCTGGAAAACACAGAGCAGATATTGTGATTGTTACTAAGTCACCAGATGCATTGAAAGAAGGTCAAAAAAATAAGTTTATCTCGAAGTTAAACATGAATTCTCGTGTTCCAATATTCTTTTCTTCAATAGATTATGGAAAGTTAATTAACCTTCAAACGAAGCAAGAAATTCAAGTTCCTGCAGCTATTTTATTGATTACAGGAATTGGGAATCCGAAACCGTTAATTGCACATTTAGAACAACATTCAAAAGTCACACATTTAAAGTTCGGCGACCACCACGATTACACAATCAAGGATATTGAGAAAATTCACAAATTATTTGGTAACTTTGCGTCTACTGAAAAAATAATTGTCACCACAGAAAAAGATGCGGTGCGTTTATTAAATTCAGGAGTTAGAAATGAATTACAGTCATTTCCTTGGTATTATCAAGCCATGACAGTGAAAATAGAAAATGAAACGAAATTAATAAAGAAAATATATAGCTATGTTAAATCAAATAAATGAAGCAGTAAAATATCTTCAGTCACAAACTGAAGTGAAGCCACAAGTAGGCGTGATTTTAGGAACTGGATTAGGAGGATTGGTGAATGAAATCAATATCACAAATCAAATTTCTTATGAAGATATTCCACATTTCCCTGTTTCAACGGTTGAAGGACATAGCGGAAGATTGATTTTTGGAGAATTGGGTGGAAAACAAGTGATGGCAATGCAAGGTCGTTTTCATTATTACGAAGGCTATACTTTACAGCAATGTACTTTCCCAGTTCGTGTAATGAAGGCATTAGGAATTGAGCGTTTGGTGGTAAGTAACGCATCAGGAGGAGTAAATGACGATTTTGAGATTGGAGATTTAATGTTGATTAATGATCACATTAATCTTTTCCCTGGAAATCCATTAATTGGAAAAAACATTGATGAGTTAGGTCCACGTTTCCCTGATATGAGTGATGCTTATGACGTTGGAATGATTGAATTGGCAGAGAAAATCGCAGGAGAATTAAATATCCGTGTGGTTAAAGGAATTTATGCAGGTTTAACAGGGCCAACTTTGGAAACACCAGCAGAATATAAAATGATTAAAATTTTAGGAGCAGATGCTGTTGGAATGTCAACGGTTCCTGAAATTATTGTAGCACGTCACATGGAAATTCCTTGTTTTGCAGTTTCAATCATCACTGATTTAGGTGTTGAAGGGAAAATCGTTAAGGTTTCAGCTCAAGATGTGATTGATGTAGCCAATCAACAAGAGCCAAAAATGACCAAAATTATCAAAGAGTTAATTGCTCGAGTTTAAACATATTTTTTTTAGAATAATGGTATCAGAGGAGGTAAAAGCAACATACGAAGTGGTAATTGGACTAGAAGTTCATGCCCAAATGTTAACGAAAACCAAAGCGTATTCAAGCGATGCGAATGAGTATGGAGCGCGACCAAATACAAATGTAAGTGCAATCACTTTGGGTCATCCGGGAACACTTCCTATGATGAACAAGCAAACAATTGAGTACGCTATTAAGTTAGGTTTGGCTTTAAATTGTGAGATTGCAGAAAATCAACATTTCGATCGTAAGAATTATTATTATCCAGATTTACCGAAAGGTTATCAGATAACGCAAGATAAAACACCAATTTGTGCCAAAGGATGGGTTGATTTACAAATGGAAGATGGAAACATCAAACATGTTGGAATTACACGTATTCACATGGAGGAAGATACTGGGAAAAGTATCCACGATGTTGATATTTACGATACTTTAGTCGATTTGAATCGTGCTGGAACACCTTTGCTTGAAATCGTAACTGAGCCAGATATGCGAAGTGGAGATGAAGCTTATGTTTACCTAACTGAGATTCGTCAATTGGTGCGTTACTTAGAAATTTGTGATGGGAACATGGAAGAAGGAAATCTTCGCTGTGATGCCAATGTTTCGGTTCGTAAAAGAGGAGCTAAAGAATATGGTAGAAGAGTAGAGGTGAAGAACATGAACTCTATGCGAAATGTGCAACGTGCAATTAATTTTGAGATTGATCGTCACATCGAACTCCTTGAAAATGGTGAAACTGTTGCCCAAGAAACACGTTCTTTCGATGCTGTAAACTTACGTACGATTTCAATGCGTACAAAGGAAGACGCTAACGATTATCGTTTCTTTACTGAGCCAGATTTACAACCTTTGCATGTTTCAAAAGAGCAAATTGAGCTAATCAGGTCAGAAATGCCTGTTTTACCGAAAGCGCTTTTTGAAAAATACACCAAAGAATTAAAATTATCAGAATACGATGCAACGAATATTATTTCAACAAAACCTTTTGCTGAATACTTCGAAGCATTGATTTTACATACAAAAAACTACAAATCTGCATCCAATTGGATGAACGGAGAAGTACGTTCTTATTTGAATCAACAAGGAAAATCAATTGAAGAATTTCCTATTAGTGCTGAAAAGTTAGCCGAGTTAATTGAATTGATTGATGGAGGTTTCGTTTCAAACACTGTTGCAGGTTCGAAAATTTTCCCTGAATTACTAGAAAAGCCTAATGAATCAGCGAAGAAAATTGCTGAGGAATTAAATTTAATTCAAGACAGTGACGAAGATTCAATTTCAGCTGTAATTAAAGATGTAATTAAGCAACACCCAACCGAAGCTGAACGTTATAAAAACGGTGAAAAGCAATTGGTAGGATTTTTTATGGGACAAGTAATGAAAGCATCAGGTGGAAAAGCAGATCCAAAATCGGCTAACAAACTGATGCGTCAATTTTTAGATGAAAATTAATATGATTAAGAAAAGTATTTATGTTTTTGCAATGAGCGCTTTGTTCTTTGCATGTGGATCAGAAGAGGAAACGGATACGACAATGGATTCAGTGGATTCAACAGAAACTCAATCAGAAATTTCAACTGATGAGGAGTCTGGTCCAATGATGAAAGATCCAAACGAAGTTCCAAACGTTACACTGAATGGTGTGCTTAAAAACGGTGGAAATGCAACTTTAGTTTTAGAGGCGAACACAGATCGTGGGCCTATTGTGATTAACAAAACGACAACAGATGCCGCTGGAAATTTCCAATTAAAAGGTGCTATTCAAGCAATGGGATTATATCAATTGCGCGTAGATGGAAATGTCGCTCAAAATCAAGAACCAAAAGTTATTCCTATGACTTTAGTTCCTGAAGATAATCTTACATTGGAATTAGACTTTAACGATTTCAATAGATCGGTGGTTTACAAAGGAACAGAATGGGCCGAACCTTTAAATGGTTACATGAATGAGATGAAGAAATTCATTGATTGGCAAATGTCTATTGTAAATCCACAAGAATACAAGCAGGAGGAATTAATGAAAATGGTGATGAAGAAAAAGGATCCAATGGACCGCTACATCATTAAGGAGATTCGTAAAGATGCTGACAACCCAGCGCATATTCTTTTGATGACGAATTTGATGCCGATGATGGGATATGATAATTATGATCCAAAGAATATTGAAGTTTTAAAGATTTTGCACGCAGCTTATGAAAAAAGCTACCCTGGACATCCAATGACTGTTAATATTGGTTCTCAAGTTGCACAATTAGAACAAGGATTAAAAGATTACAAAGATTTTAAAGAGAAGAATATCGCTCCTGAAATTGCATTACCAAATCCTGAAGGAAAAGAAATGACACTTTCTTCTTTGAAAGGAAAATACGTTTTAATCGACTTTTGGGCTTCATGGTGTGGTCCTTGTCGTGTTGAAAATCCTAACGTTGTTCGTTTATATAACAAATACAAAGGAGACAAATTTGAAATTTTCAGTGTTTCATTAGACAAGGACAAAGACAAATGGATCAAAGCCATTAAGGCTGACGGATTAATTTGGGATTATCATGTAAGTGACTTATTGGGATGGCAAACAACAATGGTTGAAAAATACCAATTTAGTGGAATTCCACATACCGTTTTAATTGACCCAGATGGTAAAATAATCGCAGAAAAATTAAGAGGTCCATCTTTGGAAAGAAAGTTGCAAGAACTCTTCGGAAAATAAAAAATACAATATGATACTACGTACATTCACTTTACTGACTTTTACTTTATTAACGACATTAGGATTCTCACAAGAGCAATTCTCCTTTGTACTAAAAGGACAAATTTTTGGAACTGAGAGTGACACTATTCGAATGTTTCAAAATTTTGGATCAGAAAATGTCGAAATTGCTACTATTGATTTAAATGAAAAAGGATTTTTTGAAGAAAAAATTACTGTTACAGACAAAGATTATTACATTTTATCTCTTGAAGACAATCAGGTAATTAATATCATTATTGAAGGACCAGACACAATTAGCATTTATGGTGATGGAAGTAATTTACTTTATCACACAAATATCGTTGGTTCTCCATCAAGTTCAGCATTGCTTGATTTCATGAGAATAAATACACAATACAAAATCCAATTGGATTCTGCTAATCGTTATTTACAAGCCAATCAGGATAAGAAGGCAGAGATTCAAAAAGAATTTCAATCTACTTATCAAGCTTTTATGGGACAAAGAAAGCTTTACATTAATGAAAATGGTGATTCGCCAGCGTTAATCGGTGTAGTTCCTTCTGTAAATATTGAACAAGAATTTGAACTTTACGAAGAAATTGTAGGTCAACTAGATGCTAGTTTTGGTCACAGTCCAACAGTTCAAAGAATAGTAAAGGAATTTGCTGTGAACAAGCAAGAAACGATTGCTAAAATGCCATTTGCTCCAGGAACAGAGGTGAAGGAAATTACATTGCCGAATCCAGAAGGTGATACTTTAAGATTGTCAGATTATAAAGGTAAAGTTGTTTTGATTGACTTTTGGGCTGCTTGGTGTGGACCATGTAGACGTGAAAATCCTAATGTGGTTAACCTTTACAATAAATACAACAGCAAAGGTTTTGAAGTGTTTTCTGTTTCATTAGACAAAGACAGGACAAAATGGTTGGCAGCAATTGAACAAGATGGTTTAGTTTGGGACACTCATGTTTCAGATTTAAAAGGATGGTCATCAGCTGCAGGTAGAGATTATAATGTTACTTCAATTCCTTTTACTGTCTTAATTGATGGAGAAGGAAAAGTAATAGGTACTAACCTGAGAGGTGAAGGCTTAGCCAATAAATTGCAAAGTATCTTCGAATAATTCTTGAATCTGTAATGTCAAACCCAAGTAAAAAAATATATTTTGCTTCCGATTTTCATCTTGGTGTACCAACCGCTGAAAAAAGTCTTGTTCGCGAAAGATTAATCGTTCAATGGCTTGATGAAGTCAAAAAAGACGCTGAAGCCATTTATTTAGTTGGCGATATATTTGATTTTTGGTTCGAATATAAACATGCTATACCAAAAGGGTTTGCACGTTTGCAAGGAAAAATAGCAGAAATCACTGACAGTGGAATTTCGGTTCACTTTTTTACTGGAAATCACGACATGTGGATGTTTGGTTACCACGAGCAAGAACTAGGAATTATTATGCACCGAGAGCCTGTCATCTTTGAAGCACAAGGCAAAAAAGTTTACATTGGTCATGGTGATGGATTAGGACCTGGCGATCACGGTTATAAATTCATCAAAAAAGTATTCTCAAATACCTTTTTTCAATGGTGTTTTGCCCGACTTCATCCAAATTTCGGAATAGGATTAGCGAATTATTTCTCAAGATCCAGTAGAGCAAAAGCTGGTGATACTGACGAAAAGTACTTGGGTGATGATGAAGAATGGTTAGCTATTTATTCCAAAGAAGTACTGGAAAAAGAACACATTGATTATTTTGTTTTTGGTCACCGCCATTTGCCAATCGCCATGTCGGTTGGAGAAAATAGTGAGTATTTTAACCTAGGAGACTGGATCAAATACTACACTTATGGAGTCTTAGAAAATGGTGAATTCCATTTAAAAACATATCCTGATAATCAACCTTTTATTTTTTCAAAAGACAAATAGTAAAGATTATAGTTTTTTATTTCTATTTTTGAAATAGAATATAAACACTATTACAGACTATTCAACCAATAGGCGAAATCTTTCGTTACCTATGTTTGAAGTAAGTTTAAAAACTATTATTATGATGAAATCTATCACTAACTATTTTAGCGCAATATTTCTATTTTTTTTAGCCAATATTTCCTTTTCACAAACATAAGGAGTTGCTTATACAGCAGTTGGGAAAGGTGTCGCAACTACTTTTGTTACAGATTATCATTCTTTAGGAATCAACAGTTCAGCTTTAGGTTGGGGAACAGGTTTTGAAGGTAAGAAGTTTACACTAGGTACAACTGAATTCTCCGGAGGAATTTCAAGTCCTTCCTTGAATAAAGACCGTTTAAAAAATGTGATGTCAAGTGTAAGCAGTCAAATAAATAAAGAAGAAGGATTTGATTTTGACCAACAAAAGTCTGCAGCATCAGATTATGCAGAGTCAGGAATTACAGTTAATGCAAGTTATAACTGGTTTGGCGCATCATATCAAAGTGAAAAGTTTGGAGGAATTGCAATTTCAATCAACGAAGAAATTAACTGGTTTTCTCAACTCAATAGACAAACAACAGATCTTATTTTCAGAGGGAAAAGGTCAGACTATTACGATTCTTTGGTGATTGTTTATCAAGGAGACACTTCCACCATCTCAAATTCTGGAAATATTTCACAAGATTCGCTAGAAGCTGTAATAAGAGGGGAAAGAAATAATCCTTTATTGATCAGTGAAATTTCGGATGGTTCTAGAATCAAATTTTCTTGGAATCGAAATTTCAATATTGGTTACGGAAGAAAAATCTTAGGAGACAGAGAGACATTTGCATTATACGCTGGAGTAGGAGCGCGTTACATTCATTCAATTGCAATGTTTGATATGGAATCAAATTCAAATGGTTTAAGCTTGAATTCTTCATTAACTCCATTTTTTAATATTCAATATGACAATGAAACAACTACTACAAATAGTGGAACATTTCCTGAATCCGTTGGAAAAGGCTATGGTTTAGATTTTTCAACGAGTGTAATTTTACTGGATAGAATAAAAATTGCGGCTGCGGTGAATAACATTGGAAGAGTAACTTATAAAAGTAATGTCTACCGAGTAAATGATACTTTATTGGGTTCAACAATCATGGATGGTATTGAAGGTGCAGGATTTGAAGAAATAATGGGTCAGATTTCCGAAGATGGAGGATTGTTTAGTTTGGAAAATGAAAAAGAAGTTGTTGTAGGAAATGCTGCAACCTTTAGATTAGGAGGAAGTATTTCATTTTTCGATAATATGTTGGATGTCGGAGTGGATTTCGTAGCACCTTTCAACAGAGACAATCCTGGAAGTTTACAAAATTCTGTTTTCTCAATAGGAGGTGATATTCGACCAGTTAAATGGCTTCAACTGAGCGCGGGTTACTTTGGTGGTGGAGTTTATGCGCACAATGTTCCAGTTGGAATTAACTTTATTTTGGGAGAAGGAAGATATGAATTTGGTATTTCCTCGCGTGATGCGCTTTCTTTCTTTTCAAAAGATGGGAACAGTATTTCAACTGCTTTTGGTGTAGCGCGATTCCGTTTTTAATTGATGATTGATAATTGATAATTTTGGAATTGGTGTTATTTTACCGTTTTTATGGTTTATTTTGATTATTCCAAATCGGAATATCGAATATGGGTTTTAGTTGTGAAATTTCATAAATGAAATTTTCTGACGAGTGGCTTGAGGCGATGGCTTCGACAGGCTCAGTCAACGGATTACCCTCGGTGAATTGTCGAAGGCAATGAAGGCACTTGTAAAAGCATTTTGACAAGAATGAAAGATAACATCAGAGCAATTAGGTTATATCTTAGAAGGCTCAGCCACCAGTGAAAATATTCAACTTGCAGATAAGGAAGTTGTCTTTTGTTTTGGCTTAAAAGAAGAGAATGGAATTATCCATTATAAAATTATCAATTCATCAATTCCTATGGCGTTAACAATTAACCATTTATAATTAACAATTAACAATTAAAACCTCCGTATTTCAATTCCTTTTCTAATCCGAACCATTCTATTAATAATCATTCGGATATCTCTGTCTTCTTGGTATCTATCAATCGCTTCTTTCCATGTTTCTATAGAACGGTCATTGAGTTTTTTTGGGAGGTAGCCGTAACCGATGAAAGTTCCTCTTTCTACCATGAGTAATGCGAGTTCGTTTGCGTCTCTTCCTTGATCTATGATGAAGAAGTTATCGAGTTCGAAATTGAGTTGGTCTATGAGTCTTTTAACGCGTTGATTGTAGTCTTCTGGTGCTTCTTCTCCTATGCAAGCACCTTTACATTCCTTGATTTGATATTGAAAGCAAGAAGTAGCTGTTGGATATAATCCGACCAGTTTTTTACATAAATTATAATCTTCAACAGCTCTTTCTAAAAAGATTCCTCCTTCATTTTTGTTTGAAAAAGTTGTGATTGGAGCATCGTTTCGTTTTTTAACTAAATCCAAGTGTAAATTAACATAACCTTTTCCATCTTCAAAAGCGAAAAGTCCAAAAGGATATTTGTCTTTTCTTAATTGTCGGTTGTAATGTGGTTTGTGCTTCTTTATTAGATTCGATTCATGAATTAATGCGATAGCCTCAGAACCTGTAATATCATATTCAACACGCACAATTTCTTTGGACATATTGATTCCTTTCTTGGTTTTAATGTTCTTTAAATGCTGTTGAACACGACTTCGAATGTTTTTACTTTTTCCAATATAAATCAATCGACTTTCTTCATCGTAGAATTTATAGACGCCAGTTAATTTTGGAATGGCTTCAATGGCATCAAAATCTAATCCTGGATGCAAATGTTTTGGTATTAAATCCGATTGAACCAGACTTAAAAGCTTCTCTTGATTTTCTTTGAATAATAAATGAAAAAGTTCCACAGTTGCCAAAGCATCTCCACGTGCACGGTGTCTTCCCACCAATTCTATTCCTAATTCATCTGTCAATTTCCCTAAACTATAGGAAGCGTGTCCCGGAATAATTTGTCGTGAAGACTTTACGGTACACAAATATTCCATTCTAAATTCAAAGCCTAGCGATTTGTACTCGCTTCGTAAGATATTATAATCAAAACCAACATTGTGTGCTACAAAAACAGCATTTCCAATAAATTCGAGCACCTGTTTTGCCAATTCATAGAATTTTGGAGAATCTTCCACCATTTCATCATTAATTCCCGTCAATTGAGAAATGAAATAGGGAATAGGTTGCTCAGGATCTACAAGCGATGTGAACTCATCAATAATCTTTTCTCCATCCGTCAGGAAAATTGAGAATTCAGTTATTTTGGAGTTTCTGATGCTTCCACCAGTTGTTTCTAAATCTGTTACAGCGTATAGCATTTTGTAAAAATAAGGAATATTGCTTGAAGTGGTTTTGTATCTTGATGAAAAATTAAGCTTAATATTCAAGGCTCTTTAATTAGCTATTTACTTGAAAAAACACATTGCCTTATTTAAATATGCCGCAGCAGTGCAACTGCAGCGGTGCGATTTAAATAAATTGCATTTCAGAACAGTTTCAGAACTTTTGCTCGCAATCTTAATTTACGAAGTGATGTTGTGTTTCGACTACGCCGCGCTGCAGTTGCACTGCTGCGCTGTGTTCTCGAAGCACAAATGCTCTTCTTTAGAATACACTCTAATTTCGAAGCTTTAACTTCCACCCCGACGAAAACCAGCAGCTTTATGAAGTGGTTTTTGTTTGCAGTCAAGCTAATTTGGGTAGCGACCTTGTGAAGCTCCCACAAATAGCTTGACTGCCAAAAAGAAGGAATAAACTATATTAGCTTGTATTTGAAAACACAACAATATTAAAATTGATTCTTTTGAGCCCTTTCTACTTTTTTTCTTGTCGGCTGATGCTTAGGCATCTCCTAAAGAAAGAAAAGTAAAAATCTTCTCAAAAATCTTCAATTTATAAAAATTGTCTGTTTACAACCACAAACTATGTAGCAGGCGGAAATGGTGGCCAAGAAAAGACGAAGCACTCTAAACTATATCTACTATTTTTTTAAATAGATTATCCTTTCCTAATGAATAGAAAATTTAGACAATAGATTTGTCATCTTATTTTCTAGCATCTCTAGCTAAATCATACTATACAAAAAACATACTTCCAATTAATTCAAATAAATAAAACGAACCTTTCTCAAACTTTTGTGTATTACGGTAAAACAAGATATTATGAAAGGAACAGTAATTTTAATGTCAATGCTATTTTGTGGATTTATTGGAATGGCACAAGAGCAACCTCAAGAAGTTAAATCTATCGTAAAAGAAATCCACGAATATGAATGGTACACGAATCAATATTCGCTTTGGGAAAAGGAGATAAAGAAAGATAATAAAAATGGAAATGCTTGGATAAATTTATATTCCGCGGCGAGAATGTCCAGAATTTCTGCTGGTGATAAAGAAATTAGATCAAATTGGTATGACAAAGAACTGGAGGTTGTTAATAATATGAGTAGATCCATTAAAGGAACTTTTGCTTATTATCGAATTATGGGTTGGTACCACTCGATTTGGAGAGCAAAGGATAAGGCGGAGGAAGATAAAATAATTAGTTATGTTGAGAAAGCCCATGAATTAAATCCTAATGAAGCTGATATTTATCCGAATTTGATGAATATTTATGAAATTGCTAGACCAGATCTTTCTAAGCAAAAAGAAATTTCAATCTTGTGGAAAGCTTCTGCTGATTTTACTCCAAAGTTGATGGCGCTGTCTTATAATGTTTTAATGAACACAAAACAAGATGCTATAATTATAACTGGAGGTGACAATGATACTTATCCTTTATGGATTATTCAACATGCTGATGATTTTAGAAAAGACGTAAATGTTTTGAATATTTCTCTATTACCGATTGAAGAATATCGCAATAGATTATTCAAAAAAGTTGGAATTCCAGCGCTTGAAGGTGAAAGTCATAAACCTTCAGAAATTTTAGAACATATTATCAAATACAGAGGTGGTCATGCTCTTTATTTTTACAACAAAGGAATAGCAGCAAAGGACAGCACAATATTTGACAAGCTTTATAATGTTGGCGTAATCTACCAATACTCAGAAGAATCTTTCAATAATACGTCACTAATTGTAGATCATTTTGAGAATAAATTTATCGTTGATCAGTTAAAGTATGATTATTATCAAAGTGAATATCCGTTGATAGATAAACAATGGGATTACTCTTATTTACCTGGATTAGTTTCTCTTTATCAGCATTATAAATTGATAGGAAATGAATTGAAAGCGGAAGAAACCAAGAAGATTATTCTATTTTTAGGGAAAGACTTTTACGGTTTAGATGAAATCAAAGAAGAAATAGGTTTTGAATAATCTTAAAACAAATAGACATATTTCAGATGAAAGCCTGATGTCGTCTCTCCAAAAGGGGGACGAATCGGCGTTTACTGTTTTGTATGATCGCTACAGTAATCGGATCTTGTATTTTATGTTTAAAATGTTGAGAAATGATGAAGCGAAAGCACAAGATTTTACGCAAGATGTTTTTATAAAAGTCATTGAAAAGGCGGATCAGTTTGATACTGATAAATCCTTTAAAACTTGGATTTTTACTGTTGCAGCAAATCATTGCAAAAACTATTTTAGAAGTAATAGGCAGGTTTTTGACATTAATGATTCAAGTAATTCTCTAGTTGTTCAAGACTCGATTGAAGAGATTTACGATCAAAAAGAGTTTCGAATTAAGCTGAATATTGAAGTGGATAAGTTGAGCTATAAATTCAAGGAAACGTTTATCCTTCGCTATTTTGAAGATTTAAAGCTCAAAGAAATTGCTGAAATTATGGATTGTCCTGTCGGTACGATTAAATCCAGATTGAACCATGTGACGCAAATTTTAGCGAAAAAATTAAAAGTATACAAAGTGTTATTTGACAGTAGTCAGGTCAACGAAAAAACTAAAGATTATGAAGATTAGATTAACAGAATTAATCGAAGAAAAGTCATTTAATGAACTTTCAAAAGAAGAGCAGAGCTTTGTTTTGACTCAAGTTTCAGAAGAAGAGTATAATGAAAAGCACCAACTTATAGCAAATGTTAAAGATGAATTGAAGTCTGAAGCAAATGAGCTTAAAGCCAATGAAAGTATTCGATTAAGCGCGCTTGCTGCTTTGCGTGCTAAACAAATAGTTGTGGAACCAATTTTCACTTCAACTTCAAGCTCAAAAACCAAAGTGAAATCAGGTTTTTTCAATTTCAAAATACCTTTATGGACAGCAGTTGCGGCGGTTTTTATGATCTTTATTTTGAGTACTCCTGTATTTATTGAATCGCAATTGAATTCTAATAAATCCAACCAGTTGGTCGCTTCTGTGGATACGATTTACATTGATAAAATCATTAGAGACACCATAGAAATAACCAAGCCAGCGGATAGGGTTGTGAAAACTGTTTATGTCACAAATAATGACATTTCTCAAAAGGTAATTGCTGAGAATGAATTTGAAACGAATAACGATAATCAACAACTAACAGATTTTTCAATAAATAGAAGCGACAATATTCAAAATGAATTAGAAATGAGAATGGCGATTGGCGGATATACCAATACAATTGATTTCTCGAATCCGAAATCGGGTAGGAGTTTGTCTGAGGATAAGATTGGGAAAGTAGTTTTGGAAGTTGTGAATTAAACACGAAAATCCTATTCAATAACCACTTTCATACGTTTAATTTCTTCACCATTTTCATTATCAATGATTGAGAAAATATAAATTCCAGAACTCAGTCTTGATATATCATATTTTGAATTTAGCGCTACATCTATTAATGGATAAGACAATTCTAGATTACCTTTTAAACTGTAGACTTTCATTTCACCACTTTTGATAGATTGGCTCAATTTCAAAGTAATTATGTTTGAAGTTGGATTTGGATATAGCGTAATTTCAGTGGATGATTTCAAAATTATAGTATCTTTTTCTTTTTCCAAAACATGTATTACAGGGTAGTTGGTGTTGTAGATTTTATCGTTATCGAAAATATAACGCAATTGGTAGTAACCTGGTTGAGCATCATTAATTGTGGATGATACGTGGTGATAGTGGCTTTCAAGTATTTGAAAATCGTAGTATTGTACGTTCATTAATCCATCATTATAAATCCATTGAACAGAATCATAAAATCGACCACCAAAAACTCCTACTTCGTTCAAATATTCCCAATTTAAAATTACAGGCTTATTTTCAATAATTTGAATTTCGAAAGTGTCTATATTGTTTCCATATTGAAGTTCATGTGATGAGAAGCCTTTCACATAATCTCCATTACCGTAGGTGAAAAAATACCTTACTGTTAATCCTTTTTCTTCTTGTGAAAACGATCCAAAACTTAATAAAATAACGGAAATTAATGTTAAATACTTCATATATAGTGTGTTTTAATACATTAACGAAGTTTTTATTTAATTATTTCATGAACGGCTATTTTGTTTATCCTTTAAAGTAGTTGTTTTTCTAGATAAAATGAATTTCGAGAGTTGTTTGTAATAGACTTACCTTATAAAGTGCCAGATTTCAAAATAAAATTCAAAATATTCCATAAAAACGCTTTTCTCATTGATTTTTCAAAAAATATACATTAGATTTAGAATGATGTAAGTTGCAAAAATTATTAAACGACTAAAAACGAAACATTATGGGTGATTCAAAAAAGAATGAAAAGATTCCAAAAGATAGAGAAGAGGCTGAAAAGTATTATGGTGATGAGCACAATGAACAACTTAAAAAGAAGGATTTAGATAAGTTGAAAAGTAAACAAGGTAAAGGCGAAAGACCGGCAAATAAAGAACGTTCGAAAAGCAATGTTTTGAGTCATCCAAGAGATGACGATGATGATTCGTATGAAATCGATCACAATAAAAAGAATTCTAAGAAGAAATAGAAGTTTGATTTTCCGAATTCTGGGCTTTTAATTAGGTAGCGTTTTTGAATGCAAGCTTTAAGCTATTGGCTATAAGCTATAGGCAAAGGCAAAGTTTTAGCAATTAAATTCGAAGGCAAAACAACCGTACAGCTTATTGACTAATACTTATTTATGTAATACCGAAACTTGAGTTTATTAACTTTCAATTGTGGAGGTTTATTATATTGATTCCTTTCAATTCATTTTGAAAGGATTTTTTTATTCTATTCTAAATCAAAACATTTGAAAAACTGAAATGCTATTTTTATATCTACTTTTGTTAATTTCGAATTTACGATTGTTATGTCAAACTCTGTCAATGTAATTTACACTATGAATTGTTTTAAAACCCGAGAATAAGATGCTAAGATTTTTATTATCTGTTTTACTAATCACTTTAAGTTATGTTGCTTATTCATCTGACTTTTGTGATCAATATAAGATGTCATTCTATTTTGAATCTAATTCTTCAGAACTACAGAAAAAGGATAAAAGAATGCTAGATTCTCTTGTTTTAACCTTAAAAAATGAGTTTTATATTGAAATTCATGGATTTACTGATGATGTTGGTGAAACTGAAGCTAATTTTAAACTTGGTGAATCAAGAGTAAATAGTGTGGCTAAATATTTCAAAAACGACAATATTAAAATCATTTCCTATGGTGAAGAAAATCCAATTTTTCCGAATGACAATCCTCAGAATTTGGCGAAAAACAGAAGGGTAGATTTGTTTTTAATTCCAACTTATAATGGTAGAATTAGAATTTCAGGAAAACAAAATAGTTCGATTGATATTCCTTTGAGCAGTATGTCGGACAAAAGTTGGTGTGACTGCGAATTTGAATTAGAAGAGATTAATTCTGATGAAGAAGCGGCTGAAAAAGGAATACCATTAATTACCAAGGATGCTATTGAATTTAGTACAGAAGGAATGATTCGCCTAAAACCTAACGCTTGTTTTTCTTATAATTGCAATGATAGTATTGTAATTAGTTTGCCATGGAACGCAGCAGATAGTGTTGCCTCAGTTGCAGTTTTAAAGAGCGATAATAATGGTTTTAAATGGGAGTTTCTCAATGAAGAATTAAAATATATTTTGGCGAATAGACAGATTCTAGTTACAATTCCATGTGAAAAATGGAATAGATATTGGATAACAATTTGCGGGAGAGGGTTGAGGAATGAAAACAATAAATTGTATGTTCCTTTATTAGAAAGGACAAGTAATTATTTTGAAATAGAACCTAAAATATTCATAAGGCGTTTTACTGATACAGTTTATCATTACTCTCCAGAAGATTTAGCTGATTCAGTTCAATTTTATGATATAGGAAGAAATGAAAATCAAGAAATATTCTATTTATCAGATACCTTGAATAAATACAAAGTTTCTCCAAACTTAACTAAAGTACCGTTTTCAAAATATAAAAAATTAGAATTTACTGATACGATGCTACTGCTAAAAAGCAAAGTAGAGATTCAATTCAGAACACATGTTCAAGGAGAGAAAATTTACCTTAACAATGAGATATACGAAGTAAGAGGGGATTTCTTTGATAGATTATTTAATCTGACGCGTTACGAAATTCCATTGCCAAAATCTAATTATTACTTTACAATTAATGGTGTCAGAAAAAGTCAATCTCAATTGAAATTCAAGTATAAGAAGCGACGTAATCTTTATAAAGCTAAGGTTAGGAAATAGAAATTCTCTTTGAATTCCTGACCTTTGGCGCCTTCGACAGGCTATTAGTCACCGCAGTCAACGGATAACTCTTCGGTGAATTATCATTCTAAAATAAAACCTAATTATTTTGATGTTATTTTCATTCTCTTCAAAACGTTTTTCCATTTACCTACATTGCCTTCGACAGGCTCAGTCAACGGATTACTCTTCGTTGACTGAGCTTGTCGAAGGTAATGAAACTCTCATAGGATGCGTTATCTTCGACAGGCTATCAACGGATTACTCTTCGGTGAATTAGCATTCTAAAATAAAACCTAATTATTTTGATGTTATTTTCATTCTCTTCAAAACGTTTTTCCATTTACCTACATTGCCTTCGACAGGCTCAGTCAACAGATTACTCTTCGGTGACTGACCTGTCGAAGGCAATGAAAATGCCAAACTCTCTGACAACCTTTTCTCTTCTTTAACCTACCTCCCAATCACAATCTTCTCTCTATAAACCTTATCGCCTTGCTGAACCACAACAATGTAAATTCCTGGAGAAGTATTTTTATTTGAAATTGAAACAGAAATTAAATCACTATTCTCAATTGAAGAATGAATAATCTTTCCAGTTAAATCAGTAATAAGAATTGATTTTTCACCTGATAGTTTTGAAGCATCAATAGTGAAAGTTCCATTGTTTGGATTTGGGTAGATATTTATTTTTGTTTGATCAATTTCATTGGATAGATTTGCTATGATATCCTTTTGAAAATAGAGTCTTTTATTAGCGCTTAATTGCTCAAATTCAAAAGAAATTGGGGTATTGAATTCGTCCTTAAATAGCACAGTATCCAACGAACCATTCCAATCGATAACGAAAGATTGTTCTTCAACAAAGTTTAATGATTGAACGGTGACCACTAAATCATTTCCAATAATTTCAGTGATGTATTCTAGTGAATCTCTATTTCTCCAAAAATCACCAAATTCCTCAAATGCAATGATTTCTGATCTATTTGGTAAGCCATTTATGTAGTCAATCATTGCGTCCAGTTTATACATTCTATTGGGGTGAATTAGAATTGTAGTTGGTGCGAAGTTATCATGGTATTGTTGTGTTACGGTATTCCAAATAGCCACTTTTTCAGGATAGTTTGAATTGTCGATAGGATCACTGCTGTAAACATCAGATATAGTCATTGGAATTTCTAGAATAGTTGACTCATCAGCAGAAAAAGAACGATCTCTAATTGCATAATAGGGGAAACTAGAAAGTACATCGTTGGCTGAGTAGGTAGAGTTGTAGCTATAATTAGTTAGTTCCATTGCTCTAATTAGAGAATCATTATAAGCTAAATGTCCTGCTCTAAAACTTCTGATTGAAACAGAGAAATCGTCTTGAAGTAAATTTTTAGAGACTTCAATTTCTCCTAAAACTGAACCATTCGCAGTGGAACCTCCACTATAATTTGGACTATAATTTCCTGTAGTATTTCCTAATACGCCCATTGGAAATAGATTTATATCAGCAAAATCTGGATAGTGTCCAACGGAATGAGAAGCTAAGGTGTGACCATCTAATTGTAGTTTATTAATTTGGGTATAACCACCGACATAAAAGTTTGTCATCCATTGATCACTCAAGTATCTTGTGGTAATATTATAATGCGCTTTAATTCCATTTTGAAATTGATATTCCGAAAAAACATGCATTGTGTCCATCGCTGTTCTGCTATCGACATCATGTGTTAGCATTATTGAAGAATGTGCGTTATTGTGAGCTGTATGTTTATAAACTGTGTGTGGAATGTGTTCTCGAACAATGTTTCTGAGCACGATCATAATGACGTCCGAAGTTGGTTCAAAACCATTTGAATAGGTTCTGTGGGCTTGGACATCAAAATTAGCTTGGTTTCTGTATAAAACATCTCTAAAATCTGGTCCAAAAGTATATACAGCACCTGATCCGTAATTGTTTTGAACTACTGCTGGTTCTTGGTTTTCATAGAATGCTAGGGGAGTACCTGTTGTTAGATCATACTGACGTGTGTAAAATGATGTTCCGCTAGATGGTCTACCTAAGGAAATTGTAACTTCTAGTGAGTCATCAATTAAATCAAATATTGGAGCTGATAAAGTATCCCATTTCATTTCAAATAAGGTGTTTGAAGATGTTGAATTACTTATTCCACATAAGCTAAATAAATCTGGTTCTCTAACGGATGAAGTAATCAAAACTCCTCCAGTAGAAACGAAATTGTCAATTGCTAATATTTCAGCGGCATTAAAAGCATTTTCTTGAATTCTAGAACCTGTAATGATCACTGGATATTGTAATGCTATTGCTAAAGAAGAAGTTGTATCGTAAGGAACTCCTGCTAAACGCATTACACGAATTGCAGAAAGCTTTCTAGAAGTTCCTGTTTCGCCATTGTAGTTCGTCATGTTTAAAACACAAACCTTTCTGTCTATTTGAGACCAAGTGTTTGAACTCGAGGTGATTATTAGCAACAGTAAACTCAATTTAATATACTTCATCATCAATTATTTATTTCTTAAAGTCACTTGTTTTACTTTTGTTCTAATCATCATATTTTTCCAAAAGTGTTTCGTCCTAATACAAACATTTTCACAAAGATAGCACTTTCTACATTTTTTAGCAACGAGTTGATTAGCTATGTTTTATTGGTCTCAGAAATAGTTAAAAATATGTGCTTTAGTGCATCTACCTTTAGCTTCTAAAAAGTTTTATATCGAACAATAGATTTTAGATGTTAGACAAAAGACAAAAAAGAAAGTCTATTGTCTATTGGTCTATAATCTAACGTCTAAGATTAAAAATCTAACATCTAAATATTCCCTTCCTATGCAATCAAATCACAACCCTTTTTCTTTCGCATGAATTGAAGTTTTTAATGGATTCCAGGGATCATTATAACTTGCTTTAAAGAACAATTCCATGAAATAAGCACGTGTTCTTACAAATCTCAAGAAGTATCCAAAGTAGAGTACCATTAAAGGAATATACGGAATGAAATAATAATTTGGCGCATTTGTCCTTTTCCTGAACAGTCCGAAGATTAGCAATTTAATGTAGCCCATGGAAGTATAAAGGAACAGATTGGTTAACATGACATGGAGGATGAGATTTGGGAAATTAAAAATTAAATCAATGAAATAAAAATACCACATAAAGTTAAGAACCAGGTTGTAGAGTATGTTTTCGAAAAACGAAATAAAATTAATTATGCTAAAACCTTGGGTTGGAAATAGAATATCTTTATGTTTTCTTAATCTGAAACGAATTAACGACTTGTCCCATCTGTAGCGCTGTTTGGCTAGTTTCTTAAAAGTATTTGGCGCACTTGTTAGACAAACAGCTTCTGGGGCAAAATGTATTTTGTAACCTGATTTTCTAATTTTCACTGTAATATCACCATCTAGTCCAGGGCCAATGTCCCAACCTTGAATTTTATCCATTACATCTGCTCTAAAAGCACCAAAAGCTCCTGAAATAATGCGGTAAATTCCAAATTGACTGGTAACAATTCTCCCGATTCCAACAGAATTAAAATACTCAACTGCTTGGAGCGTTGTGACGAGACTTTCCTTGTAGTTTCTTACCATCACATTTCCTCCAACTCCGCCAATGTCTTTGTCGTAATAGAAAGGCAAAATTATTTTTTCTACAGCATCATTATCATAAGAGCAGTCAGCGTCTAGATGAATAATGTATTTTCCTTTGGTAAAACGCAATCCTAAATTTGCGGCAGAAGCTTTTCCGCCCCTTTCCTCATTTCTATAAAACTGATCGATTAAGCCATTTTTCAATAGACTTTTACATATTATTGGTGTGTTATCATCTGAACCGTCATCGATGATAATAAGCTCGTAATTTCTATACGTTTGTTCCGATAAAGATTTTACGAGTTTGAAAATATGTTTACCCTCATTTTTTCCAGGAACGATAATTGAAACAAGCGGATTTTCTTTTTTAAACTCCTCCCTTGCACGTTTCCATCTTTTTCGGTTGGTCCAAATTGAAACCCTGTGTAAAATAAGTCCAACAAGGTCGAGCAGGAAATAACGAAAAAATTCAAAAATTACAAAAAACCAGAATACCCTCAGAAATTTTGAAGGGCCTAGTGCTTGTAAGTAACTTATGAATTCTCCAATTGTATCCATTAAATGTAATCTTTAACCAATTGTTGAATTTGTAAATCACTGGAAAGCTTAACGGTTACCGCTTTTACTTCATGTTCTAATGTGACGATCATGTTCTTGAAATTGGTTTCCATTAACTCTCTCATTAATGTAATTATTTCTTCGGTTAGTCTTCGGGCAATTTTTAACGGTAAATCATTTATAGCAATCAAAATAGTTGATGAACTATAGAATGTAATAACAGATGAAGTGGGTAAATATTTTCTAATTGCTTTTATTAGAACCTTCAACATCGTTCTTTGTAGTTCATTGTCCATTGTTGAATACGCCTCACCTGAATTTTTCAAATGAAGAACAGCCAAATTACTATTTCCCTCAGTTTGCTTTAAGCGTTCAATCTCATATTTAAGCATCGTTCTAAAAGTATCCAGTTTTACTGTTCCAATGATTTCTTGAAGATCTTTACTCGTTGTCACATATCCACTAACAGACATAATTTGTCCTTTTTTAGTAATAGATAATGTATTGATACTGCTTTTATTCAACTTTTCCACTTCATTGTCGAATTTACAAGTCATACACTTTGCTTTCACATTGAAATCTTGGAAGCGATGTCCGCAACTCAAACAATCATTTATGATACTTGGTTTGTCATAATCTACTCCAATATGTCTCAGTGTTTTATTACATTTTGGACAATTGAGTGCGTCATCAATTTGATTTTTAAAATCTTCTATTGGCCCCACATAGCTGCATGGAAAGTGATGTACAATGTCTTGAGATGTAGCATTTGAACTATTGCATTTCGGACAAACTTCTCGGTAACTTAAATATCCTGTTGTACATTTCGTACATAAGTAAACGGAGTCGAGAAATTCTTTTTTCATTAATTTCTCTTCGAGCATTATATTTATAATATTCAGAACTTGATGTTCTTCATGACGCGAGAAATTAACTGATAGAATAGGGTAGTTGTAACCAATTCCAGAGTTGAAATCTACAAAAGGTTCCATTTCTTCCATGTCTCTGGAGTACATATATGAAAGTACTTTCTGAATAATTAAGGCTTCATAACTTAATGAACTCGAAAAAGTTAAATCTTTAATTCGTAAAAGAATATTCTGAAGCTTTGGAAGAATTAATTTTATTTGTTCTAAAGAGTATAAAGTACCATCCAATAAATTTGTATAAGGATCTTTAAGACTACTTTGATTCAATAAAAGTATTGGCTTGAGGTAATGTTCAGGATTGAAATGCCCTCTAATTCGAGTTATAATATGGCGTGTAAATTCCGGGTCTCCAGCTTGAATAATGATTACATCATAAAATACAATATCATCAGTTTTCAATGAATCTGTGTTGTAAATTGTGTAAAAAGTATATCCAGCAAACTCAATTACATGATCATTTTCCTTCGAAGGTATAATTTCAGTATTTATCTCTTTCATATTAAAATTTTCCTTTTGTAATGGTTACACGCATTTTATAAAATTTCCTCCACTTTTTAAGGTCCTCGGTATTTACAGGATAAATATCGGCAGACAAAGTACGCGTTGGTGGATCATATCTGTTTTGAAATTCGATTGGAATTAAATATGTAGAGAAATAGAATTTCTTGATGTATCCTTCACTTTTAGTTCCGTCGGGGAACTCTAAGGTAACAATATCACCTTCCTTTAGTTCTTTTAAATCTTCTTGATCAAAAAACGCTTTTATATAGACATTTTCTGGTTTATGGATCGATAAAATGTTTTCACTTTTTAAAGCAACTTCAAATTCGGATTTGTAAAGTTCCGTAATGGTTCCCTCCATCGGACTTTTAAAAACTCTTCTTAAACTATCTAAACCTTTTCCTGATCTAGAAGTGCTTCCAGATGCTAAACCCGTTTGATTCACCTCCTCTAATCTAATGGCCAAAGATTCATATTGCTTTTCGTAAATTTTAATTTCCGCAGTTAGCGCGCTGTTTTCGCCAATCAATTTATTTCTTCTGTCAATATTGTTGGTGTATTCTGATTTGGGCACGACATCTAGTATAACTTGTTCTTCAACTTTTCTAGCTTGTTTTGTGTAGAAGTCAATAAGCTTTTGATTTTCAATAAGTGTAGATTCTTTTATAGAAATATCTTTCTCTAAATTGTACATTTCTCTTTCAATCCAATTTTGCGATGTTTCTTTTGCTTGAATTGTGCTGTAAGTTTCTTCAAGACTAAACCCTTGATTCATTTCCGCATATTGTCTTGCATCAATATAAGTGAATAAAGAATCGCCTATTTTTACGGCATCACCTGCATCTTTATGGAACTCCATTATTCTAGAGTCATCTGTGTTTCTAAATTTAACATCTTGAAAACGAACTTGTCCAACCGCTTCAATATAAAAAGTTTGTCCAACAAAGTATTTTCCAATAAAAAATAGAATGATCAACAGAATCGAGATATAGATAACCCTATCCCAGTTTTTCGGCTTTTTCGGAGTCCTTTTTGGTTGTTCAACTCCATCAGCATTGGCCAATTCTTTTCGTTTGAAATTAATACTCTTCATTTAGTAATGTCTTTTTGTCTAACTCAATTAGTGATTCCATATCGTGAATAACAAAACTAGATACAGTGCTTGCCTTTTTCAACAATTGAATATGTTCTTCAAGTTCAATACGGTTTTTAAAATCATTTGTTCGCACGGCAATCACTACTTTTTCTTTATAATCTTTTAGAAAAGGAGTGACTTTACGTGTAATATATTCAATTTTTATGTTTTCATAAGCCATGAAATAAACGCGATCTGAAATACTGAATATCTCCATTGTATATTCTTCAATATAATGTAATGGAATTGAAACAGTTAATTCTATATTTTCCTCATCACAATACAACCTGATTTTCTTAAGCATTTCTACATATTTCTCAAGGTATTCCACCTTTTTTTCTTGCCAATCATCAAAAACATGCGGTTCTACGTCTAAGTGAAGTGCATTTATTTTTCTGTCCCCGACATTTGTCATTACTTTTTGAAGATATTCTTTCGGGTTTTCATGGTAAATCAATTGATTATTTCCAATCATTATTTCAAGTCGAATACTGTCATTTTTAGGAACCCAACTGTATCTTTCCGCTTGTAAAGTATCGTTTTTAGGTTGAACAATGATTAAGTTATTCAAGTCGTATAATTCTGCATATTCTTGTAAGAAATTGCCAGAATAATTTCGAATAGCATCCGTCCAAACATAAACTCCTTTGTTGACATTATTATAAGAGTCAGCATAGTTTGGAACAGCAGCATTTTTCACAAAATCCAATGTGTTGGTATATGGAAGTTCAGAATATATTTTGAGAAGATTCAAGTATAAACTTTGTTTTAATTCGATTAATTCTAAATCTATGCTCAACAATTCATTTATCGTTTGGTGTGCTTTTATTGGGTTGAAAGCCATTGATTGACTGTTTTTCAAAATCCTTAATTTCCTTACGCGCTCTTCATAAACTTTTCTTTTTTGGTAGAACTGAATGTATTGCTTTAATTTATAGCGGTATTCATAAGTTAAATTGAGAATGTTTTTTTCTTTCACATAAGCTGCGTCATCATATTTTGAATATTCAATTTTTTGCTGAATAGCTTCCAGTTTATTACTCGCTTTCATGTTTAGTGGAAGCGGCATTGAAAAGCCTAATCCAAAAGTAAAAAAGTTCCTTTTAGTGGTTGAAATTCCTGATAAATCATAAGTGTTGTAACGCGCAAATGTATTAACAGAGAAATTTCTTGACCAATGTGTTTTTAATTCCAATTGCTCTTCAAGAATAGTTTTTATGGTATCTCTAATTGGAGAATTAAAATTATTGATCAGCTTTTCATAGTCGATGTCATAGAGTGGAAGCTCGTTGATTTTAACCGCAGTATCTATTTCATAAAAATATTGATCATTATAAGAAAGGTAAAGATTTTTCAAGCCACCGATTTCGGCTAAAGTAGATTCATATTTCAATAATTCTTCTTTGGAAAGGTGTTTCAAGAAAAATAGAGACCGTGCAAAATCAATTTGTTCGTTGATTAATCCTTCACGAATGGAAAGCATTCTCAGCTTCTCTTCATTGAAAAGATAAACGATATGATTCCAGCGGTCTAGAAAAAACAGGTTTTTATTTTCTTCTAAATGTAATTTATCAGCTAAGTAAGCTTTGTTGGCATAATATTGAGCTTCTTTTCTGTTTTCAACAAGTCCATTTTTTAGAATATTCCAATCCACACCCACTTGTGCTCTGCGGTTATAAATACTATTGTCAATTACGTTTTCTTCTGGTACGTTAACATTTTCAATGTAATTTGCGTTGAGATTAATTCCCCAATCATTTTTTAAAACTTCGGATTTCTGTAAATTATACTCAGATAAATATTGGTTGGATGAACTTCTTTTAAATACTGTTCTATTCATCAATGCAAAAGCAGAGCTACTGTTGCCTCCAGTTTTGAGTTGTGGAATTGTGTCTAAATAAGGAGAAATAACAGTTGTAGCTTCTTCAATAATTGAGCGAACCTCACTTTTAGTAGTCACTTGACTTTGAGAATCAATTACAAAACTGAAAAGGAATAAAAGAAATGAAAAATATTTAAGTAGAGTTTTTATCATATATTTTTTTAAAGTAAATCGCTATAAACAAGTTGTTTCAATATTTGCAGAAAGAATCTAGGTTCAACAATGTAAAAATTTCACAGATTAAAACAGAAAGAAGAATTTCAGATTCTACCAAGAAGTATTAATAAACGGACAAAGATAAGTATTTTATAATTCCAATTAGCAAATTTTGGCAGAAAGCATCACTCATGATCTATCATTCAATTATTCATAAGGTGCTGAAAGTCTTTTGGTGAAAGACAGACAATAACAAATTGTTATTATGATCTCTTTGTTAAACCTAAAGTAAAAGAAATCCATCGAAATAGGAGAAGTGAAAAGAAAAACATAACGTAGAAAACATTACTTTTTTTAATGCTAATAGTTTTGTGATTTCTGGTAAATCTAATTTCTTAATGAAAGATTCTACGAGAATATATTGGTTTTTACTTCTACCAACTGTAATCAGGACAGTGTTCATAAGCTGAGAATGATATTATTGAATGTTTCAAACTTAACTGATTTATTTTTGTTTTACTTTTGCAAATTATATAATCTGATTATGAAAACTCTTTTTAGCTTAATTTTTATCACCCTTTGTTTTACGACCGTTTTCAGTCAAAAGACTGGAGAAATTACAGGAAGGGTTAAAGACAAAAATCTACAGGAATTTTTAATTGGAGTTGTGGTTACATTGTCTGGGCCAGATACATTAAAAGCAACTACAGATCTTGATGGGAAATTTAAAATCACAGCACCAGTTGGTCGATATAATTTAGAAACTTATTATCTGGGTTATCAACCTTATTTAAGCTATAATATTAATGTAAATTCAGGAAACGCCCAAGTTCTGGAGATTGAACTTGAAGATAAGGTTGAAGAATTTGGAGAAGTGACTATAAACGCTTCAAAATCAGTTCGTGCAACAGATATGGTTACGCCTTTAGCAACTCAAAAATTAACAGCGGAAGAAATAAAAGCGAGTCCAGGAGGAAATTTCGATGTTTCAAAAGTAATTCAAGTTTTGCCAGGAGTGGCCGGCGGATCAACTCCCAACAGAAACGACATTATCGTAAGAGGAGGTGGGCCAAGTGAAAATGTATATTATTTGGATGGAATAGAAATTCCAGTTTTGAATCATTTTCAAACGCAAGGAGCGAGTGGTGGAGCAGCTGGGATTTTAAATGTCTCTTTTATCAGAGAAGTTCAATTGACTTCATCTGCTTTCGATAGTCGTTATGACAATGCTTTGGCTTCAACAATTGTGATAAAGCAACGAAATGGAAATCCAAATAAATTAAGCGGAAATGTTCGATTATCTGGAAGTGAAGCTGCTATTACTTTAGAAGGTCCACTGGGAAAGAAAACCACATTTCTAGCTTCTGCTAGAAGATCATATTTACAGTTTTTATTTCAACTTCTTGATTTGCCAATTCGTCCAGATTATTGGGATTTCCAGTATAAAATCAATCATAAAATTAATGTTAAAACAGAATTGAATTTTATTGGAATTGGCGCAATCGATAATTTCAAATTGGCTATTCCAGAAGAAGCAGATGCGAATACAGAATATATAAATCGCGCTAATCCACTCATTAAACAATGGAATTATACTGTTGGAGCTTCACTAAAACGCTTGATTAACAAAGGATATTTCACTGTAGCTTTAAGTCGAAATATGTTTTTCAACGGCGCAGATAGATATGAAGACAATGCTACGCTGGGTGGAAATAAATTGTTTAGTTTAAAGAGTTTTGAGACTGAGAATAAATTAAGAATCGATTTTAATCAGTTTTTTAGCGGTTGGAAATTCTCTTATGGATTGAGTGCTCAATATGTAAAATATGATTTGGATTTATTCAATACTGTTCAAGATGAATTGCAAGATTCAGTTGGAAATGTTATCGCTCCAGCAATTAGTTTTGAAAGTAAGTCAGCAATTGAATTTTATAAATTTGGAGTTTATTCTCACTTGAGTAAATACTTCTTTAAAGAGAAATTATTGATTACTGGAGGTTTGCGAAGTGATATGAATACATTCACAGAAACAGGAAATAATCCTTTCAAAACTATTTCTCCAAGAATATCCTCTTCTTATGCTTTCAACGACAAATGGAATATTTCAGCCTCCGTTGGTTCTTATTATAAGTTACCTGTTTATACTGCACTGGGTTTTAGAGATTCAACCAACAACCTTGCAAATAAAGGTTTAGAGTACATTAATTCTATTCATTATACGATTGGAACACAATTTATTCCCCGTAATGATTTAAGATTTACATTTGAAACTTTCTACAAAGATTACAGAAATTATCCTGTTTCAATTTCAGATGGAATTTCGTTTGCCAATATAGGAACGGATTTTTCAACGGTTGGAAACGACAGTTATAGTTCGGTTGGAACAGGTCGCGTTTATGGTTTTGAGGCTTACATGCAACAGAAGTTGATTAAGAATCTATTTTACATTCTAAGCACAACAGTTTATAAATCTGAATTCTCTGGAGTTGATGGCGTTTTTAGACCTTCAACTTGGGATTATGGTTTTGTGGTTTCAACAACTTTCGGTTACAAATTCAAGAAAAACTGGGATTTAGGAATCAAATACCGTGTTTCTGGAGGCCAACCCTACACACCATTTGACTTGTCAGCTTCACGAATGAATTACTTAACAACAGGAGTTGGAACTTTAGACTTTGCACAAATCAACGAGAAACGTTTGCCGTTATTCCAACAATTGGATTTACGAGTGGACAAGAAAATCAACTTCAAAAATGTGAGTTTGACGCTGTTTTTAGACATTCAGAATGTGTTTCTCTACAAAATCCCAAGTACACCAAATTACACGTTCCAGCGCAATGAGGACAATACAGGATTTGAAACTACGGATGGAAATCCAATAGCATCAGATGGAAGTAATGGAATTCCAGTTGTATTAGAAAGAAGCTCTGCGACTGTGGTTCCTTCGATTGGGTTTATATTTGAGTTTTAGGGGGGGACTTTATTGTAATTACTGAGGAATCCCTTTTTCGTTGTTCCAGAAGTTAGTTTTGTGTTTTTTATAAGCTTTCTGAACTGCTACTTCATCAAGTAATGAGAGTTTTTATTTAAGTACCGAAGATTGAAATAGTGCCAAATTGTATATTCTGTAAATGCAAATTGTTTGGACTAGGTCGCTATAACCACATCTGATGATAGAACAATGTGAAAAATGTACAGATTATAACTTAAATATGGATTGAATTCTTGGAGACTTTTGGATTTAGGGGTTGATTTGAGATGTTTTTAGGGAATAGATTAAGTATGTGACTTTTTTAAATTCAGTATGATTTGTCTTCTGACCAAATAAATGAATTGAAAAATTCGATTCAACTAAACTAAGAGGAGATTATCTTTTATTTTTATGTAATAATGTAAGATTAAGAGTTCTACTCTATAATATATGCCTATTTTTATACTATGAAAGCAATATATTTAATCGTAATCTCAATTTGGATAAGCGTTTACTCAATCGCTCAAGTTCCTCAAGAAATTTCCGTGACAGACGATGAACAGACTAATTTTTGGGATTCAACGACTATCATGATAATTGTAGCGGCAATAATCTTAATTATTGTCTTTGCCAGAGGTTGGTCAAAGAGTATTCGTAAGAAACGTGATGAATTGTCTCAGAATGATAAAGGCAATAAATAGATTTATTTAGACATTTCATCTGATGTTTTCTTTCTAAAAACCAAACTATATTTTTGCTTTCATTTCAAATGATTCCTAAACTTTCATTGGTTTTAGCGATTGACTTTGCTCCATCCTTTTCAATACCGGTTAATGCTCTAATGGCATCGATAGTTTCAGGTATTACAATAGCTTGATTATCGACCACGTAAGCATAGAAAAGTTCATCTCCTTGCACCTTCAACATATCTTCCCAGATGGCAACTTCGTACATATCACCCCAAGGTCTTCCCATATCTAAGAACATTTCCTTAATGGTATTGTTGGAAACTAAACCTTCGTCGTAATTTATAAACTTAATTCTACTTGATGTTTTAAATGCATTTAACACCTCATCTTTCGTTGCATGTTTTTTTAGCTTCACATTCCAATAGTGCAGATGACTTAATGTTTGCGGAACTTTTATAGCCGAAGTAATGACATTCAATTCTGGATCTACACTTTGTGCGTCAGGTCCTTGGTGACTTGGGATATCTCTTTCTGGAACCATTGTGTTCATGATTCCACCTAAATGACTTTCCCAAGGATCTGTAGCTCGTCTCAAAAGAGTTCCTCTCGCATAATCTAATAAACCAGCTCTTTTTAAAGCAGTCAAAGTTCTTAATATTGAGGTGGTATTGCAAGAAACGACTCTTGTTGCATCTAAATTTATTGCTGATTCATAATTGTTTTCAGCGCTAAAAGAATGACCCGTTGTTTCGTGTTTTTCTCCTCCATGCAGAATAAACTTTGTATTTAAGGCTTTATATTTCTCCATATTCTTTGCTGCAATACTTTTTGGTGTACAGTCTACAATTATATCTGATTGCGCTATTAAATCGTCTAGATTTCCTTCTATTGGAATACCTGCGGCCGTCATTTCCTTCTTAAAAGCATCATCAAAAGCGTATATAGAAATGTCTTTTTCAACTGCCATCTTTATTCGCCAATCTGAAACTATATCACAAACACCAACTAATTCCATATCGTTTTGTAAAACGACAGCATCTGCAACACGCTTTCCTATTACTCCATATCCATTAATACCTACTTTAACTTTCTTCATTGTATTGAAATTATATTGTTGTGAATAGTATAATTTATATAAGATATTACTTATTACTTGAATTCACCTATTAAAACAACTTTAATATTGTTTTACTAGGCGAATTAGAAGTATTCCTTCTCTAAAGTCTAATTTTTAACTTTAGAGAAGGAGATTATCCACAACAACCTTTTATTGGTTTTTTCGGTTTTTCCTCTTCCTCTACAATATTGTAACCTCCAGCCTCCGCTAATACATCTTGCAATTTATTGATGCTAATTGTCTGATTTACTCTCAATTTTGCTTTTGGAGGATTTAAACTTACCGTTATTTTATTTACACCATCAATCTCACCTAATGCTTTCTCTACATTTGCGACGCATCCTCCGCAGGACATTCCTTCAATTTTTATTACTTGTTTCATGATTTTTATTTTTGATAGTTTTTAACTCTTAATATTTTCTTCATCTTTTTCCATTCCCATTGGCATGTTCCCATCCTCATCGGTATGTGAAAACATAAATAAACGTTCGGCAATAAATATTAAAATTATTCCAATTCCCGCTGCTATAAGTACAAAAGGATCACTCAGGTATTTTATATAGATAAACGCAGAAAGCACAGCAACATCCATTACAATGGCAATTAGTGGAATGATAGGTTTAAATTTTACTTCCTTTTTTAAATGACGAAAAAGTCCCCAATGAATTGCAATGTCCATTATCAGATAGAAAATAGCCCCGATGGATGCAATTCTCGTTAAATCAAATAATACTGTTAATAAAATAGCCAATGAAACAGTAAATAGGAGGGCAGGATTTTTAAACTTTCCTATTTTCTTCAATGAAGGAATTTGCTTCATATTACTCAACATAGCCAATAGTCGTGAAGAAGAGAAGACACTTGCAATAACACCAGATAATGTAGCAATAATAGCTATTCCAATAGTAATCCAAGAACCCCATTCCCCAAACACTGGTTTAGCTGCTGCTGCCAATGCATAATCTTTTGCTTCGATTATTTCAGGAATACTTAAACCTCCTGCAACAGCCAATGCCAATGCTACATATATAAACGTACAGATGAGTATTGAAAATACAATAGATCGACCAAGGTTTTTATGCGGATTTTTAATGTCACCACCTTGATTGGTGATTGTTGTAAATCCTTTGTATGCAAGGATTGCCAATGCTAATGCTGCAACAAAACCTAATCCTTTAGGCAGTGCTTCGGTATTTTGAGGAATATACTCTCCTGTAATATCTGCAAAACCAGAAACTATTAGCCCCGCAATAGCCAGTAATGCAATACCTACCACTTTAATAATTGCTGTAAATGTAGCTGTTGTACCTATCACTTTATTGCCTGAAATATTTACAATATAAGCTGTAACTAAGAGCAAAATACCAAGAACAGATGCATAGCCAGCATAACTTTCAGGAAATAAACGAAGCGTATAGGCTCCAAAAGTTCCTGCGACTAGACTCTCAGAAACAACCATTGAGACATACATCAACAAAGAAAATACCCCTGTTGTAGTTCCAGGACCATAAGCTTTATTTAAGAATTTTACGACACCTCCTGAAGATGGAAAAGCGTTAGAAAACTTTACATACGAATAGGAGCTAAAACCAACTACAATAGCACCCGCAATAAATGCAATGGGAAATAAATCGCCAACGAGTTCAGCTATTTGTCCCATAAGTACAAAAATACCAGCACCAATCATAACACCAGTTCCTAAAGATATAGAACCAATTAAAGATAATTTCTGATTTTTAATTTTGTTCATTTTCATCTTTTTTAGTTTTTCTGAATTATGATTAAAGCTCTCAATGATCTTAAAACGAAAACAAGTGAGAAGCAAACAATAAAAAATGGGCAGTAGCATTAGACCGCAACATAGTTAATTTGTCTCCTAAGTATTTGTAACTGTTTTCCCAATAAGCCATCAGGCTTAGTCCATCTTACTTTAGCTTCTAAAAACTCTTATTTCAACATTGGATATTCGAAAAAAAGAATCTATTTTGTCTAACGTCTAACGTCTAACGTCTAACGTCTAACTTCTAGAGTCTAGAGTCTAGCGTCTAATGTCTAATATCTATCTTTGTCTAACTTGTCTAATCTCTTCAAATTACTTCTGACCTATCTTCCGTCTCAACAACTGCGCATTTATCGCGCAAACTATTGTACTCACACTCATTAATGCAGCACCAAAAGCTGGGCTTATCATTAATCCTGGAATAAAACCAGTTGCTAAAGGCAAAGCGATAACATTATAACCAGTAGCCCAAACTAAGTTTTGGACCATTTTTTTGTAAGTCTCTTTTCCAAATAAAATTAAGTTTACAATATCCTTTGGGTTACTGTCCATTAAGACGATATCAGCAGTTTCTGCAGCAACATCGGTTCCAGAGCCTATTGCAATTCCAACATCAGCTTGTGCTAGAGCAGGAGCGTCGTTTACACCGTCCCCAACCATGGCTACAAATTCATTTTTCGCTTGAAGTTCTTTTATTTTCTCCAATTTTTGATCGGGAAGAACTTCTGACATATAATCGTCAAGTCCCAACTTATCAGCAACATACTTGGCTACTAATTCGTTATCTCCCGTGAGTAAAGAAGTTTTTATGTTGTGTTCATGAAGCGTTTTAATTGCATCGAAAGAGCTTTCTCTAATTTCATCTGCAAAGGTGATGAAGCCAATTAATTCACCATCTAAAAACGTGAAAATTTTGGTTTCTACTCCTTCATTTTCGTCTGTATCAATTGTCTTATTCATTTGTTCCAACAGCAAATATCCTCCTGCATTCACTTCCTTACCGTTCACGATTCCACGAACACCAATTCCAGCAGTGTACTTAAAATCAGTTACAGAAGGGATTTCCAATTTATCTTCTTTTGCTTTTCTCATTAATCCTTTAGAAATATGATGCTCTGATGGACTTTCTACTGCCGTTGCATAAGTCAAAAGATCTGTTTCAGTATAATCTGGCGATAAAGAGACTATACGTGTAACTTCATGAGAACCTTTGGTTAAGGTTCCTGTTTTATCAAAAACGATGGTTGTTATTTTTCGAGATGACTCAAAAGCAGTACGATTTCGTATAAGTAAACCGTTTCTTGCGGAAACACTTGTAGATATGGAAGCAACGAGTGGAATCGCCAATCCCAATGCGTGCGGACAACAAATGACCATCACAGTCACCATGCGTTCCATTGAAAATGCAACTGTTTCACCCAATGCTAACCATGTGAAGAAAGTTCCAAACCCTAAGACCAGTGCTATAATTGTTAACCATTTAGCGGCTACATCTGCAAGGCGTTGTGTTTTTGATTTTTGCTTTTGAGCCGTTTGCACCATATTAATCACCTTGGAGAGATAAGCATCTTCTCCAATTCCTTTAACACGGACTTTTACAACACCATTTCCATTGATGGCTCCACCAATAACTTCATCATCGACAGTTTTACTAACAGGTTTACTTTCCCCTGTTAACATACTTTCATTGAGGTCACTTTCACCTTCGACAATTATTCCATCGGCGGGTACTTTTTCACCTGGTCGAATTAAAATAATATCGTCTTCCTTTAAGTCACCAATATTTACTTTATGTGTTTCATTACCTTCCACCAAATTAGCTTCATTGGGCATCAGTTCTGCTAAGGCCTCTAAAGCTTTACTGGCTCCCAAAACAGAACGCATTTCAAGCCAATGTCCGATTAACATAACATCGATAAGTGTGGCTAATTCCCAAAAGAAGGTTTGACCTTCAAAGCCAAAAATAACCGCAACACTATAGAAATAAGCAGCAGAAATAGCGACCGCAATAAGGGTCATCATTCCAATGGATTTGCTCTTTAGTTCACTGAATAAACCTTTCAAAAAAGGCCAACCACCATAAAAGTAGACAATACTTGATAAACCAAATAAAACGTAATTACTTCCTGTGAAGTTCCATTCAACGCCAAGTATACCTTGTATCATTGGTGCTAAGGCGAGAATAGGAAGAGTTAAAATTAACGAAATCCAAAACCTTCGTTTAAAGTCTTCTATCATCATTTTATGATGATCGTGTCCCATAGCTCCATGACCTGGATTATGTCCAGAATGGTCGTCTTTTTTATGATTCATTTTAGAATGGTCCATTTCCTTGTGTTGCTCGTGATTATTCATAAATTTTATATCTCTGGTATTGCTGTCAGGCTTACAAAAGCCTTATAATTTTTCGATTACATTTTCTAACATTGAAGTTATTTCATTGGCAACGTCGTTCAATTTTTCATTTTCCACAGCCTGCATTGATGCCATTGGGTTTACCGCGGCTACCTCAATAACTCCATCTTCAATTTCTTGTACTATAACATTGCAAGGCAACATCGTTCCAATTTTATCTTCTGCTTGCAATGCTTTATGTGCATAGGAAGGGTTGCAAGCTCCAAGAATTCTATACTTTTTAAAGTTTACATCCAGTTTTTTCTTTAAGGTTGCTGTCACATCAATTTCAGTGAGTATACCAAAACCTTCATCTTTCAATCCTTTTGTAACTTTATCGATTACCTCTTCAAAAGTGCCTTTGATTGTTTTATTAAAATAATACTTCATTTTTTTTTATTTAGTTTATTATTTGTTAACTGCTTTTACATAATTCTTCTGAATCTTCTAAAATCTTTTTAAGTCTATTTTTATGAATGCCTATTCCTTCCAATAAATGAGGATTGTCATGAAGCTCTCTACACAACACAATTCCTGAATCTAATAACTTTGTCTTTTCAGCTTTTGTGAGATTCGTAAGAGCAGTTAAAGGATGTAATCCTAACTTATCTATCCTGTCTTTTAAACCATTATTTATTGGATAATCCCAACTGGTCATAAGTAAGCCTACACATTCGCCATATTGAATCGCATCACTAGTAAAACGAGTATTCGTATATAAACCTCCTTTATAAACTTTGTTTTCATGACTATTTATATTTTTCCAACTGATTTCAACATCTAAGAATCTCGAGTTTATATATAATGGAACTTTAACATTACAAAACCTGCCATGACTAGTGTGATATTTGCATTCAATCATATATTGTTTGTTCCCCTTTTGTGCTATCACATCTACTTCATGTTGTACACATTTCCCTTGAACAATTATTCCAACTTCAGTTTCAAAACCTTCATGTTCCAATACTTTTCCAACAAATCTTTCAAAAGGAAATCCAGAAGGACCCAATTCCATCAAAGCCTTCTTGAGTTTGTACTTAGAAGCACTTACGCTTGATTTACTTTTGAGCATTTTAAAAGCCATTTGGTAAATCTTTTTTGTGGTCATTCCCTCTGCGACTTGCTGTTGGATTTCACTTACTATATTTTGAATATCATCCTCATTCGCCTTTGCGCGTCTAAGTGAATTAATAAGTTTTCTATCATCAAAAGGAACTATATCCCCATTGTATTTTACGATATTTATTGTCTGAGTGCTTTTCACAGGTGTAATGTTATAACAGGTAGGTCAGATTCATTAATTACATTTTCTGTAATACTTGGAGAAAGTAATTTTTTTAAGCCAGATTTTCCATGAGTAGCCAATACAATCACATCGATTTCATTTTCATGAGAAAACTTATTGATTCCTCTTTCTTCAGTTAACGCATTAATGATATTCGTTTGATAGGTGTTATTTGGGTACGGTTTTAGAAATGCTTCCATGTTTGCTATGGCTTCACCAGTTTCTTTAAAGTTAGCTGGTGTGTTAACATTTAAAAGATGAATTTGAGCATTCATTAATTTTGAAAAATCAACAATTTGTTTAAAGGATTGAGTGGCATCTTTATTAAAGGTTGAAGCAAATAATATATTCTTTATTTCAAAATTCTCTGGTTTTTGTTTGATCACTAAAACAGGAACAGGTGATTTACGAATTAAACGTTGTGTATTTGACCCAAGCACACCTTTATACCCTTTTTCTCCATTAGAACCCATAACTATGAAATCATGTTTATGGTGTTTTGTATGCAGATCTATCTCTTCTCTTCCTTTGTCAAAAACCAAAAAATGTTTAGACTTTAATCCCATTTTTTCTGCTCTTCTTGTCAGTTTAGCTAATTCACCCTTAGCATAACCGATTTCTTTCTTAGTTTCATGAAAATTGTCCTCCTGTTCTTTTGGAAGATTGACCCAATCTACAGGTGTCATAATTAGATGTAAAAAGTGAATTTCAGCATTTGCTTTTTTCGCAATTTCTAATGCAAATTCTGTTGCTATTTGAGCGCATTCAGAAAAGTCTGTGGGTACAAGTATGTTTTTCATTATTTTGTAGTTTAGTTTATCAATAGTTCAATTTATTTGTCTGTTAGAAAAATCCATAGCTGCAAGTATTTGATTTTTTCAAGTAAAGACTAATTCGTTGTCAAACAAATATATAACAGTATAACCTTTAATCTTTACCATTTTCCACTTATTGAAGATCATATTTTGTCGATTGGAATCCTTTTACTGTTTTCGTGGTTTTTATATTCGGATAAATTTATTCCAGTTACATTTTTAAACTGCCTGGATAATGCAGATGAATTTTGATATCCTAATGAATAAGCAATGTCAGAAAAGTTTATCTGGTCATCCTCAATTAATTCTTTTGTACGTTCAACTTTTAATAGAATGGTATATTGGCGAACTGTTTTATTAAATATTTTCGAAAATACTTTACTTAAATGATCGTAATTTCGATTCATTCTATTTGTGATATAATCAGATAAGTTTTCTTGAAGGTCAGTCGTCCAAACATATTCAATAATAAGTTTTTTCACTTGCTCTGCTAGAAGATCTTCACTGTTAGCAATGACTTCAAACCTATTGTTATTTATGATCTTTTCAATTGTTGAATTGCTGACTTTTTCAGGATTATAACGCAATACAATTTTGCCAAGTTTAATATCAATAATCTCAGCATCTATTTCTTTAAATTCAATAGCTAGAATTTTTATGCAGTTACTACAGATCATCCCTTTTATGTTAAACTCCTTTGTTATATCACCCATTGCTCTATAAATTAGTTATCCATTCCACAATTACTAACTTGTCCTTATCTGATAATTTAGCGGCATTGTGCATCAATGTATAGGAAGTAAGTGGCATTTCGCCATCCTTAATTTGGTTTTGTATTGAGAATAATTTATTTCGTTTTCCTCTATCTGAATAGTCTCCAAACTCACTAAAGTTTAGTACTTCTTTATCTATGCGAATATGTCTGTCCATTAACATTGCCATGGGTTGAATTCTGCTGTAAAAAGGATAATTTGTATTGTTACTGTGGCAATCAAAGCAGGAAGTCTCAAGAATAGTTAAGACATTATCTGGAATAGTATAAACCTTTCGTATGTCAGAATACGGTGTGATTTCTTGCTTATTGTTACTGGTTGGGATAAATTGTATCCCAACCAGTAGTATCAATAAGCCATATATACTCCATTTAATAGAAGACTTCATCTTATTTGATTTCACCATTTATTTTTCCGCACTTTGGCATACTTTGACCCATATAAGGGTTCTCAACTTTGTTTTTATTGGTTACCCAAATAGCACCCTTGTTATTATTTGCCATCGGACAATATGCTTCGTACACTTTTTGGTCTGTTCCAACAATCTCAATTAAGTCTTTAATGTCTAAACTTAGCATAACCAAATGCTCACGTTGATGATGAATGTCTCCAGCATTTTCAGTGATGTGCTCAGCATGTTCAATTGAACTTTTTATAATCTCATCCACTTCTTTGTATTCTTTATTTGATAGATCAGGGTCTTGAAAGTCTTTTAATGCGACTCTTAACTTCTCACTTGATTTTGCTGCTTCAGCGGCAGAGTCGTTTGTGAGGTTTTCTGACATTTCGAAATAACTGCTTAGAATTGAAGAAAGGTTATCTTTCTTCGTTACTTCTTGTTGTTGTGTAGAGGTATTCACTTGTTCAGTACTTTGGGATTGTTTTTCAGTAGGTCCAGATTCACCACCTCCACAACTTGTTAGAGCGAATAAACCTCCTGCTATGATTACTGATATTACTTTAAAATTTACCTTTTTCATTTTATTAATTTTTAAATTATTATTAATTAATTACTTAATAACCTCCTTCACCTCACCACATTTCAGCATCGCTGCACCATAATAAGGATTCTCAATATCTGAACTACTGCTCAACCAATCGGCGCCTTTATTGTTGTTTGCCATTGGACAGTGTTCGATATATAGCGGTTGATCCATTGCTCCAAAAGTGGTCAATAGCACAATCATCTGATCAGATGTATTTTTAAACAAAGTCCTTAAATCTCCAATGTTTTTTGTGTCCACTGCTTTCTGCAAGTCTTTAGAAAGTAGTCCGCTTTGTTTCATCCAAAAATCGTGTGCTTCTCCTTTGAATAACTTCATATCGACCTTCCTTAATGCTGATTCCATTTTTTTAGCACTACTAAGACTTGATTCAAAATCATCCGCTACTAAATGATTTTTATAATTTAAATAAGCTCCAAACACAGGTGCTAACTCAGCTTTAGCTTTCTTACTTATTGAAATATCTGTAGTTACTGTATTTTGTACTTGTGGTGAATCTCCATGATTATGTCCTGTATTTGCAGCGCCACCTTCCGGACTCATCATACTTGGTTTACCTGCCAACTGAGCAGCAGCATCAATACTAAATGTTCCGTTGGTAGCGATTTCTTCACCAACTTCTAACCCTTCTGTAATTAAATAACTATCACCTAATGAAGGGCCTAATGTTACCATTCGCATCATGAAGTCCATTTTGTCAGAAGTTGCGCTTTTTATATATACAACAGAACGTTCTCCAGTCCACATCACAGCAGACTTAGGAACAATGATAACTTCTGCATCATTTTCTAGTCGACTTTTAATCACTCCTTGAACAAACATGTCTGGTTTCAGTCTCCTGCCCGTGTTTTTGATAATTACCCTTGCAGAAGCCACTCTGGTTACTGAGTTAATTACTGGATCTATAAAAGAAATCTCTCCGTTGAATGTTTCATTGGGTAGTGCTCTAACACTAAACTCAACTTTATCTCCTTGTTTTACCCAAGGAATATCACTTTCGTAAACATCAAAAAGAATCCACACCGTGCTGATGTCAGCAATTTCGTAGAGTGATTGACCTTTTAGAATATAATCTCCGAGGTTGATTTTCTTGTCCGTTACGATTCCAGAAACATCTGCTAAAATTGGAAACTGTTCTTGGATAGTTCCATTCGAAAGAATCTGATTGATTTGCTTTTCCGTTAACTTCCAGTTGCGCAATTTTTCTTTTGAAGCATTAAACAAAGAAGGTTGAGATTCCTTGATTTTTTGTGCTTCGAATAACTCTTCTTGAGCAGCAATGAGTTCAGGAGAATAGATATAAGCCAAAACCTGACCTTTTTGAATCGATTCACCCGTAAAGTTGACCGTTAATCTTTCAATTCGTCCGGGGATATGAGACGATTGTGAAAAAACGTTTCGTTCATCCGTTTTTACCTTTCCGTTCATTCGCACTTCCTTAATCGGCTTTTGTTTAGAAACGATTGATGTTTGAACATTCGCTAATTGCATAGCAGTAGGGGACATCCTAATTTCCATCGGATCTCCATCTTCGTTAGCATCGGAACTCAGTGGAATTAAATCCATACCACACAACGGACAAGCACCAGGTTCATTCATCCTGATTTGTGGATGCATAGAACACGTCCAAATTGTTTCCTCTGTATGGTCATGCGCTTGTTCTGCATTTGTGTTTCTATCGGCTGAACCAAAAATCATCCAACCCAATAGCAATCCAACTACTAAAGTGGATAAAGCGATATATATTGTTTTTCTATTTTTCATTTTAGTTTGATTTTGCTGTTATATAATCTAGTTTAGCTAAAGCGATATAAAAGTTTGAAATTGCCGTAGCTTCTGCTATTTGGTAGTTTATTAATTCTTGTTGCATGCGTAAGATCTCTATAAAATCTTCCCCTGTATTGCTGTATTCTTTTTCAAGAAGGGTAATTACAATTTTCGATTTTTCGATTTGTTTCTGATAGAGTGATAATTGCTCTTTTGAACTTTCTAATTCATACCAAGTCATTTCATAGTTTGAAATCAAGGTGTTTTTGAAATCACTTTTATAAAACTCAATTGCTTCTTGATTTAATTGCGCTTCTCTAGCAAAAGCTTTGTATCTCTTTCTATAAATCGGAAGTGTAAGACTGAACATAGGCATGATCATATTTCTGCTATCTGGCATGAAACTATAATTTACACCCACACCGAAACTTGGTAATCCTTCTTTGCCTGCTAGAACTTCTGATGCTTGAGCAGATTGAAATTTCAAATCAAGAGATTGCAAAGTTGGATTGTTGGCCAATAGACTGTCTCTCCTATAATTTAAAGGGATTTCAACCAAGCCGATTGTATCTTCAATAGCGATTTCAAACGTATCTTCCTTATTGAGAAGATTATTGAAAGTGATGGTCAAAGGCTTTATCTCCTCTTCAAGCAGTTTAATTTCAGTACCCGTATTCTCAATCAAGAGATCTACGCGAATTACATCCACCATACTGTTTTTACCCACTTTGAATCCAGTCGTTGCGAGTTGTTTGTAACTCATCAACACTTTTCTATTTTCTTTCTGCAATAGAATTTCACGATTGACTACATATAAAGGATACCAAGCTGACTTTACATTCATGTACAACTCATTTTTTGCATCAAGAAAATCGTGATACAAAGCTTCTGACTGAAGTTCATAAATACTTCCCGAAGTTTTCAATGTACCAAACCAAGGAATCATCTGTTGAATTCCAATACTGGCTTTCTCATTTCCTGGATGTGGCGTAGATGGACTCAATAAAAATCCAAATGAAATACTCGGATTAGGAAGCGAATTCACCTGCGCCACTCTTTGAACGGATGACTGAAATTCAGCATATTTAGCTTTCAATAACGGATTATTTCCTGCTGCTTCTTCTAGATATCCGTCTAAGGATTGAGCAGATCCAAGAGTGCTTAATCCTAAAAATAAAACCACTACTATTTTTAAATAATATCTCATTTCGTTTCTTTTTTAAATTTACGTTCCTCTCTCCAGTAATAAAGAACCGGAACAATAAAGTAAGTGATAGAAGCCAGTAACATTCCTCCAAAAGCGGGAATTGCCATCGGAATCATGATGTCGGCTCCTCTTCCTGTGGACGTTAGAATAGGTAACAATGCAATAATCGTTGTTGCTGAAGTCATGATGGCAGGTTTTATCCTACGTTGACCAGCTATTACCACTGCTTCCTTTAATTGTGGTATTGAATTGGTCTTGTTCTTTTTAAAACTTTGATCAAGGTAAGTTCCCATTAAAACACCATCGTCTGTAGCAATTCCGAAGAGCGCGATAAACCCAACCCAGACGGCAACACTCATGTTAATGGTATGCATTTGGAAAAGGTCTCGCATACTCATATCGAAAAGATTGAAGTTCAAGAACCAATCTTGACCGTAGAGCCATAAGATGATAAATCCACCACTAAATGCCATCGCTATCCCTGTGAAAATCATCAAAGATGTACTGACAGATTTGAATTGAAAGTAAAGAATTAGGAAAATAACCACCAAAACTAACGGAACAATGATTGCCAATCTTTTCTCTGCTCTCACTTGATTCTCGTAACTTCCAGAAAATTTATAACTCACTCCATTGGGAACAGTTAATTCTCCATTATCTATTTTGTCTTTGATAAAACGTTGGGCATCTTCTACCACATCAACTTCGGCAAATCCATCTTTTTTATCCAATAAGACATAGCCTACTAAGAAGGTGTTTTCACTTTTTATCATTTGTGGACCTTTCACATATTCAATATCCACCAATTCAGCTAAAGGAACCTGAACATTGGTCGGTGTAGGAATAAATACTTTTGCTAGCTGACTAGGATCATCACGCAGTTCTCTAGGATAACGAACCCTCACTGGAAAACGTTTACGGCCTTCCACAGTAGAAGTGATTTCCATCCCTCCAATTGCAACTTCTATAGTTTGCTGTACATCTTCGATGTTTAAACCATATCTGGAAATAGCATCTCTGTCTATATTCAAATGTATATAAGGTTTACCTACAATTCTGTCCGCAAATACAGCTTCTGATTTTACAGAAGGAACTTGCTTTAAAATGGCTTCCAGTTCCATTCCAAAACTTTCAATGGTTTCTAAATCAGGACCAAATACTTTAATTCCCATAGGAGCCCTCATCCCTGTTTGAAGCATCACCAATCGTGTTTCAATAGGTTGAAGTTTTGGAGCTGATGTTACACCTGGGATATTGGTCACCTTTATAATTTCGTCCCAAATATCATCTGGGGAACGAATACTTTTTCTCCAATTACGGAAGTAATGACCTGAATCATCTGAAATTAAATCTTCTTCTTTGATGTTTTTGTTGACGGCTTCTTCTCCAGAGAGTGTATCTCCATTTTTCAGAATATAATTATTATCATCATCAATTTTAAAACGCTCTCTGTGTCCTTTTTTATTTAAAATATACTCAGGTTTGTAATTGATAATACTCTCATACATCGAGATAGGAGCAGGGTCTAGTGCAGATTCAACTCTTCCCATTTTCCCCACAGACAATTCCACCTCAGGAATATTTGCCAGAAGCATATCCAATTGTTGAATCACTTGTTTGTTTTGTTCAATACCTGCATGAGGCATGGAGGTAGGCATGAGTAAAAAACTTCCTTCATCCAATGACGGCATAAATTCTTTACCAAGACCGGGCATAGAATGAGATAAGCTAGACCAAACGGAAGTCTTTCTAATATTTAATCCTACTTTATCGAATCCTGTGGCAACAAATCCAAATATGGAATTGAATCCAAGCCAAGCGGTAGCTCCAAAAAGAATAACGAAAGTTGGAATAAGTAAAAACTTCTTTTTATTTTCTAAACACCAATTGAGCAGGTTTGTATAATACTTTTCGAGTAAATAAAAAGCACCAAGAATTACAGTTACTATGATACCTACAAATATAAAATTCATTAGGAGAGAGTTACTAGCTCCTAGAGGCATCCAATATTTAGCCAATAACCATACAACGGATATGACGGTTATGAAGATGGAAAGATGCTTCGTGATAAAGTTCTGCTTTGCACTGTATTCAGAAATAAACCATGCAATTCCAAAAGCCAATAAAGTCAATCCTCCCCATACACTAATCCATATCGCGGTGATCAAACCACCCACAATAAGTATTAAATTCAACGCTATTCCTTTGGTGTTTTTTTTGATTTTAATTTTGAATACCAAATGTGCAAGCGTAGGGAGAATAATCAGCACAACAATCAAGGAAGCCAATAAAGCAAACGTTTTTGTAAATGCCAAAGGTCGAAATAGTTTTCCCTCCGCGGCTTGCATTGTAAACACAGGAATAAAACTTACAATTGTTGTCGTTACAGCAGTTAAAATAGCAGAACTCACTTCAGCTACACCATTATAAACCGTATCAATCAATTTTTGACTGGCGGGAGATTCTTTAATGTGTTTTATGATGTTTTCGGAGAGTATTATTCCCAAATCGACCATGGTTCCAATCGCAATGGCAATACCCGACAAGGCGACAATATTGGCATCAATATGGAAGTAGCGCATGGCAATAAAAACCATCAAAATGGCCACAGGAAGTAAACTAGAAATAAGAATAGAAGCTTGTAAATTAAGCACCATCACAACGACTACCAAAATAACAATCAATAATTCGAGAGACAAAGCTTCTTCAAGCGTACCGATGGTTTCATTGATGAGTTCTGTTCGGTCATAAAATGGAATTATAGTCAATTGACTTTCCGTTCCATCGGCCAATGTTTTCTTCGGTAATCCACTGGCTATTTCACCAATTTTCTCTTTAACATTATTAATAACCTCTAAAGGATTAGAGCCATAACGTGCTACAGCAACACCACCCACAACTTCAGCTCCATCTTTATCCAAAAGCCCTCTTCTGGTTGCAGGGCCTAAAGAAACGACTGCAATATCCATTATTCTAATCGGAACATTTTCATTCACAGCGACTACTGCCTTTTCTATATCCTCGATAGATTCGATGTAGCCTAAACCTCTAACCAAGTATTCAGCTTTGTTTATTTCTATGGTTTTGGCGCCTATATCACGGTTCGACTTCCTTACTGCATTCATTACCTCGTAAAGCGGAATGTTGTAGTTTTTCAGTGCGTCAGGATTAACATCAATTTGATATTCTTGAACATATCCACCAATCGAAGCGACTTCAGAAACACCTTCAGCGGCATTCAGATTGTACTTTACAAAGAAGTCTTGAACTGTTCTTATTTCGTGTAAGTCCCAACCACCAGTTGGATTTCCCTCTTTATCTCTTCCTTCAATTGTGTACCAATAGACTTGTCCCAATGCAGTTGCATCTGGACCCAAAGCTGGTTGAACATCATCCGGAAGTAATTTAGCAGGAAGTGAGTTTAACTTTTCAATGATTCTCGATCTTGACCAATAAAACTCAACATCTTCATCAAAAATGATGTAAATACTACTGAATCCGAATATGGAAGAACTGCGAATAGATTTTACACCAGGTATTCCAAGTAGTGAAGTCGTTAAAGGATAAGTAATTTGATCCTCGATGTCCTGAGGAGATCTTCCCATCCACTCAGTAAATACAATTTGTTGATTTTCTCCAATATCTGGAATAGCATCAACGGCTACTGGATCTGAAGGTAAAAACCCAGTATTCCAATTGAAAGGAGAGGTAACCAATCCCCATCCTATAAATAAAACCAATATTAATAGGGTGACTAACTTGTTTTCAAGGAAGTACTTTATAATTCTATTCAACATAACATACATTTAAAAATGAATAATAAATTCATTGAGGAATACGCTATATCAAATCTGTTTCAGACCAAAAGCTGTATATCCTCTTGTTTCACTTTCAAAAAATGAAACATTAATTGTATGTTTTTCTAGATTATAAATACCTGATGCAAGACAGAAATATCTTGATCAATAAAGGGAGGGCGATAAGATTCAAATGATTGTTTCTCTTTTTGTAAAAACAAGTTGTTACTTACAAATGAATAAGCAACTACAAATTTAAAGTCTAAATGCGCACTTGCAGTAACTTGAGTTTTATTATAGTCAATGTCCGAAGAGATAGAATGGTATTCATTTTCACAACATCCCTTCTTTTGAATTGATTCTTTGTTTTCGTTATGACCAACATTTGTGCAATCTTCCATTTCAGATGGAGTCATACCACAACTCAAATCTGAATGAACCAAACTGAATGTAGATTCCACCGCTTCACCACCGCAATAATGCGTAATGTAAGTTAGTCCCGAATTTAAAACGAGGATAACGAGCATTAAGAATATGGATGAAATTCTTTTTAACATATCTGTGAATTACAACAAACTTATACAAATAAAATTGATGTAGGGTTATCATTTTCTGATTTAATTTTAATTACAGTTAAAAGTCATATTTTGATAGTCTTGTTTTTGAAGCCATTACTCATTCTCCAATCTTTCAATCATCTTTTTCATTTCAGTAATTTCTCTCTCTTGTGCTTTGATAATATCATTGGCTAACTTTTTAACATTAGGATCACTTATATCTGCATTTTTACTTGTCAAAATTGCAATTGAATGATGAGGTATCATTGCTCTCATCCATCTCACATCATCTACAGGAATTTGCTGACGAACTAAAAATGTTGATACTGACATTAATATTAAGCTCCCAATAATAATTGTGGCGTTTTTAACTTTATTGGTGTACATTTTTCTCATAAATAGAAACATGACAATCGCCATTCCACCAATTCCAATGAAAGTCATGTACATTCTTGTCCAACTAAAATAGACATGACTAAATTCATAAGTATTAAAATACATGGTGATGTACATTGAAATTGCTGAACAAATCAGCATAAGAATAAACTTTGTGTAATTTGACTTTTCCATCTGAGTGTAGTTTTTATGATTAAACAATTTACGATAAAAATAACTTTTCTGTTTAGGTTTAGCAAATGATTAGAGCATATTATGCTGTAAGTTAGTTGGGCATGAGAATTAAAACCATATTACCTTTCACAAATAATACATGTTTTAATGCAACACTAACTGTATTTATTGTAATTTTCGTAGGATTTTATTGAAGACAGTTTATTTTTGTTTCGATATTAGCAAAAAAAACACAAGATTAAAATTTCATATATGGACATTGAACAAATCTTTAAGAACAACCAAGATTGGGTAAAGAAAAAACTAAGCCTTGATACAAATTACTTTAAAAACCTATCAAAGGGTCAGAATCCAGAAATACTTTATATAGGATGTTCAGACAGCAGAGTTACAGCTGAAGAGTTAATGGGAGTAGATCCAGGTGATGCTTTTGTACATAGGAATATTGCCAATATGGTTCCAAATACTGATTTAAGTGCAATGTCTGTGATTGATTATGCCGTTACACAATTAGAGGTAAAGCTAATCGTTGTGTGTGGTCATTATTATTGTGGTGGTGTTAAAGCAGCTATGCAACCTGCCGATTTGGGATTATTAAATCCTTGGCTTAGAAATATTAGAGATGTATACAGATTGCATGAAAAGGAATTGAATGCAATTGTTGACGAAGATGAACGATACAAGCGTTTAGTTGAACTCAATGTGCAAGAACAATGCATCAATGTAATTAAAACAGCCGCAGTTCAGAAAGCAACTAAAAATAGGGATATTGAAGTTCACGGTTGGGTATTTGATATTAATTCTGGAAAGTTGATTGATTTAAATATCGATTTTGAAAGTATTTTGAAAGAGATAAAGGAGATTTACCGCTTGGGTTAAAACTCAGTTTAGCTTGGTGACCCATAAATTTCAATTTAACATTGACAATTGTAAAAAGAAACAAAAGTTTTCTATTTTTAAAGCCATGAATGACTTCAAAACACGAATAGACAAATGAAATCAATAGGAAACATAATCTGGTTAATCTTCGGCGGGATATTCATCGCCATTGAATATTTAATTTCAAGTCTTTTATTGATGATCACCATCATTGGAATTCCATTTGGTTTACAAACTTTGAAGTTAGCAGGTTTGGCGCTGTGGCCATTTGGTAAAGAAACGCGAGTTGTTGAAAATTCAAATGGAGGTTTGTCGCTCTTCATGAATATAATTTGGTTTTTTGTAGGCGGATTTTGGATTTTTGTAACGCATTTCCTTTTTGGAATATTATTCGCAATTACAATTATAGGTTATCCTTGGGCTAGACAACATTTTAAGTTAGCTACATTGGCTTTAACGCCTTTTGGAAGAGAGATTATTGAAAGATAGATGAGTGTTTTTATTGGCCTCGTAAATAGTTGAAAATATGCATTTTAGTGCATTTGGCTTTAGCTTCTGAAAAATCTTTATTAGACTATAGACATTAGATGTTAGACAAAGAGTAAAGCGTCTTTTTTGTCTAACGTCTAACATCTAACATCTTTTACTTATAGAATTCTATTTTCATCTAAACCTATTGCACTTTCAGTACATAGTGGTTTAGTTAATCTTGTTTTTTTTAGTTTTCACAAAATGTAATGCTTGACAGAGCTTCCTGATAAGAATAGGGACAAGTCGTAGAAAATGGTAAGTTTGTTTTCCATTTGTCATCACAAAAGATTAAACAATGAATCCTGATTTTAAAGATTTTCTACTCATAAAGACCGAAGCAAAAGAATGTCATGAAACAGAAATTATTCAATCGTTGTGGAGTGGATATGGAAAGATATCTCGGATTCAGTTAACAGTAGCAGCGTTTGAAACTGTTGTGATAAAGCATATTTCACTTACTCAAGCCAACGCTCATCCTAGAGGATGGAATACCGATAATTCTCACAATAGAAAAGTGAAATCCTATCAAATAGAAACGCATTGGTACGAAAACTATAATCAACTTTGTACGGATGAATGTCGCACTCCACAATTTTTAGGATCGTTTTCTCAAGGGCACGATCAATGGATAGTCTTAGAAGATTTGGACACTCAATTCCCTGCACGAAAACAACATCTTTCCATTCCAGAAGTAAAAGTGTGTTTAAAATGGTTGGCCAATTTCGACGCGACTTTCATCAATGAAAAACCTGAAGGATTATGGAGAATAGGAACGTATTGGCACCTCGCCACCCGACCAGATGAATTAGCACGAATGCAAGCTTCTGATTTAAAGAACAAAGCCAAAGTCATTGATGAAATCTTGAATAATTGTCAATATCAAACCTTGGTACACGGAGATGCTAAAGTGGCTAATTTTTGTTTTTCAGAAGATGGAAAGTCAGTTGCCGCCGTCGATTTTCAATATGTAGGAGGAGGTTGTGGAATGAAAGACGTAGCTTACCTTTTAGGGAGTTGTCTTTCTGGAGAAGAATGTGAAAAATATGAAAGGGAGCTATTGGATTTCTATTTTGAGGTATTAGAAATAGCTTGTCGTGATAAAATCACTGCCAATCAATACAAAGAACTAGAGCAGGAGTGGAGAGCTATGTTTCCGGTTGCTTCTACGGATTTTACGCGATTTTTAATGGGTTGGATGCCGAGTCATGAGAAATTGAATGGGTATTGCTTGGGGTTGATGGAGAAGGTTTTGGAGGGGTTGTAAGCAAATTTTATTATTATATTTACATTGATGAAAAACTGTGTGACTTTGCAGTATGTCTTAAATTGGATGGATATTGTGAGGTTTACTTGGATGTATAATAAGTTGGTAACCATTAAATGAAAAAAAAGTTAGAAAATAAACATGTAATAATTGGACTTGTAATATTCCTCTCAATAGTATTTTCAATAAGCCTGTTTAGAAAAATAAACCTTGACAAAACAAAAAAGTATACCACAGCAAAAATTTACTCTTTTGACTACATTGGAAGAGGCATGAGAACTTTGGACGAAGAAGTTGCTTTCTACGAATATTTTGTGAATAACGAAAGATATTTTTCGCACACTGCTATTTATCCAGAGACAAAAGTTGGTTTATGCTTTGAAATTAAATATTCTGAGGGAAATCCTAAGAATCATGAGATAGTTGAAAAACGGAATTACTTTGACTGTGAAAAAAAATGAAAAACGTTTGCCAACAGCGGTTTACATAAATGACGATATATGTGGTAAATTCATGTTTATCTTTCGCAAGAAATTTTATCTTAACCGAAAGATCTCGGTTACGAAGTTCGCCACTTCTGCAAGCCGCGAACCGTTAGCATTCATGGAACAAAATAAAAAATCTTCTCAAACTGAAGAGAATTGATTATTTTTGAAAGAAAGACAAAATGGCTAAAGAATCAGAAATCATATTCTATCAAGGCGAGGACGGAAACATTAAAATAGAAGTCCTCTTTCGGGATGAAACATTTTGGATGACTCAAAAGAAACTAAGCGAACTCTTTGATGTACAAAGACCAGCAATTACAAAACATTTAAAGAACTTATTTGAAAGTGGAGAATTAGAAGAAAAATCAGTTAGTTCCATAATGGAACATACTGCCGAAGACGGTAAAAAATACAAAACGACATTTTATAATCTCGATGCAATAATAGCTGTTGGATATAGAGTAAATTCCAGCAGAGCAACTAAATTTAGAATATGGGCAACTAAAACGCTCAAAGAATTTATAATAAAAGGTTTTGTAATTGACGATGAACGTTTAAAACAAGGTAAGGACTTTGGCAAAGACTACTTTGACGAATTACTGGAGCGAATCCGAGAAATCCGAGCCAGTGAAAGAAGATTTTATCAGAAAATCACTGATATATATGCCCTTTCTATTGACTATGATAAGTCTGACCATATAACGAAAGATTTTTTCGCCTCAGTTCAAAACAAATTACATTGGGCAATTACAGGTAAAACAGCTGCGGAAATAATTTACACATCGGCTGATGCAACAAAGATTTATATGGGATTGACAAACTGGAAACAAGCTTCTGAAGGTAAAGTACTTAAGTCTGATATAACAATTGCTAAAAACTATTTAAGTCAAGAACATATTAAAGAACTTAATAGAATTGTATCTGCATATCTTGACTTAGCAGAAAATCGAGCAGAAAGACAAATCCATACAAACATGCAGGACTGGTCTATATTCCTCAACCAATTTCTTGAGTTATCTGATTATCCGATATTGAAAGACAAAGGACAAATAAGTGCTTTAAAAGCAAAAATAAAAGCTGAACAAGAATATGATAAATACAGAGTTATCCAAGACAAAAACTACATCTCTGATTTTGATAAAGAAATAAAAAGAATCAAAGGAAAGGACAATGAATAATCCACGAAATGCTAACATGCGGTCATATTTCAGGCGGCGGAATTTTCAACCATTTGGTTTTTAGTTCCGCAAAAGGTTTTTAATAACTGAAATATACGCATGCGTATAAACACTATTCTCTAAAACCACATGAACAAAAAAACACGTAAAATTATCTCTAAGTTTTTCTTAATTCTTCCTTTCATGATTGTAATTGGAGTGATTTTTTCATTAATATGGTTAACTTCCTATCATTGGTCTATTGGCATAGCTTTAGGCGTAGTCATGAGTTTGATGTTTATTCTTGTAAATATTCGCTCTTACAATAAAATAAAGGAAGTCGGCAATATGGATTATTTTGAATCGAGCCATAGTGTTTGCCTTGACAATCCTGAAATATCTTGGAAAAGCTTGAACGAAATACTTGATCAGCAATTAGACAATTATGGCTCTATATGAAATACTGTGGGTAATCAATTTTAATCCTTTGAAAAATTAATAGTTCTACTACGAATTTAACTGTAACCTAAACGAGTTGTATTTTAAAGTATTTATCAAAATTATCATT